>Ga0307516_10001031_pt1 | contig 38687 bp, 48 predicted proteins | sample 19_EM_MG_FD_203310 | JGI IMG/M metagenome (GOLD analysis project Ga0307516, IMG submission 203310) | Populus trichocarpa ectomycorrhiza microbial communities from riparian zone in the Pacific Northwest, United States - 19_EM | ecosystem: Host-associated > Plants > Roots > Unclassified | place... | reverse complement strand
CCTGAAAATAAAAAGAGGCATGTCAACTGCATTCCATCCCCAAACAGATGGCCAAACCGAGAGGGTCAATCAGTCAATTGAACCCTACCTCCGTACATTCTGCAACTATGAACAGAACAACTGGAGTAAGATGTTGCCAATGGGTGAATACGCCTACAACAACTCAGTGACTACGGCCACGGGGCTGTCACCTTTCTATGCGAACTATGGTTTTCATCCACGAACATCATGGCCAGTAGAGATAGAGGCAATGAACCCGGCAGGTAGGAACTATGCGCATTGGATGGTCAGTGTCCATACATTTTGCAAAAAGACATTAGAGCGTACTCGGGAATGAATGAGTCATCACTATGACAAGAGGTCCAAGGAGGCTCCCAAAATGAAGGTCGGAGATCTCGTGATGCTCAGCAGCAAGAACCTGAGGACCCAGCGTCTGTCCAAGAAACTCGATCTCAAGATGCAAGGTCCATTCAAGATTGAAAAGGTTGTGTCTCTGAACACGGTAATGCTTAAGCTGCTAAGGCGGTGGAGACTCCACAACGTATTTCACGTCTCGTTGCTGGAACCATATCATGTTTCAAGCAAGGCAAGCTGTGCTCCACCTGACCCTGAGAGGGTTAGGAATGAGGCTGATGAGATGGATGTTGATGTTGAGGAAGGTCAATGGGAGATTGACGAGATCATGAGAAGTTCCTATGATCAGGACGGCAACGTGAAGTACCTCACAAAGTGGGTGGGGTTTCCCGAGGAGGAAAATTTGACGGAGGAACCCTTGGAGCATTTTCTAGGCTCAGGGGAAGGGATGATTAGGGCCTTCCGCAGGAAGCACCCCAACGCGGCGAAGGATCCGAGGGTCTGACTGCGAGGTTGAGTCAGTACCTTTTCGTGGTGAAGCTAAAGTACAGGGACAAAAGTTTCTGTACAGGAGCCATTTTACACCAAAAATGCCCATTTTCACACAACCAAAAACCACTCTTTACTTGACAGAAAAAAACTGTGCCTTTCACAGACGTCTTAGAATCGTAAGAATCATCATCTATAAAATCTTGATAATTTTATTTTATATTGGTGGCGTACGAAATTGTGTTATGTACGAGTTGAAAAATGACTTTGGATTTTGTTTGGGACTCTCATACAAAAATATTACACAGCAACCAGTTTCAACACCAACTTTTCTCCCATATGGCATTACTCAACCACAATGACTTAGAATTGCATGTCGATTTTTTATAAGATTATCTACGTAGCTAAGAAGGCCTCCCAACAGTCCATCATTTTTTCCAGTGAATGTAGGTTGCTGTATCCATGGTTGAAAATGGGCTACCTTGGTCAAAGGAAAATTTGTTTGGTCACCCTACTTTGCATAAAATAATGATTTTTACAGGCTGAAAATTCCATTGAAGCTTTATTAGTATATATTCATGATGTATGCCAACTACTGAGACTTTCTAAGTTGTGGTTGTGGGGATCGAGAAGGTTGAGTGAGGGCATCATGGGCAGTTGTACCTGGGTGTACGGAAACTTTTGGCCTAGTACTTTATAAGGGGATCCAGGTTTTTAATGGCTGACAAGACACCGAGGACATGGTGTGATGTAGTGGATAATGGTGTTTTCCTTGGTTAAAGGTTTTTTGGTTTTATCTGCGAGGAGGTTTTCCTTTTTTCCTACATGTTAGGTTTATTGGTTTTTAACAAGGAGGGAATAACAGTCAGGGTTGATGAACTTTGGTCCGAGGACAAACCCTTGTGAGGGAGGGGGTAGTGTTACACCCAGTGCGCTGGTGACACCCCAAGACATGCAATTAGTATGACTAGCTGGACTCAATCTGAGGATTGAAGCCGAGTGAGATTTCATGAGTGAAAGTCACGGGCTGGGGTGAGCTCTGAAAGAGAGGAGTATTACCGACCCAACAGCAGCCAGGTGGTCACTCAAGGTTACCAATGGGAAAGGGGATGAGTGGCAGCCTCAGGCGGGGGTCTGGTCACATCCCTGGGAGGTGTCAAGGTTATCCTCCGCGAGACCCATATTAAAAGCTACTAGTTGCCATATACCAGCAAAAATGTCAACTTTTTCTGGGTACAATATAACTCACGAGCGGTCGGGTAGGACGCACGAGGCGGAACGGGTCCGGTGGGTATATGAGGGGAGCCAGACCATCTGTCAGTTGTTTGAAGAAGATCGGACCTTAACTTGTTAAGTTATAGAGACGTATTTTTCAGTAAACTGCGATTGCTGCGGCACTTGTACCGTCGTCACCAGACATTCCTGGAAGCATCTACACTTATAGATTGCGACTCCGGATGCACATGAGAAGCATTTAGCCAGTAAGGGCTGCGATCAGGAGCACGAGGGTGACGACGCCTACAAGGAAATGCAAATGACAATTGTTCGCAAGCGCTCAGATCGAAGATCTTCTGGGTCCATACCTATCAATCAGTGCCACGTCCCAATCAACCCTATCTCCCTCGGACGAGGAGAGACGCTGCTGCGTAATACTGAGGTATTGCGCTTCCCGAGTCAACTCAAGGGCGGACAGCCAAAGAGTCGGTATGACATTTAAAGAGCGCCAGTTTCCTACGTAGAGAGGCATCAGCAACGATCAGTCAGAAGTTGAGCCTTAACAATATTACATTGTTTCTGCGATCAACTCTCTAGTGATATTTCGAACGCGAATCTCTTAGTGAATTTTCCCATCCGCTCCCATACGAATCCTTTGGAACTACACAGTTGCTCGGCTCCCATCATACAAGTGTTGCCCGTTCAAGGGTGATAGACTGTTGGTGACCACCTGGACGATTGTGCCATTGGTGAAACACCCGAGTGTTACTATGGGAGCAACGAGCATGTACTGTGAGCAGTTTCATTACTAGTTATAATGCTACTACACCCAGTTGGCTATGCTCTTCGATCGCACAGAAAATCAATTATTGTATTTAAAATCTATATATACACTGGCCAACATCTTGTACGTGTTGCTCGTCTGGCCTCATTCTCCTCACTGACTTACATCTTGTAGACATTCCTCGTCTGCTGTCATTCTCCTTGTCGGACAACATCTCATACGTGTTGCTCGTATGGCCTCATTCTCCTTGCTGGCCACTGATACTACGCGTTGCTTGTTTGACCTGATTACCGCTGACCTATGTTCGGACGTGTGCTAGAAACACCGTGTTAGGCATCACTAGCCTACTTCTCGTACGCGTTGCTCGTCTGCAGTCATTCTCCTAGCTGGCCTACATCTCATTCGTGTTGCTCGTCCGCCGTCATTCTCCTCGCTGACTTACATCTCATAGGCGTTCCTTGTCTGCCATCATTCTTCTCGCTGGCAAACATCGTGTACGCATTGCCCATCTGGCCTCATTCTCCTCGCTGGCCGACCTCTCGTACGCATTGCTCGTCTGCCCTTATTCTTCACGCTGGCCTATATCTCGTACGCGCTGTCCGACTGGCCTCATTCTCCTTGCTGGCCACTGCTACTACGCATTGCTTGTTTTACCTCATTACCACTGACCTACGTTCGGACGTGTGCTAGAAACGCCGTGTTAGGCATCACTGGTCTACATCTCGTACGCGTTGCACGTCTGGCCTCATTCTCCTCCCTCACTTACATCTCATAGGCGTTCCTCGTCTGCCGTCATTCTCCTCACTGGTCTACATCTCGTACGCGTTGGTCGTCTTGCCTCATTCTTCTCACTGAATTTCATCTTGTACATGTTGCTTGTCTTGCCAAATTCTTCTCACTGAATTTCATCTCGTACACGTTGCTCGTCTTGCCGAATTCTTCTCACTGAATTTCATCTCATACGCGTTGCTGGTCTGCCCTCATTCTTCCTGCTGGCCTACCGCTCGTACTGGTTGCTCGTCTGCTATCATTCTCCACGCCGGCCTCATTCTCCTAGCTCTCCTACCTGTCCTACTTGTAATACGTGTTGCTTGCCTGCCCTTATGCACTGCTGTAGCTGCTCTGTACTTGGCGACAAGATTTGGGATGTTGGACTTTATATCATAATGAGGAGAATGATGGCAGACAAGGAACGCCTACGAGAGGTAAGTCAGCGAGGAGAATGATGGCAGATGAGGAACGCCTACGAGATGTTGTCTGGCAAGGAGAATGAGGCCAGACGAGCAATGCGTACGAGATGTTGTCTGGCAAGGAGAATGATGGCTGACGAGCAATGCGTACAAGATGTTGTCCTGCAAGGAGAATGATGGCAGACGAGCAACGCCTACGAGATGTAAGTCAGCAAGGAGAATGAGGCTAGACGAGCAACACCTACAAGATATAAGTCAGCGAGGAGAATGAGGCCAAATGTGCAATGCCTACATGTAAGTCAGCGAGGAGAATGAGGCCAGACGAGCAACGCATACGAAATGTAGGCCAGCGAAGAGAATAACAGCAGACGAGCAACGCTTCCGAAATGTAAGTCAGCAAGGAATGAGGGCAGATATGCAACGCGTACGAGAGGTAGGCTAGCTAGGAGAATGACAGCTGACAAGCAACACATACGAGAAGTAGGCCAGTGATATCTAACACGGTCTTTCTAGCACACGTCCGAACATAGGTCAGCAGTAATGAGGTCAAACAAGCAACGGGTAGTAGCAGTGGACAGCAAGGAGAATGAGGCCAGATGAGCAACGCGTACGAGATGTTGTCCGGCAAGGAGAATGATGGCAGACGAGCAACGTGTACGAGATGTTGTCCGGCAAGGAGAATGATGGCAGACGAGGAACGCATACGAGAGGTAAGTCAGCAAGGAGAATGAAGGCAGACGAGGAACGCCTAAGAGATGTTGTCTGGCAAGGATAATGAGGCCAGACGAGCAATGCGTACGAGATGTTGTCCGGCAAGGAGAATGATAGCAGACGAGCAACGCGTACGAGATGTTGTCCGGCAAGGAGAATGATGGCAGATGAGGAACGCCTACAAGATGTAAGTCAGCGAGGAGAATGAGGCCAAACGAGCAACGCCTACAAGATGTAAGTCAGCGAGGAGAATGAGGCCAGACGAGCAATGCGTACGAAAGGTAGGCCAGCAAAGAGAATACCAGCAGACGAGCAACGTGTACGAAATGTAAGTCAGCAAGGAATGAGGCCAGATGTGCAACGTGTACGAGATATAGGCCAGTGATGCCTAACACGGCGTTTCTAGCAAACGTCCACATCAGGAAAAAAATTCTGGGTCCGGACGCTGCATACGTGTTGGAAACGTCTAGACGCTCAGGACGCAACCTGGCAAGGTATTCTCCGTCCGGACAATACATGTCAGCACACATGCTGCACCGAACACGACCCGCCCGTGCATATGTGTACTAGAAACAAGTGGGCTGCGCATTGGCCTTCCGGACGACTAATGTCAAGGCAAACAGCGTCCGGACGATGCATGCCACGGCATCTGCCTTCTGGATGAGGAGTGTCAGCACATTTGCCTTCTGAACACAGCGCGTGTCTTACAGACACAGATTGTCAAGGCAAATGTCTTCCGGACGACGCATGCCACAGCATCTGCCTTCCAGACGAGCAGTGTCAGGGCATTTGCCTTCAGGATGCAGTGCGTGACTTACAGATACAGAATGTCAAGGCAAATTTCTTCCGGACACAGAGTGTTAAGGCAAATGTCTTCCGGACGCAGAATGTCAAGGCAAATTTGTTCCAGACGCAGAGTGTCAAGGCAAATGTCGTACGGACGACGCACGCCACGGCATCTGCCTTCTAGACGAGGAGTGTCAGCTCATTTGCCTTCTGAATGCAGTGCGTGTGCTACAAACGCAGAATATCAAGGCAAATGTCTTCTGGACGACGCATGCCATGGCATCTGCCTTCCAGACGAGGAGTGTCAGGGCATTTGCCTTCTGGACGCAACACGTGTCTTACAGACATAGAATGTCAAGGCAAATTTCTTCCAGACGCAGAGTGTCAAGGCAAATGTCGTACGTACGACACACGCCATGGCATCTGCCTTCTGGAGGAGGAATGTCAGCGCATTTGCCTTCAGAACGCAGTGCATGTCTTACAAACGCAGAATGTCAATGCAAATGTCTTCCGGACGATGCATTCCACAGCATCTGCCTTCCAGATGCAGAATGTCAAGGCAAATGTCTTCCGGACGACGCATGCCAGTGCATCTGCCTTCCAGATGAGTAGCGTCGGGGCATTTGCCTTCTGGACGCAGTGCGTGTCTTGTAGACGCAGAATGTCAAGGCAAATTTCTTCCGGACACAGAGTGTCAAGGCAAATGTCGTACGGATGACGCGCACCACGGCATCTGCCTTACGCACGAGGACAGTCAGGGCATTTCCCTTCTGGACGCAGAGTGTCAAGGCCAATGTCGTCCGGACGACGCGTACCATGACATTTATCTTCTGGACAAGTGTCTTCGCCATCCAGACGCAGCGCGTCTTACACACGCACAGTGTCAAGGCAAATGGGATCTAGATGAGGCTTACTATGGCGCACAACACATAGGTAATAGAGTGGTCACGGTGGTAGCATCGAAACGGGACCGTCAGGGCCCAGTACATTGCAGTGAAAACTATTAAACTCGCATTTCGTTCCAGGCATTGTGACTCAAGCCAGTTCTATTCATTACATCAAATTTACATCTATATACCACGTCACCGTAGACAGCATAGCTCTACGTCTGGCTGAGACATGACGTGACGAGGACGATATCAATGAAGATGGCGCTGAGGCTGCCAGCGGCAAAGACAATAGCAAATATGACACGGCGAGAAGGTCAACGAGCTTCGTGAATTATTAGCGCAGCACTCACAGGGACTGTGGGAAGGTGTACAATACGGCGCGACGCGACGAGTACGATGTCGATGAGGATGGTGGTGAGGCTGCCAGCGGCAAGGACAATAGCAAATATGACGTGGCGAGAAGATCAATGAGCTTCGTGAATTGTTAGCGCATCTCTCATATGGACCGAGGGAAGTTGTACAATACGACGCGACGAGTACGATGTCGATGAAAAGAGGATACTTGCGGTGTGGATGCCATCAAGACGTGACGAGTACGATATCAATGAGGATGACGGTGAGGCTGACAGCAGTAAGGACGATAGCAAATATGATGCGGCGAGAAGATCAACGAGCTTCGTGAATTGTTAGCACAGCATTCACAGGGAGAGTGGGAAGTTGTACAATACGATGCGACCCGATGAGTACGATGTTGATGAGGATGGCAGTGAGGCTGCCAGCGGCAAGGACGATAGTAAATATGACGCAGCGAGAAGATCAATAAGCTTGGTGAATTGTTAGCGCAGCACTCACAGGGACAGTTGGAAGTTGTACAATACGACGTGACACAAGGAGTACAACGTCAATGAGGATGGTGGTGAGGCTGCTAGCGGCAAGGACGATAGCAAATATGATGCGGCGAGAAGATCAACAAGCTTTGTGAATTGTTACTGCAGCACTCACAGGGACAGTGGGTAGTTGTACTTTACAGCACGACACGATGAATACCACGTTGATGAGGATGGCGGTGAGGCTTCCGGCGGCAAGGACGATAGCAAATATGAAGCGGCGCGAAGATCCACAAGCTTCGTGAATTGTTAGCGCAGCACTCACAGGGACAGTGGGAAGTTGTACAATACGACGCGACGCGACCTGTACGACGTCGATGAGGATGGCGGTGAGGTTGATGCAGGCAGCGTAGATGTTAGCAAGATGCAAGGAGTGTGCTGGTCGCACGTATGATATGATGAAAATAGAAGAAAAAAGGGGTGGACTTGCGGCCCATGCCGTTGTATTCAGCAAGCCGTGCTGCGGTAAGTGAGCCAAACCGTATGAAAGCGCAGGCGCTAGGAAACGCTTGGCACCTTGCAAGTTGAATGCGAAATCACTTGCAATCCGCAAAAACTATGAATTTCTCTCCCATAGTCGTCGATACCCCAGAACCTGCTGTTTACATATGCACAATTATTCCCTCTTATATCAGTTCCGTCAGACCTAAAGTTTGTGCCAATCGGCTCCTGATTTACAACCTATCGATGGTGCTGTCCTGATTCAACTTCCTCTGCTAGGACAATCTCTATTATGTACAACGCTCCACATCTGTATATCATTCATGTTTTCAGTATTACAACCTTAAAAAACAGGAGTAAGTAGTCACAAACTTTAGGTCCAACTGTATTGATATAATAGGGAACAATTGTGCATATGTAAACAGCGGGTTTTGGGGTATCGACGACTATGGGAGAGGAATTGACAGTTTTCGCGGATTGCGAGTGATTTCGCATGCAACTTGCCAGGTGCCACGCGTTTGCTAGTGCCAGCGCTTTCGTACGGTTTGGCTCGCTTACCACAGCACGGCTTGCTGAATACAACTGCACGGGCTGCAAGTCCACCCCTTTTTTCTTCTACTTTCATCATATCATACGCGCGACCAGTGCACTCCTCGCATCTTGCTATCATCCATGCTGCCTGCATCAACCTCACCGCCATCCTCATCGACATCATACTCATCGCGTCGCGTCGTATTGTACAACTTCCCACTGTCCCTGTGAGTGCGGCGCTAACAGTTTACGAAGCTCGTTGATCTTCTCACTGTGTCATATTTGCTATCGTCCTTGCCGCCGGCAGCCTCACCATCATCCTCATTGACATTGTACTCGTCACGTCTTGATGTCATCCAAGCCGCCGGCATCCTCTTTTCATCGACATCGTACTTGTCGTGTCGCATCGTATTCTACAACTACCCACTGTCCCAGTGAGTGCTACGCTAACAATTCACGAAGCTCATTGATCTTCTCACCACATCATATTTGCTATTGTCTTTGCCGCTGGCAGCCTCACCGCCATCTTCATTGAAATCGTCCTTGTCGCGCTGTGTCTCATCCGGACATAGAGCATGCAGTCTACGGTGACTTGGTATATAGATGTAAATTCGATTTAATGAATAGAACTGGCTTGAGTCACAATGCCAGGAACCAAATGCGAGTTTAATAGTCTTCGCTACAATGTACCGTGCCCTGACGGTCATGTTTCGATGCTGCCACCATGACCACTCTGTTACCTATATGTGGTGTGCCATTGTAAACCTCGTCTGGATCCTATTTGCCTTGACACTCTGCATCTATAAGACGTGCTGCATCCGTATGGCGAAGGCACTCCTCGTCCAGAAGGTAGATGCCGTGGCACGCGTCGTCCATACGACATTTGGATTGACACTCTTTGTCCGGAAGAAATTTGCCTTGACATTCTGTGTCTGTAAGACACGCGCTGCGTTCAGAAGGCAAATACCCTAACACTGCTCGTCTGGAAGGCAGATGCTGTGGCATGCATCATCCGGAAGACATTTGCCTTGACATTCTGCATCTGTAAGACACGCGCTGTGTTCCGAAGGCAAATACGCTGACACTCCTCGTCCAGAAGGCAGATGCTGTGGCACTTGTCGTCCGGACGACATTTTCCTTGACTACCTACGTCAGTTAGACACGTACTATGTTCAGAAGGCAAATGCCCTAACACTGCTCGTCTGGAAGGCAGATGCCGTGGCATGCATCATCTGGAAGACATTTGCCTTGACATTCCGCGTCTGTAAGATACGCGCTGCGTTCAGAAGGCAAATGCGCTGCCACTCCTTGTCCAGAAGGCAGATGCTGTGGCCCTTGTCGTCCAGATGACATTTGCCTTGACTACCTATGTCAGTAAGACACGCGCTGCGTCCAGAAGGCAAACACCCTGACACTACTCGTCTAGACGCATATGCCGTGGCTGCTGCGTCCGGATGCACGGTGCCATGGCAAGTGTTGTCCGAGTTAAGCAGGTTGCGTCCGAAACGTCTAGTGCATCTCGAGCATCCAAACTTTCAGGACGCAATTTTTTTTTTTCCTGATAGGATGCACCATCCAATTTCCGGGCACTCATAAACGATGTGCTCCGTGCCTACCTCGACGACTTCTGTACTGCATTCCTCGACGACATCTTCATATACAGCAATACCTTGAAGGAGCACAAGGAACAGGTGTATGAGGTGTTGAAAGATTTGTCGCAGGCGGGACTATACCTGAAGCCGGAGAAGTGTCATTTTCACAAGCAGGAAGTGAAGTATCTGGGATTCATCATCACCACTAAGGGAATCCGGATGGATCCGGAGAAGGTGTCCTGCATCTTGGGTTGGGAAACCCCAAAAAATGTTAGAGATGTCCAATGCTTCCTCGGGTTCGCCAACTTCTACAGGCGGTTTATCAAAGATTACTCGAAGGTGGTGATGCTGTTGACCAGAATGACGAAAAAGGAGGGAGGCAAATACGTTCCATTTGTGTGGGGACCGGAGCAGCAGGCAGCATTCGATCTCCTTAAAAAAGCATTCACATCGGCCCCTATCCTCCGCCACTTCGACTACGACCGAGAAATAATAGTCGAAACCGACGCTTCGGACTATGTCTCGGCCGGCATCATCTCCCAATACGACAACGAAGGTATCTTGCACCCAGTGACTTTTTACTCCAAAAAACACAGTCCTGCGGAGTGCAATTATGAAATCTACGATAAGGAACTCCTTGCAATTGTCCGAGCGTTTGAGGAATGGAGGCCTCACTTGGAAGGTTCGCGCCACCCAATCCAGGTTTTGAGCGACCATAAGAACCTGGAATACTTCATGAGCACGAAACTGTTGAACCGTCGACAGGCCCGATGGTCCGAATTCCTTTCCCATTTTGACTTCAGGATCACATATTGGCCAGGAAAAGCAGGAGAAAAGCCGGATGCCTTGACTCGTAGATCAGGAGATCTCCCTAAGGAGGGGGATAAAAGACTGCTAACCAACCGGTATGCTGTTTTGAAACCTCGGAACCTGATCGACATTCCGAACGTCGGACGGATCAACGTCTTGGACGACACCGGAGGGCCGGATATGCTGGATGTCGTCAAGAGCTTGAGGTTGATGGCTAACGACGTGGCCGACGCCAGACAGCCAGACGATGGACGGATCGACGTTCCAGTCGCTAGACAACCAGACGCCGGACAGCCGGACGCCGGACAGCCAGACGCCGGACAGCCGGATGCAGGAAGGATATCCACCTTGCTCACTGAATCCTATCAAGCGGACCCGTTCCCAGTGCGGATACTGAGGCTGCTCCAGAATGGTGCCCAGCAATGTAAGGAGATATCACTAGCCAAATGCAAGGAATGGGATGGTCGGCTACTCTACAGGGATTGTGTTTATGTGCCAGACCACCCACCACTTAGGCTGCAACCGCTACAAGACCATCATGACCCGCCGGCTATGGGTCACCCAGGACGCACCAAAACCCTGGTACTGCTCACGAGGAAGTACTTCTGGCCATCAATGTGGAAGGATGTCGACCAATTCGTACGAAACTGCCATGTCTGCTGCCGAACGAAGTCCACACGACATGCGCCGTACGGAGCTCTGAGACTGTTCAAGTCGGTAGCGGATCGGCCATGGCAACATGTATCGGTCGACTTCGTAACTGGCCTACTGCAGTCCAATGGTTATGACGCTATCTGTGTGGTGGTGGATCGCCTGACCAAGAAGAGGCACCTCGTTCCCTGCACGACGACGATTACGGCCGAGGAACTGGGCATTCTCGTCTGCGACAGGGTCTTCCGCTACCACGGCCTACCGGAGACTATTGTGTCGGACAGAGGACCGCAATTCGCATCCCACTTTTGGAAGCACCTCTGTTCATGTCTGAAAATTGACGCACGACTCTCGACTGCATTCCACCCACAAACAGACTGACTGACTGAGCGCCTGAATGCAGTGGTGGAGCAACACCTCCGGGTATACGTTGTGTACCTTCAAGACGATTGGGTGGATTATCTCTTTCTGGCAGAATTTGCAGGCAACAACCAAGTATCAGACACCACGACCTTGTCGCCGTTCTTCGCCAATTGAGGTTTCCAACCCCATTACGACTTCGAGCTGGACATTCGAGTGGATGCTCCCGAAGAGAGGGAGGCACAAACGGCAGCAGAACGATTAGAACTCATTCACGAAGTAGCCCCAACCGAGATGCGATACGCCCAGCTACGACAGGCCGAGGGGGCAGACGCCCACAGGATTAATACACCAGCATTCCAGCCCAGTGACCTCGTGTGGGTGGACGGCTGGAACTGGAGAACGGCACCCCCAAGTTGAAACTTGGAAAACTAGCACCATGGACCGTACTGCGTTGTCTGCACCATCAGAATGCATACCTACGAGTTGGACATACTGGCAACCGTATAAAAACACCGAACTTTTCTGGTATCACTCCTAAATGCTGCCACTGACGACCCGCTCCCTGGCCAGGTGGTTCCACCACCCCTACCGCTAGTAGTTGAGGGCGAAGAAGAGTGGGAGGTAGAAGAGATTCTGGACAGTAGGAGGGTGAGAGGACAGTTGCAGTATTTGGTTAAGTGGAGGGGGTTTGCGGACCCAACATGGGAACCCAAGGAAAACCTTGTCGAGGTGGAAGCGGTGGACATTTACCACGGACGCTACCCAGAGCGGCTGGCACATGTTCGGGCTGCCCTCGTGGGAACTCGGGCCTAAGGGGGGGCTAATGTCACGGCGCATGCCAGCTACACCTCGACCCTTGGCGCCGTCAGGAATGCGGGAGGAAGGAATGTGGAGTGACACCGCGCGGGTGACGGATATCCTTAAAAGGAGCCGTCGCCCACTTCTTTCTTTCTTTCCTTCTTCTTCCCTTTCCTTCCTCATGCAACAACTTGTCCCAACCCCCCACCCCCGCTCTTCTGCCACGACCTTTCTTCTCCCGCCATCGATCAAGCCAGAAACAGCCTCAAAATCGACCTCTGAGTATCGGCGCACAGCCCCATTAGCCAGGAAGCCCGATCTCGTGAGTTCTTGTTTCGAGCCCCCACCCACTTCGACCCCACTGTGGGAATCATGGGCACTGCGTACCCAACAACCACGATCTCGAGTACGAACCTCATATCCTATCCCGGCCACGGCCAGGGATCCACAAACACTCCTCTGGCTCCTCCTCCTGTTAAAGCTCAGGGCAGTTACGTACGTGCTTCTGCCAAGCGGCCCCGTGAGGACAGTGACCCCAAATCAGACTTTGAGACCGAAGATAACCACATAGCAGATATGGAGCAAATGGACTTTCAGCATGCCATGAACATCACCGCAACCCAGGTGCTTGGCGAGGAGACTCAGCTTCCTGGATACGTCGCTCCAGAGCTACCACCTCCTCTCAAGGCAGAACATGCAGCCCTCCGTGCCGATATTGAGATCATCACACAGGCAGCCATGGAATGCCTTTACAGCCGCGTTGCCGAAGATATCATGAAAGCAGCTGCCGATACTGCCACAGCTTTCAAGAAATCCACAGACCAGCTTCACAGTCAGATCAACTCTCTGGGTTCCCGTGTAACCCAGTTGCAGCAACAGCTCCTCACCTACCAACATCCAGTCCAAGTTCCTACGACTACACCGGCGGTACCAGTGGCAGTTCCAGCCAAGAAGGTTCTGAAGCTGAAACTTGCAAAGAAGAATGCTGGAGCAGATGTGGCCGGAGGTTCCACCACTGCCACTACTGACACCATTCCCCAAGTGCCATCGACTGCTCCACCGACCCCCGCTGTCAACAGCCGTGGATGGGAGACCGTCCAAACTGGTGCCAAAAAGACCAAAGCTCCCATACCGAAACTCATCACTACCAAATACCCACAGGCCGAACAAGAGGTAACCTGTCACTTCCGTAATGGAGGCAACAACAGTGCGACTGGGATCCAGCCTGAATAATCCTATTCCGAACGGCAGACTATTGCAGATACAGCACTCCAGAAGGTTAACTCGGCCCTGGTCGCCAACAAGGACGTCCTCACCCCCCCGTTTATCCGAGCACAAGTCACAATACATGGTTCGATAATCTTCACAACCAGCAACACCCAGAATAATGTCGTATACGAGGATTACACCACGATTATTGCCGACGCTCTCTCCTATAATGGAGAGTGTGAGAGAGTGGAGATTGGCAAACGGTTTAGCCAGTTTCTGCTACATGGTGTTCCAACTCATCTCTCCATGTCTGAAATTTCTGACAGTATTGCTACTAACTACCCGCAACTGGTCCAAGGCCAAACACCACGGTGGATGACTACTGCTGAACGGCGCGAACACAAGACCAATTCGACAATTGTGATGACACTTACGGGTGACATCAAAAAGGCTAGCATTGGGCGTCAGAATCTCATTGTCTGCAACCGAGAATGCCAGCTGGATGACTACATCGCATACGGATGGAGCACCCAGTGCCACAACTCCCAGACCTATGGACACCCTGCTGCCCTCTGCCAAAACGACTCCTGCTGTGCCATTTGTGCTGGCCCCCACAACACCCACGATCATCCGTGTACCCTTCCAACCTGCAAGAAGGGCCCCACATGCACCCACCCCCTGATCCGTTGTGTGAACTGCAATGCACCACACAAGGCTAACGATGCAAATTGTCCTGAGCGAATTAGGCTTTGAACTTTCAGCAGAACTGCAACCACGGGAGACGCCCCCATGGCGGGATTGGCCGAATAGAATGGCCCTCCACACCATTGGGTCTGTGCAGCTACTGAACTGCGCGAGAGGCCAAGCGACTACGATTTCAGTACTTTAAGATTTTGCTGCGAAGCACGAAAACCTCATCCTCCTACTCCAAGAATCGTGGTGCGATAGACACGGAAATCCACCCTCATTGCCAGGATTCGAAATCTTTACCCCCTCCTCAACAAAGCCTAAATGTGTAACATACATACGACAGACACCGGGTTTAACCGGCACCACAGTCTTTACCGCCCAGGACTCTTTCTTGGGAACCATGATCACTACACCACACAACCAAAAAATGTTCACCCTCCTCAACTTCTACTCCCCAGGACAGGCAGAGCCACTGGCTACAATCCTTCCAACCCTCAAGCTACCAAACGATTGCCTACTTATGGGAGACCTCAACGCACACCACCCATGGTGGCAGGGACCCCTTCCACAGGCCGCCCGTATCTTCCGTGCAAGCCATACGATTGCAAATTGGCTTGAAGATAATCATTTCCACCTTCAGAACGAACCAGCAATCCCCACACACCATCCCCGGAACGGCGGACACCCCTCTACCATTGACCTGTGTCTTTCCAGAGGATCTGTTACGCAATCTATCCTGGCATTGGCCGTGAACCACGATACCACCTCAGACCACAGCGCAGTCACTGTTACCCTGTCGCTACCAACAGCTATGGCACCAGCAATTCCACGTCGGTGTTGGCGTAAAGCTGAGTGGAAAATATTTGACTTACGGATCCAGTCAGCCAATATGGACCTTTCAAACCTCGATGGAATGGACGACACTCTCCGTGCAATTGCCAATATCACACAACTCATCCACCAAGCTGTTGACGAGGCTGTTCCTGTGAGGTTATTACGGAAAACAACAGCACCCTGGTGGAACCACAGTCTCACACTTGCCAAACAAAGTGTCAAACGTGCCGATCGTCGAGCCCGTCTCCACCCCACCAAAGCAAACAAGGAGGATAGCCAGTACAAGCGTTCCAAATGGTCAATAATGGTACGAAATGCTAAAACGGCCTACCGCATCCGCCAACTTGAAACAACTACCACTCGGACAGTCTGGAAGACAGTAAAACACCACAACACGCATCATAAACCACTCCCGCCCTTGGAAGAGAAATCAGATTTTCAAGGAAAATGCGATGTACTACAGAAAGCTCTGTTCCCCAATACAACCCAATGAACACCACTTCCTTCAAACCTTCTCACCTCCAAGAAAGATCTACGCCACTTTACAAGCAAAATCACAGCATTCGAAGTTGAGCTTGCCATTACACACATGAAATATGGTGCATCGGGCGGACCGGACACCATTAGTTACAATACTCTGCGATGTTTCAATCAAGCTGCGCCACACCTCCTCCCTCATCTCTTCACAGCATGTCTCAGATATGCTGCGCACCCACCAGAATGGAAGACAGCCAACTGCGTCTTTGTCCCCAAACCCGGCAAGAAATCATACTCCGACCCAAAATCCTACCATCCAATTTCACTTCAGTCATGTTTTGGCAAGCTGCTGGAATCAATCGTGGCAAAACGTCTCTCTCAGACCGCCCTACTATGTGGTGCAACCCACCCCTCGCAAATGGGAGCGCAACCAGAGAACTCTGCTATTGATGCACTTTTGCGAACGATTACGCCTATTGCCAACTCTATCAGCAAAAAGAAGACCACCAATCAAACACCAACACGGCCAGCTATCCTTACCCACGATATCGAAGGAGCATTCAACAAAGTCAACCCGTCAACACTCCTGGAGATTATGGACCAACACCAGATGCCAGTGTATCTCACCAAATGGGTTGCGGCCTTCAATACTGCTAGGAAAATGGCATTCGGATTTGATCAGCAATCTGAAGAGCCAAAGCCATATGAGTGTGGCCTACCACAGGGATCACCGATGTCACCGATCCTCTTCCTGATTTATAGCAACGCCATGCTTGAAAGGCACCAACACCAAAACCAACTCCATCGACACCTGTTATGTGGATGATATCTGTATGGTGCAATTGTCGACAACAGTATCTGAAGCCAACAACCACCTTGAATAACGAACCGAGCAATACCTGGAGAATGGCACACACCTTGGACTTACCTTTGCAATGTCTAAGACCAATCTACTTTACTGTCTCCCCCGCACAAGCCGGGGCAAAAGCAAGAGCCTTTCATCGCACCCTCCCCTCCGAGTACTTGGTACTACTATCCCCGCGAAGCGCCAAATCAGATACTTGGGAGTATTTATCGATGAATCACTTACATTCAAATACCACGCTACGATGGCAGCTATCAGAGGCAACAAAATTCTGGGGAAGCCTAAATTTCCTACGACACTGATCACGCAGTATCCCCGCCCACATCTGCCACCACCTAGCAATGACAGCGATCCTGCCTGCCATGTTCTGGGCGTCTCCAGCATGGTGGACTGGAACACCAGGGGTAACCACCACGCTTAAGATTACATACAACTCGATAGCCAGATGGATTACAGGTCTCCCCCTCACTACACGAACAACAAACCTCATTACCCTTGCCCATCTACCACTGCTGGAGGCGTATCTGGACTACCTGTCTCTGCGATATGCCATCCGACTGCACTTCCTCCCCTCCCACCATGCTCTTGGCCCCCCACGCGATCAACCGAATACCCTCATCAGCCTTCCAGGATTCCACCGCCTCTACAACCTAAGTAAACACCTGGTACTAGGCAAGCTAGAGGACCAAACAACAACCATAAACACAACAGCAGAAGGAGTGACAAAGACTACCTCTCCCAACCCTAATAAAACGACACAGCCACAACAGCTCCATGAACAGTGGCTACAGACATTGCAGGATCACACCATTGTCATCTACACGGACGGTTCAAAACTTGCGAATGGTACTGTTGGATGCGGATGGGCTATCTACCACTGCGGAGATCAACAACTCTACCGACTGACTGACAGAAGCTGCCACCTGGGTGACAGGGCTGAGGTGTACGATGCCGAGCTACATGCCGTACAGGAAGCCACTGCCATCCTGCTCACCACCACGATACCCTGCTCTACAATCTTCATCTGTATCGACAATAAAGCCACGATCGACACTCTACAATTCAACAAATACAACCACGAATATGCATGACGAACACTGCAGGCAATCAACACACTCCAACTTCTCAGATGGCGAATACATACAATATGGTGCCCCTCCCACTGCAATATTCGGGGCAATGAAAGGGCTGATGTTCTCGCCAAACGCGGAGCAAACGCTACAACTCCCTGTTGCTTTGCGGTCACCATGATAACCTGGCTCTTAACCCAAGCACAAGCAGAGTTTCTTGCTCAGTGGAAGAAAGAACTTCCCCTCGCCAACCCATCCTTTAAGTTCCCAGCTCACCTACATGGGGTAGACTGGGCCGACACACAAGCAATCTGGCGAGTGTTCTGTAATCGATCACCCACCGACTCACCGCCCAGCATCACTGCAGACCAGTGCCCATGTGGACTCGATCTCAACTCCTCACATCATCTTCTACGAGCCTGCCCATTGCTGGCAGCGCAGTGTGCCGCCCTGCTTCATTCCACCACAGGCGACATCGAGTCCCTTGGTTTCCTCACGGCACCTCAAAACACCCTACCACTCCAAAATTTCTTCGAAAAACTGGCTTAGGCCACTCCTCCCAACTCCGATTCGATGATGACCACAACCCAAAATATAGCTCCTACACCTCCAACTCAGCCTCGTCTGAACCAGACTTGGACACTTTCGAACCCTGAAAATGCGACAACCAGCATGTTGAGATGGGAAAGGGTGGGTGGAGGAGGATCTGCCCTACCATTGTCTGATTTCCCCTCGATACCACTATGTGGCGCAACTTGCTTTCTTGCTTTGCAACAATTCCCCTGTTTGTATGTTTTCTTTGTTGGCGGTTTGGGAAAGATGGGAGGCCTACGGGGGTGGTATGGCGAGGAGGAGCGCAGATAGCCTGTAGTGCTAAGCGTAATAGATTGAAGTTGCAACTTGTTTCCTAAGTTTCCTAATAGAAGAACAACACTCTTTTCCACACCTCTTCCCCGCTGCGCACTGTCCGCTCGCTGCGCGCCGCCCCTGTCCTGTCCCCGCTCCACTCGACGTGCGCTGTCCGCTCACCGTGCGCCGTCTGCTCGCTACGCACTGCCTCTGTCCCGTCCCCACTGCGTGCTGTCTGCTCGCCGCCGCCCTTGCCCTGTCCTCGCTGCGCGCTGTCTGCTCGCCGCCGCTGTGTCCTGTTTGCGCCGCGCGTCGTCTGCTTGCCGCCATCCTTCTCCTGTCTGCTACTGGGAGCCCACCTGACCCTGCGCCGTTACAGTATCGTATTGTACAACTTCCCCTTGTCTGGCACTTGGAGAACTGCACTAACAATCTCACAAAGCACGTCGATCTTCTAGCCGCTTCTTATTCGCAATTGTCCTGACTATCGGCATCATCCTTACCATCATCCTCATCGACATCATACTCGTCGAGTCATATTGTACAACTTCCCACTGTCTGGCACTTGGAGAACTGTACAAACAATCTCACGAAGTACGTCGGTCTTCTCGCCGCATCTTATTCGCAATTGTTCCGACTACCAGTATCATCCTCACCGCTATCCTCATCGATATCATACTTGTCGCGTCTTATTGTACAACTTCCCACTGTCTGGCACTTGGAGAGCAGTGCTAACAATCTCACAAAGCATGTCGATCTTCTCACTGTATCTTATTTGCCTTTGTCCTGCCTACCGGCATCTTTCTCACTACCATCCTCATCGACATCATACTCATCACGTTGTATTGTACAACTTCCCACTGTCTGGCACTTGGAGAGCTGTGCTAACAATCTCATGAAGTACGTCAATCTTCTCATCATATCTTATTTGTGATTGTCGTTACCGCCACCATCATCCTCCCCTTCATCCTCATCGACATCGTACTAATCGTGTCCTACCAATGCCATTGACACCACCGACATCCACATTGATATCCTACTCATCATATGGTATTGTTCAACTTCCCACTGTCTGTCACTGGGAGAGCTTTGCTAACAATCTGACAAAGCACATCGATCTTTTCGCTGTGTCTCATTTGCTATTATTCTTGTGGCCAGCATCATCATTGGATGTGACACAGCTGGATACTTGCACTGGATAAGCTAAGTGTGGTAAATAGATTTCATTAAATGTAATCAATAGAATTGGATTGAGTCACAATTGTTTGATAGTCTTCACTGCAATGTACCATGCCCTGACAGTCACGTCTGGATACTGCCACAGTGACTACTCTGTTACCTATGTGTCATGTGCTATTGTATACATCATTCTGACATTTGCCTTGACATGCTCAGTCTCAAAGAGAATTGCCATGACCCTCTGCATCTATAGGATACACACTGCGTCCGGAAGGAAAAATGCTCTAACACTCCTTCTCCAGAAGGCATATACCACAGCAGCTACATCTTGACCCATGGTGTATTGACAGCTGTGTCTGGACGCATTATGCCTCAACAGCTGCGTATGAATGCATTGCGCCTTGGTAGCTGCACCTGGACGTATGGTGCCATGGCATACATCGTCTGGGCACCATCTGCCTTAACACCCTGTGTCTGGAAGACACACGCTGTGCCCAGAAGGGTAATGCCCTAACACTCCTTGTCCAGAATATATATGCTACTGCAGCTGTGTCCTGATGCACAATGTTCTGGTATGCTGTATCCTGCCGCTCAGACCTGGTGTGCTGTGTCCGAATGCACACCGCTGTGGTAAGCTGCGTCTGGGATAGCCTGGTTACATCCAGAACGTCTCAACTGTTTGGTGCATCCGGATGCTCTGGACGCAATTTTTTTTTTCCTGATGTAGTTATGTGGGTAGACTACCCCAACTAAAGGGATTGGACCAATGAACCCTTCCACAACTTCTTGAAAAGAGGTTTAGAAAAGCTGAAGGAATTCCACCACTGAAACCGAAAGGCGCCAAGGGACTACTGGCTCGCCAAGGACTGAGTAATGCAAGGACAGCAGGAAGGAAGTACAGAAGGAAGGAAGAAAGGAGAAAGAAAGAAAGAAAGAAAGAAAGGAGAAAAGAAAGGAAGGAAGAAAGGAAGGAAGAAAGGAAGGAAGAAAGGAAGGAAGAAAGGAAGGATACGGGTTAGAAGGGCTTTGGGACGAAGCCTAGGAAGGGGGGGACTAGTGTTACACCCTAGTATGACAGGCTCATCAGGAAAAAAAATCTGCGTCTGGACACACAGGCTGCATCAGGAAAAAATTCTGCGTCCGGATGCTAAATATGCGACTGAAAAGTCTAGACGCTCGGAACGCAAACTGGCAAGGTATTCTCCGCCCAGACGACGTATGTCAGCACCCATCCTGCACTGAACAAGAAACACCTGTGCATATGCACACCAGACGGTGATGGCCAGCGCATTGGCCTTCCAGACGACTAATGTCACGGCAAATGTCATCCAGACAACACGTGCCATGGCATCTGCCTTCCGGACGAGGAGTGCCAGGGCAATTGCCTTCTGGACGCAGCGCCTGGCTTACAGATGCAGAGTGTCAAGGCAAATGTCATCTGGACGATGCGCTCCACGGCATTTGCCTTCTGGACGACGTGTGCCACAGCATCTACCTTACGGATGAGGAGGGTCAGCGCATTTTCATTGCGGACGCAGATTGTTAAGGCAAATGTCATCCGAACGACGCGCGCCACGGCAACTGCCTTCAGGACGACGCGTGCCATGGCATCTGCCTTCCAGACGAGGGGTGTCAGGGCATTTTCCTTCCGGAAGCAGATTGTGAAGGCAAATGTCCTCCAGACAACACGCGCCACAGCATCTGCCTTCTGGACAACGTTTGCCACAGCATCTGCCTTCCTAACGAGGAGTGTCAGGGCATCCCCCTTCCGGACAAAGAGTGTCAGGGCATCTGCCTCCCGGACGAGGAGTGTCAGGGCATTTGCCTTCTGGACGCAGCGTACCGCTTGCAGATGCAGTGTGTCAAGGCAAATGTAGTCCGGACGATGTGCACCATGGCATTTGTCTTCTGGACACAGTGCATGGCTTACAAATGCAGAGTGTCAAGGCAAATGTCGTCCGGACGACGCGTGCCACAGTATCTGCCTTCGTGACGAGGAGTGTCAGGGCATTTTCCTTCCAGACGCAGAGTGTCAAGGCAAATGTCGTCAGCATGACGTGCTCTACGGCATCTGCCTTCTGGACAATGCGTGCCACAGCATCTGCCTTCCGAACGAGGAGTGTCAGTGCATTTTCCTGCCAGACGCAGAGTGTCAAGGCAAATGTTGTCCGGACAACACACTCCATGGCATCTGCCTTCTGGACAATACATGCCACGGCATCTGCCTACTGGATGTGGAGTGACAGGGTATTTTCCTTCTGGACACAGCTGGCAAGGTAACTGCATTCGGACGCAACTGCCACAGCATATGCCTTCCGGACGAGGAGTGTCAGGGCATTTGCCATCTGGACGCAGCGAGCGTCATCCGGACGATGAATGTCATGGTGAACAGCGACCAGACGACACCTGTCACTGCACCAAGCGTCCAGATGCAGCTGTCAATGTGACTGCATTGGGACGCAGCTGTCACAGCAAGGAAAATCGCACTGAAGCCTTGAATCACATCCCATTCTAGGGGTAGTGACTTACTCCAGTTGTATTCAATATATCTAACATACAGCTATATATGCTATCTCACAAAGCACCCAGCACGAGCACACAGCGCTGCACCCACCACTGTGTCCAACACTGCACCAACCGCCGCGTTTATTGCTCGCAAGTATTACAGCGTGCATATGCAGTTCTTAATGTGCTAACCACAGCTCTATGAGTGTCAATGATTGGAAGCTGACTAGTATAAACCGATGAGTACGTCAGATAGCAAGACGCAAAGAGTATGTTGGCGAGCATGACGTTGTTATCACAGCTCTGTATCAGAAACAGTGGGAAGAGGAACAATACGACCAGACGAGTACAATGGTGAGTAAGACGCGTCGTGCACGATGTTGATGAGGATGGCAGTCTGGACCCAGGTGGCAAGTACGATGGTGAGTAAGCTGTGACGGGTATGATGCCGATGAGGAGGTGGCCATGCCAGCGACTACGACAGCGAGTAAGATGCGACTATGTTTGCGATCTTAAGGACGTAAGCGCAGCTCTCAGAGTGTCAGAAACAGTAGGATGTTGTGCCATACGACGAGATGAGTGTGATAACAAGTAAGATACTGCGAGTACGCTGTCGATGAGGAGAAAGGTGGTCAGTATCCTGGCGGCGAGTACGATGGCGAGCAAGACGTGTATGATGCCGATCAGTGGGATGGCGGGCACAACCCAGGTGGCGATTACAACAGCAAGTAAGTTGCGGCGGGTACGATGGCGAGTAAGATGTGATGGGTAGATGTTGATAAGGAGGACGGTGGGCAGGATCATGTGGCGACTACGACAGCGAGTACGATGCGAATATGTTGGCGATCTTTGAGACGTAAGTGCAGCTCTAAGGGTGTCAGAAACAGTGGGATGTTGTGCCATACGACAAGATGAGTGTGATGACAAGTGAGATGCCACGAGTGCAGTATAGGTGGGGAGAGTGGTGGTCAGTATCATGGCGGCAAGTAGAAGGGCAAGCAAGACGCAATGGGTATGATGCCGATGAGGAGGAGGATGGTGGGCACGACCCAGCCGGCAAGAACGACATCGAGTACGATGTGGCGGGTACGATGGCGAGTAAGACATGACGGGTAGATGTGGATAAGGAGGTGGCTGACAGCAAGTAAGATGCAGCGAGTACGATGGTGAGTAAGACATGATGGGTAGATGTCAATAAGGGGATGGCGGGGAGGACCATGCCGGTGTCTACAACTGCAAGTAACCTGCAACGACTAGGTTGGTGATCTTCGGAATGTTAGTGCAGCTCTGAGAGTGTCAGAAACAGTGGGATGTTGTGCCATACGACGAGATGAGTGTGATGACAAGTGAGATGCAACGAGTGCGGTGTTGGTGGGGAGAGGGGTGGTCAGCACCCTGGCGGCAAGTACGAGGGCAAGCAAGACGCGACGGATATGATGCCGATGAGGAGGAGGATGGCGGGCACCACCCAGCTGGCAAGAACGACAGTGAGTAAGATGCGGTGGGTACGATGGCGAGTAAGACGTGATAGGTAGATGTTGATAAGGAGGATGGCGGGCAGTACCATGCCGGCGACTATGACAGCAAGTAAGATGCGGCGAGTACGATGGCGAGTAAGATGTGACAGGTAGATGTCGATAAGGAGGAGGGCGGGTAGAACCATGCTGGCAACTACGACTGCGAGTAAACTGCGACGACTATGTTGGCGATCTTCAGGACATTAGCGCAGCTCTCAGAGTGTCAGAAACAGTGGGATGTTGTGCCATACGACGAGACGAGTGTGATGACAAGTAAGATACTGCGAGTGTGATGCCGATAAGAGGGATGGTAGTCAGGACTCTGGTGTCGAGAACGATAGGGAGTAAGATGCAACAATTACAATGGCGAGTACCATACGAGGAGTTCAATGGCGTATAAGACACGACGAGATGCTGGTGACCTTTCTGATTTCTTTAGTGCAGTTCTCATTTTATCAGAAACAGCCAGAAGGTGTGCAATACGATGTGACGAGTACGACAGCAGCTGGTATGATGGCGACGCAGAGAACAATGACATGTAGGATTTAGTGGCGAGGTTACATAGGTATTTTGCTAATGTTAAGCAAGCGTGCCTCGACTAGTAATTCGTGCACGCGGGATCACTCGCAATGCGGAAACTTCGACTATGCTCCTACAGTCGTAGATACTATGGAACCCGTTGTTTTTAGCCGCGTAATTGGTCTCTGTGGTATCGGTACTTTCTGTCAGAAAGTTTCAGCCTCTCTTTCCAAAAGTTTCACCCTGCTGACTAACTACTGCTTTGCACTATCGCCATGCTTAGGTCTTGATACTACAATACAGCAGGTGAGCCAAAGAAATGAGCAAGCCGGTGGGCGGCTCGGCATGCAAGCCATTGGCGAGCCTACGATTGGAGCGACCCGGCGGCTGTTACTGTCTCGTCGCCCTGCATCGACCGGCCCCCGCCGACCCCACCTCACCCTCCATCGACACGGTGGTGCAAGCGCTTGAAGCAGTGGACAGAACCATTGCGGAAGGGTGGCACAATAGATCGAGTGGAGTAAGCGGGCGGAGCTGTGCCTGGCTCGGAGTGCAAGCCGCCAACAACCAGAACAAACCAGCAATCTGGCAACCACCTTGGCGAGAAAGGCACTGGGGCCAACACGGTATCAGGCATTGGATGCAGCTGCTATGGCGATGTACGTTCAAATGTAGCTGGTAGGAGTACCTCACATTGGCGACGCGGCTGTGCAGGCATCCGTTTACCCACTTTTACGCACACATACACAGCTCCAGTCGCGTCATAGTTGATTCCATACTATATATCACTCTCACCTCCAGACTCCTCATCCTGTCCCGCATCGCCAGTCTCCTCGTCGTCCCCTGCATCTTGACCCTCCGTACCGTTCCTAATCTCATTAGTGCCATAACCGTCGAACGTTACATCACCAGTATGCTCTCCAATATTGGCGTCGTTGGGAATAATGCCATCCTCGGTGTCAATCAATTTTCCATTGACTGCCAGTGGAATCTGCATCTGCTGATATGGAGGCCCCACCGGTAAGGGCTCTGCGATCAGTGCCGACATCATGTCATCATCGATTTCCTTGGCGAACATGTCGTCCAGCACTAGCAGCGTGCCAATCATGGGTTTTGCACCGATGACATGCTTACGCAGCTCTGCGGTGATCGTCGTGGTCACTTTTTCTCGGTATGCAGCTGGCAGCTCGTTCCACGTATTTATCAACTTCGTATATACCGCTTGAAATGTTGTTAGCACTGTTCCCCGAGTGTCCAATGCAAACTTATGGCCGTCATTTGTCATATTGAATGAGTACATCCAATGTGGTTTTTTGGCACCGGTGGTCCTGACTGTCATCACACTGTTGTTGTTCTGGCATTCGCGCACCGCATGTGGCAATGCTGTGGTTGCGAAAACGATCAACGAAGGGGGAGGTCTCTCAATTATCCAATTGTAAAGCCCAGGGTTACGATCCCGGGTTCTCTTGAAGTACTTGATGTAGAGAAACTGGGAGATTTGTCCCGCATGAAAGTAGCCTGCCCGTCGCTAGGAAACCAGTAAGCCCCGCTGAGAATTGTGGGAACATGCCAGGAACGCTAGGAACTACTTACCCCGTGTGTTACATGATCAGAATCTCTCACGGCAAAGGTGTTGTGCTCAAGCAAATCATTGATGGTGACTAATCGTTGGGCATCGTCGAGAAACTCGTGTAAGTGATAAAGCTCGTTAATGCTCGAACATGCCTTGTCAATCATGTGTGATTGTGTACCAGTCAGGGCATTCTTGAGCTGGATACAATGTGGCATTAAAAGCTGCAAACTGTACTTTGGGGAAGGAAGTCATTACCGCTACAATGTTCTATTTCTGGTTAACGCTGAACTCGACATGGGTACCCATGTCTGTGCATACTCGTGACCACAATATATCTATTTGCTAGATTGAGTTTCAGCAAGGTGAAGGCCACACCTGGGATGGTGTTCACTACTCACAAGTAGAAGTTCATCTTCCGGAAGAAACAGCTGATACTTCAAGGTGTGCTGCTTCAGTAGCCTCTTAACCATGTTGAGCACAAATGCCAGCGACAAACTATTTTTGTGCATGACACTTCGCGTGCCACTGGTTGTCCTGGACACCACCGCAAGTACTTCTGAGGGTGTTGGAGCTGTATAAACTCTTCTGTATGATACCAACGAATCGGGACGAGGACTTTACACAGCCCGCCGCCTCATTGTGGAGGAGGTGATACTGGGCTTGCTTACAGAATCCGATATGGTTGCTTTGACTTGTATGGCCCCCAATACTGCTCCATGGATGCTGTTTGTCACCCTGGGATTACTAGTCTGGTTGTTTTCGAAGGAAGTCCTTGTCCGCTTGGCCGTGGGTACTGCAGGCAATGCAGGGCATCCTGGCTGCCAAAAAGTCAGAGTATTCTGCACCTTGGTCTGCCCCGACGTCGGAGTTTTCGGTGTCTTCTCTACCCTCCTTTTCTTCGACTCGTGCTGCGGTGTCTCAGGCATGATGAGGATTGCTGGATGTGAGGATTGAAGGGCGCGCTACGAGGGGAAGCGGACGACCTTCATGGAGTAATTGATACGGTGGCACAGAAGACTACAGACACCTGCAAAAGATACAATATCAGCGAATAAACAAGGAAATACGGGATACAGTTTCTCAGTGATAGATACTGACGACTTCAAACTCAGGCGATTATAACTGTGGTGCAGAGCAAAGTAGATGACCTTTGTGGAGTGGTTGATACGGTGGTTCCAGAGCCTCTAGTAAACAAAATGTCAATAAATAGGCAAGGTAATACGGGAATCAATATCCGGACAGTAGAACTGATGACTTCAAACTCAGGCGATCTTATCCCCAAAATAATTGCGGTGCAGAGCAATGCAAACGACCAATGTGGAGTGCTTAATATGGTGGCACAGGAAAAGCAGATAACCTACCTGGAGTGGTTGATATGGCGGTACCACAGCCTGCAGTAAATACAGCAGTGGGCGAAAGGGAAGGCATTTGTAAAGGGCCAGAAGCGACGTGACAAGGGGTTTCCGTATTATGCACTGACAGCAAAATACACACACCTTATGATAGAAATACAGAACATAAACCAAAATGTGGAAAGCCCAACCAAACCTTCAATTGCACTCATGAAAATCCGATTCCGCAGCTTCTATCATTCTGGCTGCCCTTTTCTTGACCCAGCCTCACCAAAATCTACATCCTTGCCTTCATCAATCATAGTGGCGCGATGCACCCTGGTGAACCCCGACATACCGGGGATGACAATTCGTTGTCTCGGCGTCAATGGCTCCCGTGAGGGAACCTCAGTCACACAAGGTGGGCTACCAGAGGTACTTAGGCGCTTTCTCTGGGAGCGGCCATCGCTGCTGTTGCTGCTGTTGCTGCTGACGCCCTTGCGCCCCTCAGCAATGGGGTCTGAGCTGAAGCTTCTCTGCCGCTTCTTCGCTCGGTGAGCGTCTTCCGACATTCCCGGAACATAGTCCGCTTCATGCGGGTAGCAGAAATCGTGGAAGCCTAGCTGACCAGCTAACAACTTGAGGCGGCGGGATCGGCAGTCCAAAAGCTGGGCTATTTGGCGGCCGATAACGTTGATGGACGCTAGGTGATCGGTGTTGGTCTGGACACCGCTGTTCGGTAAGCGGGGGGTGCGGATAATGCGTCCTACGACGTCAAACATTGTCTGCGCCTTGTGAGGAGGGCTGTCACCCCTGTCACTTGCCAGATCACGATGGAGGATCACCAAGACCCAGAGCGGCGTATACGTCGACAGCGAGAAGAATGTCTGCACTGTGTTGTCACTCCAAAGCTGCGTCGTATCCTGCGGTGATAGCTTGTACGTGCCTCCTGACATTCTTGCCATCTGCTCCACTTCAGCCGGTGCCATTTTGTCTCTTGCAGCGGAATACTGCCGCAGTTTCAGAAGGCAGCCATACATGGTGCGTGGTTCGCGCTTCGCGCAGAATCCCCTCACTGCATCAAAGAGAGCCCGGATGCTAAGTGCAGGGATGTTGGTGAGGTGCTTCCGCACATCGGTACCAAAAACATCATATTCGTCATGGACACCACTCCTACAGCTGTTGTCCGCACAGTCAGGGTCACTGATGACTGCCCGGAACACCCAGACCCAACAGTTGTCACCAGACCCCGCGGGCTGTCGCGCAAGGAATTCCACCGTTCCCTTCCCTCCCCTAGCGGGTGGGAGGACGAGAGATGATTGTAGCGGGAACTATCTCGCCAGCTCCCCCTCCCCTGCTCTCTCCTCCACGCCTCTACTGCGGTGGCCCCGCTCCGCGCATCCTTCACCGCCATCCCCACCATCGTCGCCACCCACGTTGCCGATAGCCGCCGGTGTCTGCGTATTGACGGCATTTAGCTGCGCACAGGTCTCGTCGAAACAATCCCGTAGGAACGCTCAGAAGGCACCCCACCACTCCTGGTATTCCCCTTCCCGAACATTACGGTGCGTCCACATCCCCTGCAACTGCGCGAAGTGCTTCATAGTTGTCTCATCCACAAAAAGGATGTAGTATTGAAGGCACAGGCTGTTCGAATCCTTGATACCGGTTAATCAGCCGAGGTGGATCAGTACCCGGATCTGCTCCGCGTAGAGTGACTTCGCCCTTGCATCGACGAAGCGAAGCTACCCAAATATCCAGTGGGTTTTGGTTGGAGTGTTGGGGTCACGCTTGGGGCCCATCTTAGCATTTGACTGTGATTCGCTCGGTTTACAGTGGAAAGCACTGCTGGAGGAGTTTGTGCGTTGGTTGTCGGTTGCAGTGTCTAGTGGTGGAAGGGTTTGATGCGGTGGAACAGAGGAAGGGTTTGATTCGGTGGTTGATACGCTTATAAAGGCAGTGGGAAGGGGTTATATAAGATATCAATATTGCAGCCGGAGAATATTGTATAACGTTGGTGTTTGTTTCTTCGACGTTCCAGAAGCGTGTAAGGGAAGAAACAATACAATAGCACTTTCATTCAGACAGTCCAATACGTACGTGGATTAACAGACTCAGACCCATTTCACCAGCCTACTTGTGCTTAATCATGCATGAGATCCCTGTTGGTGTCACAAGAGCATGGGACCAAACTACCACGTGTTTGGTCACGGGCATATATTCAACTGTAAACTTTTTTGGATTCGAACTCCAGTGACGATATAGTCACTGCCTATGGGGATCATAAAAACACTTGCGAATAAAGTATACACCACACTGAGAGCATCGTCTGGCCAGACGATGCCTGCCACGGCATATGCCTTCCGGATGACGAGTACTAGGGTATTTGCATTCCAGACGACAAGTATCAAGGCATATTTCTTCCAGACGACGAGTGTCAGGGCATATTTCTTCTAGACGACGCATGCCACAGCCTATGCCTTCCGGATGACAAGTGCCACAGCATTTTGCCTTCCAGATGCAGAGTGTCAAGCCCTATTTCGTTCAGACGACAAGTGTCAAGGTATATGGAATCCGGACGACGCATGCCACAGCATATGCCTTCCAGATTACGAGTGCCAGGGCATTTTGCCTCCCAGATGCAGAGTGTCAGGGCATATTTCTGCCAGACGATGAATGTCAAGGCATGTGGCGTCTGGACGACACACGCCACAGCATATACCTTCCGGATGACGAGTGCCAGGGCATTTTGCCTTCCAGACACAGAGTGTCAGGGCATATTTCTTACGGACTATGAGTGTGCGGGCATTTGCCTTCTGGAGACTGTGCGGCAAGGCATATCTATCGACGGCTACCACCGTATATACTTCCGGACTGCGCTTGCCAGTGCACTTACCGCTCCCAACCTGTGCTGGCCGTGCGTATGCGTACTAGACAAAGATGGGCGCCGCAGCAGCCCTCTGGACGACGATTGTCAAAGCGATGCCTTTTCTTTCTGTCGACGAGTGTCAAGCATGTGGTGTCTGGATGACACACGCCACAGCATGTGCTTTTCGGACGACAAGTGTCAAGGCATGTGGCGTCCGATCGACACACGCCATAGCAAATACCTTCTAGATGACAAGTGTCAGGGCATTTTACCTTCCAGACGCAGAGTGTCAGGGCATATTTCTTTCAGACAATGAGTGCCAGGCCAATTGCCATCCAGACGCTGAGTGTCAAGGCATATGGCGTCCAGACGACGTACGCCACGGCATATGCCTTCCGGATGACAAGTGCTAGGGCATTTTGCCTTTCAGATGCTGAGTGTCAGGGCATATTTCTTCCAGACGATGAGTGTCAGGGCATTTGCCTTCTGGACGCAGCGCGCCAAGGCATATCTTCCAACGCGTGACTGCGCCTCTACCTGCTGGACTACGCTTGTCTGCGTCCATGCCGGGTCCAATACGAGGTGGCCATGCGTATCCGCATTAAATGAAGATGGGCACCGCATTAGCCTTCCAGGTGACGAGTGTCAAAGCGCAGCCTTTTCTTCCAAACTATATGCGACTGTTTAGGTAAGTAGTATCCGGACGATGCCCACCACAGCATATGCCTACTGGACGACAAATCCCACAGCATATGCCTTCCAGTCGCCGAGTGTCAGGGCATATTTCTTCCTGACGATGAGTGTCAACACATGTGGCTTCCGAATGATGCCTGCCATGGCATATACCATCTGCATGATGAGTGCCAGGGCATTTTGGCTTCTAGACGCAGAGTGTCAGGGTTTATTTCTTGCGGACGAAAAGTTTCAAGGTATGTGGCGTCCGGTCGACACAAGCCCGGGTAAGTGATTTCCGGAGGATGAGTGCCAGGGCATATGCCTTCCGGATGACGAGTGCCCGGGTATTTTGTCTTCCAGACGCTGAGTGAAAGGGTGTATTTCTTTCAGGCAATGCACGCCTCGGCATGTGCTTTCCGGATGACAAGTGCCAGGACATATACCTTCCGCACGATGTGTGCCACGGCATTTTGCGTTCTAGACGCAGAGTGTCAAGGCATATTTCTTCCAGACAACAAGTGTCAAGCCATGTGGTGTCCGGACGATGCACGCCAGGGCATGTGCTTTCCTGACCATGAGTGCCAGCGCATTTTGCGTTAAAGACGTGGAGTGTCAAGGCGTATTTCTTGCAGACGACCAGTGTCAGGGCATTTGCCTTCTGGAAACTGTGCGGCAAGGCATATCTATCGACGCGTGCCACCGTATATACCTCTGGACTGCCCTTGCTGGTGCAGATACCGCTCCCAACCCGTGCCGGCCGTGCGTATGTGTACTAGACAAAGATGGGCGCCCCAGCCGCCTTCTGGGTGACGATTTTCAAAGTGATGTGTTTTCTTTCTGTCGACGAGTGTCAAGCATGTGGCGTCCAGACGACTCACGTTACGGCATGTGCTTTTCGGACGACGAGTGCCAGGGCATTTTGCCTTTCAGATGCAGAGTGTCAGGGCATATTACTTCCAGACAACCAGTGTCAAGGTATGTGGTGTCCGGTCAACACACGCCACAGCATATGTCTTACTGATAACGAGTGCCAGGGCATTTCGCCTTCCAGATGCCGAGTGTCAGGGCATATTTCTTTCAGACGATGAGTGTCAAGGCATGTGGCATCCGGTCGACACATGCCTCAGCATATGCCTTCCTGATGACGAGTGCCAAGGCATTTCGGCTTCCTGACACTGAGTGTCAGCACATATTTCTTCCGGATGATGAGTGTCAAGGCATGTGGCATCTGGTCGATGCACAACACGGCATATGCCTACCAGATGACGAACCCCACGGCATATGCCTTCCAGTTGCTGCGTGTCAGGGCGTATTTCTTCCAGATGACGAGTGACAAGCATGTGGCATCCGGAGGACGACCGCCACGGCAGGTGCTTTTCGGACGACGAGTGCCACGGTGTATGCCTTCCAGATGACGAGTGCCATGGCATTTTGCCTTCCAGACACAGTGTGTCAGGGTATATTTTTTCCAGATGACGAGTATCAAGGTATGTGGCATGCGGGCGTCACACGCCATGGCATATACCTTCCGGATGACGAGTGCCAGGGCATTTTACCTTCGAGACACAGAGTGTCAGGGCATATTTCTTCCAGATGATGAGTTTCAGGGCATTTGCCTTCTGGACGCAGCGCGCCAAGGCATATCTTCCAATGCGTGACGGCCCCTCTACCTGCTGGACTATGCTTGTCAGCGCCCATGCCACTCGCAATACGAGGCGGCCGTGCATATCCACCCTAAATGATGATGGGTACCGCATTAGCCTTCCAGGCGACGAGTGTCAAAGCACAGCCTTTTCTTCCAAACTTTATACCAGTGTTTAGGTAAGTACTGTCCGGACAACACCTGCCGCAGCATATGCCTACTGGACAACGAATCCCATGGTATATGCCATCCAGTCGCCGCATGTCAGGGTGTATTTCTTCCTGACGACAAGTGTCAAGGCATGTGGCTTCTAGCCGATCCCTGCCACGGCATATGCCTTCCGGATGACGAGTGCCAGGGCATTTTGCCTTCCAGACGTAGATTGTCAGGGCATATTTCTTCCGGACGATGAGTGTCAAGGTATGTTGTGTCCGGTCGACACTAGCCATGGCAAGTGCTTTTCGGACGATGAGTGCCAGGGTATATACCTTCTGGATGATGTGTCCATGGGAATTTTGTCTTCCAGACGCCGAGTGTAAGGGCGTATTTCTTCCAGACGACGCACACCACGGCATGTGCTTTCCGGACGACGAGTGCCAGGATGTATCCTTCCAGAAAACGTGCGCCACGGCATTTTGCGTTCCAGACACAGAGTGTCAAGGCATATTTATTCCAGGCGACGAGTGTCAAGGCATATGGTGTCTGGACGACGTATGCCACAACATGTTCTTTCCGAACGGTGCATGCCAGGGCATATGCCATCCAGACGATGAGTGCCAGGGCATTTTGCCTTCCAGATGTGTAGTGTCAAGGCATATTTCTTGCAGACGACTAGTGTCATGGCATTTGCCTTCTGGATACAGTGTGGCAAGGCATATCTATCTATGCGTGCCACCGTATATACTTCCGAACTCCTCTTGCCAGTGCATATGCCGCTCCCAACACGTGCTGGCCGTGCATATGGGTACTAGACAAAGATGGGCACCGCAGTAGCCTTCCAGGCGACAATTGTCAAACCGGCGCCTTTTCTTTGTATCGATGAGTGTCAAGCATGTGGTGTCGGGACGACGCACGACACGGCATGTGCCTTCCGGTTGGCGAGTGTCAGGGCACATGCCTTCCAGACACAGCATATCAAGGCATATTTCTTCCAGACGACAAGTGTCAGGAGCGTATTTCTTCCAGACGACAAGTGTTATGGCATGTGGCATCCGGACCACGCCCGTCATGGCATGTGGTTTTCGGACGACGAGTGTCAGGGCGTATTTCTTCCAGACGACACACGCCACGGCATTTTGCATTCCAGAGGCAGAGTGTCAAGGTATATTTCTTCCGGACTACGAGTGTCAAGGTATGTGGCGTCCGGACGATGCCTGCCATGGCATATGCCTTCCGGATTATGAGTACCAGGGCATTTTGCCTACCAGACGCAGAGTGTCAAGGCATATTTCTTCCGGACAATGTGTGTCAAGGCATGTGGCATCCGGACCACGCCTGCCATGTTATATTTCTTCTATATGACAAGTGCCATGGCATTTGTCTTCCAGATGCAGTGTGTCAAGGCATATTTCTTCCTTACGACCATTGTCAGGGCATTTGCCTCCTGGATGCAGCGCGCCAATGCGTATCTTCCGACGCATGGCTGCGCCTCTACCTTCCGGACTACACTCATCAGCACCCATGCCGCTCCTAATACGAGGCAGCCATGCGTATGCGCACTAGACGACGATGGGCACCGCATTAGCCTTCGAGTTGACAAGTGTCATAGCATAGCCTTTTCTTCCAAACTACGAATGTCTAGGTATGTAGTGTCTGGACGACGCCCGCCATGGCATCTGCCTACTGGACGACGAATCCAACGGCATATGCCTTTTAGACACCGAGAGTCGGGTCATATTTCTTCCAGACGACCAGTGCCAAGGCATGTTGTGTGCGGACGACGGACACCATGGCATGTGCTTTCCAGACGACGAGTGCCAGGGCATTTGCCTACTGGACACAGCGCACATGTCTCCAGGTATATCTTACGGACTATGCTTGACAGTGCACATGCTGCTACCAACGTGAGGCAACCGGGCGTATGCGTACTAGAGGAAGATAAGCACCACAGTAGCCTACTGGGCGACAAGGGTCAAGGCAAATGGCGTCCTGACGATGCGTGTCCATGTATATTTCTCCCGGACGACGACTCGCCAGCGCAGCTTCAGTACTACTCAAGCTGGGCTACGCGCCATAATCGCAGCCCCTGGTGCCGTTGATACGGCATTCTGTGCTCATTTCACAACATGTCTAACCTGTACCCGAGATGCATGCCATGCCAGTACTTGCATTACTTGTCATACGCCCTCCTTGGAGTTGTAATACATTAAATAGTAACTGTAAATACCCTTCTCAGCGGCGTATTCCCACCGCCGCCTGATCAAACTCATCCTCCGTCATGTAATACACTTCATTCCAGGTTGTCAAATCGATATGACTGTTAACGATCCATGCTTTCCACGTCGTTTCCGAGGTGCTGGGTGCCTCAGGAATAAGATGCGCTGCAACGGTGATGTTTCCTCCGCTGATCACCACATAGCCACTCCACTTTGTTGCCTCCATCACTCTGACCATCCTGGATGCCCTCTCAGGCATGCCGTCCATACTGCGTATCGTCGTTTGTACAAACGCACACCAAACCAGACCACCTAAGACTTCAAGGTTGAACAGCTTCAGGAGACAGTACAGTACGCGTCCCTGAAGTGCCTTGTATGCTGGTTCCTGGCCCTCTCTGGGGCGTGATGTCTGCACCCATACCCAGTCATTCCGGGGATCTTGCCTGTGCCATCTCTGCTCCCCGGTACATCGAATGGTCTGGATCACTTGATCTCTATGCATATTGGTGACAGGAATTTGAATGCCGTGGTACACCCGTGTGGTACAACATATCAGCGCTTCCAAGTTGGTTTCTACCCTCCACGAAACCAGAAAGCTGCTCGTGGCGCACTGCAGCTCCCTCCGAAGGTACAAGTCCCCCACTGAGGCAAATATGGCAGTAAATGTATTACTTTTCGATACGGTGGAGCCCTCAACAGAAACGAACTTCAAGCCCTTGACGGTTGGAAGGCCGGTTTCGCCACTCCCAGTGGTGTTCATGGTGCCGTGGGTATTGTGATTAAGCCTCCGTACGGCGAACGCATCGCTACATAGGTAGTGGTCGAGGATCTGCATGTAGAAGTTACCAGACCGATTGGATTTGTTGTACGGAATCTTGATCTGTATACGGTGGGAACTTTCTCCGGTCTCCGTAGACCACTGCTTCAGGCATCCATAACGTTGGATCTGCTCGTGGAAATGAGGCATCTGGTGAATCTTTGGAAAGTTGAAATCGCCTCCATCAGCATGGTGTTCAACCATTTCGGTGTTTATGAATTCATTCCATGACTTGCGCTGGCACTCACGGTGGGCTGCAGTTTTGAACTTCATCGACTTCAACTCGTCGTCTCTCTCTGCGATCAACTCCTTTCAGCGAGCTTTACCTTCTTGAGTGACCCTTTTGCCAGGACGAAATTGACGAAAGACATCCTTGAAGTGGTGAAAGTTCCGCCGAGCAGTACTCATCAGTCCAAATGTTTGCTCATCGTGCGAGTTGTATGGAGAGTAGAAGTAGAACTCCACGAGTGCTCGACTGCATTCGATTGCCTGGTTGAAAACGTCACGCTGAGTAGCAGATGCAGCACGTAGAGCGCAGCGTAAGACGGCGACAAGGAAACGCGACATGGTTTTGATTCCTTCCTCTGCCAGCTTGACACCTCCTCGTATGTCCGCCAGGGTTGTGCCATGTCAAGATACACAGGTACAGAAAGCCAGATATTGTTGAACGCTTTGAAGTGCTTATATGCTTCAGGAACACCGAAAGCCATCCCAGAAGGTGCTTCAACATCCCCAGTTGCATTGTATGTAGCAAGTCGGGTTTCGGAAGGTTGCTTGTCACACAGTCAAGATCCCAAAAGACATTGGAGCCTTGATGTACATCAAAACTTGCAAGCCTTGTGTTTGCTGTAGCGGTATTAGCGACGCTGAGTGCCCTGTATTTGTTGTGGTCATGCATTGGATACGGTCGTACAGGAAGTTGGCCCATCTCAGCTTTTGGGCATTTACACCAGTAGCAGACACTGTTTTTGATATTATGAAGGTTCCGATGCTCCGGATAATCGGCAATCCAAGTAGCTGGCGAAGCAAGGCAATGTCTGAAGTGGCCATCCACACACCAGGCGAAAAATACCCGGCGATCCACACGTATTGAAGGTCCCAAGATATGGCGTAAGACATGTTGCAAGATCATTCGGTTGTGTTCCTTCTGTTCATTGTACCTGCTCAGAGGGATGTCACGCATCTTGATGGCGATCAGAAGCAGAGCGACGAACAGTAGGCTGTGCATTGCGGTTGCCATGCGAGCCGAGGCAGAAAGGTTCCCTATCGTCATGTATACAGACCACGCTTTCTCATCACTGGAGAAATTCGTAAGATGGGTGGTGTCGGACATGAAGATTATGGATATCACGGTATCTCCGTTGTCTAGTAGGGTCTGTATTGCTGTCAGCACAGCGTAGACAGCTCTGGGCGTGGCGTTGAAGTCCAGCGGAGGGGATTGTCATCTGCCATTCCCACCACCAGTCGGCAGTATGCATCTCACTGTAGACACGTCTTCCTTGCTCATCAAACCGTTGCTGGGGCGCATACGAAAGGTATTCCGCATACGCCGGCTGCCATAGAAGCCACCGCGCACACTCGATGATATCCCGGTGCGAGAATTCGATCCCCCTGAGTCCTTTTGTCGCATCTGCTAAGTGTGAAAGCCCCTAGTAATCGTATGCTATCCACGCCTTCGAGTCTGTCCTTGCCAGTAGATATTCCTATTTCATTCCTTCATTGACTGGTAGCTGACTTTAGTTATCCTTCACGAATTTCCACGATGTGTAACGCGACTGAAGTTTACCCTCAATGTTTTAAGAAATTCAAGATGATGATATGGCTACAAAAGCACATTAGTAAGGAACATCCAGAATATAAAAAAGAGATCGACCTTAAGAGGCATAGGGATTGCGCGGAGGATGACCAACGACCTTGCAAGCACCACGTTCAGCCTTCGTACGCCATCTTCCAGAATCACGACTCAGGCCCCGTGCAATCCGTTTGCAATGCCATTGATGATGCCCCTCTCGAATTCTCCGATTGCCAGTCACCTGATTTTGCTTCCACATTAACGTACCAGAATGCCAGCCTGCCATGTGCATACGTTCCTCAGGAAGGTGAATGCATCACGTCCAGCGATGACCCATACTACCCGTTTGCCAACGAAGAAGAGTTTAACTTTGCCGAAGTTGTGACCGCAAAAGGGCTTGCTGGGAGTGTGATTGAGGCTTTACTGAAGGGCGACTGCAGTCTCAAAGACGATTTAAAGCATTCACTTAAGTCCAATTACCACCTCCAGAACAAGATTGACCAAATGGAGGACAGACTCAGGGTTGACTCATGGAAGAAGAGCCGGCTCGAGGAGATTACTTGGAAAGAGCAGCACGCCAAAGAACCTATTGAATTCTGGTACTGGGATATCATCGAGTGTGCGCGGTGGTTTGTATGGCAGCCGGCGTATGCGGAACACCTTTCGTACGTGCCCCAGCAACGGTTTGATGAGCAAGGAAGACGTGTCTACAGTGAGATGCATACTGCCGACTGGTGGTGGGAACGGCAGGTGAGAATCTCCTCTGCTGCACTTCAACACCATGTCCAGAGCTGTCTACGCTGTGCTGACAGCAATACAGACCCTGCTAGACGACAGAGATACCGTGATACTGATGATCTTCATGTCCAATGCCGCCCATCTTACGAATTTCTCCAGCGATAAGAAAGCGTGGTCTGTATACATGACGATAGGGAACCTATCCGCCTCGGCTCGCATGGCAACCGCAATGCACAGTGTACTGTTGGTCACTCTGCTTCCGATCGCCATCAAGATGCGCGACATCCCTCTGAGCCAGTACAACGAACAGAAGGAACACAACCGAATGATCTTGCAACATGTCTTACACCATATCTTGGGACCTTTAATACGTGCGGATCTCCGGGTATTTTTTGCCTGGTGTGTGGATGGCCACTTCAGACGTTGCGTTGCTACACCAGCTGCTTGGATTGCTGATTATCCGGAGCATCGGGACCTTCATAATATCAAAAACAGTGTATGCTAACATAACGGATAGGGTAACCGGACACTATAGAGAACCTGGACAGTAGAAAATCCGCTAGTAGCAGACAGGCCCCTCCGCATATTACCCCGCCAGCCGAGTAAAAATCTGCAACCTGCCCAGTCAAAAACATCAGCGACAATATGGCACCCACCAGACCCCCTCCA
>Ga0307516_10001030_pt1 | contig 38703 bp, 48 predicted proteins | sample 19_EM_MG_FD_203310 | JGI IMG/M metagenome (GOLD analysis project Ga0307516, IMG submission 203310) | Populus trichocarpa ectomycorrhiza microbial communities from riparian zone in the Pacific Northwest, United States - 19_EM | ecosystem: Host-associated > Plants > Roots > Unclassified | place... | reverse complement strand
CAGAAAATTCGAATTATTTAGTGGATACTCGCTTAAATCTGTTAGTGAGGGACACTTGTCCTTTTGGGGCTTGGGATACTCGCTTAGATCTTGTCGGCGCACCCACGACATCACACCTGAATCGCTATTGATCATCGGCCCTGATTAATGGTTATGCATCATGACCGTTTCTCAACTCAAAAAGATTGGTTGTAAACAGCTCGATGGATTTTTGATTGGTGGTAAAGTAACTATTTACATACTACTTAGCTCTATTGAAGTATCCAAGTATAATGAATTGGATCTGTCGTAGGCCAGGTTAACAGATGTCAGAAGGAGGAAATGCTGGAGGAATGATACCGGAAATGGATACCATCGTCGTGAGCAGCTTCGGGTGTTGAACGCCAGTGAGAGCCACTGACAGTACCATAGGGGGACCGCATTGATGGCATCAACCACGCAGCAGTGGGGATGGTCGGAAGGGGGAACGTCGGCTTCATGAGGCGTGTGGCAGCAACGGCCCAGTGCAGTGCAGGCACTGTGGGCGCGAATTGAGGTGCAACTGAACGGCGGTGAGGCATGGACCATGGTGGTGATATGGCCCATATATCCCCAGCAGCCAGCTAGGGGGAGGCGGTGTCGGCGGTGCATTCTGCCCTGTTCAGGCATCACCGTTGTCGTGTGGTGAGTGGCTCTGGGTGTTGAGCACCGGCGAGGGCCGCTGACAGCACCATAGGGGGACCACGTTGGTGGCATCAACCACGCACCAGTGGGTGGTGATGGTCGGAAGGGAGGGAATGTCGGCATTATCAAGCGCATGGCAGCGACAGCCTAGGGTGGTGCAGGCACTGTGGGAGCGAATTGAAGTGCGACTGGACGGCAGCGAGGTGTGGACCATGATGGTGACATGGCACGTACATCCCGAGAAGTCGGCTAGGGGGAGGGGGTTGTAGGGGGTGCATGTCTGCCTCCGTCCCATCTCGAGTCATCCAGTGCTGTGGTGTTCTGCATGCTGGTGCCAGCCAGGTGGCGGGTGCTAGGTATTGCGCTTACCTCCACGGCCCGTGATGGGCCTCTGCTCGCCGTTGCCGCACGAGACACTGGGCTTGAAGCCTGAAGAGCGGTACTAGTAGAGGGAGGAGGTGGGGGTAGCGAAAAGAAATAGACGGGCACGTGTTTAATTACGTAATAAAATTTTCAAACTCAGTATCCGCTATCCGGTATCCTCCACAGACATGGATAACGGGCCAGAACCGACGTTCTCATTTCGTGTGAACTTCTCCGGGGACTCTACATGAAGTAAGACAAGTAAGTCATTACCTGCCCGTGTAGCTCAGTGGTAGAGCATTGTACTTATGAGGATGCACATACATATGGCCTTAATTGTGAAATGCAAGGGTCTCGAGTTCAAATCTCGGCATGGGCATTTTTACCTCCACATCTATACATACTAGATGCTCTCCTAATAGACGGAACGGAAGATTCATACAATACTCCATGGGAAAGGCTCTTTCCTCGGCGTTGAACCCAGCTTTCGCACGTTCCAGAACTCGGGGAACATGACAGGCGCATGTACTAACCGATATACTAGGAAAGAGTTAGAAGATGATTTGAGGAATACGGTCAATGCTCAAGGCCCAGAAATCGGCCATTTCCTTGTCCAACTTAGGGGATTCTTGGCGGGAATGCGCCAAAAATTTTTGGAAACCTTGTCCGGGGGTTTGGGGATTTCAGACCCCGGAGGACCGAAGGTTCTTCGACTCATGCATTAACGTTGATGGCTGCTGGACGTTGTTTGATATACAGTAGCGTTGGGAGGTTCATTGAAAGGGGATTTCTGCAGTTCACCCACGCCCGTGTGCCATGGCTGGCCAACGCCCCATCGCAGTGGATGAAGAGCTCCTCTATGGCATACGCCAAGTCAGAAATATCAAGTTCGATAAGCAAGACGTTAGTTGTGACCCTTATTCCATATTTCGCGCTATGTCAAATACACTGACATGCGGGAGTGAATGGAGACACCGACTGGTATGTTTTCTCGTCAAGACTTGGGGCCATTGGTCTCCGGCGAGAAACCAGAAGGTCGAGTGTACCGGGGCATAGTCAAGGTTTAGATGTCTTGTTTTCGGTGGAGGCTGAGTCAGCCGACCTTGAAGGACAGACTCGATTTCGACGCCTTTCTTCCCGCTAGCTACCTTTTGTCGGCTTCCTTCACAAATCAGAGTCCGTCGCATGTCTGGAATTTGCAGACCTCGTCTCGCAGAAGAGCGCAAGCAGTGGCGCAAGGATCATCCATTCGTGAGTTTGACTCTCAATGTAGCGCGCCACAATGCTGGGCATGGTCTGCCAAACAGCCACTGGGGATCCTATCTTAACGCGTCATTTTCGCGTTTTGATTTACTGGGGGGCTGCATGTTGCAGGCCTGTCCATTGTCGCCGCACCATTCATATAACTGACACATATTCCAGGGATTCTATGCGAAACCGGCAAAGGCAGCAGACGGATCCATGAATCTGATGGAATGGGAAGTAGGGATTCCAGGGAAAAGTGGTGTGCGTGCATCCTCTTGCTTGGCAGCTGCTCAACCCCCCATATTCCAATCTCGTGAGAGGGAGGACTTTGCAGCCTGTCTTCGTTTTGCACATAGGGACCACTTGATACGGCTGCTGATGTTTTCGACTTTCGTAGACTGCATGGGAAGGCGGTCTCTACAAACTTACGATGACTTTCCCTGAAGGTACGATGTTTTCTCAACTTCTCCTGTCCCGAGAATTTGAGTCATTTGTTAGATTACCCGTCCAAACCACCGAAGTGTAATTCCTCCCATCACTCTTGTCTATTTGATCGGCTGACTATCATCTATACAGGCAAATTCTCACCGCCACTATTCCATCCGAATGTGTATCCTTCGGGCACTGTGTGCCTTTCAATCCTTGATGAGGAAAAGTCATGGAAACCTGCGATTACTATCAAGCAGGTCCGTGCCCTTTCTCGACGTAGAGGAGGGAATGAGCGCTTATATCTGGTGGCAGATCCTCCTCGGGATTCAAGACTTGCTCGATGATCCAAACGTCAATGATCCCGCACAGAGTGATGCATATACAATGTTCAAGTAAGTCAAGCTCTTCCTTTGTTGGGGCCGATAATTGACCTTGACATGGTGCTAGAAACAACAAGATTGCGTATGAGTGAGTGTCCTTTTTCCATTTTGGCTTCCGGAGGGTCTTGAATGCTGAACTCGCTTCTCTCTCCCCCCCGCTCTTCTGAAAAGACAGAAGATTCGGCAACAAGCCCGGGAGAATGTTCCCAAGTGATGGACAACGTACCCTTTCTTGCGTTGTGTCCATATCTATAATATATTGGCCTTTGATGAAATGAAATTGATATCTGTTGTCATGTATCGACGACATGCACATGATGCAGCCTCCTTCCATCGTCGAGCTCGCCACTGACGGGAGTACATCGATGGCTGCCCTTGCTCCTGCTATTCTCAATATCCACACCCCGACCTCGTCGTTTGCCATAGTGCACTCGCGTGAGCCACCTTGTTGATCCGTCGCATAACATTCGAATATGATGTTCTCCAGTGACCCAAGATTCTCTTCAGTCGCTGTATGACACCCTCAGCCGCAAGGTACACGCAATATACCATAGCGCACGCGTAGGGCATGGATGGCTCAAGTACGAATTTAACGAATCGTTATGGAACCTCGACGATGGCAAGTACCAGCCCCCGCCGCATTCGCGCCATTCTAAACCGCATATTCTAGACCAAGACTATATTATTTTTGCCTGGCGCCAACCACAGCCCTCGCTCCTACCTGCGCCGTCTACCTCCACCAGCACATATGACCCCCGTCCGCCAGCCCCCACGCTGCACCTACACCACCCTTCAGAGCCGCTTCCCTCCCCCCCTGCGTATCTGAACCCATCCTATTATCTTTTCCAGCCTTCGCGTGCACACCCCCCGCGTACCAGTCGTCACGACGCGTCAACGCCGTCCCCTGCACATTCCAAGAAGTCCGCGAAGTCACGCAAGCGAACGGCAGGAAAGGGCACAGAAGACGATGACGATGGCAAGCCTGCGTTCAAAAAGGAATTTGAGAAGTTTCATGCCGAGAATGGCGTCAGGACCGTCATTGGGAGTATTGGTCCGGTGCACAACGGTAATCACCCGGTCTATACGAGCTCTCTCGCCCATTGACCATGTCTTGTTCCCTTGCCACCTTTAGTACGCATGCTGCTCAAGGCCGGGCACCGACATGTGTACATCTCGCGCAAATTCGCCATTCGCCATAGGTTCATCCCCAAGGACGCAGCACCTGGCCACTACGGGTATGGCGGACTCGTCAACCTGGGAACTTGGCCCATAACGCTCACACCATCATCTTCGTTCAATTCACATCCGCAAGACCCTCCGGCGTGGAATAATGGAACGCCAAGGGTTCCCAAGCCCACGATGATTGATGTCTACCTCTCGGAAGAACCTCATTTCGACGTTGTGCTTGGGCGTTCTTTCTTCGAGAAGAGGAAGATTCGGCCAAGTAATATAGATCCAACAGATGTAGTCTGCCTTGATACAGGCGAGAAGGTGGAGTGTGAGCTGGTTATTTTGAAGGATGGGAGAGGCGAGATCGTCACGGTTACTTGAGCAATCCATTGCCTTCGTCTCCATAGTCAGTATCTTTTTACTGTCCTCGTTCATTGAATTTCTTGTTATTGGCGGCTTCGATATCAAAAAAGGCAGAGCCTTTTTTGTGTTGAGATGAAAAGATTATTAAGGAAGCCTACAGACATGCTTGTCCTATATCTGTCCTACATCAAATAGATATAGCTCATTACCGTCCGATCTTCAATCGAGTTGCTCGCGTTGCCTTTCAGAAAATATCGATGAGAACCTAGCTAAATGGACTGACGGATGTACCATACCTTTCGCCGTTTCTTCAGCCTGATCAGGGAAAGAGAGTGAGTGAATAGCCCGGTTCAAATAGAGATAGAGATTCACTTGTGTTTCTTCATCTTCTTTCTTCGCTTCCTCTTGGTACTATCCATCATAACCTCCCACTCTCTGTCCATCCGTGCTCGAGTTTGTATTCGATCAAAGTCCTTCTCCAGATCGAGCCCCAAGCGGCGCAACGCGTCCTCCCAAGCAACGGAAGCACCCGCATGAGACATAATCAGCGCACGAGACAATTGGCGTGCGGTGGCAGCGTCAGAGTCAGCATCTACGGATGCCTCCGAAAATTCGTCCAACAGCCACGTCGACTTCTGGCCGTTGGTAGCCTTGCCGTACTTTTCCGGCTCAAAAGGATCGGTAGCGGAAAAATCAAGGATGGATGTTGGGTTGGAGAGGACGAGGAGAGGCCGATGGAGCGAGAAAAATTGGAGAAGCTTGAAGTCTTTCGAAGTCACCATGGGGTGTTGATGGAGTATGGAAAATCCTTCGCCAGATAAGCGCGGCATGTTCGCTCTGGCATTGGACGTCTCTGTGGAGTTTGAAGATGAAGGTGGCTGTTGTGAGGATGACGAGTGGGGTGTCTCCGGGCTCGCATTTACTATCGTGTTGGATGCGCCATTGCCAATGACAGGGGTGCCCGTAGTTGAAGAAGTCTGCACAGGCTCTGGTTTGTTGGGCTCTGTCATAGAGTCTACCTTCTTCGCAGGGACGACGAGCTTGGGCGATTTGGCTGAGTTGAAGTAGCGACCGCCTCCACCCCCGGGTTTGGATGAGAAAAAAGACGAGTACGGCCTCCTCCCAGCGAGCGGGACGAGCCGGGCGAAGCGGGAGGTCATCGCAGACGGTAGCACACTAACAGACGTTACACAGCCACATACGTCTTTATTCGGTCACTAAGTTACAAAGTTACACATCTTGCCATTCAAACGATCCCAGCACTGCCGTTTTCCCCGCAAATGAACCCTGGTTCGGTGCCAGAATCGTCATTTTCTTTTTCGCAATGTCCAAATTCGTGCTGAAACAGTTCCACTAGGTCAGATAGCACTACCGTTCGCCACAACAAGACCGACGAACATGAATATGAATCCAGCCACAGTCAGATCAAGGATCTCCTCATCGTACCGCTCATTCTCATCCGGGTTTGGCGGTGCGAGAAGCCCAAGGACGGCATTCAACAGACCAGAACTTGGCATGGACGGGTCTACTGGCACAGGTTGCATCTCAGATACCACACGCGCTGCGCCGATCGGCAGCGCAGAGGATGGTGCCATTGTCTCTAAGTGCTAGTTTATGAGTACGAATGTCCACCTCCAAGAAAGATGCTCCATCTCACCTGCACCAATGCGAAATATTGAAAGGTCGCCAAAATTGATGACCGTCGAAGACGGGGCAAGCACGAGATCCGCCAACGACTCACCGCCTGATGTAGCAGAAGATATCCCAAGCGAGGCTGGAATAACCTGACCATACATATAAGCATGTAGCTGATAGTGATGAACTCTTTCTCGATAAAGATGGTCCAATTCAACAACCTGTGGGGGATAAATCAACAGAATAAAAGTGCTAGCACTTCCAACATACCCCTCCAGATTTTGGTATTTTGACGACATTGATGTGAGAACCATAGGTACGCTGCATCTCGACATTCAGTTTTTCGTGACCAACAACAAGGATAACATTGACTGGTATCGAAATATTAGACGGAATGGCCACATTGACAAGGAAGGAAAAACGAGCTTTTGAAGGCGTCAACACAGGCTTTGATTAATCTGTGGCGGTGGTCGCTCGCGCCAGTGCCTGCACCAAAGGATGAGGGGGTGTCGACTATAAGGCCAGATACCCCAGCTTTCGAAAATCCGTTTCAAGAACTGAAGAAACTAGGAAAATGGTTCAAGTGGTACCTTCTGCGTCATTGTCATACTTCTCCATCACATTATCCCCCATGTTGCGGATCAATCTGTCCATTAACAGAGGATTCCGCTTCGTTTCAGCGTGACCATACCAGTACACGAGGGGTAGCAGAGCATTAGATGCAAGGGTGGTGGGAGCTGATGTAGCAGCAGATCCCAAGGGGTTCGCAGGTGAACATGTTGGGAGGGGAGAATGCACAGGCGCAACTGACAAGGCACCTGGAGCCGCCCAGCCGCCCTAAAGGATACAGTGAATACATTCCGGTATCTGATACGAAGAACATCTCGACTTGCCTCGCTAGGATCGACATTGGCTAGAAGTGGGGACCATCCTTGACCTGCGCGGACGGCGTAATTGACGAGAATCTTGCATAGCGTCGTCTTTCCTGAGTTTTCTGGACCGACGACGAGCACCCGCGGAGGGTCTGCGTTAGCAGCGGGGTCATCACCATGAGCTGGAGAGCCGTGCAGGACTCTGAGCGCTCGAACCCGCATCTGCTCAAAAGCTACATGAAGGTTAGCGTATGCGGTCATTGGCGTCTCCTCCGAGACATATTCTGTCGAAGGCTGGCCCGTAACGTGTTCACCATCGAGTAAGTGACTCGGTCTACGATGGTTGATAAGAGACCTATCTCGATTGTACAACCCATCCATGTGAATACCGCCGCCTTGCACTCGGATCCAAAGATATATGGCTTGCCTTCAGCCAGTTCTGCGCCGAACACTTCTGCATGACCACGCACGAGCTAACGAAATGAAACCGGTTAATGAGATGAAAATGGTCTGATGAGACGCACCTTGATCGCAAGTGAGGTATTGGGATCCAGTTCAAACCTGTACTCAGTTTCGGGTTGAAGGTGCCATTCTCTCGTCTCGACAACCTTTTCCTCGGGTGTCATACTAACAAATGCGCAAGCTGAATCCTTACGGTGGCTTTACGGTAATAGGACCCGACTGAAGAGCACGACGGCGTCACGGACGGACGGTGGAGGTTCGCTCAATATCACACGTGGCCTCTCCTCCATGAGTGACGACTGCACAATCGCCATCTATCACCATGACCATCCGTTGCCTGAAGGGGTTACTGTCTTAGCCAAGGTCGACATCATCGGCGCGATGCAGTCGGTTCCTCGGTTCCTTTGACCACCCTGTGGGTCTTAAGAACTGCTTTCAACTCGGTTGACCTACTAACACTTGCCCATGATGGACCCAGCCCGTGCGAGCGACAACCTCGAAAAGAAGCCTCATCTTCCCGGAACGGTTGTTTACCTGGATGATGTCGACGTCGCTGCTGCCCTTGCCACTGAGACTGAGGTACCTATGGATCCTGAGGTTGCTCGGCGCTTGAAGTCTGTGCATCGTCAAGGAACCTGGGATTCCTCGTCTTAACTGTTTTCCACTTAGACGTAAAATCGATTTGCACCTCATGCCTCTGATGTGCCGTGAGTGTCGTCACCCATATCCCAAATCCTTGTGCTCATTTTTTTTTATCAGTCATGTATCTGTGAGCAACAACCGGAAAACTGAAGGCCCTAGGCTCAATATCCCTAGCATGACTTTTGCCGACAAGGCGACGCTGGGCCAATCCGCGGTGTTAGGTATACTGTACGTGTCCTAGCTTGATAAACTATGCATCTTGGCCCCTGAGCATACAACAGAAAGGATGCTCACTTGACGGCATTCGATTTCAATTGGTTGGGAACAATATTCTACATCAGCTATCTCGCATTTGAGGTCTACCCTTTTTCATAGCTTTTGTGTCAAGTACTGAAAAGTTTGGTTGTGGCTTCAGTATCCTCAAAACCTTGCACTGCAGCGTTTTCCCGTTGGAAAATGGTTGAGGTACTGTGCACATCTCGTGTCCCAATGTTTTGCTGACACCATATTTGCATCAAGTATCAATATTTTTGTATGGGCAGTAGCATTGCTAGCACATTCAGCATGTAAATCGTTCGGTGCGCTATTTGCCGTCCGGTTCATTCTGGGCATGTGCGAAGGTCTGTGTGGTAGAGGTATATCCGACACCTTACAACTAATAAATTTTGGTTCAAGGCGCTATAACACCTGGGTTCATGATTATAACTTCGATGTTTTATACCCGTGAAGAGCAGACTCGTCGTGTTGGCTATTGGTGTCCGTCAAATAACTCCTTCCTTGAAGTAATCTCATAAATCTACCCGCTTCTTAGTCGCAATGAATGGCGTAGCAGTTATTTTCCTTGGGCTAGTCAGCTTCGGCCTACTCCACACTCATGTAAGCCTATCTCAAATCGGCCGGAATTTCCAACTAAAAAAGAAGTAACCAGACACCGAAATTCCATCCGTGGCAGTGGTAGGATTTGAACATCACCCTCCAGTGTCTGTGTGCTACTACTCACATCACATACTCAGGTTGATGGTTATCACTGGAATCATCACACTTTTGACGTCAATCATCTTTTGGTAGGCAGCGCTACTTGTGTATTTATTTAACGTCTCATTGTCTATTCAGGTTTTTTTTCCCGGACTCCCCTACCACTGCATATTTCCTGACACCTGAGGAACGCATCCTCGCCGTGCAACGTATCAAAATCAACCAGGCAGGAGTTGAGAATAAGCATTGGAAAAAAGCACAGTAAGATCCCCCTGAACCGAGAACGGGTCTTTTCTGATGTACCATATTGATAGATTCATCGAGGCCCTTCTGGACCCTAAAACATGGTTGTTGGCTCTTTTTGCAGGCCTATCGTGAGTATTCATATTCTCTGTTGAATGCACCGTCTTTCTCAAGTGCTGGATTCCGCTAGAAATGTCCCCAATTCTGTGCGCCAATTCTGATTCTAAGAGCTGCCCATACAAAGCTTATGGATTCCGATTTAACGTAGCTCACAAATCAGAGACAGCTCATTGTATCTCAGTTTGGGTTTACAATCGGTCAGACAACATTACTCGGAACAGTCGATGGAGCGGTGGTGGGCACGTTCAATGATTATTCATATTATCAAGTGCATATGTCTCATTTTCCTTGTAAGGTCTTGCTTTCTGGGCAGCCGTTTCTCTTGCTTCAGTCCGGGGGGTTGGCCGCGGATATGCCTGTGTCATAATGTTTATTCCTGGTGTCCTGGGGTCGATTCTGGTCAACGCCTTGCCTAGCCATAACAAGATTGGTCTCCTCTTCTCTTATTGGGTATCCCGTAAGTAATCCTGTACCTTCACGTATTACCCCAGCTCACGTTCTTGCACGACAGTTTTTTGCGTTTCACCATTTGCTGTGGTGGTCGGATGGGCCTCTTCTCTTTATGCTGGGCATACTAAAAGTCGGCATCCTTCATGTTGTCAATGCGCGCCAAACTTGACTTCTTGGTTCAGGGACGACTGCCAACGCTATCTTCTTAGTTTTCTATGGCGTTGGCAATGCTGCAGGTCCTCAAATGTGGGAGAAAAAGTATCAGCCCCGGTATGAATCTCAATATTGGCTCGTTTGCAGATTGCTTATAGGATTTGGAATAGTAATCATGTCCCATGGGCCGTAGTTACCGCATGCTGCGTCGGATCAACTGTCACAGCCCTGGCGCTCCGCTTTTACCTAGCGGCTGAGGACAAACAACGCGACGCTGAACCCTATGACGATACCTACGATGCTACCTACCTTACTCAAGTCATGGAGGGTGGTTCTCAGATTGAGAAAAAAGTGGACCGGGTAAGTTCCCTGCATTGCATCGAAATATGACACGTTCCTTGATCGCTTTGCAGGCTTTCCTGGATATCACAGACCGTCAAAATCGTGAATTCCGGTATATACTGTGACGAGCCGCATATAGTTCATTGGATGCAGCTACATATTTGCTTTCCTGCCAGTGCAAAGTACCACCATCTATATCTTTGGTTACTATTTACTTTCCTTACCCCTAATTTCAGTACTGAAAATTCCAAGTGAGCGCTAGCATAGACTTTGCATACGAGTTCCAATGATTTCTTTCTTCACATGAACGGGAACCTTCCATCATTATGGGGCTAGCTGATGGATGGAGGAGTGTTCGTTCATTGGTATGATGGTGGCCGATCTTGAGCCCTCTGCGGAGCATGGAAGGGCTTTCACGACGTAAGAATGTTCCCCAACAAAGTTAGTTCTCAGTTAGATCCTCGGCTGGTACCAGGTTTGACAGCGTCTTATTCATCATCGATTTGGGATCTTGGTTGCAGATATGTCCGATAAGAACGATGGTTGGAACGGCTTCGGATCGGACATGATTTTACAAAGATCATGTTACTGTACTGCTCGAGTATAAGCGGATGAGTTGTTGGCCATATTGATACACACACACCAAGAAATTACAAGAATGCCCCAAATTTGACGAATTTTCGTACAGCAGAAGAGTTGCCTTCCTTGAATCGGTACGTAACACGGAACTTTTTCTCCACGTCCTTTCGAGTCACAACTTTATTATCTACCGCAGGAACGGATATAACGCGACCAAAGAAGTCGGTTGGGGGCTACAGCGTGTTTCTTTAGTGTGATCACGAAAGCTAGGAATCAGAACAACCTTGTCAGCAATGTCTATTTTGTTATCAAGTTTTGACCGTTTGTTCGGAGGGCCGTCCAGAGTATCATTCTTTTCTGGCTCTCCGGATCGTTTGAACCTAACCCAAGGGAGCGTAATATATAAGCCTGACGGTTGAGAACATGCGATGAGAAACGACAAACGGAATGGACTTCTTGAACAAGTCTTTTCTGTTAGGCCCTCCCTTCTCTATGATATCAGCATCTCTCGCGATCAACTTGGCATCAATCTGTACGAAGTTGTCAACGAGAAACCGACCTAAAGCAAAAACTATAATGAACCTCTCCGGCAACCAAGTGGCGAACGGCATATCGGGAAATGGCAATGTCAGCCGCCCTCTTGCTGTCGTAAGTGACGAAAACATCGATGGGCCTGTGGAGGGTTTCGTGTAGTCGTGGCCTGAGGCCAAGATTCAAAGCACATACGGGTCAAGACGGTATGACAATTGGCCATCCTCTGCTCGGTCTTGTAAGAAGCGCAATTCTAAGGAAACCATGAGGTTGACGAGGCGAGTCAGAGTTGACTTTTCTTCTGGGCGGATCACCTGGCTGTTGACCTACATTGCCTATAGAAGTTGGAATATAGAATAAGGATAACAACAACTGACGGGTCGAAGCGGAGGGGATATTATCCTATTGATAAATGGCACGAATTCCAACTGAAGGACGGGAGTGTTCAACAAGTGTCTGAAGTCGCCGCTGAGGCGTGTGCTGGCACTTCTTAGGCACCGCGATAGACATTTTAGAATTTCTTGATTGGCACGTATGAGTTGGAGGTTCTGTGAAAGCTGTAAGGACATCGCAAGACATACAAAAAGGTGGAGTTACCTCCCAATCCGCTTGATTCCGTTCGACTCGCGGACCGCCGCGTTCTTGGAACAGCGGATAAAATGGGACGAGAGTATAGGGTAGATAGGAAGCTACCGCGAAATCACCATTGTTGTACATCGTCCCCGAAAAGGTATCGAAAGATAGGAGCCATTCGTTTGCTTGTTCGTATCTAGCAAAATTGGCGTCATGTTGGCGTAATGTTGCATAATGGGCAAAGCATCCTGGAACGACCTCGATGAATTCTAGTGAAACAGGACAAAATGCCCACCCACCAAGTGCGATACTGCTCTCCTTGCCGCTCTCGTCGATCTCCTGAGCGAGTCGTGCGACGTAGCGTCCCTCTTCTTCTTCACCCATCGCAAGCTCCTTCACACGTTTCTTGGATAATGGGCTGAATAAATTGTTCAGAACGGAAGTGAGTGAAGTGTCCGCTTCTTTCATCCCCACAGTGGCCCGACGTATAACATCCTCTGTGACCTCGTCAGCTCGTGATTTAATAAACTATAGATCCAATAGTAATGAGTTCTTTCTTGACGGAGGCCACAAACGCACTTGCAGGGTATTTAAACAACCACGTAGATCTCCATTAGCAAGGCCGACCAAGGTGGTGAGAGCCCTTGAATCGGCTCGCAGGCCCTCCACTTCGCACACTTCTCGCAGTCGTTTCACGGTATGTATATCAGCTGGGCGTTGAAATCGGATATGATTTGCGTGAAGTTTGAGTTTGGCCAGTGATGATGCATTCTGATCGTTGCAGATGCAGATGACGGGACGGAGGATAGGACGCTTCGTATTTGGGTCTTTACTTTTGCCTGTGCGTTCTATTTAAATGTGAGAAGCGTACAAGTTTGAAAAGACGTAGAAGTACGTTTTCTCCGAGGCCGGTCATGTATCAGTTCGATAAGTTTGTGGATGAAAGTGTTGGACTGTAAATGTCAAAAGCCGAGATGATAGTCACAAGGGAAAACCTCACAGATTCTCCTGCGCCAGTGGCACCGTCTATTTCGTCAATTACGAGTAGAACGGGCTTCTTACTGCCCACTGCCGACCCCGATTCTAATGCAGGTCTTACTCGGTCATCTATAACAGACCCCGACCGAGCATCGCTGGGTTAACACAGCACGTGAGGAACCTACTGGTGAGGACTTTACGGGAGCTGACCTTGCATTGATCTCCATAACTTCATATCCTGCATGGCGCGCGACCACATGGGCTAGTGTCGTTTTACCGAGGCCAGGTGGGCCAGAAATGAGGAGAAGCTATAAAGAGATTTCGTTGATCAACCAGCGACAATCGGCGGCCCTTTCGGGAAAAAAGACCTTTTCCCGCGGGCGGTGATATTCATCCTCCTCTTCGTTATTTGTATCACCCTCTCGAGATCGCCTAGTGCCTTTCTTTTTGCCAAACACACACCAGTCCCATTGCTTGACCCAGAGCATGGTTTCTCGTGCCACTCGGTCATTTCCCATCAACTCTGCGAACTTGCGGGGACGATATCTATCGACCCAAAGGGTTTCTTCTACATGTGTTCTTTCTGGTAGTCGTTGGTCCCTATGCAACAATGGGTGCAAATTTGGAATTCGTGAAACGAGTTAAAACGTGTGAAACTTACGGATTGGACATTTTGGCAGCTGATGCAGCAGAAAGTTCCTGCATCAATTTGTAGATTGGAATATCAAGGAGATTACCCATCCCTTGAGCTGGAACGGTGGATGATATACTCTGCATAAACGGTCAGAACCGTCATACCTTTGGATGAATTGTAGGACTCATCCCACACGCGCCTTTCTAGCTTGTCGAGAGACCTTGGGTTTCCTCTTCAAGTTCACTATATTTCCATCGAACGTCATTGCCCGGATGGAAAATCTTGAGATGAGTCCAGACGAGCTGCATGTTCCTCCATATGAAGGAAGAGCGGTAGAAAGCAGACTAGTGGGAACTCCGAAGGCTTCGAAAGCGGGAGGAAGATCGAAATTTGTAGCTGCTGCCGGACATATGATTACGTTCTTGTGGAAGAGAAGGAGAATGGCCAAACATTGAGAGCCAGACAGCAAGCCATTCGGGACGAAGGTCTTCACCGCGCAGTTGTCGTCTTCAAGAAGGAATGAAACGGGTTTTCGTCGTTGAAGGTCTGATAGAAGACCGTTGGACACGACTTTCTGGGAAATTGGGAGGACTGCAAGAACCAGGGCTCGAGCTGAAAGCGACATGAGCTATCGTGTCATCACATACCAATTGGGATTCCTGGGGGAGTCAAATCCACGTCAAGACTTGAAGTGGAGGCGCGAGGCTTTGCTGATCCCAGTAGTCCGTTGGGCACGAACATCTGCCGGTGAGGTCGTGAACGGGATACTGCGTGACTGGACGCGTGAACGTGATGTGACATGACGAGATATTAATAATCAGTGATCACGCCTGTCGATCATCGATGTTGTCCCAGATTCTAAACGAGTTGGTTGGAGAGGTCAGTCGATACTTTTATCAGCCCTCAAGCAACAACATTCATCCTACTCATAGCTCAGGAATGAAGAAGGCCTCCCTATCATTGACATCACCGAACCCGTAACTGCTGGTGATGCAGGGGACGACCAAGATGGACTTGTCATGGAAGAAACTGTACTTCCTTCCATTGCAGCGCTTACTCCTGAAGTCAGGGGACGATGGCGCCAAGAACGTAACTCTATACTCGACCAATTGGAAGCGGAAGAACGAAGAGAACAAGTTCGCGAACAAAACAGGGACTTCGAGCACAAGGAGGTATCAGAGCCACATGGAATCCAGCTCAGCGAGGACGAGAAGTGCATAAAAGCGCCTAGACAGAAGAAGGCTGTTGCTTTCGCGGAACCAGATGACGACAAGTATACATTGTCCTCTCCTTCAATGGATTGGGGTGATGTCGCTCTCGGGAGACTTCGCCCAAAAGGCCCGACATTAATGGCAAGCCAGCAGCCGATGAAGGATGTGGTGGTCGAAAGAGTCCCGACGGCACCCCTTCAAACCGACCACCCACCTGATTCAGACGACGAATCGGATTATGCGGACCATGAGCAAATTAACGAAGTTCACGGCATCGATGACGAGGAGAACAACTCAAATATGGACGACGACTCTGTTTCAGAAGAATTTGAGGAAGAGGAATATGACTTGGATTCTGCTCGACACCACCGGGAAATTGCATTGGAGTATTACGCAAAACGCGACAAAATCGGTGAAGCAGCTAGGGCAGCCATGTCGTCTCATTCTCACGTCAAAGATAGGGATGTGGAATTGGTGCGTGCCATCTCCCTGCATGATAAGAGCGTCTTTGACTTCTCAATGTCCAGGATCCCGACATGCCGACGTCCGCTCAACACAAGCCCGCTATGTCTCAATTTAAAGCTAGCCGTCTTGCATCGGCCTATAACGCTACCTCAAATTCTTTTGGTGTTTCGGCTATCCCTTCAGCTACTGCCCGGAAAATACAGAAGGAAATTCGAACTGGTAGATTAGATGCCAATGATCGATTGGTGGGGGGGAATAATGATAGTGAAACCGAACTCGAGGACGAAGGGATGCAAGAGACACTCGATCTCTTACGGAAGGGAGAGTTATACAACCTTGGACCTAGCGGAAACACCATTCTCGCAGTCACTCCACCCGCGTCGAACCAAGTGGGTGCTCACCCAACCGCGGTACCAACCTCTCAGCCCCAAAGGCAGCCTTTCGATGACCTCCCAGCAGTTAAAAGGCCCACGACATCTAGATTCAAAGCATCGCGACCGACAGTCGGACGCCCCACAGTTTCTGACTCGAATTCCAAGCCTGGGACTTCGAATTATGTATCGGAAGGCATGACATCGAGAATGCCTCCTACGATGTCATTACATGTACTTGAAAGGAGACTTCCCCCCAACGCACCTGCAGAATGAATATCTGGGTTCCTTCTCCACACCTAATCCCTTTGAGGCAGAGCCAGGGAAAGTCTCGGCAGGCAGGGACCCGTTGCTGCGGTTATCAATTCCCCATCATTCGCGAAACCCCTTGTTTCCAGGTCGCAAATCACCGAGTTAAGTCATAACCGACCATCGCTAATATCATCAAGCCAATCAGACCCCCTTCCACCTCAGACTCCAATCCAGCCGTCGTTGGTTGCTCGTTCCAACGATCCGAGGATGTGTGCGATGCTCGATATGAGGAGGACGATTAGATGTAACGGAGCTTACCGAAACTTTAAGTCATGTGATTATAAATTTAATGTTGGTTTCGGTAAGTTCCATCATCATTGATCAGATCAAGCACTATGTTGTCCTTCTCAGATCAAGCATTGTGCACATCCTCAGATTTTTGGAACGAGCAGCCAACAATGGCTGGTTAGGAGTCTGTTTCCACCTGTCCTATGAAGAGAAAAGTGGCCTTGATGTTTACATTCTGCTGAGAAATGACAATGATTCAATGTGGCTTGTTCTAGTTTCTTACAGTGGAAATGTTGGTAGGAATCCTCCATGTGTCATGCACACAGAAACCAGGGCAACTGCAATAAGTGATGGAAAGATAGATTATATATCCTATCACATGTTTGAAGTTGACAATTGAGTGAGATATAGAAAGGAAGTTTTGAATCTATTCCAGTCAGAAAGGACAAGATGGATCCTGAACCACCTTGGCTACAGAAATGCAATGTGGAGGTATTTGATTCTGAAGGAACTATCATCACTGGTATGTTGCTTTCCTAGAGTACTTTTCTGCCTCTTACGTGCTAACGTGCTTGTGAAGGGTTCTGGTAATGTGGTACTGTCCACTGGGAGGACTTTCATAAATTTTATAAAGTACTAGTACATTCATCATTTCGAGGGAGGATTGGTCCATCTTCCAATATGATTCCATATGGCAGGAACATAGTGCACCATGTCCACCAGGAGCTCAAATCATTCAACCAGGGTACTACTATATATTGCTTTCCACTGGTGAGTACTGATCACTCTTCAACAACCTTCATATTCAAAAATCAGCTGGTGAACAAATTTATGTAGGCCTGGTGCCAACTCTCCCACATCCTTGCAACCCCATGCATTCCAGCACCCCTGCCAATGTCAGTGAAACACTCAAAAAACATTTTGAGAGAGTAGACATGGGCTGACTATTTTTGTTCTTACACTGACAGGAACACTACTACCGCTTTCATGCATAGGCTAGAGATGGCAAATGCCTCATCACAGGCTCGCACATCAGCAAATCTTGTGAACTTCAGGTGTTTTCAGTGGCTGCACAGGTCTGCATAGGTCTGCACAGTCAGTATACTCTTTCTTCAGTTGGCTTCAGATGTCTTCACAGACCTGTGCAGCCAACTGCAGCTAAAAACAGAGTTTGCTGATGCAGACCCTCACATACAGTTGTCTTGAAGTTACACACATATTTCCATGAGCACACAATGCTGGAGTGAGTCATACTGTATCATTACGACCGTAGGTTCACACATGTGAAAAATTTCGACCAAAAAAAATTCAAAAAAAATCCGAAAATTCAAAAGAAAAACATTTTCGGTGAGCGATTTTTTTGGCTGTGACCTGTGACTGAACCTACGGTCGTAATGGTACAGTACTATCTACCACCTCCTATTAAATGCCAATACTACTGCTGTCACAGTGGATAAGCAAGGGCTACCTGGGCAAGATCATTGACACAGCAGACGAAGCTTGGATGGGTGGCCCGACAAAGATCAACTTGGTGCAGAATGTGATTACTTTACGAACTGAGTTACATGAGGCATGGGACAAACCATGAATTTGGGGTGGATCCCAATGTAAGTACTGTCATAGAATATACGCCCCGCGTTCCTCATGGTTTTCTGCCCAGAACAATTATTACATCACTGCATTTACTAATGGCAGCCACACAGATATCAGTGGCCTTCATCTCCAGTTGGACCATATCAAAGATCCAACACTCCGCCCACTCGATGAGCTCTTCACCCATCACTTTATCTAGTGCCTTTCAAAGCATGTCAAAGGAGCGGGTGAACCAGAATGGACTTATGGAGAGTGTGACGACACATTTGGCAGTGGCTCCTGCAATTTGTCAAACCCAAAAATCTGGGAAACTAGAGAAGGAAAGGAATGTTTCGAACTTGCACTTACAGATTGCCTGTTTGATCATCGAATGTTGCAGCAAAACACACCGGGAATAATTTGCTAGGATTATCTTTCAAAGCCAGTCCAGAACAATATAACTAAACCTTAAGAACAACATACAAATGCGCCACAAACTTGAACGATCCAGTTTAATTACGTACAGCGAAGGACTCTCCGAAGCCTAATTTTGATGCGACGATAACACGGAAGGGCATAAATTAACCACAATCCACGTCGTACTTTCTTGCTCAAATTTACAATTGATTGATCGATTTGATTACTAGAATACACCGCGACTTGGAATATGGAGACATTGTTGACAGATTCTGCGGAGAACTATTGCAATAAAATAAAATGAGGAGGATATATGCGGGGGCAATGAGATACAGAAAATGCTAGGCCAGGCAGAGGTAGAAGTCAAGACCAATGGTTCGCTAGAAACCAAGGGGTGCCTCATACACACCGATTGTCGTCTCTGTCCAGTATAAAACATACCTGGGCATCGGGGGGATAAAATGCCGGAAGTGCTCGACCATGATTAATGAGTACCCATCTCTTCAAGTGCTTCTACGACCTCTGACATGGTAGGACGATCTTGATGATCCTGGGCCCACATGCGTTCGACGAGATCAACAATCTCTGGACACCAATGTTTTCGCAGGCCAGATAGAGAAGGCCTATATATTTGGGTGGCATCAGATAAGATAGGCCAACTATTGGGTTTCCCCAGCGACATACCGCTGCCGTTTTGCTCCGACAATTTCGTAGATGGCGTGTTCATTCATGCCCTTCAGTCCAATCTTCATCTGTATTCGCGAACACAGAGAAAATGTACACACCTCCCAGGGAAACTTTTTGTTTGGTAAATGCCATTGGAGCATCTCCCAAAACACCATGGCGCAAGAAAAAACATCCACCTTGTGATTGTATTTGGGATGCGCATGCCATAATTCTGGAGCTTGCCAATTTACAGTTCCAACCAAGCTGCGCACCATCGAGCGCGTTGACTGCTTCACTTTTGCAAGCCCGAAGTCTGCAATCTTTGCGGTACCCTTGGCAGTAATGAGAATGTTTGACGACTTGCAGTCGCGATGAATGACTGAGGGTTTGCGTAAGTGAAGATACTCTAAGCCGCGAGCTATGTCCAGCATCATGGCCAGCTGTAGGAGGCGTGCATGCCGATACTTAATGCGAGTGGAATCGAATCGTTGGGGGGACAACCTACAACTTTATGAAGAGGTGCGGGAGGAACATTCCGAATATAGTCGAAGAGATCGCCATTGGAGCACAGCTCACTGACAATCATTACAGGTGTCTCTTTTGTATTCTCCGGTATGCTGACACCGAGCTGAATACAGCTACGTATCAAAAAAACAATTGAATTTGAGGAAAATAAACATACGAATCGAACGATATTGGGATGGTCAAATCCCCCGAGAAGCTTGAGCTCTTTGATGTCCACTGTAACCCCTACGTTAGGTAGAGAAGATGGTCCGAGTGAGAGCCACGACGCACTGGAACTGAGCTGCCCCCGAAATTCTGAGATAGCAATTTTTCTCCCTTTGAACTTGCCAATGTAAACATCTTTGAAACCCCCGCTTCCAATTTTTTCTAACTTTTGGAGCTTGTCGGGGGGTATTTCTCGGTCTTCCAACCCCAAACTCTCCAAGTCCAACTCCAAATCAGCATCATCCTTCTCTTTCTCTCGCTGGATAGGCGTAGGCACAGGCGTCGCGGGATTATCTTCGTGCATATGCATGTGAATGGACGAAGAGACCGCTGGAGGACTTCCTTTCGAGCTCCTAGTGCCGTTTCTACGACGCCTTGAGGTAGAGGAGGGTCGAACAGTGCCGGAGGAGGAAGGAGATGAGAAACCGTTGTTGTAGCGGTCGCGCCATTGTAGCAGGGCTTCTGCCAACTGGGGCTTGGTCCCGACGGGCTCGAGATCTCGCGTCTCACAGAGCCGCACAAGATCATCACGGCGGAGCCTAACAAGAGTTTTGGCCGTCGCCACTGTCAAGTCCACTGGTCATAGGGGCAAGGTATAGGTAGGTACAAATTTCACGTGGACGTAGGAGCTCACCATCGTTCTCTTCCATCACCTCATCTTCATCCGTTTCTTCGTCGGCGTCAACGTCAACGTCTCCGGCTTCCGTGCATTCGTCACTCTGGTCCTCCTCCTCTTCATCGCCTCCGTCCGCACCATCCTCTGTCCCTTCTTCTTCACCCTCTTGCTCTGCCTCTTCACCCTCTTCCTCAATATCCTCCTCCATATGCATATCCACCACAATCTTCCCATTTCGCAACTTCCGTGGCTCCATTGCTATCGTCTCATCAAAACCACTTCCGTCTTCGCTTCCTTCCATCAACTCTACATCTTCTTCCTCAGCCTCCTCCGCCTCTTCCATATTGCCACCCTCGTCGTCTCCATCACTGGATGGCGGCACAGGCCGTCGCCTTGGACGCAGCCGTGTCCGCAAGGGTGTGCGGCGTCCTCTGGGGGGCGGGGGGCTTGGGGTTGAAGAGATGAGCTCGTCTACTTCCCCCTCTTCGACAGCATCCTCGTTGATCCCTTCATCCGATAACTCATCCTCAGGCAGATCTAATTCTTCATCCTCTTCTTTGAGACTGTTTATCTTTTCTTTGGCCTCCCTCGTTGACGTCTTTCGAAGTGTTCTCGGCCGAGCCTCATTAGCCCCAAACTCGTCCGCCTGAATGCATCTACTATTGCCTCGAAGTCTTCTCGGAATTGATTTCTTCAAGCTAGCCTCCAACTCCTCCAAATCGGTTAGATCACTTTCATCTTCCTTGAGCTTTGCTCGCTCGTTCTCGCGTTCTCCCATCAACCGCTTTAATTTGGTTCTGTTCGAGAGACTTTTGGCTCTCTCGCTGAATTCCACTGGCTTTGTTTTGCTTTTCCCGTTAAAATTATTCTTCCCCAAAGTAGACATGGAAATGTTCAAAGAACCGGTCCGCTTCTTCGAACGAAGACGCGTAGTGACTGGCGAAGATGCTGAAGCAGTTGTAGAGGTGGAGGGAGAACGGCGATTTAATATTTTCCGCCTACTATTCGCGAGTTATGATGAGTATTTCATCCCGAGACCAGTCAAGAAAGGACTTACTTCGAGAGGGCATGTCCCTCTTGGACATCAAGCAGACGTCTCGAAGTCTTTTGCCTCCCCAACAGGCCATTGGTTTCACGCAATAACAGGTGGCCCATGGAGGCACTGCGCCCCATAATTTGCCTTCCCTGAGCTTTGGCCACATCTCCAATGGTTGCACGACGCCTTAGGTTTGGGGCACCACCATTGACATCTGGGCCCACATCTGGACCCACATCTGTTTGTTCATCTTCAGCAATATCACCGTCGCCTGAAGAATATTCTGAAGAATTTCCGTCTGCTTGTCCAGGTGGCGACGAAGGGGGAAGCTCAGCGAAGTCGTCACGAGCAGCGATGATCGCCGAGATAATGTCGGACTTTGTCATAAGTTCGGCATCGTCAGACAGTCCGGTGAGCCCATAAAGACGTATCAAATCATGTTTACGAAGGCGAGACAGCTGGTTTGGAGTCGCCGAAGTCAATAAATGCTCATCCGCTGTTACGGCGATGAGAGATTGTATAAGCGGAAGGTTAAGATGGAAATAACTCACAATCATCTTCATCTCCTGGATCTGATTCTTGCGCGTCGTCGTCGTCGTCCTCTGAGCTACCGGCGGAAGTTAATTCCTCGGAAGGAGCAGAATCATCCACATCCATTTCGCTGCGGTCCTGCGGGCCATCCACTTCACATTCCTCGAGGTTTTCCTGCTCGTGCTGTTCGACCGTCGTTGCATGTCGTAGGCGCCGGGTCGGGGGCAGTGTTTCTGAGCGAAGGCGCTTGGATCGGGTCCCAGAACGCGTCGAGTGGGACACGTTCTCGTTTGCGCTAGCAATGCGTTTTCTCTTTATACCTACTTGGACGGCATGGCGTGCCATATGAGAGTTTTTGTCGGTTGGGAAATGATGTGTAATGAGGCGCGAGGGTAGTCGGCGAAGATTTAGACGAAGAGGTTCGAGAACTTGGCGGGTATCCAGAGAGGAGAAAGGTTCTCCAGTATTGTTTAGACGGCGCGATAGCGGTGATCGACGCAAAGGGTATTTTCGAGCAAAGGGTGGTGAAGAGTCTTGATGATGTGGTGAGCGACGTGCATAGGCCATCAGCAATTAAGTTGAGCCTAGAGAAGCCAGGATTGCTGTCTGCAGATAATGGCTGGAGTCGAACAGGCCACAGATTGGATATTGCCCGCCCACTGTGTAGGACGACGATCGCGAGCGGTGGTTGGACTTTCTCGGAGACAAATAGAGGCAAACAAGCTGTGGCTGCTGAGTCAGCGGCCTTTGTCCATGCGAGCACTATTTTGCGCCATTGTCCTCCGATCATCGAATGAATATAAACTGCCCCATGTCGTTCATCCATTCATACACCCCTCTCAGGATTCATATCACACCCCCAGCGTCGACAGAAAGCTCAACGACATGCCCAATTGCGCGAGAGTAAAAAGCATCAAAGACAGTATCCTTTAGACCCTCGCAAGATGCTCCTCAAATTCACCGCACCAGATATGTTCAATAGCGCCCTCATCAATGTCTCGACTGGCAAACTTGCGTACGATATCATTACCGTCTTGCAACAACCGGAAGCGGAGAGTACAAGTGATCTGCCCAAAGAATGCGCATCCAAAGAGACTCGATGCACCACCATAAATGATGCCTCCGGTTCTCGTCTTGTTTCTGTTGTTTGGGACGGTCGCCATCCTGATATCACAGTCTTGGGGGAGAGGATAGGCGGGATGACGGATCTGTTTACCTCGACCACAGTCCAATTTATGTACGTCCTCGATTATTTCTTGCATTCATTCACTCACATCAGCCATTTTAGACCAAAAGTCCTGGCAATTCCAACACGCTTTGATACTGAATATGTATGGGCAGCTACGCCTGATTCACTCACCGTAATATCCTCTTCATATAGGCTTAAATGCGTGACTAACCTACACTTTGGTGCAGCTCTTCGACTACGACTCAGAAACTACTAAAGGCACATTCCATCAAAATGTGATCCGCCTACCCAAGTCTCTTGGTCCACGATCCAAGACATCGAATGCCTCCTATCCGTCCCCCTCAGCCTATAACTTACCATCCCCAACAAATTCATCCTCGACGGCATTAGTACATTGCCCTCGCCCCTCCGCTTCGGCACCATCCCCTCCCTGCCACATCCCCAGCCGCCTGTGTACTCATAGTCCAATTTTCATACCCACCCATCTTCCTGGGATCGGAAACAATTATCTCGAGTTTCTCCCACACCCCCTGGCGCATGACGTCGAAATCATTGGTGAAATTGTTCTTCACCTGAACAATCGCAACGTAGACTGATGTTTCGATTTTCTTTATGCTAGTGACCTTTTTAATGATGGAGATCTTACGCCGCGGGCGCTTCCTGTTAACTCCATATACATTTGGAAAGACCAAAATGTGGCAACTCAAAGAAGCGCGCGATCTAGTTTTGAGACGATTGAGAAGGAATACGATATAGTTGCCCTCGTAACCTATCAACTAGCATCGGAATATATTTGATTTCTTTCCTTCAACGACTTGAGGCCTCTCCGTTATGTCCAAATGGCTTCGAAATCCATGTCCATGAGTTTCGAGGGCAAGAAACGCTTGGGTGGGTTTCATAACACCATCATGCAGTCCCAAGTTTTCATGATTTGCACCACGTCCATGATGTCGGGGCGACGCGGGGGCTCCTGCCTCCAGCACCATTCTACAACTTCCGCGGCATGGTCTGGCATGACGACCTCTGCCTGTTCTTCGGAACGGAGAGCAGGACGCCGCCCTTGCATGACTCGATAGATGACTGCGGCATCATTCACAGCATCTGCAAATGGGTGGTGACCTGTGTAGATCTTGATGAAAACAATCAAGGACAAAATAAACATGGAAGCACAAGGGACTCGCCTCCAAACAGACGCACGCAAGAGCATAGACGTCACTGGCTCGGGTCTTGATGAACCTTTCTATATCGAAGATTTCAGGGTTCAAGAGCTCAGGTGCCATCCATCGGATAGAACCATGTGGGTTGGATGTATGTGTTGCCACTGTAGCATCTCCGAAAACTGTCAGACCAAAATCAGATAAGACTGCGTGCCACTCGTTGTCTACGAGAATGTTTGCCTAGGAGTCTGCGTCAATGGCAAGCCCAACATCGAGCTGGGAAGCGCCTACCCCACGGAGATCTCCATGAATGACTCCTTCTGCATGCAAGTACTCTAGTCCCTCCGCAATTTCAACCAGCTAGTTCAGCAGATCAATGGTTCGGCTCATCGTTTGGCGTCAGGATACGTACACGTTTTTCGATATTGATATTGGAAGGACCGTTGGCCGCCCTCAGGTCCAATATGGTGCCATGGCGCATCCAGGGTGATACCATACAGAGGGAAGAAGGAAACACTTCAGAGTCAATGCCCAAAAAGGTGAGCACACTCGGGTGTTTCAACTGTTGCCAAACCAGCGCCTCCCTTCCAAATGCCTATGACAAGGTTTAGTTCATGTCCCGGAAAAGTCAAGGGCTCAGGCTTCACCCGTCGGATATTCTGCGAATCTTGGTCTTGTCTAACACGCAAATGCTTCAGAGCCACTTCTTGCCCTCGATACATTGCACGATAGATATCCGCGAATCCCCCTCCAGATACAGGTTGGGACTCGATCAGAGAAAGCCCTCGAATCAAGACCGAGGCAGGTATGATCTCTGAAGCCTCGGAAAGTTTGATAAGTAGACGTCGAGCTTTGCGACCAAGGTCATTCGTAGTCAGCTGTCCTTTGGAAAGGACCTGTCGCCGATCTTTTAGGTTGCAAATCGTTGAATGAGGGGGGAAAGACGGACAAACTGAAGAAGATTCAAAAAGGACTGCGCATCGTCACCTCGAAGTGCAAGAATAGCAGCCATCTCAAAATCTGATGTTAACAAGCCTTCTAGGAGAGTTGCGATCGTGGCTTCGTCTTCTTGAAGACATTCCCGGATAGAAGGGTGCTCGGAAATTTGTATCTGCGTCGATAGCTAGTCGGAATGAATCAGGGGAGCGCAATTGGAATGGTACGAATAGCATATATACTTGTAGGAGTTGCAACCGGCATCTGTGGCTTTCCAGGAGGCTTTTTAATGTATCCAACTGACCGGTGTGATCCAAGTAGGCTTGAAAACTATTGCAAAGCCTGAAAATAGAGGAGTTCTCGTGAGAGTCGACCATCTACAGCGAGAATGAACGCGCCTTTGGTCTGCAGCATGTTCGGCAGAAATCTGGCTTTCGAGAAACGATGTAAGATTCTATCGGCAAACGGCTCAGTATATTGTGTAAAAAGAGTAAGTGACATGTCTTCCTACTAACCTGGTATATTCTTTGACCGCGGTTGAGAAATGGGGACCGTGAGGGGGATAGTGATGCCGGTGATTCGAATCGAGGAAGATGTAAAGTCAAGGCGTTGTCCAAGAACCCAGGGAATTGGAGGTTAGCCGAAGAGTAGAGCTTCGGTTCACTTGTTATAAAGATTTGAAGTGGAATAGTATGGCGGCGGAATGCACTTTCCAACCAGACCAAGGTATTCAATAGAAATTCGCCATCCGTCCAACCGATGCAATCAATCACGATGATCATGGGAGAAATAAGCTGGAAATCTCCGGTGAGGAAAGGTTCAATGATGACCTTCCGGGCGAAATTATAGTCGTCGGTTGTGAGCATGACCTCCCTTTCATCCTGAATGACCCGCCTCATGGCTGACTTCAGTGCGGGCATGGACTGACCGATCTGGTACGCAAGGGTAGGCAGAAAAGTGCGAGACGTCATTTTGGAATCGGAACATGACATCCTCCCAGCGAGTGCACCCCGACTTGCGCATTGGTCCGCCATGAGCTCCGCAATTGACGATGTTTTGCCATATTGTCGAACAGGGTATCTTAGCCAGCAGACATATCGACCGCCATTATTGTCGAACCAATTGGAAATATGCGAAAGCAAACTGCCCGGAGCGACTTCAAGCATTGGCTCCTGGGGGGAATTGAGGTCAGTAGGAGGCCCGCCCGTCAACGCGTCGATCGAAAGTTTTTGCAACTCTTGCCACGCTGGTCAAAATCAAAACATCAGAAACGCTGTTTACGATGAAGTGATCACTCACCGTCAGTAAGCGAGTCCAACATGCCGTGGGGATAAAGATAGAGGGAGCGGGCCTCTGTATGAAACTTTGGAAGTCCACGCTTCGCCTCTCTGTGCAGGTGAGGATGGCTCGTAACGATTATTTGCAAGGGGACTTTATTTCTGTGTAGACCTTCAGCCAACCAAACAATTGCTTGTATAAGGATCTCGACCGTCAGCCAAGGATCCTCTACGTCGGAAGCCTCCTGGCATAGGTCCAGGGAGTCTATAACGATAACCTTGGGCGGAATTGTTCCAGTAAGCGTACTGAGGGGTTCAACAATGGTTTTTAGCAAGAGGTTCTGTAGTTCATCTGATGAGCTTGGTGACAACAACAACGGATCATCGCGCGTGGCCATTCTGATGAGCGGCTCCACCGCAGGGATATTGCGCGCAATTTGATTTATGATTCTGGGAAAGAATTCCAAGGGATTAGGACCACGAGCGAAGAAGATGCTTGCAGCAAGTCTGCCTTCCCTAACGCAGAGCTCCGCGATGGTACTGGCGATGTATGTAGTCCTAGCCAGACTGGAGTTCTCAACCCAGCAGAGATGATTCCCTTGGTTGTCGAAAATCCACTGGGCGACAGAGATTTCGACAAGCTTGACGGCGACATGGTCCCAGCCTCTGTTCCAATTGTCGAAAATTCGTAGAACCTCGCTGATCGCTATTCTGTGGGAAGGCTGGTGTTCCCAACACCTTTCGATTATCTCCCATAGGTCGTCACGGATCTCCACACCAGGATCATCATTGATTATTGGTCGACGTGGTCGGACGCCTTGAATGACTTGGTAAATGACCTCGGCATCGTTGGCAACATCGAGAAAAGGCAATTTCCCGGTGTATACCTTTGGGGGGGGGAATCAGTTGACCAGCGCGCGAATTAATCATTCTACCCACTTCCAGACAGACATATGCAAAGGCATATATATCTGTGGCACGCGTTTTTTGGAACTTTTCTAGGGCAAAATCATCTGGATGGATCAGTTCCGGAGCCAACCATCTCGTGGAGCCTTGATAGTGGGACGCCGAATTTTGACCCAGAGTTTCAATGAAGTCAGTCAAACCGAAGTCGGCAAGGCAGGCAGTACCGTCAGAGCTTATAAGGATGTTGGTCTGATGAGTCCGTTCAAGAAGTGAGATCTACTGGTAAGCAAATAACATACGCCTCTGAGGTCTCCATGAATCACACCCTCCAGATGAAGATAGTTGATGCCTAGACTGATTTCCTTGAGCTGTTCCAGTCAGATGGCTACCACTGTTACCTCAAGAAGAGGCGATGATGGAAAGTGCCTACACGTTGATCCAGGTTGATATTTGCGGCGCCATACGTCTTTCTGTATTGTAGTATCGTTCCATGACGCATCCACGGCGAAATGACACACAGATCTGACGGGAATGTATCGGCATCAACACCTAAAAATTGGAGAACATGTGGGTTTATGAGCTGATTCCATACACGAGCTTCTCTTGTAAGTCTCTGAGTACCCGCTGTGCGTCAATGTGGTGCAATGAACTTGGAGAGAAGCTAGATTTACGCGACGGAGTCGTTGGTGGGAGTCTTGATCCTTTTGATGGTGAAAGATTCTAAGCCTCTTAAGAGCTACTTCTTCACTGCGGTAGAGAGCGTGATAGATGTCGGTAAATCCACCTCTGTAGAGTGGATCTCGGTCCAGTAATGTGATGCCGTGAAGGTAAAGCATTTATGGTAGACGATTTTGATATCGGTTTGATAGCAGTCGCCAAGGCTCGACCAGCTGAAGCATCCGTGTACATCGCAGGTACAGCATCATGATATGAGTTAAGTAGCACGGCAACAACAACAACAAGTTAACACACAGCGTCTCGCTGCATCCACTCGCTCAATGACAAGAAACCATCCCTATATACATTCGGAAGATGTAATGGATGTAGTTGTCACTCAAGGCTCTTCATCGCTACCGAACCGAACCGAACCGAAAGCAGCTATCCCTTTGCTGAGTCCTCACCACCACACGACTTTTACTATGACGCACGAAAAACGCAATGCAGTTGAAGACATATAGACTACAGACAAAGTGAAAGAAGGGCACGACGTTCGAAAGAAAATCCCAACAACCCGTTCACTCAGAACCATCCTCCTTGTCCTCTTTCGATTTTTCTTGATCAACATCAGAATTCTCCAACAGGCTAATGAAGTCATGATAATTTGAGAGGGCAAAAAGACCGATACGACTCACTTGCTCAAGGCGAACTGATCAATCGGAGGCCCTTCCCCACTCCCAACCATCAACTTGAATGACTTGCTAGGAACACCGTCTACCAAGAAATAAAGCCAAGCAGGTCCAGGTGGGTATACATTTTCGTTAGGTGGGCCTGTCACTGAAAGGATGTCGCCAGCGAGGGAGCATTCAAGGTACACCAACCGTGTATTGGCATGTACCGCGTGCGTCACAAACCCCAAATCCATAAGTGCCACTACAATCAAAGTCAATCAAGACATGCAACCCAATACTGATAGAAGGTACCTTCGGTTGCTGCATATTTTCCACCTCCGAGCCTGACCTTGATCTTGACTATCTCACCAAACCCAATCCTTTGTACTCCTTTCACCACCTGTGGTCTCTTTTTCTTCATGTAAGGAGGTGAAATCCATTCAACCCTGTATTCCGTCCCATACTTCATCTCGCTCCGGTCTAAATTTGGATTACTCCCGGCCACCATGACATCTCCTGCAGGGGTCAGCGTCGCAACGCTATGATACATCCTCGGTATCTGGCTCACGGGCATCTGCGCAGACGAAAATCGCTGACCAGGCGGGCCGAGCGGGTCATACAACACAGGTCTAAGTACAGGGTTATTCGCGTTAGACTTTCCGACCTGGTTAAGAACGTTTCCATATCCCGAGATGCCTGAGCCTGCGCCGTTGACAATGAGAATCTTGCCTGTCGGAAGCAGGACGGCATCAGGCATGGTTCGCGCCTCGGGCATTAGCTCCACTTGCCATCCCCTGGAGATGCCGGATTCGGTCAGAACCATTCGTATGCATTGGGTGGAGGCCAGATCTTGAGAAGATATTTCGTAACTCGGTTTGCCGTCATCGATATCGGAGCCTCCACAGAGAAGAATCTCGGGCTGGTAATCATTCTTCGGGGAGAGAGGAAGAAGGAGACCCGTCCCAGTCATGGGGTACGTCACTCTCACGCCATTAGGAATGCGAGGAAGCCTGCGTTCCTTGTTGCGTTTCCAATCATATATCATTGAGTCTTGGTTGGCAGCCATGAAGACCTTCCCATCAGGTAGAGAGAACGCAATCGGGAATAAGTTTGAGTTCAAGGTGTCGACGAGAAACGGTAGATGGATGGGGAGGCCATTCCTGCCATGAATTGATTTCGGCGGAAAATACTCGATTGTGGGGTTATTTACAGTGGCGTTGTTGATCCAGCCCCCTTTCATTGATCCACCGATGATCATCGCGCTGCCATCGTTGATGCGAATCACAGTGTTGTACCACCGAGGGCTCGCCAGACGGATCCGTGAATGATCCTCGTAAATCTCACATAGATCATCTTCAGCATCGCAGGGATGGAAGAGACGGATGGCCTGCAGCCCATCGAGATCCCCAAAATCCGCAGCAGACGTGTGGTCTTGGACAACGGGATTACCCCCCACATTGACGAGTGTTCCATTGCCCAAGAAGGAGCCTCCAGCACAGAAAGAGTTTGACTGGAGAGCGAGAGGCCTAACAGCATGGGTATTGAGGTTGTACAAGGCCGCCCAGGCAGGATGGCCATCTATTGTCAGAGGGTTGTGTTCAACCTTGTCTATTATGATAGCATGGCTCGAAGAGATGACCGCCAGCTGCATAGCATGTACACCAGTTGCTCCCTTCTGCGTTAGAGTCCATTGAAACGATGAATCAGAGTCCTTTTGGATTTCCAGGAATAATGGTCGAGTTCCAGAGGTCGGCAGAGACCCTTCGGCCAAGTGCTTGGGATTCCTACCTCGAGTGACGATAAAAGCATCAAGGTCGCAGAGGGTGCGCTTCCGAGAGCCGGGCCTCTTGGCCGTATTGGTAATCCTGATGGTGTGTGTTCCATATTTCAGGTCGAAAGCCCAAAAGATGCGCTGTTGAGTCTTGGGCACGCGACGATCGCAAAAGACATCCAGAATCTGACGCCTTTGTCCATCAATGTAGACTATAGAGATCCCATGGCGTCGGTCGCAGGTTCCGAACCATTCGATACCAGTCCCAGTGAACGTGAAAACTATCGAGGCGTTTGGGTCCCATGTCAAGCGTAGTGATTTGCCAACGTAGGACGAAGAATACTTTGTGTGCCATTTCCCAGTATAGTGAACGAGGGGTGATGATGAATCGTAAGCTTTCGCCCCTGGCGGGACGTAGAATGGAGTAAACCATGAGGGCACGATTGATTTTGGAGTCGTTTGGCCGTTCCACGCCGAGCGTTCGGCGGAAGAAGATAAGATGAATTTTGCTAGAATCGAGACTGCAAGCAGGAAGTAACGTGTCCCTTTGAACAACGCCATCAGGCCCGGAGAAAGTTGACCAAGAGAACGTCGACGTTAACGAAAGCAAGCGACACCTGACTTTCCCACACTTGAAGGCAAATTTGGCTGGTTCGTCAGGCTCATGAACCAGGCAAATTTGGCTCGTCACCTGTAAAATCGTGACACCGGCATTAGGTCTGTGCTTAAATACTGCGCCTGGCGATAATTCTCTAAGTACCTACTATAACTGGTCAGCGGTGTTTGTTTGTCATCACCCATGCATCTCGACAGCGCCGATCAATCTGCCATCAACGTCGCCAGGGGGCCACCTCGTCGTCTCCCACGTCATCCTCGCTGCCATCAACGCTCCCGAAGTCGGACGTTCTCCCGTGCTCCCACGCCCCTTCCCCACCTCAAATCCCATCTCCCTCGAGCTCAACCCCTTCCCCTCACCTCCCCTGGCCTTTCTGTACCCCAAAACACGGACTCCCTGCCTTTATCTAACCTTCTGGAGGCTGGGAAAGTGGTCACCCCCACCCTATATCCTCCCCCAGGCAACAGATCACCCATCCCTCCCATCCCCCAACTTATATAGCCATGAATATCCATACTTACCCCCCAGTAAGATTATGACCTCCCCCCTTTCAAGAAATCACTTGTAGGTTGTTTATATGATGTATCAGTGTCAGGGGGGAGGTATTCTGAAGGTTCCAGCATCAGTGGAACATAATAAAAAAGTGAGGGATATACATATTCAAAGGGGGGTCTGCCAGTGTCCCCAGTGTCCCCAACTTTCAGGGCACCTATATACGATTATTTATACATATCTGTAGTGCTCCAAGTGCCAGTAGTGCCTGCCCTAGGACTGATGGATCAGGTGGAAATGAGTGGGAAGGGGGGTATGTCAAAAATGTGCATTTATTACTTACCATGCCTATCCCCTAGTATAAAACTGTAGTGACGGTCAGAGAGGGTACATTTGATGTATATCTATGGAGTAGAAAAAAACTGAAAGGGATCAGGCTAATGTGGAAGGTAGAGGACATGATTTTGTGCCAAAAACACCAGAGGAGCATGTCAAAAATGCAAATTTATTACTTACCATGCCCATCCCCCAGTCTGAAACTGTAATTAGAGTTGGATAGTATGTATTAGATGTATTGTTGCATGAGCAATTGAATCCTGGTTATACACTTCTAGTGTTAAGACTAATCATCTTCAGTACAATATGAAGTTGCACCAGTTGAATGACTAACCATCCTCATAGTAATATGACTTAACAACTCATACTCTGCCAATGACACAATAGCTTAGTTGGTTAGAGTGTCAGTCTAGAGAACTGAATGTTGCTGGTTCAATGCCAGCTTGTGTCAACATTTTCCTTCTTCCATTGCTGAGGTCATTTGATCATGTCAAGTTGCTGCCACACTTGTTCACACAGTTATGTGACTTCTAACATAACCTTCGAGGATTAAGTGAGAAAACAAAAAATGGAGCTGAGGGGAAGGGGCAAGAGATAGAGCCACTTCTTGCATGATGTATATTCCTTCATCTTGAGTGGAGAACAGTCCACAATAATTTTCAGCTTTACGGAAGGTTGAAAAAGTCTTGCCATCAATTGTTCGGAGGTTCCAGTAGGTGTGAGCAGAACGGTGGAGGAGGAGACAATGCAAGTAGAAGAGCTCCCCTGCTGTGGGAGAAACAATGTGGATCTGAGCAATATGTCCTGTCTCCTGTCAATGGTGGTGTACCATTGTCCATTGCTTGTCATGATACACTTCTTTGAGATATTCATTGTCAGCAAGAATAGAAGTGTTATGTAAGGAGTATAAGCAATATTGTTCAAAATAATTGGTGTAAAGAATGTCATCGAAAATGGACAGGTTTGGGTAGTGAAAGTAATGTAGAAGGGTCAATATTGAGTCATTGTTACTATCGCCTGAGGTGCCAAATTTGAGAATGTTTTCAACCAGGAGATGGATGGCTAGAGATGTTACCAATAGTTGTTTTTTGGCAATGTGATATCCAAGAATTCGCCAGCAGGTTTCCATTGCTGACAGATATCTTCTGTTTGTGTAGTCATTGACCTTGTCAACTGCTGGTTTTTTATGGTTACAGAATGGAGCTTCATATACATGAAAGAGAGTATGATTGGGTCCTTTGAAGAGGTATTTGTAGAGGTACATGAAGACGATGACTGTGAAGACAACATCAAAAAAGATATGGTAGTTGAGCTCATCCACAAGCTCAGGATTATGTGATGCAATCCAACAGTTTTCTTTCAAATGTCACTGATAGTATACACAACCTTCAGCATCGATCCAAGTTTTGTGATCGGCTGGAGAAATCTATAGATGCATCTCCCATTATAGTTGCATTGGCTGTGTTCATCGTTGAGATGCCATGGACTGTCTGTCATGTATTTCTTGATTTTCCAGCATAGTTGCTCATTGTCTCTAGGAAGTTCAGCTTTGATGATCTTGTCAATTTCTTCAAGGGGAACTGAAGGATCATACTAAAGTAAACAAAAATTGATTTTTCATTTTGCAACAAAGCATGGATGACTTATTTTGATGGCAATATGTGCATGTGGCAGTCCTCTCTTTTGGAATTCTATGACAGTTATCATATACACACATCACCTGATTGTCCAAATTTTGTCTGCAAGAGGTCTTGTAACCAATGGAGTCAGTGTTTGAACATACAATTGATGACAGTAGGAATGTCAAACACTGTTTTCCTGGGTGTAAGCGGTTCAAGATTTTGGGCCATTCACTATTGCACATCATAGTTATGAAGAAATCAGGTTTGCCATATATATGTGCAATGGCTAACACATCTGCTGTTTTGTTTGATGCCTACAGGCATGAACCAAGAAAGCTGGCTGGGAGGTGTATATCTACATCTGAAGCTTTTTTTGATGGATCCATCTCTAGGGCATCATGATGGTTGATGCGGTTGTAGCAGATACATTGCAGCCACTCCTCTTCAATGCATGAATACATGTCGCAGACATATTCACAGCTCAGTTGAGACCTTCCGACATGTCCTATTCAAATGTCTGAAGCACTCCACACAGCCTCCAGACATGCCCAACTTTACCAAAGCTACCTCTTACTGGGAACACTTTAGTAAATTTATTATGGACAATCTCACTGTGTATGTGTTTGTGGATAGTCCAACATACAGTCAAACTATGAACTACAGAACCAGGACGGTCACACGCTGGGCTAAGAGTGCCCCCACCAGCATGTGTACCTGAAAGGCTAAGTCACGAGCCCACAAGAGCTCATTGAGAGATAGAGTGCTGCCTTCCAGATTTGTCCCAATAGGCTATGAGCTTTTTGAAAGAGGAATTTATGGACACTTCTATTATTGCCTGGCCATGCTAACAACCGCGCATGTTAACGTATCTGTGATTTACAGATCCATCAACTCTTGCTCAAAAGATAATTCTAGCAAATTTGGAGTGTTCTTTATGCCCAGTAGAGATAAATAGGTGTAGTTTACTGTACTGAGCGGACTGTTTAAAGTACACTACTATATAAGTTGATGATATTAAAAAAAAAAAAAAAAAAAAAGAGCAAGTGTCCTTCATCAGCAAATCCTGTGTGAGTCTGAAGACACTATATTCTAGCTCTGCAGACCTTTACAGACCTTTACAGACCTTTACAGACCTCTATTCTGAAGACCAAAGAATGGAGGTCTGTGAAGGTCTGCAGAGCTAGAATATAGTGTCTTCAGACTCATGCAGAATTTGCTGATATTTGTACTACTCTTGTTGTGTGAGGATGAGGTTGTTGTAGAGATGGTGTGTTATTGGATTACTTGAGAGACCCTATCCGAGAGTTCCATGAGAGAATAAGATAGGATATTGTAGTGGCTCATAATAGCAACTGAAGATGGGGATGAAGAACAGTTCCAAATCTGTCTTCCTCCAAATCAAGATGCTCTGTGGTTGGACTGTAGTCAAATTAGAGGCATGTATGAGGACAGCAAAGTCTCTAGTGGCTGTGAGATTCAAGAGTTCAAGAGAGACATCATCAGCATCATAGGCAGTTATAAAGTCTTTTAGATGTTTGATGTAAGGGGCATGGTGGTGCATCTTGTTAATTGCCAGAAGCTACCATATCCTGTGGGAGTGTGGCTGTGCACTCTTGCAAGTGTTGAGGGTTTGATTCCCTCTCATGCCAGTTACACATGACTGTTCGCTGTGAGGCCATGGCCTCTTAGTAATGGGCTCTAGACTCGGGACTATCCAGGGCAAAATTGAGCAACAGCATGAAAAGCCACCATTATCAGTTCCTGGCATAATGCCAGAACTAGTATGGTGACAGTCCTCCCTTGGTAAAAGGGGTTAAAGTTGGATTACCGATACTATTATTAGCCAGTGTTGGTCTGGAATTGTGAGATCAAGGGTAACCCTAAGGCGGGTCGCACTGATGGACTGGGCATTTCCTGAGACTTTGTGGCTGATGCTACCCTGATCTGCTCGGATCAGGGCCAAAAGGATATGAGATGATAAGACCAGGAAGTGGGGATAAAAACAATCTGACCAAGTGCCATTACAGCTCAGATCAGGACACCCAGCACCTCTGATAACTTCAGAAGGTTGTTAGTCACCAGTGGACTGAAATGTCTACAATAACTCCAGTGGGCAATCATAATAGGTCTGATACACACCAGTAGGCTGGTGACAAGGCAGAGACTCAGAACAGATTGGGAATCTGCACTGAAAGGCACTAGTGAACCATCTGCCTGAGAACAGAAAAGGGGGCCATGTGGTGACAGACGCCTTCAGACCATAGCTGAATGGGGTAGTCCCCCTTCTCAGGCTTGACAGAACTAAATCCTCTGCCAGTTCTCTGGGCATAATAGGCCTGGCTTAGAATTCAAGTTGATTTGAGGGTATAGGCAGATAGAGGTCTAGCACCAGTGTGTGGACATGTATAGAATGTTCTGCCTGGATTGGGAGGTTGGTTCCTGACTGTGTAAGACAAAAAGGTAGCACCATAGGGTCTAGGCCCAATGGGAGATAACAGACTCTGGCCAGCCATGTAAATCTGAGCAGTACCAATTGGGGAGGCATAGTCTCAGTGCCAAGGCCAGAGATAAAGCTGTTGTGACTGTCTGCACTACCAAGAGCTTAGTAGCTTGGATTGAAATCCCAGGTGAAATGCTCTGAAGCCGTCTATAGCATCTTCCTCAAGAAAGGCACTAAACTTTGCTGATCTTGTGTGCATCCTCTTACTGGAGAAACCGGTACCCACTGCAAAGCCACAGCTCCTAGGGGTCATAGTGGAGATGGTGAAGAGGCTAAATCAATAAGAAGTGACTTAGATTTGTTTTTGGTTCAAGACTACCCCTGCAGATATGTCCCATGCCCTGTAGCATGCAACATTATCAAGCTTGGTGTATGTTCCTATATGTTCAATTCTTTATTTGCACCTATCCTGTTCAGCGGTTTCAAATTTTCCTCCTACTATTCTGTGTATGTTCTGTCACATTAAATTACCTCCTAGTTACTGCACTTTTGTAGTATGCCAGACTGTTTTAAGTACACTGGGATATAAATTGTTGATATTAAAAATAAAAATAAAAAAATGTGCAATTGTCAGTTCTGTGATACACATATAAAGGTATATTGCCAGCTGTTCTTCTAGTGTGATATATCTTGAGTTGCCATATCCCATGTCCTGCAGTTCTTCAATGAGGGCGTAAAAAACATTCTTAGAAACACCCAATTCACACTGGATGCATTTTGGATGCCCCTCAAGCAGTTCTTGGATCCACCCTTCACCAGAAAAAATAGATGTATGGTATGGTTCTTTGATGAGATAGGTGCAAATAATCTGAAGCATAGTGGAGATGACAATTAACAGAACAAGGCCAATAATTTGTGCAATATGATGACAAGCTTGTGCATAGAGGGGCATTTTGCAATAGTGATATCGTACATATGTGCTCTGGTATATATGAAGCAGCCTCAGGTAAGAGCTCCATACCTCACCCTGTTGCACAGCCACAATGATGATTATCAATTGTCAGTATCAGTCAGATTGCTGAATTGCCAGGAAATATACTTATGGAAGACTGTCAAAATAATGTATCTGAACAGGCTCTATAACTGCTGGCATGAGGCCGGCACTACCTGGTTCTACAACAAGACTGAGGCAGGACCATAAAACAATTGATGGCAGAGTCACAGTGACAAAGAAGCAGAAAACATGAACATACAACATCATCCAATCATCCCTTATATAATATGTCCATTTACAGTGATTTATTTACACAATATTACACAATAATTGAGCAGTCTCACTGCAAGAAGATGATGATAAAAAGTGAGGACATGTGAGGAATGGAAAATCATGATTGAGACAGCAAGCAATATACCAAAGGAATAACTGACAGAAAGTTGAACATTCTTGGGAAGCAAAACAGCCAAGGATGACAGCCGTCAACCTGTCATGTGGAGTGATCACCACTGAAACAGTCGCCATAATTTTATATATTGTGTATATCCATTAGTAGTATCTAAAGTATTTTCTGAAGAAAAACTTTGGAAATACATTATATATTTCTTTTATTTTTTCAGAGAAAATACTTTATGCATATTTAAGAGTATTTTCTGATGGACATGCAAAAAGTATATTCTAAGGAAATACTCTTGGAAATTTTCCTAATATGGTAATTTTGAAAGGTATTTCCTTAGGATATACTTTTTGCATTTCTATCAGAAAATACTCTTGGATATGCATAAAGTATTTCCTCTGGAAAAACCAAAGAAATGTATAATATATTTCCAAAGTTTTTCTTCAGAAAATACTTTAAATATTACTAATAGATATATCATATAAGAAAGAGGATACCTCTTTCTTATAAGAGCTTTCAGGAAATGGAAAGTCTGGCAAAAAGTCTGGCAATCTGTCTGGTGGCAAATCCCACTAGACACCACATGATTCTCTTCCGGATTCCACCCCGATCTCGTGAGGCAAACCCTTAGCCCATGGCCACACTCATTCTCTACTGGCAATGAGTTTTCTTCAGATTTTCCAGCACCTCTATAGTTATCACAACCTCCATGCACTTGAATTACATTAGATTATTCTTTATATTTGACTTGCTTCTCAACTGAAACATGACATACTTCTTCTCCAACCTCTTGTTGACTCGGACAGTATCAGAGCTCTGGAAATCCTCCCACCAAGCATCATCAACTTTTTCGGTAATGCAGTTGGAATGTCTGTAGATGCTGTAGAACATAGTTGGGACATACTCAAGAATAATGTATGGTATTCACCATCTATGCCATGCATTGAAGAGGATTACAAGCTATTCAAAGAATATGGGTGGGTGGTCAGTCTAAGTAAATCTATCTAATATTTGAACAGATGAATCACAACAGATGATGGACATATTACAGTGGGAAGCCAACATTCATTCAAGTCAGAGAGCATCAATTTGTTGAAGCCAAGCTCATGGAGCTGTGGATGAACCAGATGCTTCTCAGCTGGTAGGCAAATTCACTACATTTGTTATGGAATGGCACTAGCTTCTTATATAATCAGAACCTAAAGAGGGAGTAGCACAAACCTGAAGAGAGGATAACATCTATCTAAAGAGGGAGTGGTATTAAAACCCCTTTCCAATATTCTCAT
>Ga0307516_10001029_pt1 | contig 38709 bp, 54 predicted proteins | sample 19_EM_MG_FD_203310 | JGI IMG/M metagenome (GOLD analysis project Ga0307516, IMG submission 203310) | Populus trichocarpa ectomycorrhiza microbial communities from riparian zone in the Pacific Northwest, United States - 19_EM | ecosystem: Host-associated > Plants > Roots > Unclassified | place... | reverse complement strand
ATATTTCAATTCGTTGTTGAAGGGTGCTAGTAGTAGAGATTCACGACCTGGGGGCGCCCAGAAGTCTTCGAATATTCATTTGTGCACACCTTCATGTGGTTGCGATCTTATCAACAATCGCCCAGGCTTTCTCGTGACCGATGCGATGATCATCCGGCCGCGGGCACCGCCAGTTTATGAGCCAGTTGCGACGCGATCCCCGCCGGGTCCCACTCACCCTGATATGTAAGAATGGGGCAAACCATGCCACGGTCTCTTCGGACTTCCTGTCGAACGTAGTCGAGGTGGCGGACCGCGAATCGTGATGTACACGGGTTTCTAATGTGTTTTCATATGCAAAGAGTAAGGCACACATATTACATGGTTGGTACATTGGCTATGTTTAATACACAGATCGGTAATTTTAGAGGTCCTTGCTGAAACCGTTTCTTTGCAAAACCCAAAGATGGCCCGATCTGGGTCGCTGATGGCCAGGCCGCTGGAGTTACTCTGACCGTAAACGTAGTCGTTGGTGCCACCTTGGCGGTGAACTGGGAAGACTCGTGAATCAACGTTCCGGCCCTGGAATCGGTACCAATATTGTCGGTGTTCCAGAAACCGCCGCAGAGATAGATAACTCCGAATTTACTGGGATCTGATTGAGACACATTAGTGCCCGAATAACAATCCGCGGTTGAAAACGTGCGCACAGGTATAGGCGTAGGTACTCTCCTCGGTGCAGGAGCAGTCGTAGGTGAAGGTCGAGAAGCCGTGGTCGTTGATCAACCGGAAGTGGTGATGTCCCTGTGAGACTCGGTGTAGGCACCGAACCAAGTCTCGTATCGGCGCGTGCCGGCCCAGATAGGCTGAAGGTAAGAGTAGGACCTAGTAGGACCCTCTGGCGTAACTCCCGGCGTTACCAGCGGCGGTCATGGCGAGCACCTGCTCGACGTATGAGCAGGACGCGTAGCTGATCCGCTTATCGTGGGCGCGGGAGACGGCGAGGTTGCCAGAGAGCTTGACCTTGGCAACATCCTCAACAGTGGCGCGGATGTCCTTGGGGGTGCCGTCAGCATCGACGTAGGTGAGCAGGTTCGACGGCTCGATGGAGTAGTGTCCAGCGCCGGATCGAGTAAAGTTGTACGTGGCAGAGACTGACGATGGTTGTTTCGTGAGACTTCGCACATTGAAGTCAAAAGTGATCGACGTGATCCGACTTACGATCGTGGGTGATGTTGATGGAGGCGCCAGGACTGAGAATGGTAAAAACACTGGGGTTACCAAGGCCAGCGGCGTATGTAGGGCTGTATTTGACCTGGGGCGGAAACCGAAAGCATGAGTACACGTGTTTGTCGGGTAATCGGACATGTGGTCCACCTTGGCGCCATTGAACGACGGGAAAGAGCCAGTGGGGTTGGTGATTGTGAAGGAGTTCTCGGGGAAGGAGTTCAAGGCCCCACGGGGACCGTTGAGAAGTTTGAGGGTCTCATCCCCGACGTTGGTGATGGTGGTGGTGACCTTCAAGTTCTCCAATCCTTCGATGTTGACGTTGGGGGTTGAGGTCTTGAGGGTCAGGCTAGGGATGGCAGAGACGACGACCGCAGAGGTGACGAGGCAACGAGGGAAGCACGGAGGATGGAAGAGAACATTGTGGTGAAGGAAGTGGAGGCGGTTGAGACCTCAGGACTGAAGGAGCTTGACTCAAATACCTTCCAGCCTCCCCCCTATTGCCCCCAAACCACTCTTCGTGAAGATAGGCGAACCACACTGCTCTTCAGCTTCAACACCCAGATGTACTGCAAAGCGGCAGCGGTATGGATGTACCGAGTCATTGAATGTGCAGTGTTTCCGTTTTCAATACGAACCCTTTACCCGTCCCAGTACCACGGGTTCGGTTTCCAGCGTAAGGTCCTTCCTGCGGTAGGAAACCGCTCATTCCAGGATGCCGTTGACCCTTAATGAGTTTTCTTTAATGAGTTGGAGGAGTTCCGTGTAGCACAGTTATTTGGAATCGGGGACGCGACGGGAGATAAGAGGGAAGGAAACTGGGAGATTGCTGAGGGGATGCTTCACGACGTTTAAATATGGCCCGGTGCTTGTGGGGGGGGATAACACCGTCGAGAACAAAGTTGGGCCACGGCACAGAATCGCTGCGCCCTCCCTAGGTTTCCCGTCTGCGTAGCCAGCCAGGTTCGCTGTCATTGAGTCAATCAATTACAATAAGTGTGAGCGACGCAGAGGGTGAGGGAACACTCCGCGACGAGCCAAACTATCAAAGAAGCCTCGCGACCCGGTAGTCCAGTCAAGATCGACTTCGACATGCATCTGACATTTTCCTCTCCAAAGACTAGCTTCGAGAAATTCAGAACGCCTTTCGGCTCGCCGTGAGATGGAATCTCAAGCCGCCCAGACCCTCGCCCCGCCCGATGCCCAGAGACCGAGAAGGACAGGTTGATCATGCCAGAGCAGGCTCGAGATCGTCGCCAAGGGCTACAAAGATAATCTGGGTGAGCCGTTGCGTGCGGATGTCCGTTCCCTTGCCGGGAGCGTTATCCTGTTATCCCATGAAATCCCTATGTACTGGGACCAGGCGAAGGTCGTGGCTCGGAATCCGTGTATAGTCACTGGATTCTTTCACGTGTATATCAATGCATTTATCTCTGCGATCCTGGAGGACAGACCCGTCCTGGGCTCTGGCGCTGGTCGGCCCTACTGAGAGACGATGTCACATGTGACATCACATTCCTCTCAACCACCATGGCGTCCAATAAACCAAACAAGCTGGCATTCTTGTCAATGCCAGCGCCGGCTTCTTACGTGGCTGGTCTTGGTAGAGGGTAGGTTTCGTTTACCGCGGTTCGAGTTCGTGCTAACGTCAATTTCCAAGTGCCTCTGGTTTCACGACCCGTTCTGATATCGGTCCCGCTCGAGAAGGTCCTTCCGCCGAGACGATCGCGTGCGTTTTTCCCTACACCTGACCCCTGTAACAACCTGACCGGTTTCACAGCGAAGCTCAAGCACGGAGAGGAGAGGAGCCCGAGGTGGACCCCGAGCAGTTCCAAGACCCCGACAACGAGTACGGACTCTTCGCTGGAACGACTTACGAAGCGGACGATGAGGAGGCGGATAAAATTTACGACCTGGTGGATCAGAACATGGATGCGAGGCGGAGGGCTCGAAGGTGTGTAAATGTGTTTGATGTCAGTCTGTGTCACGTATTTATCGACGCTTTCTATAGGGAAGCACGGGAAGAGGCTGAGCTTGCTAAACACCGTGCAGAACGGCCAAAGTTACAACAACAGTTTGTTGATCTCAAGCGAGGTCTCGCTGCGGTAACTGACGAAGAATGGACCAACATCCCAGAGGTGGGCAATCTCACCCGAAAGAAAAGAAAAAGGGATTTTGAAAGGTCTTGGGCCGTCCCCGATAGTGTTATCGTAGGGAATCGAGCTTCTACAGAATACGAGAGTTCGCTGGACGCTAACCAACAGGTGGGTCGCGTTAAACCACCATCCCGCGTGCGCTCACACTGACGGTGTATCATAGGCGACGGGGGGATTCGAGACTCCTGCGAATTCTGGAACCTTGACCAACTTTGTGGAAATTGGACAAGCTCGTGACAAGATTTTGTCACTCAAACTGGATCAAGTGTCTGGTGTCACCTCCGGAACAGCAACATCCGTAGATCCCAAGGGATACCTTACATCCCTGGACAGTGTGGCCATCAAGTCTGAAGCCGAGATCGGGGATATCAAGAGGGCCCGAATGCTCTTCGACTCCCTCGTAAAATCGAACCCAAAGCACGCCCCGGGGTGGATCGCCGCAGCCTGTTTGGAGGAACACGCTGGGAGGATGGTTGCTGCGAGAAAGCTCATTAAAGCGGGGTGTGAACACTGCCCAAAGAGTGAAGACGTTTGGCTTGAAGCCGCTCGACTGCACGTAAGCTGCGCACGAATGTTAAACGTTGAGTTTTACTTACCGCCACACCAGACCCCCGATGATGCCAAGGTCATCCTCGCCAACGCGGTTCAGCACGTAGGTCAAAGCGTAAAAGTTTGGCTCGCCGCGGCTGACCTTGAACACGACATCAAAGCAAAAAAGCGTGTGTTGCGGAAGTGTAAGCATATCATTCTTTCGAACTTTTACGCCTTGTTCACCGTCGTTTTGCATAGCGGTAGAACATATCCCCAACTCGGTGCGCCTCTGGAAAGAGACCGTCAACCTCGAGACAAATCCAGCGGACGCTCGTATCATCCTCTCCCGTGCTGTCGAAGTCATTCCCCTCTCCGTCGAATTGTGGCTAGCTCTCGCGAGGCTCGAGACGCCTGAACGAGCAAAGGCCGTGCTCAATAAAGCTCGTAAGGCTATCCCCACGAGCCACGATATCTGGATAGCCGCTGGTCGACTCCTCGAGCAAGAGGCATGCTCAAATCCTGATATCACCGTGGAGCAACGGGAGAAGCAACTCTTTATGGTCGATAAGACCATCGAAGCCGGTGTTCGGGAACTTCGAAGACATCAAGTATTCCTCACACGGGAGCAATGGCTCAAAGAGGCGGAGAAGTGCGAGGAGGACGGGTCACTGCGGACGTGCGAGGCTATCGTAAAGGCTACAGTATCGATGGAGATCGAGGAGGAGGATCGGTTGGACACCTGGATGGGAGATGCCGAGTCCGCTGGGGGAAGAGGAACGGTCGGAACCGCTCGAGCAATTTTTGCCTACGCTCTCAAGGTATTCCCCGATCGCAAGAGTTTGTGGTGGAAGGCCGCAGAGCTGGAGAAAGCCCACGGGACGCGCGATTCTCTCAACGCGATGTTGGAGCGAGCTGTTCAACATTGCCCGCAGGCGGAGACGTTGTGGTTGATGTGGGCGAAAGAGAAGTGGATTGGAGGGGACGTGCCTGCTGCTCGTGATGTGTTGGCCAAGGCGTTTGATGCCAATCCAGAGAGCGAACAGATTTGGCTTGCCGCTGTCAAAATTGAGGCGGAGAACAAGGAGTATCAGGCTGCTCGCGATCTCCTGGTCCGTGCCCGCACGGTCGCAGATACGGAGAGGGTGAGTGAGATTTCAGCGAGTTAGCGTTCTGAACTGACCCCCACTTCCGTAGATTTGGATGAAATCTGCGGTGTTCGAGCGACAACAAGGTCAGATTGAGGCTGCGCTGGAAACGGTCAAGGCCGCTCTCGTCAAATTCCCAAAGTTCCCCAAGCTCTACATGATCCAAGGGCAAATATATCAGTCGCAGAGGAACTACCCTGCCGCCCGTGCCATGTATGCTGCCGGCATGAAACAGTGCCCCAAAGATGTCACGTTGTGGATCTTGGCCAGTCGATTGGAAGAATTGGACGGGAAGAGCATCAAGGCTCGAGCGCTGTTGGAGCGTGCAAGGATGGTGAATGCCGCCTCGGAACAGCTGTGGGCTGAGGCGGTTGGTATCGAGGAGAGGTCAGGTGGCGCAACCCAGGCGAAGGCTATGCTCGCTCGGGGTATGAACAGGTGCCGCTACGTTACATGAGTACCTCCTGATCTGGCTTTTTTAGGCCTACAAGAGTGCCCCGAGTCCGGTTTATTGTGGACACTGTCCGTTTGGTCCGAACCTCGACCGGCCAGGAAGACACGCTCGGCGGATGCCCTCCGAAAGACAAAAGATAACCCCTTGGTGATCTGCACCGTCGCGAGAATCTTCTGGTCTGAGCGCAAGATCGAGAAAGCCCGGGAGTGGTTCGGTCGCGCGTTGGCGCAGGATAGCGATCTTGGAGACGTTTGGGCCTGGTGGTTAAAGTTCGAGAGGCAGCATGGGATGGAGGAAACCCGCCAAGAGGTGATCAATCGGTGCGCGGTCGCTGAGCCTCGTCATTCGCCCGTTTGGCAATCCGTTGCGAAGGATGATAGTAACGTCGGGAAGGGCACGAAGGAGATCTTGGAGATCGTTGTGAACACCATCCAGTAAGTTTTCCTCAAAAAGACCGGGTATATTATCCATCCCCCTTCACCCGCGTACAGTACATGCGTTTGGTATACATACACAGCTCGTGAGATGTTGTACAAAATTACAGTTGTTGTGCAGAGCAATATCACTGTGAAGCCGTTAAGGAGGGCGTGGACGGTTCGCCGGTGTAAATGTACTCAGGTACTGGCAGATCGAGCTCATGGATGGACGAGAGGCAGGATCTTTGGTCCAGCAGTTATCCATCATCTCGCATAGCTCAGAGGCGCGAGCGTCAGGAACACCGATGCAGATCATGGAAGCACAGTGAGAAGGCTTCTGGTCGGCTAGAATGTCCAGTGTGACTCCGTGGTCGTTCTTCCTGAGCGGGAAGGGGAGGAGCCCCGTCAAAACCTGTGAACGGATGGGGTAGGTTGTTATTAACGCTGCCCACTATGAAGCGATGGATGAATCGAACCTCCATGGCGACCACCCCAAATGCGTAAACATCGCTACGGGTGGTAATGGGCGGGTATTGATCCTCCACCATAGCCCAAACCAACTCCGGAGCCAACCACCTCGTAGACCCCGCAAAGAACGAAGTGGGGTTCGGTAACTTGAGAACGTCAGAAAAGTCTTCGATGACCTTGGATAGTCCGAAGTCTGTGATTTTGGCGTGTCCGTTCTTGTCTACCAAGATGTTGCCCTAAAGAATTTTTCGTTCATTAGTTTCCTTGGTGTTTGTGTCGGGGAGTTGAGTAGTAGGGGGGCTGCACTTACCCCTTTGAGGTCTCCGTGAATGACGGTTGGTTTGAAGTTATGTAGGTATGATACTCCCGATGCCACTTGAAGTAACTACGCGAACCATTGACACTCAGGTGTGTACAAAAGCCGTAGGAGGATAAGGCTTACCAGATTTACACGGTCGGCGTCTGGGTTAACTTCCCGCAAGTAGTGCTTGATGGTCCCGTAATCGCACCAAGAGGATACCATCCCCAACGTCATGGGGAGTTGGACGATCCCGAACAGCGTCGCGATCGACGGATGTGAAAGCCTGTGCCAAGCCAGGACCTCCTCTTTGAGCCTCTGAATTGACCACCGTAATCAGCGCTGTATGCCGTCGAGCTGGACCACCATGCCCACCTTGACCAACTCGTCCTTGATATCCTGCATCATCTGCTGCCGAAGCACCTTCACCGCAACGCTCACTTCACCCTCGTCAGGATCCGAACTCTTCCACACACCCCTCCAAACATCCGCGAACCCGCCAAAAGCGATCGGACATTCTCCAGCCAAACGAACCTCATCCGTGAGGTCTGTTATCGCGATGGTTCCTTTGAGGATGAGCGTCTTCGTGACGCTTTCCTTTAGATCCTTCTGGCGGCAACGGATACGGAGGGAGAGGTATGGGGAAGCCGCGGTGTCGGTTCCCTCCCTGTTCCGTTCGAATGACGTGATGGAGAGAGCCATGGAGGATAAAGACGAGAAGTACAAGGTCTGCGGGTCGGATTGGAAAATCATCGTGTTGCGCATATCGACGTCTTCTTCCTTCTCGTTATAGACCGTGATGAAATCTTCTCCGCCCGTGCTATCGTCGGTCCGGCCGAGTAGGTACAAGGCGGTGGTCGGGGTGAGGGGGAAGAACATGTCACCAAACTTTTCGCCATCCCATTTGTCCAGGGACATATAACACGATCTTCCAAGTACATATTGCTGTTTCCCGTTCGCTACGCTGATAAGTATTTCGAGAGATTCTGGCTTGCACAGCCGCAGGAAAGCCTCTTCTACGTGGACGGGAGTGGCTGAGCGAGGGCGGCGATCCAGACGAAGGAACTGGCGGAATGTGAGAAGGACAGTTCGCCTTCGGACAACCGCGAAGCTCCCAAGCTTGCTGGCGTAAGATGTGGTGTTATAGTGCCGTGTCCGTAACCACTTGATATAAGTGTGAGTGACGATGCCGCATCCAGTGAGCGCGTCGGAATAACGTTGGCTGTTCCTATACCAGAGGAAAACGAAAAACCTTCGAATGACGTTCATCTGGTATGGACTCAGCGTCAACGGGGTTGGAGGTTCGGCCGTGAGAGCTCCCAGGGCTTCGGATAGGATAGATTCTGTCTCCTTCTCCAGGACCCTGAACGCTTCGTTGGCCTCGCGCAAGGTCTGCTGGTACTCCGAACGTAGGTCATCGCATCCTGCCTCGCTGAACTCGAAGATATCAAAGTCCTGGAATATGTCGATCTGCTCCTCGGGTATCCTCCTCGTTTCCGTGAGCTTGCAATCTTCCGGAGTGAAGACGTGCAGTCGGTGATAGTCAGCCCGATTAGGACCTCTGCCAATCCAAGGGGATTAGTGTCCGGGGTGGGTGTGAGGATAAAGTTGAAGCCCCATGGTGTCGCCACAGAGGTGGGGTGACGTACACATCGGATAGCCAGAACTTCCACAGGAACTGTGGGACGTAAGGTGTGATTTCTGCAGTCATGAGCGTGGGCGGCGTCGGTCTTCATGCGTCGAAAGACACGTATCCGAGGGGGAGTTGGAAGGAGGAGGGAGAGAAATGGGATCAATTTTGGTCGTCCCAGGGTGCCGTTCACACATTTATAGGAGCGGGCGTATGATGCCGGGCGACTGCGTTTGATCAGAGTGGAGCCCGGGAAGCACCGTGGGCGCGGAGGTACGGGCTGCCATGATTGGCGGTGCTACTTCCACCCCACCCCATGACAAACATTGACGTTGAGCGCTCGAGCAATCACCGCCCCGGATTGCCGAACAGACGAAGGCGATCCGAAGTAGATTGTGTCGTGGCGTCATCGTTTGTGCCTGCCAGGTGGAGACTTTTTGACATGTGTGCCTGATCAGTTTCCACGATCGCTCGTCTTCCTAGGTTTGAGCCAGGTCCCAGGTTCTCGGGCTTGTGGAGTTGGTTTGGGCGTGGGGCTTACGCGCGGTTCCGTAACTGACTTGCAAAAATTCCCGGGGACATCGCAAAGAAATGACCACGAGTTCAGCTGATAACAGATCTACGTCAATCAACGCTCTTGGCGCGACGGTTTCACGGCTTGATATCTCGCTGGCGGGGCCCTACCCATTTCCATACGTCTGCAACTCGTAAAAGCCCCAGTTCGCAATCATCCGCCGCGTATCTGACAAGTCCCCAGACTACTCATTAAGGTCACACTTCTGGATGCCAGATTTGTGTGGAATGGAAATTACATGTGTATTTAACACACTATCATACAGGCGTGAGTGTGGGCCACAAATCAAGCCGGCCATCCAGAGCCCATCATATTATTGCAGGGGCCCCCAGCACCAGAGCCGCTAGTGAGCTTTGAGCTTGCCATTCCTTTTCTGTTGTCTGCGGATATATCTCCTAGCCGCGGGAATTCCAAACTGGCGCCAGGCAATCAAACTCAGTCACCGATGGTTGGAAGATCAATTGAGGAGGATCACTCACACTGACGATCGGGTACCCAGTCAAGAGAATGGCACCGATAGACCATCCGAGTTTGACCCAGAACGGGAATGGTTCTGTGAACATGCCCCGGCTCCATTTCCTAATCGCCAAAAGCTCAGTGCAGATGGTTGCCAGCAAGAGCCATGTATGCTGTCCCATCCTGATCGCTCTCCTGGGAAATCGAGATCGGCGGTGGTAAGACACGCACCCTTCGTATCAGCGGAGCGAGCGGCGAACCTTGGATCATTGATATACTGGTATAACTCCCTGACCGCAGGTAGACCACACAGGAAAATTCCAGCTAACCGTCCAATGATGATCGGATGATCGGGTTCCATCCACAGCAAGCTCTGAGGGCGCAATCTGAGTCCGCGTCGAGGGCGAATCCGGCGAAAACTACCTTCAAGTAGAACGGGTTCAGCTCTGCTGCCAAAAATACGGCCAACAATATCACGACGGTGATGTAATGTAGGAAGTCGTTGCTGCCCGCCCATTTAAAGGCGGTAAAGTCGTGGGGAGAAAACTGTTGCATGGCGCGCTTCGCCTTGGATCGGAGTCCACGAGTCTGTCGAATGCCTCGCCATTCATAATGCTGCCGGAGAGCGGCAACGAGAAATCAGTGCGTGGGGCAAGGTTCACGGGGATGGGACCAACCTTGACTTCGAAATATTGGCAGGTCTTCATGCCTGGTCAAGAGATTCAGTCGGTCGCTCTGAGGGGGCCAATCAAACACCCACCGAGGTAAGTCCCTAGCCAGTTACAGATTAAGACGTCCAATATCCACTGGGTGGGCAACTTGAGAAACGCGGGCGGCGTTTACGGGTATCAACTCACGTGGTCCCACCAACACTAGGTAAATATGAGTTATCACGGCAAACCGAGGGAGCGGAGACGAAAGTACCTCCTCGAAATTCGCAAGTTGGTGTTGTAGGCTGTATTCCGCAAACTCGAAGGCGACACTCAAGATCTAAACACATGGGATCAGACGCGACGGGTCCGTAATTGAGAATATGGCGCGAACCCAGCAGAACCAATAGTCACGCAGAATCAGAGCCTTGCCGAACCAGCCCAAGGCATGCGCGACGCAGAAGATATCGAGCGCATCCTGAACGAGGTTAGGGGGTGTGGTTAAACCAAATGAACCAGACTCGCGATGATATTCTGGACGTTAAATGCGCAGTTCTCTCCATAACTCTTCTCTGGAAGTGGTCGACCGAGGTTGGGGTCGATGTACTTGAGGAGTTCCCGGGCGGATTCGATATCTTGGAAGAGCAGGAAGACGAGGGCGAGCTCATATAATAGGTTGATTCCGAGGACTATTCTCCAGAACGATGGGTGTGGACGGATGAATGGACCGTCGCGGAACTGGACCATCGAAAACAAAAGAAATGAGACGACCGAGGCATATACGCCACTGTCAGACATTCAGTGCCTAGCAGGGGTTCTGAGGTGTGGGGCGGAGACGCACATTCGTCGTTTGTCACGGCCCTCCTCGAGAACGTCCTGAGTGGTTGCAACGTAGGCCAACGCACCGAGGGCGAGGGCGAGAGCGGTTAGCGTTAAAGGCCTGAAGAAAAACCTAAGGGAGATGTTGTTATCAGGCGCCCAAACAGTATTTCAGACATACGAAAGGCGTACTCCACGCTGGTGTCCATCGTTTCTTGGAAGGGCTCGATCTTGGTGTAGGGCTCGGTTCTGTTCGCCTGAACGCAGCATCAAGTTACGGAAAGCCTCCTGGTACGCAGAACGGACTCACGTCATACCCTAGGTAAAAACCCGTCAACTCTGGTAGATCCGAATCACCCAAGACACGTACACCGGACTGGGGCACCACGCAGACCCGGAGAGGGTTGTGGTTCTGTCTCTGGAGGCGAAAGCATCGAGTCGGAGTCTTCCCCGGGGGAAATGGCGGAGTGATCTGGGTCTTTTGAGGTTACGACGGCCATTGCAGACGAGGGTTAGGTGGAAGCCGCCCTTGGGGCGGGAGGGGGTGAGGGGCGGTGGTCACGTGGAGCGTCACGGGCCAAACGTTCGACGGCAACGTGCGGTGCTTGACGTCATATCAGTCACGTTGATCAGAACGGCGATGGTGTGGGCGGGTCTGCCGAGTGTCTGGCTGGCGAACTGGACGCTTGGTCTGTGCTCGCTGGTGGTTCGAGATCGAACATCCGACGCTCGACATAAGAGCCAACTCGAACACGGGCTGGACTCATTCCTCTCTCTCTCCTCGACCATGTTCATGTCTCGTGTCTGCGTCGCCACAGTCGCTCTTTTGTCTCTCCGCTCCTTTGTGTCCGCTTCTCCTCTCGTCGCACGCGCAGTTCAGGGAGTTTGGACCCCTCCGGTTACCGCACCCAAAGCAGGAGATGTCTGGACCGTTGGTTCGACTCAGCTCGTTTCTTGGAAGTCCGACGAGATCCCACCCTCTGCCGCGAACAACACCGGTACCCTCTTCCTAGGATACTTCGACGGTTATAGAGAGGGCGAGAACTTGGATATCGGTCAGCCGAACGATGTTCCTTCAGGATGGTTGTCTGACGGTTATCGGTAGATCACCCCCTTGCCTCTGGTTTCCTTCTCACCGACGGCTGTGTGCGCGTCGATGTCCCCGATGTCAAGCCCCGTGACACCTACATCGTCGTTCGTACGTGTATGCACTTTCGCTTTCTGGATCAACTGTTCACAGTCTGCGTAGTCATGGGCAATTCTGGCAACGCCTCCCCAGAGTTCACGATTTCGAAGCGCCGCCCGACTCCTACATCGACCCGCAGTTCCTCCAATAAAGCATCTGCAGAGAAGGGTTCCAACGGCCTCGGAGCTAGGCAACTCCTCCCGGAGCTACCGGGGCTACCAGCCGTCCCACCAGTCATTCCAGGGCTACCGGACCTTCCGGAGCTACCCAGCGCGCCAGGGCTACCAGGTGTTCCAGAGGTACCAGGCGCTCCAGAGGTACCAGGCGTTCCGGGGCTACCAGCCGCCCAAGAGCTGCCAGACCTCTCGGAGCTACCCGTCCCGCAGTTTCGCCGCCGCGAGGTAGATCCAGCACCCGCCCAAGGTTTATGTAGGGAACGTCCTGCAAGCTCGGGTCCGACACGCGATCCAGCCTCAGGCGAGGGTTCAAGCGAGCGCTGCCGACCTGCATAGCACCTGCAACCAGGTCACACACGCTAGTAGTCCTTCCACGCTCTTTTTGGTCCATTTGTAGAATCACCCACTCCACGTTCGTTTATATAGCATATAGTACAATACGGATAATTTCATTGTTCTCATTTCATCGTCCGTGGGCACAGCAGATGTGAGATCGTGGTACCTTGGAGGAGAAGTCATTGTGGGAAAAAATCAGCTTCCTCCGAAGGCCGTGATCCGTGTCGGGACGTCACCGCGTTTCTGACCTCGATTCTCTCCCGCCCCTACCATGCAGTCTGCCGTCGAGTCTTCGGCCTTCCGAGCGAGGATGGCTGAGCTCGTATCCCCTCTGAGAAGCAACCGACCTCGCCAACCATTCTGGACACTTCAATCACACAGGCTCCCAACGCTACGACTCTACCGTGACCTCCTCCGATACTCACCCAACTCAGACGTGCGCACAGCTCCACACTCGTGACGCGGTGGAACGGGCCATTCACACCTGTCGTCGTGAAGGTTAGGTTTCGTATCCGGATGCTGTTCCAGAAAAACAAGCCTTTGACTAGCCCGGCCGCGACGAAGCTCGCGTTACAGAAGGGGTACAGGGTGAGCGTTCTGGGTTACGCGCGTGTTTTTGTGTTGCTCAGTGTCCCGTCAGTGGTTAGATGTGTTCAAGCGGGCCCACGAAGGAGACGTCCGGTTACGGAGGATACTGGAACGATACGGAACTATGATTACCGCCAGACGAGAGAACGAGAGATGGAAACAACTCGTCAGGAATCAGCTCGTGAGCGCACACACACCAACTCCTTCGATACCTAAAGCCGCCTGACCCTCTGTTTCTTTCTTTCTTTCTTTCTTTCTTTCTTTCTTTCTTTCTCATTCAGATGGAAGAAAACATGATGCGGCACCGGGCAATTCTCACAGGTACATTCCAACGGGCGACTTACTACAACAAACCGCTTCCGCGGATGAAAGTTCAGCCTCTACACGTAAGCGGGATGATCCAGAAGCGGCTGCGGGGGCGGGAACGTCGGCGAGACCAGCACTGGACCTTGATGAGTATGACGAAGCACATGGAAGCGGAGGCTAGATTCGAGAGAGCGCTCGAGTGGGACGCTGCCCGGTTGGGACAAAGTTTTACGAGCGTGTTCCAGCATGCGGATTGGTGTGAGTACACTCCTTCCCTTCCGCAGCTGTGGTTGAATTGAGGCTGAATTTCCTCTTCTACTTAGGCAAGAATCTCAAGGCAGAGATAGCGAGGATCCACGAAAGCTTCGAGCGGGAGGAAGCTCGTCTACATGCTCCGTACACTGATGAGCTGATCAAAATAGTCGAAGACGCACGTCGGGAGAAACACCGTAACCTCACAAACGAGAAAATCCGAGAACGTCGCGGGGAAATGACGCGTAAATGGTTAAAACGACGGAGGAGTAGGCCTCCGTCGTTGATGCGCTACAGGATGACGGATAAGGAGAAGATGACGTGGTGGGTGTCCAAGTCCGTCAGTGAGGTTGGGTACATCGGGATGTTGAAGCGGAAGCTGGGGATAAAGATGAAGAACCCGGACGCTTGGAAACGAGAACACGGTTTACCTCACATGAAGGAGGAGACGGATAGGGATCTTGCCGTGGTCGAGATGGGGAACAGGAGGAGAGAGAAGCTCGAGTCTGAGACGTCTGAGGAATAGCACACTCCTTCGCTCATTAGCATCGTTCTCTGGCATTACTCGCACACACTGTTATATCCACCACATAATGCTGACCCGACACCACTCCATGGCGTGAGGTTTGACTGGGTTGTTCAATGTTCGCTGGAAATGGTGATCAGCAGGGGTCTCAGAAAAAGGATCGTTCCAGACATCACCCACCACATATTGAATCCCTGCCACACGCCCAAGTGAACTCAGTCCACATCGCGCAACGGGAGAGAAGAAGGGGGGGGGACTTACCACCTCGAAATAGGACGAATTAGAATCCCGTACGGCGACACTCCTCTCACCCATCAACTCCTCCCGATACGCTTCAGCTTCCTCTCTCGTCATCGCCTCCCCACACTCCTCCACGATCAAATCGAGCAGCTCCACAGGAAGCTTAGCGAAGTGAGTGCCGAGGTTGCTCCGATGGGTGAGATCGGTCAACCACTCCTTTTGTTGAGGAGCGACGTCCGTAGCTGAGGGAACCCGGAACGTAGGATCGACGAGGAAGAATACGAGGATTTTGCGGTGGCCGGGTTTTTGTGGATCGGTGAGTCGGAAGGGTTGGACTTGGTGTTGGTAGAGGTTGGGGAACGCTATGCAGCGGTCGGTTTTGGTGATCACGTCTCCGATTTCTTGTACGCATGGTACCCCCCTGTAGGAACACTGAGTGCGCTTCAGGTTTTGGGATTGGATCGGATGCCATACCTGTCCATGTCGTACAGAACCTGCATGCAGAAGCCGTCGTCTTGCAAGTGAGCCCAAGGCTCCGACGTCGCCCTTCGAAACGCCAGCTTGGATTCCGTGATGTTTTCTGAATCGTAATACTGGGGACAGTCAGAGACCGCGCGAAACGGAGCGAACGCCGTTGGAGACTCACGTAAATGAAACTCGAGACGATTCGCTCGTTCAGCATCCCTTGTAGTAGTCGTTCAACACGGGATCACGAACGACTCCGATATCAAACTACTGACCTTCCACATGCCATTTACCTCCCGGATACTCCGGGTTCTCAGGCGTTAACACGAGGTTCGCTAGCTTCACGATACACTGGATGGTTTGGCCGTTCAACGATACCGTCTTCTGAACCATTTCCAACTCTCCGTTATATGGTCGTCCTTCGGGGAGATGAGGGTCCTGTTCCCAGAACCAGGTTTTTTGACCGAGGCCTGGAGAGCTACTGCCATCGTGTTCCAGCCACGGAGGGTAGTCATCCCACAGACAGGGTGCGCATTCGAACTTGTCTGAATCGCGATACCCAACTTCCACGGTCTTGACGCGCATCGGGAGGGGTGGTCTACGGAGATCAGACAAGACCCGTTCGAACATGGGCAGTGCGCGTTCGAGAACCTCTGGGATGACGGCGTAGAGATCTGCATGGTGAACGGGGTGAACGTTGTTGATGTAAGAGGAGGATAAGGAGACTTTTCCGGTGTCTGATACCGCGAAGTCCGATGGTAACCACTGGAACCGTTTCGAAAAGAACCGCTCGATGCCATTTGGATACAAGGCGAAAGTCAGAGGGCAAATGTCTTTTGCCAGGGGTGCTTCCAGGGCGACCGACCCACCAGCCTCCGTACGTCGAACCAGCGTCCGTTTATAGACGATTGGGAACAAGGAAGGGTGGACGAGGTCTAACACTTGTCCGTTCGAGCCCGGATGCCAGTCCTTCTCCCAGTCCGGGGCGTTTTCAAGAGGAGCGACGGCGACTCCGAGCCGCACCCGGAGGTCTTCGGGGATCAGGCAATCTGATTTCCAGATTTGTTCGGACGGTCCAGCCTAGATCACGGGGTCAAAAGGTCGCGCGGGGCACCCCACATTGAACTCCCACCTCGATCCCGGTCTCATCGTCCCGCAATGCAGCGTAGCCCTGCAATTCATCCAACACGTGGTCGACCTGTCGGATAATCTGTTAGCAGTGGTCACCGTCGACTATCGCAGCGGCTGCTTACCATCACCTCTGTGAGCCGTCTTTGGCGCGGCAACTGTTCCTGCTGCGCAAGCGCCTCCTCCCTCCACCGAGCCACAATTTCGGGGCTTTTTATCTTCTCCCACCAACGCGGCTTTTCCCTGATCGCGTGGGACATCCCGCACATCCGCATCTCAATGATCTGCCCCGAATAGTCAGCGCGACCGAACGGGAGAAACAGCGAGAACGGTGTCGGCTCACGGTTTTGGGGTGGTGTTTTCCCTTGTCCGTGTCGTCGTTGACGTCGAATGGAACCGCGTAATGGGTCTTGTTTGGCGGAGTATCCAATCGGACATGTTTAATATCGGCGAACTCGACGTAGCCATCGGTCCCGTCGAATTCAACCACTTCGAATTCGAAGGGTGCGCCGAAAAGTGGCTTGGTAGGTGCCAAGACGAGCCTTTCTGGAAGGGCAGAGTCCTCGATGAGTCGCATAGTTGCTCAGAGACGCGATGAAAAGACGGAAAAGGGAACGAAGACGAGTCCTGACAGTGGCCTATTTATCCACAACCAAAACTTCTCGAGTACCGTTCGCCCCAAATTTTGGGCGGGGGACCGTCGGAACATTGAGTGTATTCTTTATCCCGGCCATTGTACGTAAATCCCCCATCCAATTCAGTCCATTTTGAGCTCGCCGAGGTTTTAGCCAATGGATTTCTCCAACCCGAACTACATTCTACCCCACGATCGCCGGCCCGTTCACCGAATCGAGGCCCGTCGCTGATCCGCCCCAAAGGCGGACTGGGTCGCGAGTCCCCTTGTGCGAGTGGACACTCATGCCAGGCTTAGTATATCTGTCCTGGAAGATCGTCAATCGCCGCGTTGTCCAGGTTTCCCCACCGAATTCTAAGACTTACATTGCTTCCACAGCCTTCGTGATTTTTACCGACACAAATCTGGGCCCGATGGCGAGCGCGGTCCGGTCGGACGTTTCGAACAAGTCCGAATCGCCGACCCTTCGAACCCGAACCTGATGCCAGTTGAGCGCTGCTTTGCGGTACATTTCTGGTACTCCCACGCACTCAAATGGAGACGCCGACGGGCTTCTTTTGAAAACAACACCTCTGGTTCCCACGATGCGTCCCCCACTCGACATGCCGGCATCCTGATCCCCGTTCCTTCGGTCCCCACTCGCCTTTTGTATCGACCGCGGTCTGCGGCTTGGACGGATGCTTTCCGAAACGCCACCGCCAAGGGGACAGAGGGCGTCTTCACCCCCACCTGGGTGCACATCATGATCCCTACGACCAGTTTCTCTCACGGCTTTGCTTCAGACGACACTGTTACCATGCGGGCAGGATCAATACAACCACTGTAACCCCTCGCCGATCAGACTACAAACCGCCGTAGAATGCGTCACCACCTTCGTTGCTTTCCAGGATTGTTATATTAGCTTTGGGAGGTACCTTCGGGTGTCCCAACGGTGTCTATCTGGCTTTCCCACAGTCGTTGTTCTGTGGGGGAGACGATCAGCTTGGCGGTCACACGCAGAGGGACCGGAAGGCTACTTAAGCCAGGCTCACTCGCCCCATGGCCTCACTGGGGCCGTTTCGTCAATCCTGGTAACCTAGGCCATGATGTTCTCTTCTTCCCTCGTCGCCCTCGTCATCTCTGCGGTCTCGGTCTCCGCTGCCCCTGGCCTGACTCTCAAGACTTCAACTCCCAGCGTCAACGTTGATGGATTGGAGAACTTGAAGGTAACCACGACCATCACTAACACCGGTGACGGTACCCTCAAACTCCTCAACGATCCCCGTGGTGTATTGGACTCCTTCCCTGGGGACTCCTTTACCATCACCGACCCCGCCGGCTCTGGCCCGTCGTTCAATGGCGCAAGGGTAGACCACCTGCCTAGTTACCTGGCAAACACACCCACTCATGCTTTCTATCCCCACCCCTAGGTCAAGTATAATCCCGCATACGCCGCTGGCCTTCGTGATCCCAACGTTTTCACCGTACTTGATCCTGGCGCTTCCATCAACGTCACCCATGATCGTAAGTCAGATCATATCGATCAGCTTTGATTTGGGTAGCATCTCACGGAATAACGTCAGTCTCTGCTGCGTACAACTTCACTCAATCCGGCGCCGGAGACTACTCCATCGAGCCGTCGAACCTGTTCACCTATATCGATTCCAACGGCACCGTCAACGACATATACGCTACTGTTCAGGATGTTGCCAAGTTTAAACTCTCTGGTAACCTCGCCGTCTCCCGCGTTCTCGACAAGCGGGTTAGCTACGTGAGCTGCACGTCGACCGAGCGGACGATACTCCACAACGCTGCAGCCAGCGCCCAGACCTACGCCAGTAAGGCGTACTCCTACGTAAAGAGTATTTCGAGCGGCACGCGCAGATACAGGACCTGGTTCGGTATCTACACCACTGCTCGCCACACCACCGTCCAGGGCCACTTCCGGTTAATCAGCAGCCGTGAATTCTCGAGCTTCACATACGACTGCACCTGCAGTCGTTCTGACTGGTACGCCTACGTCTGTGCGTACATCGTTCAATTGTGGTATGATCGTTCGGTCGCTGACTGAACTCTTGATCAGATCCCGACCATTTCGGAAGGGTCTACCTGTGCGGTGCCTTCTGGGGCGCTCCAAACACAGGTACCGATTCCAAGGCCGGAACGCTTGTCCACGAGTCTTCCCACTTCGATGTAAACGGTGGTAACCAAGACTACAAGTATGGCCAGACCGCATGTAAGAACCTGGCTATCAGTAACATAGCTCAGGCCATCCACAACGCCGACAGTCACGAGTACTTCGCCGAGAATCACCCCGCCTTGTAAATGTTGTCGTCATCCCCGCGTCTGGTGAAACGTAGTCCTAGTCGATATACCCACCACGTCGTGCACTGTTGCGCGTAGAAACAGAATACCAACATACGTACATCACACAAACACCCCAGGATTTTCACTGGGGTGTAGCTAGTATATAATCTGAATCGTCGAAGTTCCCGGGAATGCAGTATATGTACACGACACCCTTTCTTCCACGGCGAATAGATTGTACCCAGGCGCACCCATATTTATCGACGCCGGTTCAATCCTTCAACCCAAAAACATCCGGCAACGTTGCCCAAGCCCTCTTCCTCAACTCTGCATGCCCAGCCTCCCACCTTCCCACGCAACTACCACAGATACCAGGGCCGACGCACCGAGTATCGCCATCGCGATCCTCATAAAACTCAGGAACCTGCAACACATTCGTTCCCGACCGAGAGGAACCAACAACACGATCGAAAACCTTTCGGCAGGCCGACAATGCAGCCTGTCCAGTCGGAGTGCGTGAAGGACAATTCGGCGTGGAACAGAGGTCAGGGCCTTTCAGTCAAAAGATCAAGTCGTGGGTCTCGTTGAGTTCCAGTTCACGGAGCGCCATGAGTCCTCCGGCAGCGGATTGAAGGATCTCGGGAGAAAGTGTGGCGTTCCGCGGTAGGTGCCTGTCCATCAACGAATTCAGACCCCTTCGGGTGGCCATGTAGTATGCCATCGGTAATGCAGACGCGAGCTTCTGTTGGACAAATAGGTTGAGGACCTCGTTCGGGTGAGGGGTCCGCCCGCTGAAGGCATCCTCCCCGAGCGGCTTGGAAGGCCCGAGCCCCTCAAAGGTTTCTGGGTACGCGTTACGGACGACTTCGAGTATCTGAGATCGGACAGAGGGCATGTCGTATTTTGCCGTGATACGGAGGAGGGACGAGAACGTTGAGAAATCCGGGACCTCGTTCCGTTCGGGGAATCTACAGATATGCAATGATCAGTGGGATACTCCAGCGGTAAGTGAGTGGAGTAACGAACCCTGGGAGGTATATCATTTTGAGAAGCGTGACGAAGTCCGTGGCGGTGTCTGAGGACGGAATACGGGGACAACCGTTGGGTGATTCTTCCGTGGACAGATTTATCTGAGCAAACATGCGACGAAGGGCGGGAGAGTGGAAGGAGAGGATGCTGGTATGGACGCGGAACAGCGTGTTCCCGCACAGCACTTCCACGTTCCCGTCCTCGAGGTAGAAGGTCTTATGTTGAGTTACGGTCGTGGGGTCTACGGGAAGCTCATCGTCAGAGGTATCCGAGATTGTGGGGTCGGTGGGAGGCTCGTCATCGAAAGCATCTGCGATCGTGAAGTCGGAGAGGGTGGCGATGCTGATAGACGGAGATTGAGTGGCTGGAGTGACGGGAGACGCCGGAATTGTGTCTGGCTCTGGGATGGCGACCGGTTCGAGGGGAGGGGGCTGAGGGACCTGAGGATCGATATCTCTATTTGGAAGTCCGAAGGACGTGACGATGGGGGTTGCGGCAGGGTCTCCCCGGTTCGTACAAGCCGACCTTGGTTCCCCGGTCGTGAATACAGGTGGGGGAGGGAGGCCCTCCCACCCACGCCCCCGTAGGTCGGCCAACCGCTAAAAATTCGTCTCAGCCTGGACCGGCTACCAGCTGGGCGGAGAGCACGCACCTGCACTTGTCTCATTCTCGCAGAGTTGCCGTCAGTGTACTGGTTCTTGAGAAGCTCGAAGCAACGGTCAACCACTGATGTGGCAGCGTATGCCTCAAATGTGGCGCCCGCCACTCCGAACAGAATGATGAGCGTGTAAGCTTGGTGATCGTGCAGCGTTGGGTAAGAGATACGACTGTAGGATGTGATTGCGGATCGCGGCTTCCTCCACGTATCCGAGATTGGCCCAGTGTGCCATGAGGTTAGCGCCAGCGTAATCCTGGCTCTCACTGTAGCCCCGCACAGCCATCAGGTTATTGGTGAAGAATTCTCGGACGGCCCTTGTGCAAAGGCGGTTTTGCAGCCCGGAGCTGTGTGGGGCGAGAATGTCGTCCGACTCTGCATCACTCGCGAAACGGAGGATCAAGTGAGCAGCCCGAGTGAGTTCCTTGCGTGAGAAGTCCATCGTCAAACCCATCGCTCTGTTGCTCCAGATGGCATTGAAAATCTGGTCGGAGGGGGTTTGGTGATAGGTTTGTCCTATATCGAACCAGAAGCGGAAGAAGTCGAGGGATTGTGTGTAGTTCTCGCCGGACAATCCGCTGACGACCAGGTTCAAGGCCGTTGAGATCTCCTCCATCGTGGCGGTAGCTGGGGAGGGTGGGTCCTGCTTATTACGTAAGTACGCGGGCCGGGGCGGTGATCCCAGTGAAACATAGCGGAAGAAATGGGGAAGTCGCGTTTTCTCTGTTGCCCTCGATCCGCGTTATCATCGATACGCCGGTGCTCAATAGAACGCCTTGAGTCCATGTGGGCGAATTCGACGCGGTTCCCTTGAATTGAACGACCTCCCGGGATTCGAAGGGCATATCGGGGATGGAAACGGACTGTTTGGGGAGAGCGGGATCTTCGCTGCCCGGTTGGGGACGCGACGCGTGTGAGTCACACTCTCGGGCTGTCTTGGCGACCGTCCGTGCCAGGTATATTTCCATTCCTGCCGTGGAAGAGTGTCAATCGCCGAGATTCTCGCCGTCCAGTTTTCCCCACCTCGTGGTTATGGTCCGACCTTCACATTTGAATTGCTTCCGCAGGCTTCGGATTTCAGATTTTTTGCCAAGACAAGCCTGGGCTCAATGACGGGTTGGTCCGGTCGGATTTCTCGAGCGATTCCGAGTCCTGCTTGTCAACCCTTCGAACCAAAACTGGGAACGCTGCGCCATCCCGGGGCACTTCTTTGGGGTGCATTTGCATTTGGGGTACTCCCACGGACCCAAACTGGGGCGCCGATGTGCTTCTTTCGGATTCTGGGGAGCGGTACCTCAGCTTCGTGTCAACATTCTTTTGTCCCGCCTTTCGGTCTCGACTCACCTCCTGTGGCAGCCGCGCTCTGTTGCTCTCCCAGACACTCTACGGCATGGGGACCCAAGCCACCTTCCCTCCGCGATCAACGTTTGAGGCCGGCCTTTGTGGCGAGCCACCTGATCCCTGCGGTCTCTGTCGTTCACGGCTTGACTTCAGGCAGCCCTGTTGCCACACAGGGACAATATATTTAACCACTTTAGCCCCGTTCCCCATCAAACCGCGAATCTCTCCAGGATGCGCCCCAATTGATCCGTTCGCGGTCTTTGTTGGACTCCTAAATCGATACGTTGGCTTTCGGAGACACTTTCGGCGCCCTCATAGCGTCCATCCGATTTGGCCCCACAATTGTCGACATTCGGCCCGGGCTGTCCTACCCTTGGGGATCGGAAGGCCACGGTATTTAAGCCGGGCTCGTCCAGCTTCAAGGCCCCAGCGAAGTCGCCTCGTCAATCGCCTTCACTGCCTTCACCAAAATGTTCTCCTCTTCCCTTCGTGCTTCCCTCGCCGCCCTCGTCGCCTCTGCGATCGCCGTCTCTGCTGCCCCCGGCCTGACCCTCAAGACCTCGACCCCCAGCGTCGACGTCGACGGATTGGAGAACTTGAAGGTCACCACCACCGTCACCAACACCGGTGACGAGACCCTCAAACTCCTCAACGACCCCCGAGGTGTCTTGAGCTCCTTCCCCGAGAATTCTTTCACCATCACCGACGCCTCCGGCTCCGGCCCGTCGTTCGATGGCGCAAGGGTAAATCACCCGTCTGTTTACCTGACACGCGTACTTATGCTTTCGGTTTCCGCTTCCAGGTCAAGTACAGCCCCACGTACGCTGCTGGCCTTGACGACCCCAGCGTTTTCACCGTTCTTGCTCCTGGTTCTTCCGCCAAGGTCACTCATGATCGTAAGTCGGATCATTCGATCGCTCTTGGCTTGGACACAAACTCACGGAATGGCTATTGTCAGTCTCCGCCGCTTACAACTTCACAAAATCCGGTTCTGGAGACTACTCCATCGAGCCATCGAGCCAGTTCACCTACGCCGATGCCGATGGCACCATCAAGGACCTCTACGCCATCGTCGGGGACGTTGCTAAGGTCAAGCTCTCTGGCAACCTCGCCGTTTCCCGCGTCCACGACAAGCGGGCCACCTTCGTCAGCTGCTCGGCGCCCAGGCAGACGCAGCTCAACACCGCCGCTGCTAGCGCCCAGACCTACGCCAACGCGGCCTACACTTACATCCGAGGTATCTCGAGCGGCACGAACCGATACAAGACCTGGTTCGGTACCTACACCGCTTCTCGCAAGAACACCGTCCAGAACCACTTCCAATTGATCAGCAGCCGCCAATTCTCGAGCTTCACCTACGACTGCTCCTGCACCTCTCCTGGCATCTACGCCTACGTCTGTGCGTATATCCTTCAATCGTGAGGTTGCCACTCGGTCACTGATAGACTCTTTGATTAGACCCCAACCAATTCGGAAAGATCTACCTGTGCGGTGCCTTCTGGAACGCCCCCAACACCGGTACCGACTCCAAGGCCGGAACGCTTGTCCACGAGTCCTCCCACTTCACCGTCAATGGTGGCACCAGTGATTACGCCTACGGCCAGGCCGCCTGCAAGAGCCTGGCCATCAGTAACCCGGATCGGGCCATCAACAATGCCGACAGTCACGAGTACTTCGCCGAGAACAGTCCTGCTTTGTAAATGCTACCTTTCTTGAGCCTTGGCGAACGGTTCCCGTGTGGACCTCCAAAACGCCAGAGTTGTGTGTAGAACGTAGTCGATGTACCAACCATGCTGTCCGTCTTGCACGTAAAAACAGAATACAAACCTGTGTCCGTTATGATTCGCGCTCCATGACCTCGACTGCGGTAGGCATCGTCACGACCTAACGCGGAATCCAATCAGAAAGAGTTGTACCGCCCTTGGAGTCAAACCCCACGCACGACCCCCGCCCTCGGGCAATGTTCGCTAAAGGTTACCGACAGTGATCCACCTCCGAGAAACACGACTTTTATACAGCTACTGGCCGCTTCGAAGGGAAGAACATCCGTGTGGAAGGGGCGACCGGAGGGATGGGAGGTGGCAAACAACAACGAACACCCGGTAGCGACCATAAACCCAGGAGGTAATGGAAGCGGATAATACCTACGATAGTCACTCGTAATTGTAGAACCGAGGCTTTGGAGGGCTGCTCCGATGATCGAACGCCGGGAGTGGAGCATGGCGTCGCATCCAAGGTACAGTACAAACCCGTTCACCAGAGAACGCCACAAGGGCCCCCTTCTCAATCTTCCTCATCACTACTATCAACGGCGTCGATCGCTGAAGCAACCCCAGGACTGCATTCCACGTGCGGGACGTATTCCCCAAGCTTCGACACGTGGGCCAGCGCAAATCCATCCTGCATAACGATCCTAACCGACTTAAGTCTCGTCCTCCTCGCTACCGCCAGTCCTATTGCGTTCCGGATATCAAATTTCTCCTTATCGCCACGGGGGTCAAGAACGCATTCCTCCAACTCGTGGCAGAGGCCGGAAATCTCCAAGAAATGGACGAAGCTGGATAAGTATTTGCATCCAGAAATTGTGAGGGTGCGTAGGTTACCAATGGGGAAAAGCACTTGGTAAATATCGGAACCGGGGTGTAGCATTAGGTCCCCACCCGCGATTCTCAGTCGCTCGACCTTCAAGGATTCGAGTGCCTTGCAAGTGGCAGTGGCCTGGGGAGTTGCGGGGACCATGCGGGTTTCCCAGCTGAATCCCCCGAATCGTATGCTTGGGTAAAAACCCCGAACGTGCAGGTGGATCCTGAATTTGGAGGGCACCCTGCGACAATCGAAAGACCTGGGGAGGTGGATAGAGTCGAGTGAGTCTACCAGTGCCGTAAGCTTCGCGTCAACCGGTATCAATAGGTGATCGAGCAAGAGATGAGGAGGGCGACCCCCAAGGATCCGCATCCTCTCGAGACGCGGCAACGACACCAATCGACCTCTCTCAGCGTCAAAGGTCGGAGTTGCGTAGCAGAGCCGGATTTTGCGGAGGCGAGGAGCGCTCTCAAAGAAGTTGAGAAGATGCCTCGGGGAAAATTTGGTGCCAGGCCATGCGTAGCCCAGTGTGAACAACGTGAGGTTGACCATGTTCCTCCAAGGTAACTCCGTGCGGACGCGAAGTAGAGTCAACTCGCGCAACGAAGAGAGGTCCCCGCCGAAGAGTGCTGTTGTGATCATATAGCCACTCTGTGGAGAACAGTCAAGGTGGCTGCTTATCGACAATGTTTCAAGAACAGGCGCGGGATGAGAGAGTTGTGTTGCGGTTTCTTGGAGAATCTTCGGCATTCCCCGCATGGTCGGGGATTTGAGACGAACGATGGCGTGAGGAACGACCAGGAGGAAGGGGTCGTCGGGAAGCAGGTCCGAGTACCTCTCCAACCACACGTTGATGGAGGAAGATTTCGAGCGATCGAGGTATACCCGAGTCTTCTCGATGTCTCTACAATTGAAATCGGTCCAGAAAGACGAACGTGAAGTGAAGAGCTCCCTCCAAGCACGGCATACGCGAGTTAGTGCGATCGTTGCTCGATCCCTGACGTCCTTGTTCCAAAAGTCTGGAATGAGAACGAGGATCTCTGGAGGGATTTGGTGGATTGGGGCGAGCTCGTTTCTCCAGGACCGGATCAGGCGGAGGACTTCGAAAGCGTCCTGTTCGAGAACGCGGACCCAGAAGAGGGGATGGGTGAGTGACAGCTCGTGTGTCTATTTCCTTTGTTGATCCAACCTCAGCCTCGTCGAGGGTAGAATTCCCTGCGCTATAGACACTCGAAGTTCAGTCGTCCAACGCAAGGTATTCTAATCGCTTCAGACGTACCCCACATCTAGAGCCATATCCTGCAGAATCCCCTTGGCCGCGCATAAGTGCTGAGAGACAGATGAGCCCTGGCTGGTGGAGAGGGGCATGATCTCTGTCGACACCAAACCTGGATCGGTTACTTCCCGAACAAATTACAACTCCGCACTCGGCACCTCGGGGTCTAGATCCTGGGGAATGACATAGTAATCGAGAGCTGGTGCGAGAACGATTTCTAGGGAGAAGGTCCTTTGGGATCTCCCTATCGCAGGGGGCTTCCCGGTAAACGTTTCCGTGAAAAAGGCGACGCACCTTAACATAGAACGTCGGAAACTAAACAACAGAACTCCAGACGCAAAGGCATTTGCAGCTGACGACGGGAGGATCGTACCACGTTGAGATCTGAAGAATGTGGTGGACTTGAAAGAAACGCTACCGTCACGGTCTTTGTCAACGCTCGAGATCGTTCGCATCGGCCGCCGTGAACACTCAAGGACCTCCACTGTTGTGTGGGTATATGCCTCCAACCGATAAGTTCCCGGAGTACCAGAAGGGTCATGGGCCACCACCCATCTCCGACCATGAGGGCACTATATACACATTGGAATGAATCATAGCACGATGTACATACCTCAGATTGGCACGTATCCCCGTCATGCAGACAGTCAAACAGTACAGATCAACATCAAGCTCTCGACCGGAATTCAATCCGTCAACCCGAAAACACCTGGCAACATTACCCAAGCCTTCTTTCTCAATTCTGCATGCCCAGACTCCCACCTTCCCACACAACTGCTACAGATACCGGGGCCAACACATTGAAGTTCACCTCCACAACCCTCATAGAACTCGGGAACCTCCAGAACTTTGGTCCCCAACCGAGAGGAACCCACGATACGATCAAAAACCTTCCGGCGGGCCTCCAGTGCCGCTGGGCCAGTCGGGGTGCGCGAGGGACAGTTCGACATGGAACAGGGCTGAGGGACCTTTTGTTCAAAAACCAAATGGTGGGTCTCGTTGAGCTCCACTTCACGAAGTGTCATGAGCCCTCCGATGGCGGATTGAAGGATCTCTGGAGAAAGTGTGGCGTTCCGTGGTAGATGTCTGTCCATCAGCGAATTCAGACCCCGTCGGGTCGCCATGTAGTATGCCATCGGTAATGCGGCCGCGAGCTTCTGCTGGACAAAGAGGTTGAGGACCTCATTTGGGTGAGGAGTTGGTCCGCTGAAGACGTTCTCTCCGAGCGGCTTGGAAGGTCCCAACCCCTCAAAGGTCTCCGGGTACGCGTCGCGGACGACCTCGAGTATCTGAGATCGGACGGTGGGCATCTCGTACTTCGCCGTGATCCGGAGGAGGGATGAGAATGTGGTGAAATCCGGCACTTTGTTCCGTTCAGGGAACCTATAGGTGGACAGACTATCAGCAGGGCAATCTAGTGGTACACTGGTAGAGTAACCAACCCTGGGAGGTATACTATCTTGAGGAGAGTGACGAAATCCGTAGTCGTATCCGAGGACAGAATCCGAGGGCAACCGTTCGGTGATTCCGCCGCAGCCAGGTTTGTTTGAGCGAACATCCGGCGAAGGGTGGGAGAGTGGAAGGATAGGACAGTGGTGTGGACGCGGAAGAGTGCGTTCCCACACAGCGCTTCTACGTTCCCGTCCTCGAGGTAGAAAGTCTTATGCTGGACTATGGCCGTGGGGTCGACAGGAAACTCATCGTCAGAGGTATCTGAGATCGAGGGGTCGATGGGGGGCTCTTCGTCGGAAACATCCGTAATCGTGAAGTCGGAGAGAGTGGCAATGCTGATTGACGGAGATTGAGTGGCTGGAGTGACGGGAGATGCAGGGGCTATGTCTGTCTCTGCTGCGGTGACCGGTTCGGGCGGAGGGGGGTGAGGGACCTGAGGTTCGAGATCTCTGTTTGGGAGTCCGAGGGATGTGGCAACTGGGGTTGCAGTGGGGTCATTCTGGTTCGCGGGAGTCGGTTTCGGCTTCCCAGTCGTGAACACAGGTGGGGGAGGGAGACCCTCCCAGCCACGCTCGCGTAGGTTGGCCACCTCCTGGAAATTCTGCTTAGCCCGGCCGCCGCGTTTCGCCACGCAAAATGCACGCACCTGTTGGACACGTTCCAACTCCACCCTCACCGGATTATGGTACCCGTGCACCCTCGAATCATAAGTGCAGTATTTATTGAGAAGCTCAAAGCAACGGTCGACCACAGATGTGTCAACGTATGCCTCAAATGTGGCGCCCGCCACTTTGAACAGAATGAGGAGCGCGTAAGCTTGGTGATCGTGCAGTGTTGGGTGGGAGATGAGCGACTGTAGGATGTGATTACGGATCGCAGCTTCCTCCACGTATCCGAGATTGGCCCAGTGTGCCATGAGGTTGACGCCAGCGTAATCCTGGCTCCCATAGCCCCGCACAACTATCAGGTTATTGGTGAAGAATTCTCGGACGGCCCTTGTGCAGAGGCGGCTTTGCAGCCCGGAGCTGTGTGGGGCAAGAATATCATCTGACTCTGCATCACTCGCAAAACGGAGGATTAAGTGAGCAGCCGAGTGGGTGAGTTTACCGCGTGGGAAGTCCATCGCTGCACCCATCGCTCTGTTATTCCAGATGGCATCGAAGATGTGGTCGGAGGGGATTTGGTGATAGGTTTGTCCTATATCGAACCAGAAACGGAAGAAGTCGAGGGATTGTGCGTAGTTCTCGTCGGATAATCTGCCGACCGTCATGCTCAAGGCCGCTGAGATCTCCTCCATCGCGGCGATTGTGGCGGTTGGCAAGCAGGAGACTGGTCGGTTACGTAACCTGACAAACATAAGGTGTGTCCCTGGCGCTGCCCGTCCTAGTAAGTAAGTCGGCGACTTCACAGCTCCGCCCATTCAACGGGACGGTGTTCTCTGCTGCCCGTTCAGAGTGTCGATCCGCCGTTTTGGATCGAATAGTGCTGCAGCGCATACAACCAGCTCCCGAAGGCGGATGCGGTCTGCCACAACTTAACCGGCGGACGACCAGTCAAACGTTTGTGGCATAACGAGGAGGTGAGCCCAGTTCAATCCTACCCAATGGTCACCCTCTTAAAACATACCCCCAGAACCACAGACACGACGACAGAGACCCCCGGATACGAACCGTCCTCAGGTCGGAAACAAGTGGACCACTCGTAAGCAATTCAAATCAGATGGTTGGTGGGCGTTGCCTTTGTCTACTATGCGTATCCTAACTGTCGTGGTCCCCCCAACGAATGCGATTTTGGCCAACACGCAATGGAGCGGTGTCAACACGGAAAAATGAAGGGCACAACTGTTAAGAATGAGTGGATTTTTCGTACCACAGGAAGGACCACAAGGTATGAGAAATAACGCACGAATAATACAAATACAAATATACATAGCCGTGCGGGTAGCCACATAATGCAGCTCAGCACCAGACTCTTGACACGAACTCAACTCTTCAACCCAAAAACATCTGACAACATCGCCCAAGCCCTCTTCCTCAATTCCGCATGCCCAGACTCCCACCTTTCCACGCAACTGCTACAGATACCGGGGCCAACGCATTGAAGCTCACCCCTACAATCCTCATAGAACTCGGGAACCTCCAGAACCTTCGTCCCCGAACGAGAGGAACCCACAATATGATTAAAGACCTTTTTGCAGGCCGCCGACCCCGCCGGACCTGTCAGAGTGCGCGAAGGACAATTCGGCGTGGAACATGGGTGGGAACCTTTCGGTCCAAATACCAAATTATGGGTCTCATTGAGCTCGACTTCACGGAGCTCCATTAGTCCTGTGATCGCAGACTGAAGGATCTCGGGAGAAAGGGTAGCGTCCCGTGGGAGATTTCTGTCCATCAGAGAGTTCGGACCCCTTCGAGTCGCCATGTAGTATGCTATCGGTAATGCGGCCGTGAGTTTCTGCTGGACAAATAGGTTGAGGACCTCATTCGGGTGAGGGGTTGGTCCACTGAAGACGCGCTCTCCGAGCGGCTTGGAGGGACCCAACCCCTCAAAGGCCTCTGGGTACGCGTCGCGGGCGACCTCAAGAATCTGAGATCGGACAGCGGGCATCTCGTACTTTGCTGTAATTCGGAGGAGGGACGAAAATGTGGAGAAAGCCGGTGTTTTGTTCCGTTCAGGGAAACTGTAGGTAGTAGGATAATCAGCAGGACAATCTAGTGCGATACAGGGAGAACAACGAACCCCGGGAAGTATACTGTCTTGAGGAGAGTGACGAAATCTGTGGCTGCATCTGAAGACAAAATACGAGGGCAACCGTTGGGTACTTCTGCCGCGGCCAGGTTTGCCTGGGCGAACATCCGACGAAAGGCGGGAGAGTGGAAGGACAGAACGCTGGTGTGGACACGGAAGAGAGCGTTTCCGCACAGTACTTCCACGTTCCCGTCCTCGAGGTAGAAGGTCTTGTGTGGAGATATGGCCGTGAGATCGGCGGGGAACTCATCGTCTGAGGTATCTAAGATCGTGGGGTCAATGGCGGGTTCGTCGTCGGAAACATCAGCGATCGTGAAGTCGGAGAGAGTGGAAATACTGGTGGACGGAGATTGAGTGACTGGAGTAACGGGAGATGCAGGACCTGCATCCGTCTCTGGGGTGGCGACCAGTTCGAGTGGAGGGGGTTGAGGAAACTGAGGTTCGGGATCTCTGTTCGGGAGTCCGAGGGATGTGGCATTGGGAGTTGTAGCAGGGACTCTCTGGCTCGTGCCGATCGGCCATGGCTTGAATATAGGTGGAGGAGGGAGACCCTCCCACCCACGCTTCCGTAGGTCGATCACCTCCTGGAAACTCGGCTTAGCCTAGTGGCTACCCTCCGCCACGTAAAGCACGTGCCTGTTTGAGACGCTCCAACTCTTCCCTCCTCGGATCATACCGGTCCCGCCCCGGATCATAAATGTAGTGGTCCTTGAGGAGCTCAAAACAGCGGTCGACCACAGGTGGGTCAGCATACGCCTCAAATGTGGCGCCCGCAAGTTTGAACAGGATCATGAGCGTGTATGCTTGGTGATCATACAGTGTTGGGTAAGAGATGAGCGACTGTAGGATGTGACCACGGATCGCAATTTCCTCCACGTATCCGAGGTTGGCCCAGTGTGCTATGAGATTAGCGTCTGTGTAGAGATCGAGACCAGATGACCACCAGCCACCCCGCGCCTCCCCCAGATTACAGCGGAAAAATTCTCGGAGGGACCTCTCACTGAGGCGGCGCTGCAGCCCAGAGCTGTATGGGCCAAGGATACCATCCGATTCTGCATCGCTCGCGAAACGGAGGATCAAGTGAGCAGCCTCGTGGATGAGTTTACCGCGTGACCAGTCCATCCCCGAACCCGTCGCCCTGTTGGTCCAGACAACGTTGAAGATCTGGTCGGGGGGGATCTGATAGTATGCTTCCCCAATGCTGAACCAGAAGCGATAGAAGTCGAGGGATTGTGCGTAGTTTTCGTCCGATAGTTTGCCGACCGCTAAATCCAAGGCTGCGTTGACCTCGTCCATTGCGATCGTGGTGGTTGCTCCGCAGGAGACTTGCGGTTACGTAACCTGACAAACAGGCTCGTGAGCGACCGCTACGGCCTACGCAGGGTATACCTGGTGTTTTCGGCTGCCCTTTGCTTGGTAGTGGCTCGACAGTAGGCCTAGCACGCAACGGGACGGAGTTTGCGGCCTCTTCGCAACGTGCTGAACGATGTAAAACTCCCCCAGATTTTCGCCTCCTCCACCCTCTATAGCGTACCACTTACTCGGCAACTGTCCTGAGCTTTTGCCGACCTTCCTGGTGTCTCATACTACTGCTGAAGGATTATTGGAGGGACCTTGTGCTCTGCAGCCCGAAGTTGTATGGGACGTGTGGATGATCTGGCTCTGTACCGCCCGCGAAGCGGAGGATCAAGCGGGCGCTCGATCAGCTTGCCGCGTCCGAGGTCTTTTTTTTCTCTTAGTCGCGTCCTCTATCATCGAACCATTCAGCCTGTTATTCCAGATATTTGTGTAGCATTGTTGATGGTACGTCCGTCCTATATCAAACTGGCAGAACTGGGGGTTTTTTTTTTGAATCTGCTTTCGTATCTCGCAAACAGCTACCTAAACAGAAGTCCGATACCAGCGGAGGCTAGCGCTGCATCCCGAGCAGGCGATCGTTTGAGGCGTTGACCGGCGCAAGAATCCCAGCAAGCAGTCACAAGCTCTCGACACTCTCAGCCTGAAAGGGTAGACGAGCGTCGGCGCCGCGCGTAACCGAGTAGAAATGGTATGTCGCATTTTTCTGTTGCCCGACAGAGATCGGAGCGATTCCCTCGAAACATTGGGCGGCCTCCCTCGAACCGAACCCGGAAATGCTACACACGCAACCGACTGGATACGCCAATGGGCTTCTTTTGGGACCTGAAAAACAGCGCCTCTGCTTCTCACGATGCATCTTCCAGAACCGCACGTCCCCATTCTGATCCCCCTGCTCTCGGTGCCGACTCGTCTCCTGTAGCGAACACGCTCTGGGGTTCGCATGGATGCTTCCCCAGGCGCTCCCCGCCCGAGGACCCAAGCCACCTTTCCTCCGCGATCAACGTTTCAACCGTCCCTTGTGGCCGACCACTGTGCCCTGTGTCATCCACGGGTCGACTCGAGGTAGCCCTGTTGCCATGTGGGCGGAGTCGATCTAACCACTTTGACCTCGATCGAGCTACATCGGTCCCGATCACGACCTTCGTTGGGTTCCTGGGTGGCCGTCTTGGCGTTCAGAGACGCTTTCGGCGCTGGCTTGGCCTCGCAGCTGTTGTTCTCCGGTACAGATAATTGGTCCAGCACCCGTGGGCCATGGGTTGGAAGGTCATGGTATTTAAGCCAGGCTCGTCCAGCTTCAAACTCTCAGCGAAGTTCCCTCTTCGATCGCTTTCACCGCACTCACCACATTCATTACAACCACCTTCCTTACAATGTTCTCTTCCCTCCTGGCCCTCGTTGTCTCTGCAATCGCCGTCTCTGCCGCCCCCGGTTTGACCCTCAAGACTACAACCCCCACCGTCAATGTCGACGGATTGCAAAACTTGAAGGTCACCACCACCGTCACCAACACCGGTGACGGGACCCTCAAGCTTCTCAACGATCCCCGGGGTGTTTTGAACTCCTTCCCGGAGAACTCCTTCACCGTCACCAACCCCTCCGGCTCCAGCCCATCGTTCACTGGCGCAAAGGTGAATCACCCGCTGCTCACATGACGGTCCCGTGCACTTATGCTTCGGTTTCCGCTTCCAGGTCAAGTACAGTCCCGCGTACGCCGCTGGCCTGAACGACACCAGCGTTTTCACCGTTCTCGCTCCTGGTGCTTCCGTCAACGTCACCCACGATCGTAAGTCGGGTCATGTCGATCACTCTTGACTCGGGCATGATCTCACGGAATGGTTGTTATCAGTCTCCACTGTTTACGACTTCACCAAATCCGGATCCGGAGACTATACCGTCGAGGCATCGAACCTTTTCACCTACGTCGACGCTGATGGCACCCCCAAGGATCTCTACGCCAATGTTCAGGACGTTGCTGAGGTGAAGCTCTCTGGTAACCTCGCCGTTTCCAACCTCCACGTCAAGCGGGCTTCCTTCGTCGGTTGCTCGGCGCTCAGACAGTCGCAGCTCAACACCGCCGCTGTCAGCGCCCAGTACTATGCCATCTATGCCTACAATTACATTAGCAGTCTCTCGAGCGTCACGGCCCGATACAAGACCTGGTTCGGTACCTACACCCCTGCCCGCAAGAACGCTGTCCAGAGCCACTACCAGTTGATCAAGAACCACGCATTCTCGAGCTACAAGTACGACTGCACCTGCAATGACCCCGGCATCTACGCCTACGTCTGTGCGTATATTCTTTGACCATAAAATCGTCGTTCAGTTGCTAACAGATGTCTCGATCAGACCCCAACACAGACGGAGTGGTATACTTGTGCGGTGCCTTCTGGTATGCCCCCAACACCGGTACCGATTCCAAGGCCGGAACACTTATCCACGAGTCCTCTCACTTCACCGCTCACGGTGGCACCCGTGATTGGGCTTACGGCCAGGCCGCTTGCAAGAACCTGGCCATCACCTACCCGGATCGGGCCATCAACAACGCCGACAGTCACGAGTACTTCGCTGAGAACTACCCTTACCAGTCGTAAATGTCATCATTCCCGTAGCTAGCGAGGAGTAGTCGCAGCGAGGTGTCGGACATTGTTGATATACCCATGGTGTTGTACATATTGCTCGTATTTAAAACCGGTTTTACAGATTCACCTGCATCATGATTCACAATTTGTGTTCCCAACTACCCCAGGTGGAAAAGCACTAGGCCGTGGTTCTATCCACTCTTGCGCATAAGGGAGTGGAGCGTTTGTGGGACTCTGAGTCACCAGTGGACACCCAACTGATCTGCTCGAAGGGTCGGCCGAAAACATCATAATAAGCTATTACAATTTCAATCCTACTGGCAGGTATTAGTATCCCCTCCTACGAGTCCACTCCTGGCCCCTGGTACATCTCTCCGGCCCAGGAAAGTGATGGAGGATGGAGTTGCAATTCGTCGGGGTGTGGTGGAATTATTGATGGTACTGGGTGTCGTTGTTGGGATCGACGTCCGCGGTTGTAAATATGCCACGTTAGAGCGGATGGAGAGAAGGAACCGGTCCTGCGGCCGGACGAGTATGAATAAAAACTGGAAAAAGTACTAGGTCGTGGTCGTCGGCACCACCTGGGCTAGAACGCGCGAAAGGTGATACGATTCCGTTGGGGAGCGTTCACGTCAGGGTTCCTGAGGATGCTACGCATTTCTAACTGACTGTCAGGCAGGGTGAGAGCGGCGGGAGGTAGGCTCATTACAGATGTTGCCCGTGGCCAAGCTGAGTGCCGGGAGGTTGGCTGCGGGGAGGAATTCGATTTGGTGCACCAAAGATCCCATGGCATTCAACGCGCGCAGTCCTACATGGAAACCGTCGGCCGAGGTCGAAGCATATCCGAGGAGAAACGGCTCGTTACAAGCGGGCGAACACTGAGTGAAGGAATAGTATTATGTGTGGTGTCTACGGGTTTCAGGGTGAGGAAATCAGCCGTAGTTGAGCACTGGTGTGGGCGCGTGGTCCGGAGGGGGAGCATGTTGTCGAAGGGCGGTGCCCAGGTCGGGCATGTGCTGAGGGAGGATGAATTATGGTCTTGGAAGCCGTGGCAAACCGTTTGGGGGTACAGTAGAGGATTTCGCTCTTCGTGTCCACTGCGTCGATGACTTTCACGCCCTCCCACAATCTGCCGCCTAAGAACGCGGACTCGAACTGCGTAACAAATTGTCAGTGAGGATGAGGAGAACCGAGGTAAGTCGGACTCACCACTGGGGCCTGAACAGATCCCCCTGGAGCGTTCTGTTGCGCCGCAAGTTACCATCCCCGCCCAGGACGACCCAATGCTCTTCCTCTACCACGTTGTGAGACTCACCCCCCACCCTCTGTGATCTTGACGGGTAACTCGCTAAGAGTCCACTCGAGTGCTTCGTAGTAGTTGGGCACTCAGGCGTCACCGAGGCAGAAACCTGTCATATCGCCTCCCACGATAAGACCAGGACCATCGCGTGCCCTGTGTATCTGGTCAGGTGTGCCGAAAGAAACGGAGGGCAGTGACAAAACGATTGCACACCTACGGTCCTTTGAGACAGGCTTGGAAACCTCTAAAATCGCCGACGAATCCATTCAACAGGAAGCCGCAGTTGGCCCGAGTGAAGCTTCCGTTGATCAAAGTACTTGTGCCGATGGGAGGGGCCAGGGGATCGTTGCGGAACGTTGGGTATATTTACCAGGAATGTAGTCCCCTCGGATCCGGTGAGGGCTTTGGTACACCCTGACGAGGTCCCTGAAGCCTCCCGTCGTGATCCAAATATCGTCGCTTGGATCGCCCCAGCGACCCAGTCCGCTCACTTCGTTGTCTTCGAAAATCGCAGGATGCATCAGAATACGGAACATTTGAAAGAGGTAAGGACATACCGAGGTCCAGTCCTAGTATGGGGCCGTTCTGCTGTAGCCGCACTTGTCCCTCAACGATCTACTGGGTTCTCTCGAGGGTGGAAAGCGCTCTCCGCTCCTTACGTACGCCGGGGTTGGTAAAGGCAAAGAGACAGAGAAAGGGAGGAACGCCGGGCTGCTTTCATGAGCACCCTGAGGGGGTCTGTGTTCGTCTCTTGGGATCGAAGGCTAACCTGGGTGTCAACGGGTCGGTCGTGTCGGCGTCGGTCTGTGGTGCTTCTTCGCGGGCTTCGGGTGTGAGCTGGGGTTGATGTTCACGGAGAAGAGGGAAGGGGGAAATGAGGGTCGGCGGGAGCGACGCGTATAAAACGCGAAACCATGAGTTCTGGTGTGTGGCTGAACCAAGACGGAGGGAACGGTGAGGGCTCGACGATAGCGGGGAGAAACTCGGAACCGAACTTTCTCACGACCTGTTCCAGTGTCTGCAGTAGCTGCGTGGAGAGATGGGAGTCTGGGCACGCGGAGTTGAGAAAGAAAACCTGGGCGACGTTACCAGATGCCTTTGGGTTGAGATAATGTCAGGAGCTTTGTAGTGTTGAGGCATACCGTGTGGCCACCCGCAAATCCAAGGATATTTTTACAGATTAATTTGCCATAGGGAACCGCGGTCGTTGGTCCTACACACCTCCGGACTTGTTTTCGTCTTACCTTAATTTTGTCAGGTTGCGACGGAACCGGGTTTTGCAACGGGTGACTGGGGCGGTCTCCACCCAGAACCGACTCTCTAAACATTCACCGCAGTGGTGGGGAGTCACAACGAGCTCAAGTTGGCTACTTGTGAATCACCGTCCCACACACGACTGCAATGCACCTTTGATATGTTCGCTAGCCTCTCGCGAACTTCCCGGGCATTGCTCGTTCCGAGCTCGGTGGTACTGTGCCCAGGCTCACGCACAGACTGCACGCAACGCGGTCAAATACTCTTGATTCCTGTGAAACTCCCCACAACATTTGGACACGCCTACCTCAAATCTTCTAAGGGTTACTGACTATTCATTACGCAGTTCGAGTCCGTGTTGCCGAGCGATGGGTTGTGGAAGGACGTGAAAGTCTTCGACGTAATGGACACAAGGAACGAAAATTTCTGCTATACCTATGAGTGATACGGCCAGGGGGGCTTTACCACCATACCACGTTCCCTCTTAGCATATACCCCGACCAGGACACTACACTTTGCCAACCATTCCCCTTTGGACCGCGCACGCCCTTATCAGCGCTCGATTATCCTAATTTCCGCGCCTCGTTAGTACACATTATACATATAATACTGGGTGATTGTTCGCTGTAGTGTCAGTCGAGGATAGGTTCTCGAGAGAGACCACAGGGCAGAGGTGGCTGACGACCGGGCGGCGGGTTCTACTTCGTGTCACCCATTCTTTTACGTAACAAGCTGGTCCACTCTCCCGCCACGATGAGGACCATCGGGGAAGCCTTGAGCCTCGTAGCCAACGAGTTGTCCGACCAGAACTACATACAATCCCTCGACTTCTATCGATTTTGGTTGGGTACAGGACAGACCCATCTTCAAATTCCCTCTGACCAGATCTTCGACGCAATCTGGAACAGCAGAGCGGCGAGGAGTTCGATAGACCCCAACTCTGGCCGACTCATCCACTCGACTGCTCAATTGATACTCCGGTTCGCCAGCGATGTAGAGTCAGATCGTATTCTTGCCTCGTGCAGCTCCGGGCTACAAAACCGCCTCTGCACAGGGTCCCTCCGAGAGTACTCAAGCAATAATCTGATGATCGCGCGGTATGGGCAAGACGCAGCGAACGATTTCTACGCAGACACCAATCTCATTGCACACTGGGCCAACTTGGGATTCTTGGAGGAGGCTGTGATCCATGATCACATCCTGCAGTCACTTATCTCCCATCCGAAGCTGTACGATCACCAGGCAGACGCGCTCATCATCCTGTTCAAGCTGGCAGGTGCCACATTTGAGGCGTACGCTGACCCATCGGTGGTCGACCGCTGCCTCGAGCTTCTCAAAGGTCACAGTTACGATCCGCCTTACCCCAGTTACTACCAAAACTACCGCTATCACCTTCAGGCGAGAAAGGAGTCGATACAGGTGGGTGTGCCCTGCTTAATGGAATGTGGCCACAGGACTTGAAAGAAATTTCAGGAGGTAGTTGCGTTGCGGGAGCGTGGCTGGGAGGGACTCCCTCCCCCACCTGTCTTCTCTGGAAGACCAAGTCCTGCTGCCACGAACCAGGCAGACCCCCCTGCAACCCCTGTTGCTACGTCCCTCGGACTCCCTAACAGAGATACCGAACCTCAGATCCCCCAGCCCCCTCCACCCGAACCGGTCACCGTCCCAGAGACAAGCACAATTCCTGAATACCCTGTCACTCCCGTCGTTCAGTCTCCATCCATCAGCATCGCCACTCTGTCGGACTTCACTATCGCAGATGCTTCTGATGACGAGTCTCCCACCAGCCCTACCTTCACAGATGCTTCCGATGACGAGCCTCCCCCCGACCCCACGGCTATAACTCCACACGAGACCTTCTACCTCGACGACGGGAACGTGGAAGTGTTGTGCGGGAATACCCTCTTCCGTGTCCATGTGTCCACTCTGTCCTTTCACTCTCCTGCCCTTCGTCGGATGTTTGCTCAGACAAACCTGGCTGCGGCAGAATCACCCAATGGTTGTCCTCGTATTCCATCCTCGGACACGGCCAAGGATTTCTCTACGCTCCTTAAGATGATATACCTCCCAGGGTTCGTTACTCTGCCTGTATGCCGCTAGACCGCCCTGCTGACTATTTGTCTATCTGCAGGTTCCCTGACCGGGATAAAGTGCCGGATTTCTCCACATTTTCGTCCCTTCTCCGAATCACGGCGAAGTACGAGATG
>Ga0307516_10001028_pt1 | contig 38713 bp, 40 predicted proteins | sample 19_EM_MG_FD_203310 | JGI IMG/M metagenome (GOLD analysis project Ga0307516, IMG submission 203310) | Populus trichocarpa ectomycorrhiza microbial communities from riparian zone in the Pacific Northwest, United States - 19_EM | ecosystem: Host-associated > Plants > Roots > Unclassified | place... | reverse complement strand
TCGGCGCTGCAGTTCCAGCAGCCGGGCTTCGTCGATGGTGTGGCCAGCGTGTTGCGTGAAGCCGGGCTGGCCGCGGAGTGGCTCGAACTCGAACTCACCGAGTCGATCTTGTTGCAGGACGCGCAAGACGCCATGCTGCGCCTGCAGGCGCTGGCCCAGCTCGGTGTGAAGCTCGCGATCGACGACTTCGGCACCGGCTACTCGAGCCTGGCCTACCTGAAGCGCTTTCCGATCGGCCGGCTCAAGATCGATCGCAGTTTCATCAGCGGGCTGCCGGACGACGAGAGCGACGCCGGCATCGTGCGCGCCATCATCAGCATGGGGCAGGCGCTGCGTTTGCAGATCATCGCCGAGGGTGTGGAAACACTCGCGCAGCGCGACTTCCTTCAGCAAGCCGGCTGCGACCTGTTCCAGGGCTTCCTGTGTTCGCCGGCACTCGACGTGCTGGACTTCGAGGCCCAATTCGGCGCCAGGTGACCCGCGGTTTCGCGCGGGGTTTGTGTTCATCGACGCTCGCTGCGCGCCAACTTTTTGTAAAGTCGGGCCGGTGGAGGGTTTCCAGATGCCGAGCTTCGACGGATTTCTGCAACGCAAACTCGATGCGCTGACGCTGCCCATGGCCGTCGTGCTGCCTGGCGGCGGCCGGGTCGGCGCGGCCGGAGCGGCAGCCATCACGCTGCGCCTGGGCACGATGACGCCGCTTGCGCACCTGGCCACGGGTGACGTGGGCAAGGTCGCCGAAGACTACGTCGAGGGGCGGCTCGATTTCGCCGGCAGCGTGCGCGACCTGGCGATGATCGCCACGCAGATGGTCGGCGACGATCCGACCCGCGCCAGCACCGGCACGGTGCTGCTGGACTGGTGGCACAACGTGCTCGCCCACGCCCGCTCGCGCGCCCGCCACGAGCCGCACCTGGACGCGGCGCAGGTGCAGTTCCACTACGACGTGTCGGACGACTTCTACGCGCTCTGGCTCGACCCGCGCCGGCTCTATTCGTGCGCCTACTTTCGCGAGACACAGATGACGCTCGCGCAGGCCCAGGAGGCCAAGCTCGACCACATCTGCCGCAAGCTGATGCTGCGACCCGGCGAGAGGTTTCTCGACGTCGGTGCCGGCTGGGGCGCCTTGCTGCTGTGGGCCGCCGAACACTACGGCGTGGAGGCGCACGGCATCACGCTCAGCCGCAACCAGCATGCCCACGTGAACAAGCTGATCGAAGAGCGTGGCCTGTCTGGCCGCGTGACGATGGAATTGCGCGATTACCGCGAGCTGCCCGAGGCCGGGCCCTTCGACAAGATCGCCTCGGTCGGCATGTTCGAACACGTCGGCCGTGCCCGGCTGCCGGAGTACTTCGCCAAGATGTACCGCCTGCTCAAGCCGGGCGGCTTGTTGATGAACCACGGCATCACCGCCGGTGGCACGCGCAACCACCAGCTCGGTGCCGGCATGGGCGACTTCATCGAGCGCTACATCTTTCCCGGCGGCGAGTTGCTGCATGTGTCGAAAGTGACCGAGGTGATGAGCGACGCAGGGCTGGAACCGCTCGACCTGGAAAACCTGCGCCCGCACTACGCCCGCACGCTGTGGGCCTGGAGCGACGCGCTCGAAGCGCAGCTCGGCACCGCGCGCGAGTTGACGCGCGAAAGCGTGGTGCGGGCCTACCGCGTCTACCTGGCGGGCAGCGCGATGAGCTTCGAGAAAGGCTGGCTGTGCCTGTTCCAGATGCTCGCGTCGAAACCGAGCGGCGTGCTCGCTGAGGGCCCGATGCGGGGCGCACAATCGCAGTTCCCATTCAACCGCGGCTACATGTACGCGCACGACAACACTGCGCCGAACCTGCCGAAATCCTGATGATCTACAAGTTCAAATCAAAAGCGGCGGGCGACGTGATCATGACCGGCCCGGTCGGCGACGACGTGCTGCGCCTGATGGGCAAATCGGGCGCGGCCCAAGGCATCATCGAAGTGGCCAGCATGGCCACGGCGATCGCCGCGCTGGAGCAGGCGGTGGCCGCCGACGAGCAGGCGCGCGCGCAGGCCGAGCGCGAAGCGAGCGCCGAGGGCAAGAAGCTCGCGCCACGTGAAGGGGTCAGCCTGCGCCAGCGCGCCTGGCCGCTGGTCGAGATGATGAAACGATCGATGGCCGGCAAGGCCGACATCGTCTGGGGCGTCTGAAGGGGAGCACGACATGAAACTGTGGAGCGACAGCTGGGTCAACGGCGAGCGCATTCCGCAGCGTTTCGCGGCCGGCAAACCCGATGTGGCGAGCGGTGTCACCTTCTCCGACAACCTGAGCCCGCACCTGGCCTGGAGCGAAGTGCCGGCCGGCACGAAGTCGTTCGCGCTGATCTGCCACGACTTCGACGTGCCGAGCCGCGGCGACGACGTGAATCAGGCCGGCCGCGAAGTGCCGGCCGACCTGCCGCGTGTCGACTTTTTCCACTGGGTGATGGTCGACCTGCCGGGCGCGCTCGGCGAGCTGAAGGAAGGCGCGTTCAGCCGCGGCTTCACGCCCCACGGCAAGCCGGGCCCGGCGGTGGCCGCGCTTGCCGGCGCACGCCACGGCCTGAACGACTACACCGGCTGGTTCGCCGGCAACGCCGACATGGCGGGCGAATACTTCGGCTACGACGGCCCGTTTCCGCCGTTCAACGATTCGCTGATCCACCACTACGTGTTCACGGTCTATGCCTTGTCGGTAGAGCGCACGCCGGTCGAAGGCCACTTCACCGGGCCGCAGGTGCGGCAGGCGATCTACCCGCACGTGCTGGCCGACGCCACACATTCAGGGACCTACACGCTGAACAAGCGACTGCTCTGACATGCACGAGGCCACCGCCGACGACGCGGCACAACAAGTCACGCGCGTTCTCGCCATCCGCCATGGCGAGACAGCGTGGAATGTCGACACGCGCATCCAGGGCCAGCTCGACATCCCGCTCAACGAGACTGGCCGCTGGCAAGCGCACCGGCTGGCGCTGGCGGTGGCCGAAGAAGGCATCAGCGCGGTCTATTCGAGCGACCTGCTGCGGGCTTTTGAAACGGCGCAGTCGGTCGCGCGCGGCAGCGGCCAGCCGATCGCCACCGACACCGGTTTGCGCGAGCGCGGCTTCGGCATCTTCGAGGGTTTGACCTTCCGCGAAGTCGAAGAGCGCTGGCCCGACCAGAGCGAGCGCTGGCGCAAGCGTGACCCCGAGTTCGGCCCCGAAGGCGGCGAGGTGCTGCTCGACTTCTACGCTCGCTGCGTGGGCACGGCCACACGCCTGGCGGCGGCACACCCCGGCGAGACGATCGCGCTCGTCGCCCACGGCGGCGTGATGGACTGCCTGTACCGCGCGGCCTCGCGCGTGGCGCTCGACGCACCGCGCTCCTGGCAGCTGGGCAACGCGAGCATCAACCGCCTGCTCTACACGCCGCAAGGCTTCACGCTGGTCGGCTGGAGCGACACCTACCACCTCGAAGACAACTCGCTCGACGAATCGACCGACGGCGAAACTGGCCTGGAGCGCGCCGCATGAGCCACGCCATCCCGGCGGCCGAGGTGGGCGCGTCGGTCAACGCCATCGACACGCCCGCGCTCGTGATCGACCTCGACGCGATGCAGCGCAACCTGGCCGTCATGGCCGCGTTTGCGCGCGAGCACAAGCTGCTGCTGCGCCCGCACGCCAAGATGCACAAGTGCGCCGCCATCGCGAAGCTGCAGATGGCAGCCGGCGCGGTCGGTGTCTGCGTGCAGAAGCTGAGTGAAGCCGAAGCGCTGGCCGACGCCGGCGTTTCCGACATCTACATCAGCAACGAAGTGATCGCGCCGCACAAGCTGGCGCGGCTGGCGCTGCTCGCGAAGCGGGTCACGCTGGCGGTCGCGGTCGATTCCGCGCTCGGCATCACGCGCCTCGCCGAAGCGCTGAAAGCGGCCGGCAGCAGCGTCAACGTTTTCGTCGAGATCGACGTGGGGCAGGGCCGCTGCGGTGTGGCGCCCACGGCCGCGGGCGCGCTCGCGCATCAGGTGGTTTCACATGGCCTGCGCTTTGCCGGCCTGCAGGCCTACAACGGCCGCGCTCAGCACCTGCGTGGCGCCGCCGAGCGCGAGGCCGCGGTGCGCCACACGGTGGCGCTGGTGCGGGCGGCGCAGGCCAGCATCACGGCGTCGGGCATGGTGTGCCCGCTCGTCACCGGCGCGGGCTCGGGCACGTTCGCGTTCGACGCCGGCAGTGGTGTCTACGGCGAGTTGCAGCCCGGCAGTTACCTCTTCATGGACCGCGACTACGCCGAGAACGAAGAAAGTTCGCGCGCGCCGCGCTTCGAGCACGCGCTGTTCGTCAAGACGCAGGTGATGAGCCGCAGCACCTCGCACGCCGTGGTCGATGCGGGGCACAAGTCGCACGCGATCGACTCCGGCCTGCCGCGCGTCTGGCAACACGAGCTCGAGTACAGCAACGGCGGAGACGAACACGGCATCCTGCGGCCGAACGCCACCGCCACGCTGGCCGAACTGCCCAAGCTCGGCGAGACGGTCTGGCTCGTGCCCGGCCACTGCGACCCGACCGTCAACCTGCACGACCACTACGTCGTCGTGCGTGGCGGGTTGGCGAGCGGCACGGTCGAAGCGGTCTGGCCGATCGACAGCCGCGGCCACCTCGTTTGACCGAACGGAGCGCTGCATGACCGGCCCGCAAATCATCGTGCTGGCGACGCCGGTTTTTCTGCTGCTGATCGGCATCGAATACCTCGTCGGCCGGCGCCGCAACAAGAACACCTACCGCCTGAACGACGCGATGAACAGCATCGGCCTGGGCATCATGAGCCAGCTCGTCGGCGTGTTCGTGACCTTGCTGACGATCGGCATCTACACGCTCGAATACACCCACCTGTCGCTGTGGAAGCTGCCGGCCGATTCGGTCTGGGTCTGGGTCGTCGGCCTGGTTTTCTACGACTTCTGCTACTACTGGAAGCACCGCGCCGGCCACACCGTGGCGCTGATCTGGGCCTCGCACGTGGTGCACCACCAGAGCGAGGACTACAACCTCTCGACCGCACTGCGCCAGCCTAGCAGCGGCTGGCTCGGCGATTGGCTGTTCTACCTGCCGATGGCGCTGTGCGGCTTCCCGCCGCTGGTGTTCGCGGTCGTGGCACTGGTCGACCTGCTGTACCAGTACTGGGTGCACACGCAACAGATCGGCCGCCTCGGCTGGTTCGACCGCTGGTTCTGCGCGCCCAGCAACCACCGCGTGCACCATGCCGTGAACGACAAGTACCTCGACCGCAACTACGGCGGCATCTTCCTCGTGTGGGACCGTCTGTTCGGCAGCTTCCAGGAAGAAGACGACGCCGAGCCCTGTGTCTACGGCACCCGCGGGCCGCTGCGCAGCTGGAACCCGGTCTGGGCCAATCTGCACAACTACGCCGACCTGGCGCACGACTCGTGGCGAGCGCGGAACTGGGGCGACAAGCTGCGGGTCTGGTTCAAGCACCCTGGCTGGCGGCCCGACGACGTGGCCGCGAAGTGGCCGAAGCCGGCCTTCGACATTCGCCAGGTCGAACGCTTCGACCCGCCGATGTCGCGCGCCGCACAAGGGCTGGCAGCGGCGGCGTTCATCGCGCTGCTCGGCGCGGCCGCGCTGTTCCTCTGGAACGCGCACCGCCTGACGCTGCCCGAGCAAGCCGCGAGCGTGGCCGTGGTGGTGCTCGGCCTGTGTTTCGTGGGCTGGCTGAGCGAGCGCAAAACCACAGCGGCCGCGCCCGCCTTCTTGCGGTAGCGCCGGGTGTCGAGGCGGGCCCGCCCGACGCAAGTTTGGGCGCTTGTCCGACGGCGCACCCGCTGCGCCGGAACTACCCTGTGTTTCCGCTCAACACGGAGACCACCATGATCAAGCGCCTGAGCAAGGAAGACATCCGGAACAGCTCCGGGGTCTTGAACCCCGTTGGCCACGTCGTGCTCGCCTTCAAGGACGACGCGGTGGCGGCGCAGGCCGTCGCCGCGCTGCGCGCCGCCGGCTCGGCCGACGAGGACATCCTTGCCTACCGTGCCGAAGAAGCCACGCCGCGCCTGCGCGAGCGTGTGCGCACCGCGAGCGAAGCGGCCGGCTTCGGTTACGAGATCACGCTGATGCGGCGTTACCTCGCGTTCGCCGAGCAGGGCGCCGGCTGGTTGATCGTCTACGCGCCGAACGATGCCGCGGCCGAGCGCATCACCGAAGTCGCCAAGCGCTTCGACGCCTTGTGTGCGGTGCGCTACCACCGGCTGGCGAACGAAGACCTGATTTGACGTGGGGCCGCGTGGCCCCCACCCTCAGGCCTCGAACAGATCGCCGCCCGACACCTTCGGCGGCGTGACACCCAGATGCCGGTACGCCGCCAGCGTGGCCACGCGCCCGCGCGGGGTGCGCTGCAGGTAACCCTGCTGGATCAGGTAGGGCTCGATCACGTCTTCGATCGTGTCGCGCTCTTCGCCGATCGCGGCGGCCACGTTGTCCAGGCCCACCGGGCCGCCGCCGAAGCGGTGCACCACCGCTTCGAGCAGCTTGCGGTCCATCACGTCCAGGCCGTGGGGGTCGACGTCGAGCATCTTCAGTGCTTTGTCGGCCAGCGCCTTGACGATGCGGCCGTCGGCTTTCACGTCGACGTAGTCGCGCACACGCCGCAGCAGCCGGTTGGCGATGCGCGGCGTGCCACGCGAGCGGCGCGCGATCTCGAACGCGCCTTCGTCGTCGGTCGGCACGTTCAGCAAGCCGGCCGAGCGGCGCACGATGCGCGCCAGTTCTTCCGGCGTGTAGAACTCGAGCCGCGCGACGATGCCGAAGCGGTCGCGCAGCGGGTTGGTCAGCATGCCGGCGCGGGTGGTCGCACCGATCAGCGTGAAGGGTTGCAGGTCGAGCTTGATCGAGCGCGCGGCCGGGCCTTCGCCGATCATGATGTCGATCTGGTAGTCCTCGAGCGCGGGGTAGAGGATCTCTTCGACGACCGGCGAGAGGCGGTGGATCTCGTCGATGAAGAGCACGTCGTTGCGCTCCAGGTTCGTCAGGATCGCGGCCAGGTCTTTCGGCTTTTCGAGCACCGGCCCAGAGGTCTGGCGCAGGTTCACGCCGAGTTCGTTGGCGATGATGTGCGACAGCGTCGTCTTGCCCAGGCCCGGCGGGCCGAACAGCAGCACGTGGTCCATGGCCTCGCTGCGCATCTTGGCCGCGCCGATGAAGATTTCGAGCTGCTCGCGGGCCTTGACCTGGCCCACGTATTCGGCCAGCCCCTTGGGCCGAAGCGCACGTTCGATCGCCTCTTCGTTGGGCGACGCAGGTGCGGCGCTGACGACGCGGCGCGCGGGTTCGAAGTCATCGGTCTGGATCGACATGCTTCATTATCGGCTGCGTGCGAAGCAGCGAATCAGACGCTGCGTTTCCGGACGGGTGGGGTGGTTCCCCAATCGATCTGAGGGGTCCGGTGCGGCACTTCTTCCACACGTCGGCCGCGCCATGGGCCAGAATCGACACCGTGAAGATCCGCCATTCCGTGACCAAGCGCTTGGCCCTTTGGGCCTTCGCGATGGCATTGCTGCTCAAGGCCGCGATGCCGCTGCTCGCGAGCGCCTCGGCCGAGCTGCAAGGCAAGACGCTGGTCGAGGTCTGCACGGTATACGGCGTGTCGCTGGTGCCGCTCGAGTCGTCGGGGCAGGAGCAACCTGCGCCCGAGCCGATGGCGCAGCACGGCGGCGAGCATTGCGTGCTCACCGCCTTGGCGGCAATGGCGGCGCCCGACCCGCCGATGCTGTCGGCCACCACGGTGCCGTTGCGCGAAGCCTTGGTGCCGTACGCGCCCCCTTCCTCGGCAGCCCCCGACGCCTGCGCCACCTGGGTCGCGCGGCTCAAACACGGGCCGCCCGTTCTTTCCTGAAAACCAGCCTGTCGGCCCGACGACGCTCGCCTGAGAAGGCCCGCGCGCAGGCCCGTGTGTTGTGGCCGTGGCCGCGGGGCCGCCGCCCCTTTTCAGGATCTTCGCGATGTTTTCTTTCGACGCCCCCGCGTGGGCGCACGCCCGCCTCGTCGCGGTGCCACTGCTGGTGTTGCCGCCGGCCGCCCTGGCACAGGCGGAGCCCGAACCGCACCGGAACGTCGCCGCCAGTGTGACAACGCTGCACCGCGTCGAAGTCGTCGGCATTCGCCCGGCCACGATGCCGACCGAAATTCCCACCACGACCCAGAGCATCAGCGGCGCGCAGATCGAGCAGAGCATCAACGCCACCGACTCGGAAGACGCGCTCAAGTACTTCCCGAGCCTGAACGTGCGCAAGCGCTACATCGGTGACTACGACCACGCCGTGCTCGCGACGCGCGCGTCGGGCACCGGCAACAGCGCGCGCTCGTTGGTGTTCGCCGACGGCATTCTGCTGTCGAACCTGCTCGGCAACGGCGCGAGCTACACGCCGCGCTGGGGCCTGGTCACGCCCGAAGAGATCGAGCGCGTCGACGTGCTCTACGGCCCGTTCTCGGCCGCGTATTCGGGCAACTCGGCCGGCGCGGTGGTCGACTTCATCACACGCATGCCGAAGGCCTTCGAGGCCCATGTGAAGCTGCAGGGCTTCACGCAGCAGTTCCGCGTCTACGGCAGCGGCGATCGGTTCAGCGGCGGTGCCGGCAGCGCGTCGATCGGCAGTCGCAAAGGCGACTGGTCCTGGTGGGCCAACGTCAACCGCCTCGACAGCAGCGGCCAGCCGATCGCGTTTGCGAACCGGCTCGTGTCGGCCGGTGTCGTCGGCAACGCCGGCACGCCGGTCGCGGGCGCCGTGGCCGACAGGAACCCGGCCAACAAGGACTGGCTGATCCTCGGCGACAGCAACCGCATCCACACCGTGCAAGACCACGCCAAGCTCAAGCTCGCCTACGACTTCTCGGCCACGCTGCGGGCCTCGTACACGTTCGGCCAGTGGACCAACCGCGCCGACCGCGAGGTCAAGAGTTATCTGCGCGACGCCGCCGGCAACACCGTCTACGACACCCCGAACCACCAGGTCAACATCGACGGCCGCGACTACACACTCGCTGGAAGCGACTTCGCGCCGAGCCGCGCCACGCTCGAACACCTGAACCACGCGCTGAGCGTGAAGAGCAACACCCGCGGCGAGTGGAACTGGGAAGCGGCGGCCAGCCTCTACAACTACGCCAAAGACGAATCGCGGTCACCGCTGCCGAGCGCATTTCTGCCGGCTGCGGCGCAGGGCGGCGCCGGCCGCATCACCGACCTGAAAGGCACCGGCTGGAACACGCTGGCGCTGAAGGGCACGTGGCGGCCGCGGGGCCCGCAGGGCGAGCACGTCGTCGAGGCCGGTTGGCAGCGCGATGCGTTCAAGCTGCGCACGCTGGTGTCGAACACCGTCGATTGGCTGGGCGGCGAGGCGGGTGGGCGCTTTTCAGCCTTCAACGGCAACACCACGCTGCAAAGCGCCTGGGCGCAGGACGCATGGCGCTTCAGCCCCTTGTGGAAGGCCGTGATCGGCGGGCGCTTCGAACAGTGGCACGCGTTCAACGGCTCGGTGGCCGATGCCACGCCGGCGGCGCCCACAGCGTTTCCGGAGCGCAAGGAATCGCACTTCTCGCCCAAGGCCGCGCTGTCTTATTCGGCCAGCGATGTGTGGACCTTCAAGGCGTCTGTCGGCCGCGCGCTGCGGATGCCGACGGTGGCCGAGCTGTACCAGGGCACGACCGCCAACCTCACGACGGTGTTCGACCCGAACCTGAAACCCGAACGGTCATGGACCGGCGAGCTCACAGCCGAGCACGAACTCAGCGACGGCCTGTTGCGCGCCACCCTGTTCCACGAGCGCACGCAGGACGCGCTGTACGCGCAGACCAACGTCAGCGTCACACCCAACGTGAGCAACATCCAGAACGTCGACGCCATGCGCACCACCGGCCTCGAACTCGCGGCGCAGGCCAGCGATCTGGGTCTGAAAGGGCTGGACCTGAGCGCGAGCCTGACCTGGGCCGACTCCGTCATCACGAAGAACGACAAGTTCCCGGCCAGCGTCGGGAAGTGGCAGCCACGCGTGCCGAAATGGCGTGCCAACCTGCTGGCCACGTACCGGCCCGACGATGCGTGGGCGTTCACCGGCGGCGTGCGCTACAGCGGCCGGCAATACGGCACGCTCGACAACAGCGACCCGAATGGATCCACCTACACCGGCGTCAGCAGTTTTCTGGTGGCCGACCTGCGCGTGCAGTACCGCTTCACCAAACAATGGAAGCTCAGCGCCGGCATCGACAATCTCGGCAACCGGACCTACTGGGCGTTCCATCCCTATACGCAGCGCACCTACAGCGCCGAGCTGCGTTACGACCTCTGACTTCCTTCCGACAACCTCATCCCCAAGGAGCCATTCCATGACCCTGAAGAAACTGATCACCGGCGCCGCGCTCGCACTCGTGGCCCTCGCCGCCCACGCCCACGAATTCAAGCTCGGCGCCATCACCATCGGCCACCCGTATGCGCGCGCCACGGCAGCGGGTCAGCCGACCGGCGGTGGCTTCATGAAGGTCGTCAACGCCGGTGGCAACGACAAGCTGCTGTCGGTGAGCGCCGAGGTCTCGAAGAGCGTCGAGCTGCACGAGATGAAGATGGAAGGCGACGTGATGAAGATGCGCCAGGTCGACGGCATCGAGCTGCAGGCCGGCAAGACCGTCGAGCTCAAGCCCGGCGGTTACCACGTGATGTTCATCGGCCTGAAAGCGCCGCTGAAGGCCGGCGAGAGTTTCCCGCTGAAGCTGAAGTTCGAGAAGGCCGGCGAGGTCACGGTGGACGTGAAGGTCGAAGCGCCCGGCGCCGACCACAGCATGAAGCACTGAAACGTTATTTGGCGAGCGCGCGCAAGGCCAGCTTGATGCCGTCGCCCACCGCCACGTCGGCCGGCAGCGCCTTGAGCGCGGCCGCCGCCTCGCGGTCGCTGTAACCCAGCGCCACCAGCGCCTGCAGGATGTCGCCCTGCGTGCCGCTGTGCGCGCTGGCCGGCGCGGCGAGCGAATCGCCGAGCTTGCCCTTGAGTTCGAGCAGCAGCCGTTCGGCGGTTTTCTTGCCGATGCCGGGCACCTTCACGAGCCGCGCGCTTTCCTGCAGGCTCACGGCCTGGGCCAGTTCGTTGATGCTGAGGCCCGAGAGCAGCGACAGCGCCATGCGCGGGCCGATGCCCGAGATCTTCACGAGCAGCCGGAAGGTCGCACGTTCATCGTGGGTGAGAAAACCGAACAGCAGCTGGGCGTCTTCGCGCACCACGAAGTGCGTCAGCAGCACCACGCGCTCGCCGAGCGCGGGCAGGTTGTAGAAACTGCTCATCGGCACGTCGACCTCGTAGCCGACACCGTTCACGTCGACGAGGATCTGCGGTGGCGATTTGCCCGCGAGCGTGCCGGTGAGCCTGCCGATCATGCTCTGCGGAACAGGCCCAGGCGCTGCGCTTCGAGCGCCGCTTCGGCACGCGAACTCACGTTGAGCTTGCGGTAGATCTGCTTCACGTAGTCGGCGATCGTGTGGCGCGACAGGTTCAACTGAACGCCGATCTCGGGCAGCGTGTAGCCCTTGGCCACCCGCAGCAACACCTCGTTCTCGCGCTCGGTCAACGCCACGTGCGGCATGTTCTGCGGGCGCTCCTGGCGCTGCGTCTGCGATGCGAAGTGCGAGATCACGCGGCGTGCGATCGAAGGCGAGAGCGGCGGCTCGCCGGCGCTCATGCGCTTGAGTTGTTCGGCGATCAGCTCGCGCGCCTGTTCCTTCAGCAGGTAACCGAAGGCGCCAGCCTGCAAGGCGGGGAAGAGGTGGTCATCGTCGTCGTGGATCGTCACCACCACCGACTGGCACTCGGGCTGCTGTTCGCGCAGCGCCGCCACCACGTCCACGCCGGAACCGTCGGGCAGGCCGAGGTCGCAGAGCGCGAGGTTGAACTTCACGGCGCCGACCAGGCCGAGCGCGTCGTGCACACGCGCGGCTTCGTGAATTTGCGAATCGGGGAACACGCCCTTGACCAGCACCTTGAGCCAGGAACGGATCTCGGGCAGGTCTTCGAGCAGCAGGATGTTGTTCATGCGAGGCCCTCGCTTTCAGACGCGGAGATGCGCCAAAAACCATCGTACCAGCCTGCGTACCGCCACTGGTGGCGTGGTCGAGGGCGTCAGAGCGGAAGCGTGAGCCTGATCACGGTGCCATACCCCGGGCCCGATTCCACCAGGCATTGGCCCTGCATCTGTTTGGCGCGGTGTTTCATGCTCGACATGCCGTGGCCGCGGTCGAGCTTGCCGTCGAGCTCCATCGGAATGCCCTTGCCGTTGTCCTGCACGATCAAGCCGAACTCGTGCTCGCCGATCGAGCAGCGCACCTTGCAGTGCGAAGCGCCGCTGTGTTTGATGATGTTGCTCACCGCTTCGCGCAGGATGCGTGTGGTCTGCACAAAACCGCGCGCGGGCAGCAACTGGTCAACCTCTTCGGCGGGGCCGCGCCAATCGGCTTCGATGTTGGCCTGGCCCAGGCGCGAGACGGTTTCGGCGCGCCAGTCGGCCAGCGCGTCGGCCAGCCGCATCGGCTTGCCGGTGAGGCCGCGTACCGACAGGCGCATTTCTTCGAGCGCCTCGCGCGCCAGCGTGGAAATGCGTTCGGACTCGCTGGTGTGCACGATCGTCAGCAGCTTCGCGCCGAGGTCGTCGTGCAGGTCGGCGGCGATGCGTTTGCGTTCCTTCTCGGTGACCTGCTCGACCCGCATTTCGGCGAGCTGGGCGAAGTTCTGTTCGATCTCGGCGGTGATTTCCTTGACCCGCACTTCCAGCGTGGTGCGGCCGGCTGCGGCGGCTTGCAGCGAGCGCGCGAAGACCTGCAGCAATCGCGCGCCGATGGCGATGAAGAGCAGCGGCAGGGCGAAGTGCAGCCACTGCACCGGCGGCAGCGCGATGAGCTCGTGCTGGACCGCCAGCTCGGCGAGCACCATGACCGCAGCACTCGCCAGCAGCACGGCCATCGGCCAGAACTCGTGGCGCTTGCGCCGCCAGGTGACGTACAGGTGCAGCCCGACGACGGCGAACAGCTCGGTGACGAGCAGCATGTACCAGAGCGAGGCCATCGTGAACAACCGGCCCGGGCCGGCGAGCAGCAGCGTGATCGGCACCAACACCCACTGCACGGCCAGCGCGGTTTCGATCCAGCGCGAGCGCAGGTCGAGATAACTCAGGAGGTACTGCACCGCGAGCGCCACGACTGGCGCGAAGCCGGTGCAGAACATGAACTCGACCACGGCGTTGTTCCAGGGCATGTCGCGCAGCCACAGGCGCAGCGACATCCCCGCCCACGCCAGGGCCAGCCAGCCGAAATAACCGAGGTAGGCCTCGCGCCGCTGGATCCAGCTCAAGGCCACCATCACGCAGCCCAGCACCCCGAGCGCCAGGCTGACGATCTGCACCGAGGTGACGTTCCAGAACAGGCGCCACGCGTGTTCCGCCGCCAGCACCGATTGCGGGCCGATCTTCAGTGCCGACAGGCCCGCAGCGCGTTGGCGCGAGCTGACACGCTGCAGCGCGTGCCCCGCCACCTGCAGGTCGAGCACGTTGCCGTGCTCGCGCAACAAACCGGCCGGCAGTGTGACGAGCTGCGGGTACAGGCAGTTGCGCGTCACCGGCTCGGTCATGCGGCCGCCGCTGAAGATGCGGTGGCCGTTCAGGCGCACTTCGAGGTTGCTGCAGACCCGCTCGACATACAGCGCCAGCAGCTCGTTGCCATCGGCAGCGTCGGCAGCGTCGAAGCGGGCCCGGTACCAGACACGGCCCTCGTAGCGCGGACGCGAGTCGTCCCAGTCGTCGGGCAGGGACACGGCCGTGCCCGGGGCGTCGACCGGGAACTGCTCGGCGCTGCTCGGCGAAGCCAGCGCGCTCGTGATCGCCTGGGTGGGCGCCGGCGCGGCCTGTGCCCACCCGGCAGCAGCGACCAGCGCCAGCAGCGCGAGGGCCCGGCGCCACAAGCCGGGGCGGGCAGGGGAAAGGGCATGGTCGGGCATCTTTGAAGATTGTGACGGATGGGCGCCGCTCGGTGCGGCGGGGCGTGGGTGCGCTTGCAACGATTGCGCCACACTCCGGCTGCGACAATCCGCCGCACATTCGCCCATCCGCCCGACCGCCCAACGTGATCCTGCGCCACTCTTTCGAACCGCCCGACAACCTGCGCCTGGCCCACCTGTGCGGCAGCCTCGACGAGAACCTGCGGGGCATCGAAGCCGCGCTCGACGTCTCGATCTCGCGGCGCAACGAATTCTTCCGGGTCGAAGGCGCCAAGCCGCACGCCGAGCGCGCGATGGCCTTGCTGCAGACCTTGTACGAGCAGGCGGCGCGCGCCATCAGCGCCGAGCAGCTGCAGCTCGTGATGGCCGACACCACCAGCGCGACCGAGCCGCGCGGCTTCGCACTGCGCACCCGCCGGCCCGACTTGACCGGGCGCACGCCGAACCAGCTCACCTACCTGCGCAACATCCTCGCCCACGACATCACCTTCGGCATCGGCCCGGCCGGCACCGGCAAGACCTTTCTCGCGGTGGCCTGTGCCGTCGACGCGCTCGAGCGCAGCAGTGTGCAGCGCATCATCCTGACGCGGCCGGCGGTCGAAGCCGGTGAGCGGCTCGGTTTTCTGCCCGGCGACCTGGCGCAGAAGGTCGACCCCTACCTGCGCCCGCTCTACGACGCGCTCTACGACCTGATGGGGCAGGACAAGGTCGGCAAGGCGTTGGAGAAAGGCACGCTCGAGATCGCACCGCTCGCGTTCATGCGCGGGCGCACCTTGAACCACGCGTTCGTGATCCTCGACGAAGCGCAGAACACCACGGCCGAACAGATGAAGATGTTCCTCACGCGCATCGGTTTCGGCACCAAGGCGGTCGTGACCGGCGACGTGAGCCAGATCGACCTGCCGCGTGGCACCGAGAGCGGGCTGATCGACGCCGAGCGCATTCTGCGGCGCGTGCTAGGCATCGCGACCACACGCTTCACCTCGGCCGACGTGGTGCGCCACCCGCTGGTCGCGCGCATCGTCGAGGCCTACGACGCGGCGCGCCCCGGGCCGGCCTGACCGGGCATGAAAGCCCCTCGCCCATCGCTCACGCTGTCGCTGCAGTTCGCCGACAAGGGCGACCGCGCCGCGCTGCCGCGCCACAAGGTGGCGCGCTGGATCCGCGCCGCGCTCGACGCGCCGGCCGAGATCACGGTGCGCATCGTCGGCGCCGAAGAAGGCCAGGCGCTGAACCGCGACTACCGCCAGCGCGACTACGCGACCAACGTGCTCACCTTCGACTACAGCCACGCGCCCGTGGTGGTCGCCGACCTGGTGCTGTGCGCGCCGGTACTGCGGCGTGAAGCGAAAGAACAGCGGTGCACGATCGAAGCGCACTACGCCCACCTGCTGGTGCATGGCACGCTGCATGCGCAAGGCCACGACCACGAAGACGCGGCCGAAGCGCGCGTGATGGAAGCGCGTGAAACTGAGGTGATGCAAGCGCTCGGGTTCGCCGATCCGTACGCGCGGTGACCTAGACGCCGGCCTTCGCGAACACCACCACCGAGACGCCGCGTGCCGCGGCCAGCGCATCGCCGTTCTGGTACGAGTGCGGAAGGTTGCCGGGAAAAGCGAGCACATCGCCTTCGTGCAGCTCGAAGCGGTCGCCCGCCACTGAAATGTGAACGCGGCCGTCGAGGCAGGTGAAGTATTCGCGCGTGCCCGGCAGATGCGGCGTGCCCGCCATCACGGCGCCGGGTTCGAAGTCCATCACTTCCATCGTCTCGCCGGGCACCGGCTCGGGCACGAGCGCGCGGATGTTCACGCCCCGGCCCTTGCTGCGCGAGACCACGGTGTCGGCCGGCCAGCGCCGCACCAGCGCACGCGGTGAGGCGAGCAGTTCGTCGATCGGCACGCCGAGCGCCGCGGCCACTTTCACGAGCACCGCCAGCGACGGGTTGCCGGCGCCCGACTCCAGATTGGCGATCGTCGAACGTGGCACCTCCGCCGACTTGGCAAGGTCACCCTGGGTGAGCGCGCGCGTGTGGCGCAGGCTCGCCAGGTTGCGCGCGAGGTGGCTGGCGGCACTGTCGGTCATGGTGCGGGCCATTGTGCCGCGCCGGGCGTGCGGGCTGCATCAACCATTCGCCAAGCGAGTGGACACGGCGCTGGGCGCAGGCCGGCTGCGGCGCTACTTTCGGGTCACCCCAAAGGAGATCCATCATGTTGCATCCCACCTCTTCGAACCCTCTGCAAGGCCTGCGTGTGGCCGTCACCGGCGGCACCTCCGGGCTCGGTCTGGCCCTGCTCGGCGCGCTGCACGAGCGTGGTGCTGCGGTCGCTTTCGTGGCGCGTGATGCCGCGCGTGTGAACGCCGTGGCACAGCGCCACCCGGGCAGCCACGGCATCGTCGGCGACGTCTCGCGCAAGGAGCAGGCCCACCCGCTGGCGCTGCAGATCAGCGCCGCGCTGGGCGGGCTCGATGTGCTGATCCACAACGCCTCCAGCCTCGGCCCGGTGCCGCTCGCGCTGCTGGCCGACACCGAGTGCGAAGACTTCGAAGCCGCGCTCGCGGCCAACCTGCTCGGCCCGTTCCGGCTCACGAAAGCGCTGCTCGGGGCGCTCGGTGCGGCCGCGCGCGAAGGGCGGCCGGCGCGTGTCGTGCACATCACGAGCGACGCCGCCGTGAACGCCTACGCCGGTTGGGGCGCCTACGGCGCGAGCAAGGCCGCGCTGCGCCACCTGGGCCGCATCTGGGACGAAGAGCTGCGCGAGCACGGCGTGCGGGTGCTCGACATCGACCCCGGTGACATGGACACCCCGCTGCACGCACTGGCCGTGCCCGACGCCGACCCCGCCACGCTCAAACGGCCGGCGCAGGCGGCCGCCGAAGTCATCGCGCTGATCGAACAGTCGATCGCCGCGCAGGAGGCCAGCGCATGAAGGCCGCTGCCCACCCGACCCCGCGCCCCCGCGACGCCAAGCTGCTGGTGGTCGACGCGCGCGGTGCCGTTCGGCATGCCGCGCGCGAGCAGCTCGTCGACTTCCTCGTGCCGGGCGACCTGATCGTGGCGAACGACGCGGCCACCTTGCCGGCGAGCCTGACCGGTGTGCACCTGCGCACCGGCCTGCCCATCGAAGCGCGCCTGGCGGGCCGGCGCTCGCTGGCGGTGGACGACGTGCACGAGTTCAGCGCGGTCGTGTTCGGTGCCGGCGACCACCGCACGCGCACCGAAGACCGCACCGCGCCGCCCGCGCTGCAGCCCGGTGACCGGCTCGCGCTCGGCCCGCTGCACGCGGTGGTGGAAAAAACGCTGGGCCACGCGCGCCTGATCGCGCTGCGCTTCGATGGCACGCCCGATGCGATCTGGGCCGGGATCGCCCACCACGGCAAGCCGGTGCAATACGCGCACATCCACGAGCCGCTCGCGATGTGGGACGTGTGGACGCGCGTCGCGGCGCTGCCGGTCGCGTTCGAGCCGCCGTCGGCCGGCTTCGTGATCGACTGGAAGCTGCTGCATACGCTGCGCGAGCGCGGCATCGGGTTTGCGACGCTGACCCATGCCGCCGGCCTGTCGTCGACCGGCGATGCGGCGCTGGACGCCCGGTTGCCGTTCGACGAGCCTTATCACCTGCCGCTGCAGACGGTTCAGGCGATCGTGCACGCCCGATCCGCAGGCCACCGCGTGATCGCGCTCGGCACCACCGTCACCCGCGCGCTCGAACATGCGGCCACGCTGCACCTGCCCTTGCGCGCCGGGTTCGGCGTGGCCAACCAGCGGCTCGGTGCGCACAGCCGGCCGCGTGTGGTCGATGCGATCGTCAGCGGCACCCACGAGCCGGGCAGCAGCCACCACGAGCTGCTGCGCGCGTTCACGAGCGAGGCGGTGCTTGCGCAGGCCGACGCGGCGCTGCTCGCCGGCGGCTACAAGACCCACGAGTTCGGCGACTCGGTATTGATTGAACGTGATCGCGAACCTGCTGCTTCAGGCCGAAACGAAGTGCCTACGAAGTTGCACAGAGCAGGCCTGAGTATGAGTCGCCTTCGCTGCGCAACTGCGTAGGCGACTTCGCTTCGGCGACTCAGCGCGGGCGGCTCAGATAACGCTTGCGCCAGAAGAACACGCTCAAACCGATGCCGACGATCAGCATGAAGCCGAAGGTGAACCAGAAACCGCGCGCACTGTGAATGAAGGGCAGGCCTTCGAAGTTCATGCCGAAGAAGCCGGTCACCAGGTTCAGCGGCAGGAAGATCGCGGTCAGCACGGTCAGCGTGCGCATGATCTCGCTGGTGCGGTGGCTCTGCGCCGCGAAATGCATCTGCACCGCGTTCTCGGCCGATGATTCGAGCCGGCGCACGTGCACCAGCACGCGCTCGATGTGCTCGAGCACGTCGCGCGAGCGCACCCGCAGCAGTTCGCGTTCGCGGCTGACGGCCCTGTCGTTCGTGTCCGGCAACTCGTCGAGCGCGTCGATCCATTCGGTGATCGCGGCGCGCTGGTCTTCGCAGGTGTCTTCGAGCATGTGCAGCGTGTTGCGCGAATCGAGCAGCGTGCGCCAGCTGTCGAAGTGGCTGTGCGGGTTGAAGAGCTCCTGCTGCAGGTAATCGAACTGCTTGGTGAGCAGGCGCCGCAGTTCGAGGTAGCTGTCGACCATGTGGTTGACCATGCGCAGCATCAGGTCGGCCGGGCTGGGCGGCATGCGCGCGCCGCCGCGCGCTTCGGTGCCGGTTTTTTGCTGCGGCAGGCGGTTCGCGAAGTACTCGCGCACCATGCAGTCGGCCGGGTGCACGGTCAGCAAGACACGGTCGAATACCGCGAAGCCGACTGGGCTGGTGTCGATCGCGGCGAGCGCCGCGCGCGCGCTGCTGGCCGTGCCCTTGCTGTCGTCGACGAACATCGCCGACGACCCCGCGCCGGCGGCCAGGCGCCGGAACACCAGCAGGTCGTACCACGAGGTGTAGTCGAAGTGCGAGGGCAACTGGTTGTTCAGCAGGTCGGAGATGTGCAGGTCGACGAGCTGCCCGCCGGTCCAGCGCTGCAGCGCGGCCTGCAGCAGCGCGGTGTTGACTTCGAACTCGCGCCGTGCGCTGCCGACCCAGAGGTAACCGCTGGCGGGTGCTTCGTCGGGCAGGGTTTCGAGCTCGGTGAACTGGTCACCGTCGATGTGGAAGACGCGCATGGGTGGCAAGCGCGGTTCAGCCCGTCTTGAGCAGACGCGCCGCCTCGAGAGCGAAGTAGCTCAGCACCCCGTCGGCGCCGGCGCGCTTGAACGCGAGCAGGCTCTCCATCATCACCGCGTCGTGGTCGAGCCAGCCGTTCTGCGCCGCGGCCTTGAGCATCGCGTACTCGCCGCTGACCTGGTAGGCGAAGGTCGGCACCTTGAACTCGTCTTTCACGCGGCGCACGATGTCGAGGTAGGGCATGCCGGGTTTGACCATCACCATGTCGGCGCCTTCGGCCAAGTCGAGCGCCACTTCGCGCAGCGCTTCGTCGCTGTTGCCCGGGTCCATCTGGTAGACCTTCTTGTTGCTCTTGCCGAGGTTCGCGGCCGATCCGACGGCGTCGCGGAACGGGCCGTAGAAAGCGCTCGCGTACTTGGCGCTGTAGGCCATGATGCGGGTGTGGATCAGCCCGCGCGCTTCCAGCGCGCTGCGGATCGCGCCGACCCTTCCGTCCATCATGTCGCTCGGAGCGACGATGTCCACGCCCGCTTCGGCCTGCACCAGCGCCTGCTGTGCCAGCACAGCGACCGTTTCGTCGTTCAGGATGTAGCCGGTGGCATCGAGCAGGCCGTCCTGCCCGTGCGTGGTGAAGGGGTCGAGTGCCACGTCGGTCATCACCCCGAGCTCGGGGAAGCGGTCTTTGAGCGCCCGCACGACGGTGGGCACCAGGCCGTGCGGGTTCAGGGCTTCGCGGCCGTCTTCGGTTTTCAGCGAAGGCTCCAGTACCGGAAACAGCGCCATCACCGGAATGCCGAGCTGCACGCACTCTTCGGCCACCGGCAAGAGGCGATCGAGCGTGAGGCGCTGCACCCCCGGCATCGACGCGATGTCTTGCGTGAGGCCGCTGCCCGCGAGCACGAAAACAGGCAGGATCAGGTCGGAGCACAGCAGCTGGTTTTCGCGCACCAGCGCGCGGGTGAAAGCGTCGCGCCGCAAGCGCCTCGGGCGGCTGGCGGGGTAGGGTGCGGGTGTGTGCATCGGCTCGCCTGTGAGGTGGAGCGCACCGGCTTGAACGCGACGAGATCGGCGTGGAACTTCGCTCTCGAAACCGGGCGTGGATCGCGGGTCGGGCGGCGGTAGTAAATCACGCCGCATCTGCTAAAGTAGATATCGAATGATAGCTGCAAGGCTGTCTTTCCCTGCTTTTCCTCCCTGAGCAGGTGCCTTGTCGTGTGACAGCGCTGAGGCATTTCAAGCCCTGGCCTTCCGGCCAGGGCTTTTCTACTTGCGACGCCCTTGGATGCCCCACGTCCATAATGCCGCGATGCTCTGGATCAAAGCCTTTCATATCGTCTTCGTCGCGAGCTGGTTCGCCGGTTTGTTCTACCTGCCTCGCCTGTTTGTGAACCTGTGCAGCGTGCCCGCCGACAGCCATGCCGAGCGCGAGCGGCTGTTGCTGATGGCCCGCAAGTTGTACCGTTTCGCGAGCCTGTTGATGATCCCGGCGGTGGGCCTGGGCTTGTGGCTCTGGCTCGCGAACATGAAGGCCTGGGGCGGGGGCTGGTTGCACGTGAAGATCGTGCTGGTGGTGCTGGCGATCGGCTACCACCATGCCTGCCGCGCCCTGCTGCGCAGTTTCGAGCAATTCACCAACAAGCGCAGCGAGCGCTGGTTCCGCGTCTTCAACGAATCGGCCGTGTTGTTGTTCGCGGCGATCGTGATCCTGGTGGTCGTCAAGCCGTTCTGAACCCGGCATGACGCGCCACCGCAGCTCCGCAACACCGCTGGCGCTGCTGTTCGGCGCGCTGATCGTCTACGCGAGCCTGTACCCGTTCTCGGGTTGGCGCCTGCCGGGCGTGCCGCTGTTCGCCTTTCTCGTGGCGCCCTGGTCGCGCTGGTGGTCGGGATTCGACCTGGTGGCCAACCTGATCGGCTACATGCCGCTCGGCGCGCTGGTGTTCGGCGCGCTGGTGCGCACCGGCACACCGCCTGCACGTGCCGTGCTGCTGGCGCTGCTGGTCGGTACGGGGCTGTCGCTCACGATGGAATTCCTGCAGAACTTCCTGCCGCACCGGGTGGCCTCGAATGTCGACCTGGGCCTGAACGCGAGCGGCGCCTTGTGCGGTGCACTGCTCGGGTCGGTGCTGCACGCGCGCGGCGCGGTCGAACGCTGGCAGTTGGCGCGCGACCGCTGGTTCATCGGGCGCAGTGCCGGCGGGCTGGCGCTGTTGCTGCTGTGGCCGCTCGGGCTGTTGTTTCCGCTGCCGGTGCCGCTGGGGGTGGGCCAGGTGCTGGCACGCGTGCAGGAGTGGGTGGCGGCGGTGGTGCAGGGCACACCGGTCGAGCCCTGGTTCGAGAGCTGGCTCGACGCCGAACTGCAGCGCACCGCGCTGTCGCCCGGCGGCGAGTTTTCGCTGATTTCGCTCGGTTTGCTCGCGCCCTGCCTGGTGGCTTTCGTGGTGGCGCGGCGCGGCTGGCGCCGGCTCGTGCTGGTGCTGGGGGCGGTGGCGCTCGGGGGCCTGGCTACCACGCTGTCGACGGCGCTCAACTTCGGCCCGCAACATGCGCTGGCGTGGAGCACGCCACAGGCCGTGGCCGCGCTCGTGTTCAGCGCGGCGCTGGCGGCGCTGTTCAGTCTGCTGCCGCGGCGGGCGGCCGCGGGCCTGGGCCTGATCGTGTTGACGGCGCTGGTGTTGTTCGTGGCGCAGGCGCCGTCCGACCCCTACTTCGCGGAAAGCCTGCAGGCCTGGGAGCAGGGGCGTTTCATCCGCTTTCATGGCGCCGCGCGCTGGGTCGGCTGGCTGTGGCCCTACGCGGCGATCGTCTACCTGCTGGCACGGGTGGGCGCGCGCGAGGAAGGGTGACGCGGGCAGGCCTTGTGGTGGCCGCTCCTAAAATGCCGGCATGAGCTACTACAAACGCCACATCTTCTTTTGCCTGAACCAGCGCGACAACGGCGAAAACGCCTGCAGCCAGCACGGGGCACAGGCCGGCTTCGACCACTGCAAATCACGCGTCAAGGGCGAAAACCTCAGCGGCCCGGGCGGCGTGCGCGTCAACAAGTCGGGTTGCCTCGACCGCTGCGCCGGCGGGCCGGTCGCGGTGGTCTACCCTGACGCGGTCTGGTACAGCTTCGTCGACAAGCACGACATCGACGAGATCGTCGACTCGCACCTCAAGAACGGGCAGGTCGTCGAACGGCTGCTGCTGCCGCCGAGCGTGGGCCGCTGAACACGCGATGAATTCCAGCACCGTTCGCACCCGCATTCCCGGCCCGGCGGGCGACATCGAATGCGCCGTCGACACACCGGCCGGTGCCGTGCGCGGCGTGGCCGTGGTCTGCCACCCGCACCCGCAGCATGGCGGCACGCTCGACAACAAGGTGGCGCAGACGCTGGCGCGTGCGTTCGTGCAGCTCGGCTGGCGCAGTGTGCGCTTCAACTTCCGCGGAGTTGGCGCTTCGGCCGGGGTGTGGGACGAAGGCGTGGGCGAGACGCTCGACGCGCTCGCGGTCATTGCAGCGCACCGCGATCCGGCTGCGCCCTTCATGCTCGCCGGGTTCTCGTTCGGCGCTTACGTCGCGTCACAGACCGCGGCCCGCTTGCCCGATGATGCCAAGCCGCAGCGCCTGGTGCTTGTCGGCCCGTCGACGCAACGCCAGGAGCTCGGGCCGGTGCCGGCCGGCACGCTGGTGATCCACGGCGAGAGCGACGAGGTGGTGCCGCTCTCGGCCACGCTAGCCTGGGCCCGGCCGCAGAACCTGCCGGTCATCGTGTTTCCCGGTGTAGGCCACTTCTTCCATGGCCAGCTCGCGCTGCTGAAAAGTGTGGTCGTGCAGGAACTGCAGCCCCGCGTTCCACTCTGACCCGCGGCCTTCTCTTTCGATGCGTTGCACTGCGACCCGCGCAGTGCGCGCCGCTTCTCTTCTTCACTGGGTGGTTCATGAAACGTCTGTTCTCTTTCGCTCTTGCGCTGGTCTTCACCGGCGCTGTTTTCGCCCAGGCGCCGCAGCCGCCGGAAGTCGCGGCCAAGAATTTCCTGGTGCTCGACATGACCAGCAACCAGACCCTGGCCGAGCGCGAGGCCGACGCCTCGGCCGACCCGGCCTCGCTGACCAAGCTGATGAGCCTGTACGTGGTCTTCACGGCGATCCACGACAAGAAGCTCACGCTGGAGCAGAGACTGCCGGTTTCCAAACGCGCGTGGGACGAGCGCAAGGCCGGCGGCTCGTTGATGTTCATCGACACCACGATGACGCCGACCGTCGAGGAACTGCTCAAGGGTGAGATCGTGCAGTCGGGCAACGACGCGGCCGTGGTGCTGGCCGAAGCGGTGGGCGGCACGCTGGAGCAGTTCGTCGCGATGATGAACCGGCAGGCCGTGGCTTTCGGCCTGAAGAACACCGTGTTCAAGAACGTCACCGGCCTCACCGAAGCCGGCCATCGCAGCACGGCGCGCGACCTGGCGGTGATCGCCACGCACGTGATCCGCGACTACCCGGAGTTCTTCGCCTACTACGCGATCAAGGAATACAAGTACAACAACATCAACCAGCCGAACCGCAACCTGCTGCTGCGCCGCGACCCGTCGGTCGACGGCCTGAAGACCGGCTTCACCGACGCCGCCGGCTATTGCCTGATCGCCACCGCGCAGCGCGAATTCCCGAACCTGGGCGCCGACGGCAAGGGCCCGGGCAAGCGCCGCATTCTGACCGTGGTGCTGAACACCACCTCGATGGAGGCGCGCGCCAGCGAGAGCCAGAAGCTGCTGAACTGGGGCTTCCAGGCCTTCGACACGCTGCGCCTGTTCGACGATGCGAAGCCGATGGTCACGCCGCCGGTCTGGAAGGGCAAGGAGAGTCTGGCCAAGCTCGGCGCCGCGGGCGGTTTGTTCGTCAGCGTCGCGAAGGGTGAGGGCACCAAGCTGCAGACCAAGGTCGAACGCACCGACCCGCTGGTGGCGCCGCTCGCCAAGGGCCAGCGCGTGGGCACGATCAAGGTGACGACCGGCACCGGCACGCCGGTGGTCGACGTGCCGCTGGTCGTGCTGGAAACGGTCGAGCAGGCCGGCATCTTGGGCCGCGCCTGGGACGCCCTGCGGCTCTGGATCAAGTAGTCTTCGCCCACACGCTGGAGCCGCACCATGCAAACCCTGCCCGACACGCTCTGTTACCTGAACGGCGAGTACAGCCCGCTGCGCCTGGCCAAGGTCTCGGTGCTCGACCGCGGGTTCATCTTCGGCGACGGCATCTACGAAGTGGTGCCGGCTTACGGCGGGCGCCTGTTCCGCTTCGACGAGCACCTGGCGCGGCTGAACCGCAGCCTGTCGAAGCTGCGCATCACCAACCCGCACAGCCGCGAAGAATGGCTGGAGCGCTGCCGTACGCTGGTGGGGGCGCTGGTCGAGAAGACCGGCGCGCCCGACCAGCTCGTCTACATCCAGATCACCCGCGGCGTGGCGCTGCGTGACCACGTGATGCCCACCGACGTGGAACCCACGGTCTTTATGATGTGCAGCCCGATGAAGCCGGCCACGCCGGAGCAGCGCCACCAGGGCGTGAGTTGCGTGACCGCGCGCGACTTCCGCTGGGAGCGTGGCGACATCAAGAGCATCTCGCTGCTCGGAAACGTGCTGGCGCGGCAGATGTCGGCCGACCACGGCGCCACCGAGACCATCATGTTCCGCGACGGCCACCTGACCGAAGCGGCGGCCAGCAACGTGTGGATCGTGCACGAGGGCGCGCTGCTGGGGCCGCCGAAGAGCGAACACGTGCTCGAAGGCATTCGCTACGAGCTGATCCGCGAGCTCTGCGAAGAGGTGGGCATCGCCTACAACCTGCGGCCGATTCCCGAGGCCGATGTGTTTTCGGCCGACGAGGTGCTGCTCAGTTCGGCCACGAAGGAGCTCTTGCCGGTGACCACGCTCGACAACGAACCGGTCGGCCACGGCGCCTTGCGCGGCAAGCCCGGGCCGGTGTATGCGCGCCTGTACGAGGCCTACCAGCGGGCCAAGCTCATCCAGTCGATCTGAAGCTGCCTGAGCTTGCGCCACGAGGGGCCGCCCCCATCTTCAAGCGCATGAACACCGCCGCCATGCAAGACATTCCGCCAGAACAGTCGCTGATCGAATACCCGTCGCAGTTCCCCATCAAGGTGATGGGCTTGAACGTCGACGGTTTCGTGCACGCCATCACCCGCATCGCCGAACAGTTCGACCCGGCCTTCGATGCCACGACCGTCGAGCTGCGGCCGAGCAAGGGCGCCAAGTACCTCGGTGTGACGGTGACCGTCACCGCCACCAGCCGCGAGCAGCTCGACGAGCTGTACCGCACGCTGAGCACGCACCCGATGGTGAAGATGGTGCTGTGAGCGAAGGGGTCGCGCTACCGGTGTTGCATCGCCTGGGCGCCGTCGCGTACGAGCCCCTGGCCGCATCCATGCGCGCCTTCACCGAAGCGCGCACGGCCGACACGCCCGACGAAATCTGGCTTTGTGAGCACCCGCCGGTCTACACGCAGGGGCTGGCCGGCAAGCCGGAACACGTGTTGAACCCGCACGGCATTCCGGTGGTGCAGACCAACCGCGGCGGCCAGGTCACGTATCACGGGCCGGGGCAGGTGGTGGCCTACCCGCTGATCGACCTGAAGCGGCTGAACATCTACGTCAAGGAATACGTCTACCGGCTGGAGCAGGCGCTGCTGAAGACGCTGGAACACGTCGGCGTCACCGGCCACCGCGTGGCTGGTGCGCCCGGCATCTACGTGAAACTGGCCGACCCGTTCGGCCACGCCGCGTTGACCGGCCCGCAACTCGACCGCTTCGAGGGCCTCGGAAAGATCGCCGCGCTCGGCATCAAGGTGAGCCGCCACTGCACCTACCACGGCGTGGCGCTGAACGTCGCGATGGACCTGCAACCCTTCGCCGGCATCAACCCCTGCGGCTACGAGGGCCTGCGGACCGTGGACCTTTCTACAATCGGGGTTCAGGTCGCGAGCGACGAGGTGGCCACCATCCTCGGCAACCGGCTCGCGAATCAACTGAGCCTTTGACCCAACGGGCATGCCCGGAAAGCGCACATGAGCACCAGCAACGTGACCCGGGACGCCGCGCCCACCGCCGGCTACGACGCCACCGCGAAGCAGAAGTCGCAGGCCAAGACGGCGCGCATTCCCATCAAGATCGTGCCGGCCGAAACGCTGAAGAAGCCCGACTGGATCCGCGTCAAGGCCGGGTCGCCGAGCACCCGCTTCTACGAGATCAAGAGCATCTTGCGTGAGCACAAGCTGCACACCGTGTGCGAAGAAGCCTCGTGCCCTAACATCGGCGAGTGTTTCGGCAAGGGCACGGCCACCTTCATGATCATGGGCGACAAGTGCACGCGCCGTTGCCCGTTCTGCGATGTCGGGCACGGCCGGCCCGACCCGCTCGACGTGGACGAGCCGCTGAACCTGGCCAAGACCATCGCCGCGCTGAAGCTCAAATACGTCGTGATCACGAGCGTCGACCGCGACGACCTGCGCGACGGGGGCGCGGCGCACTTCGTCGACTGCATCCGCCTGACGCGTGAGCATTCGCCTGAGACGAAGATCGAAATCCTCACGCCCGACTTCCGCGGCCGCATGGACCGTGCGCTCGAGATCCTGAAGGCCGCCCCGCCCGACGTGATGAACCACAACCTCGAGACCGCCCCGCGCCTGTACAAGGAAGCGCGGCCCGGATCCGACTATGCCTATTCGCTGAACCTGCTGAAGCGCTTCAAGGAGTTCGCGCCACATGTGCCGACCAAGAGCGGCCTGATGGTCGGCCTGGGCGAAACCGACGAAGAAATCCTGCAGGTCATGCGCGACATGCGCGCGCACCAGATCGACATGCTGACGATCGGCCAGTACCTCGCGCCCAGCGGCCACCACCTGCCGGTGCGGCGTTATGTGCACCCCGACACGTTCAAGATGTTCGAGCGCGAAGCGGCGGCCATGGGCTTCACGCATGCCGCCGTCGGCGCCATGGTGCGGTCCAGCTACCACGCCGACAAGCAGGCCGAAGCGGCGGGCGTCGACGGCGTGATGTGAGCGCCGTGCGGCCGGCCGCCCGAGCCACGGCACGCGCCGACGCGTTCAAGCCGCGGGTATTGAGCTGTACGCAATGCCGGGCTGAACTGTGGCCCGTCACGCTCGAAGGCCACTACGGCCAGCAGCACGAAGTCGACCTCTGCCCGAACTGCCACCTCGTGTGGTTCGACGAGTTCGAGTCGGTGCGCCTTTCCGGTCTGGGGTGGATCGGTTTGCTGCGCCAGATGCACGCTGTGATGGGTGTGTCGCCCACGCAGCCGCTCAAGCTGCCGCTGGCCTGCGTGCGCTGCAGCGCCGAGCTCAAGCCGGTGCACATGCTGACGCGTTTTGGGCAGAGTGCCGCGCACGAGTGCCCGCGCAAACACGGCCACTATCAGACCTTCAGCCTGCTGCTTGCCGAGCGCGGCCTGGTGCGCCCGCTGAGCGCGCGCGACCGGCGCACGCTGCACAGCGAACAGCGCCCACTGACCTGCCTGAATTGCGGCGCCCCGGTGCCGCCCGGCAACAGCGAAAGCTGCGGCCACTGCGCCAGCCCGCTGGTCGTGTTCGATCTGCAACGGCTGATGGCCTCGGTGATGGTGCGCCACGGCCTGCCGCTGCCCGCCGACGACGCGAGCCACGTGAGCTGGCGCTGCCGGGGTTGTGGCGACGCGGTCGATCCGACCTCAATGACCGCTTGCGCGCGCTGCGGCCACACCGTGCTGGCGCCGTCACTGAGTGATGCCCTGCCGCTGCTCAACGAACTGGAGCCGCGCCTGCGCCAGTTCCGGGCGCCGGGGGCTCAGCCGATGGGCGCCACCTTGCGGCGCCAGCGCGGGTTTCGTGGCACGGCATTCTTTCGGCACATCGTGCAGCCCTTCGGCCTGGGCGACCGGGGTGACTGGCGCGAATGGCTGCCGTCGGTGCTGCTACTCGCGGCGCTACTGGTGTTCTGGTACTGGTGAGTCGGGGGGAGCAGGGCGCCCCGCTCAGGTTTCGGCCAGCAGCTTCTCGACCAGCTGATGCAGCGCCGCGAAGTCGGGCTCGCCGACGTAACGCTTCACGATCTCGCCACGTTTGTTGATCAACACCGTGGTGGGCGTGACCTGCACCTGGTCAAAACTCTTCGCGATCGCGCCGGTGTTGTCGATCGCCACGCCGAACGGCAGCTTGCGCGTTTCGGCGAAGTTGATCACGTAGGCCGGCGGGTCGAAGCTCATCGCGACTGCCAGCGTTTCGAAGCCGCGCGCCTTGAACTTCTCGTGCGTGGCGACGATCTGCGGCATCTCGTGCACGCAGGTCGTGCAGTCGGTCGACCAGAAGTTCACCAGCACGACCTTGCCGCGCAGGCTTTCGATGTTGGAGCGGCTGCCGTCGAGCAGCGTGTAGGCGGCGTTCGGCGCACTCTGCGCTTTGCCCACACTGCCGAAGTACACGGCCGCGCCCAGGCCCAAAGCGACAATGGCGGCGGCAGAGAATCGAGCGGTCTTGTTCACAGGAGGTCCTTCATGCAGCGCAGAAAGTTTACGTCAGGCGTCGTCTCCCTCGGCGGTTTGTGGGCGCTTGCCGGCAGCGCTGACGCGGCCTCGCTCAGCGAGGGCGACGCCACGCTCGGCGTGCGGGCCGCGCTCGAACGCGGCGCGGTCACAGCGGTCGGCCTGCTGGGCAAGAGCGGCGGCTTCCTCGACAACCCCAAGGTGCGCATTCCGCTGCCCGGTTTCCTGAACGACGCGGCCCAGCTGCTCAAGATCACCGGGCAGCAAAAACGTGTCGACGAGTTGATCACCGCGATGAACCGCGCCGCCGAGGCCGCGGTGCCTGAAGCCAAGGCGCTGCTCGTGAGTGCTGTGAAAGCGATGAGCGTGAGCGACGCCACGCGCCTGATCCGTGGCGGCGACAACTCGGTGACGGAGTTCTTCGCCGAGAAGACCCGCACGCCGCTCGGTGTGAAGTTCCTGCCGATCGTGACCAGGGCGACCGAGAAGGTGTCGCTCGCCGACAAGTACAACCGCGTGGCCGGCAAGGCCTCGGGCCTGGGGCTCGTGAAGAAGGAAGACGCGAACGTGCAGCAGTACGTCACCCGCAAGGCGCTCGACGGCCTGTATCTGATGATCGGCGAGGAGGAACGCAAGATTCGGCAGGACCCGGTGGGGACGGGCAGCGCCATCCTGAGCAAGGTCTTTGGTTCCCTGAAATGAACTGACGACAAGTCCATCGGTGCGATGGCGGCGGCGGCCCGAAGCTAGGGGTTGTGGGCGGCGGGGGTGAGTCCTAAAACGTGACTCCCCTCACGCCGGAGACTCGCCGTGGCCACTTCCACCAGAACACCCAAGGGCGCGCGCGCCGCTGCTGCACCCACATCGCCCGCCGCCCGCAAGCGCAGCGCGCGCCCAGCGGCGAAGGCCCCCGCGGCCACGCGCAAGGGTGCCGCAAGCAAGGTGGCCAAGGTGTACCGCGTGCCGCCACGCGTCAGTGGTGCGGTCGCGATGGTCGCGGGGCAGAACCGGCTGCTGCAGGCGGTGGACCGGGTCTCGCTGAAGAACCGCCTGGCACTCAACGCCGTGGTGCGCGATTCGAAACACCCGGCGATGGACCTGGCGCCCACCTTCGTGCAGGTGTTCCAGCGCAACCGGCTCGGCGCGCAGCACCTCGCCGAAGCCTATGCCGAAGCGATCAAAGACCCGCTGCACCACCGCGAGCTGTTCCAGCAGGCCGCGGCCATGCCCGCGGCGCAGCGCAAGACGCTGATCAAGGGCTACTGCCGCGCCGGCCAGGCGCGCGGCGTGGTGCACGCCATCGGCCAGCTGCCGCGCGCGCAGGGGCGGGTTCTGATGAAAGACCTGGTGATCCGCGAAGACAAGAGCGTCGACGACCAGAACCTGCGCGAAGTGCTGCACTGGTTGCGCGATGCCGGTGCCGAGATCAGCCGCATGCAGCAGGGCCGCCCGCCCGCGCCGCCTGACACCGACGCGGCCGTCGTCGATTTCTTCGAAGACCTGGCCGACGAACTCGTCAGCGCCATCAACTCGATCATCCAGGCCGTCGTCGACGCCGTGAAGACCCTCGGCCAGGCCATCAAGGACGTGGTGAGCTGGGTCGCCAACGACGTGGCCAACCTCGTACGGGCGCTGATCAACGCCGGCCATTCGGTGCTCGAGCTGCTGAGCGCCGCCCTCGAAACCGGCTACGAGCTGGTGAAGAAGATCGTCGGTGGGCTCGAGGCCATCGGCCAGGGCCTGTTTAACGTGCTCGAAGCCGCATTCAACCTCGCCAAGGACTCGCTCATCACCGTGCTCAAGGCGATCGACAACCTCGGCCGCCAGCTCGGCGAGATGCTGTCGTGGATGGCGAGCCAGACCTTCGACATCATCAAGCGCGGCGCCGAAGCGCTGCTCGCCATCGGCAAGGCCGTGGGCAACGTGCTCGAACAGGCGTTCGCGTTCGGCGCCACGCTGGTGCGGGGTTTCGTGCAGGCCTTCATCGAGCTCGGCAAGACCGTGGCCGACATCTTCACCGCGCTGCTGACGCGCCCGTGGACGCTGTTCGACACGGTGGTGTCGTCGCTGCTGTCGCTCGGCCGCACGCTCGCGAGCATCCTGAACGAGGTGGTGAGCGCGGGTCTCGACCTGGTGAAAGAGATTGCGCGGGCCGCGGCACGCGCCGGGCAGGCGCTGATCGCGTTCACACAGTTCATCGCGACCGCCGTGGCCGACGCGGTGAAGAAGGTGCTGCAGGGCCTGCTCGAAGCCGGCAAGCTGCTGGTCGACGTGATCAAGACGCTGGCCACCCACGCGCTCGCCGCGGTCAAGAAGGTGGTGCAGGCCTTCTTCGCGCTCGGCAAGTCACTGCTCAACCTGCTGAAGGAAGTGCTGAGCCTGAGCGCGCAGTTGTTGAAGGCGGTCGTGAAGGCCGCGATCGAACTCGGCAAGACCATCGTCGAGTTCACGAAGCAGATGGTCGAGTTCACCTACAAGACCGCGGCGCGGCTGGTCGAAGCGGCGCTGGCGGCGGGTGCCGCAGTGGTCGAGATTCTGGAAGCGGTGGCCAAGGCCAGCTACTTCGTGTTCCGCAAGATCATCAACGCGGTGCTGCAGGCGCTCGGCCCGGTGGGTGACATCCTGGGCTGGCTGCTCGACCGCGGCGAAGCGCTGGCCTCGGGGCTGTGGCGCGAGGCGATGCTGGCGATCCGCTTCGTGAAGAAGAGCGTGACCGAGGTGCTCGACTGGGCTGCCGCGCAGGCGCAGGCGGTGTTCGAGCGCATCGTGCAGTTGTGCGAAGAGGTCGGTGCGGCCGTCACCGAAGTGATCGACTGGGCGGTGGCGCGTGGTGCCGACGCGCTCGACCTGCTCGGCGGCCTGTGGGAGAAGGTGGGCAACTCCATCACCTACGCACTCAATTACCTGCAGAACGACTTTCTGCCCGGCCTGGCGAAGTTCGTGAAAGGCGCGCTCGGCGCCGGCTTCGAGCTCGCCAAGCTCGTGGTCTGGACGGTGGGCAAGGCCTTCGAGGTCTCGCTCGAAGTGGTGCGCGGCATGCTCGAGGCCGGTGTCACGCTGGCCGAGCTGGTGATCGAAACCGTGAAGCACCCCGACCAGGCGATGCAGAACCTGATGCGCGCCGCGCGCCAGCTGGGCCAGACGCTGAACCAGGTGGTCGATGCCTTCCAGCAGGCGGGCGCCGAGTTCGTCGACGAGTTCGTGCGCACGATGGTCGCGATCGGCGAGAACATCAAGGACATGCTGGTCGCGGTGCTCGAAGTGGCGGTCGGTCTGCTCAGCACCGTGGTGATCCTGCTGATGAACATGCTCAACGGCTTCCGCCATCTCACCGCGGCGGAGCGCGCCGATGCGCTGCTCGTGTTCGGCAGCTCGGTCGATCTCGACAACGCGTTCATCGCGACCGATTCGCCGACCAACAAGATCATCTTCGGCATCCAGGACTTCTGCACCGGCAACCCCGAGTCGCGCGCTTTCGTGACCGGCAACCTGATCAATTTCGACGCCGACGAACTGCCGATCAAGCGCTACCAGTTCATCCACGAGATGACCCATGTGTGGCAGAACCAGAACGTCGGCCCGGTGTACCTGGGGCACGCGATCTTCAGCCAGATCGCGCAGGGCGACGCGGCCTACAACTACGGCTACAACACCGGCGACGCCGGCATCAACCTGCCCAACGCCGACTACAACGGCGGCGCCGAGCCGAGCATCTCGGAAGGCTTCGCGACCGGCGAGGGCGCGCAGGCGGTGCTGAGCGCACCGGGCACCGACTTCATGGGCTTCAACCCCGAGCGGCAGGGCCAGATCATGATGCATTACTTCGTGCGCCGGGTGCTGCTGAACCAGCCACCGGCCACCTATGCGCCGTGGCAAACCTTCGCCAGCTTCGTTCAGTCGCACCCGCAAGTGGCCTGAGGTGTCGCATGCTGCTGGGCCAGTTGTTGACGCATCGCCGGGGCAGCGCTTGTTGTTCGTGCTGCCGGCCGATGCGCTGCCCGACTTCGGCGAACTGCTGGCGGCCTGGCGCGAACGCGGGATTCACGTGACGACGCTCATCAACGACGGCGCCTTGCCCGACGTGAAGGCGCTGTTGGCCGACACCGACACCACCGACGCGGTGCTGCTCGCCGGCTCGGCACGGCGTGCGCCTGCCACGGTGGTCGGCGGGCCGTTGGTCGCCGACCGCAGCGGGCGCCGCGTGCCGGTCGCGTGGCTGCCGCTCACTTGCCGTGAAAACAACCGGCGCTTCGCCGCCACGGCCGCCCGGGTGCAGCGCCGCGTCCGCGAGCAGCCTGCCGTGGCCGTTTTGGGCCAGTGGCAGCCGCGCTACCTGCGTGTGGCCGACCGCATCGAGGCGCTGCTCGCCCCGTACCTGCACACGCTGCGCTGGACCGGCGACGTGCTCGGCCGCGACGACACGGTGCGCTCGCTCGGCAGCGGCCTCGGCCTGGCGATGTACGTCGGCCACGGCCGGCCGGTGGGCTGGGTCGGTTACCACGGCGTGCGCGCACACCACTTCGAGACCGCCTGGGCCGAGCCGGCCACGCGCGGCGAACCGCTCGGTGCGATGCTGTCGTTGTGCTGCCGCACCGCGAGCCGGCGGCGGGTGGGTCTGTCATACGCCGAAGCTTTGCCCTTGCTCGGCGTGGCGGCGGCGAGCTTCGGCGCCGTCGGCGACACGCTGCACACCGACAACACCCGCTGGGCAATCGGCCTGTGCGATGCGCTGGCGGGTGGCGCGCAGACGGTCGGCGAGTTGATCGCGCGGGGCGCCCCGGCGTCGCCCACAGCGTCGTCTTCGTACCGGCTCATCGGTGACCCGATGGCGCCACTCTGCGGCACGCTGCGTGGACTGGCCCGCGCGGCCCGCGTGACGACCTACCCATGAACGAGAGTCTGCTCACTTTCCTGCGCGGCGAGTTGCGCGCCATCAAGCCGGCCCTGCCCGAAGTGCTTCCGGCCGACGCGCATTACAGGATCGAGCTCGACCTCGATTCGCTCGACCTCGTGGAGCTGGTGGCGCGCATCGAACAACGCTACGGCGTATTCGTCCCCGATGCCGACCTGCCGCAGTTCAGCTCGCTCGAAGCGACTGTGCGCTACATCAGCGCGCGGCTTCCGGCATGAGCGAGCCCGCGGTGCGCGTCGTCATCACTGGCGCGGGGGCGATCACGCCGCTGGGCTTATCGGCCGCGGCAAGTTGGCAGCGGCTCATGGCCGGCGACAGTGCGGTACACGAATGGCCCGATCTGCTGGCGGCCGGCTACCGCTGCGCGCGCGCTGGCCGGATCGAGGGCTTCGAGGCCGAACCGCTGCGGCGCGGCCGGGCGCTCGCCATCGCGGCGGCCGAGCAGGCGGTCGAGTCTGCGGGCATCGGCTTGCCGCCCGAACGTACCGGTGTTTTCATCGGCAGCACGCTCGGCGAAAGCGAAGCCTTCGAGCGTGCTGCGGAAGGCGCCGACATCGATGTGGCCGGTTTTGGTGTGGCGTCGTTCGGCGAAGGCCTCCGCGCGCGCTTCGGGCTGCGAGGCGCGAGCCAGTCGCTCGCGACCGCCTGTGCTGCGGGCAACTACGCGGTGGGTGCGGCGCTCGCCGCACTGCGCGCCGGCCGCATCGACGTGGCCTTGGCCGGCGGTGCCGAGCCCTTCTCGCGCTTGTCGATGGTCGGTTTCAGCCGCTCGCGCGCGATGGCGGCCGACGCCTGCCGCCCGTTCGATGAGCAGCGCAGCGGCATGCTGCTGGGCGAGGGCGCCGCGATGTTCGTGCTCGAACGTGCCGACGACGCGTTGCGCCGCGGCGCCGTACCGCTGGCCGAAGTGGTGGCGCTCGGCCTGAGCTGCGACGCCCACCACCCGACCGCGCCGCGGCCCGACGGCAGCGGCATGCGCGCTGCGATGCAGCGTGCGCTCGACGCCGCGGGCATCGCGCCGGCGCAAGTCGATTGGGTGAATGCGCACGGCACCGGCACACGCGCGTCGGACGCTGCCGAAGCGCTGGCGCTGCGCGACCTGTTCGGCGCCGTGGTGCCGCGCGTGAGCGGCAGCAAAGGTGCGCTGGGGCATGCGCTCGGCGCGGCGGCGGCGATCGAACTGGCGATGTGCCTCGAAGGCTTGCGGGCTCAGTTGGTGCCGCCGACTGCGGGGCACGACCGGGCCGATCCCGATGCGGGTGTCGCCTGCACGCAGGTGGCGACGCCGGCGCGCCTGCGCTGGGTCATGAACAACGCTTTTGCTTTTGGTGGGCTGAACTCGGCGTTGCTGTTGCGGGCCTGGGAGGCGTGATGGAGATTTCGGCGCACTGCGCGGCCAGCATCGACGCCTTGCTCGAACGCGAAGCCGTTGAAGCGGCGTTGGCCACGCTCGCACCGCTGTTCGAGTTCGACGGTGCACGCGAGCGCAGCGCGCTCTTCGTCGTGTCGTCGAACGCCGGCTCGGCCACGGCGATGCGGTTCTGGGCCGACGCGGTGCGCACCGGTGTTGCGCTCGCCAGCCCTGAACTCTTTCCCTGGTGCCTGGCGAACGCGCCCTGCGGTGCGATCGCGCGCCGCTTCGGCATCACCGGGCCGAATTTCACCTGCCTCGGCGAGGCCAATGCGTTGACGGGCGCGCTGCAAGCGGCCGCCGACGAACTGGCCGCGGCCCGGGTCGACGTGGCCTTGATCGTCGCGTTCGAGTTTGCCGACACGGTGCACGGGCGCGCCGAGTTGCTCGGCTTGCGGTTGGGCGGTGCTGGCCCCGCGCGCTGCCTGCACCTGGACCCGGCGATGATCGAATCGGCGGGGCTGTCGTTGCGCTCGGCGATCAGCGGCTTGGGCAAGCTGCTGATCGCGCACGACCCGGCCTGATCAAACCCCTTTCGAGAGCTCGAACAGCAGCGCCGACGGCAGCGAGGTGGCGAGCACGTCACGCCCGACGCGTGCCATCGAAGCGCCGGAGAAGCCCGACATCTCGAAGGTGTTGCCTTCTTCGACGATCTCGATGAACACGAAATCGGGCACCTCGGCCAGGATCTCTTCGCGCAGAGCGGCCAGGCGCTCGCCGCTCTGGATCGACTCGACGACGATCGCGTGCGGCAGGCCTTCGCGGCAGAACGCCGCTGCCTCGTCGACCGTGCCGACGAAGTCGACGATCAGGCTCATGTCGCGCAAGGCGTCGCGGATCTGCAGCCGCATGTCGCGGCGCGACGCGACCACCAGCACGTGGCTGCCGGCCAGGCCTTGCGAGTGCGACGACACAGAAAAACCGTCGTTCAGGTCCATCGCGCTCACCGCTTCGACTTCGTCGGTGGCGGTGCGCGGAAATTCCAGCACGAGTGTCGTGAAGCCGGCCTCTTCGGCGCGCTCGACGATCAAACCCATGATCCACGCGGTCTGCTCCAGCAGGCGCCAGGTGAGCGAGTCCAGCCCGCTGGGTGCGGTGGCGCTGGCCACGTCGGTGACTTCGTCGAGCGGGCGGTGAGCGAAGCGGCACGACAGGCGCGCGTTCGCCGGCCAGGCCTTGATCTCGATCGAGAACACGATCTGCGAATAGGCCCCGGCCAGCGCCCAGTCGAGCGTGGAATTGAGCAAGCTGAACAGCAACGAGGCGTCGACCACCACCTCGGCCGGTTTCAGCTCGGGCTTGAGCACGATGCCGCGCGCTTGCGTCTCGCGGCCGCGGTGGGCGAGCACGCCGCTCAGCACATCGGCGAGCTGCAGGCGTTCGTGCGACTGGCGGATGCGGCCGGACGCAAAGCGTGTGAGTTGCTGGCCGATCATGCCGGCTCGGCGGGCACTTTCCACCTCTTCGCGCAACGCGCGCAGGCCCTTGCGATCGATGTTGCCGGTGCTGGTGAGCGAGTTGATGCGCTCCAGCGCCGCCGTCAGCGGCGCGGCGATTTCAACCCCGATCTGGGCCACCAGCTCGGCCCAACGCGCGCTTGTCGGCGACGTGTCGACGGCCGGCGGGGTGCGCGCAGCGCCCAGCGCTGGCGGGGTGCGCCCGATGTCCGACAAGTCCATTTTCTTTTCCTGGGTCATTTGCAATTGCTGGCGCGGGCTGCGATTCGGGAGCGATCCATCCGTCGCAGGAGTTTGTGGCCATGCTGGTTCGCACGCCAGCGTCTCAACGCGGTTTCCCCAGAGCCGGGGGAGTGAATAAATCACGAGTCGTCACTTTTAGACACAATTGTCAGCTTTGTGCTGGAACGCGGGCGCCTGGTGGCTTCAGATCGCCCGCGCGGCGCGAAGTGCGGTGACTTCTGCCGGCGTCAGCCCGAACTCGCCGAGAATCTGTTCCGTGTGTTCGCCCAGCAGCGGCGGCGGGCGGCGGTACTGCACCGGCGTGGCGGAAAACTTCATCGGGCTCGCGACCAGCCGCACGCTTCCCGAAAGCGGGTGCGGCATCTCGACCGTCATCTCGCGCGCCAGAACCTGGGGGTCGGCGAACACGTCGGCCAGGTCGTTGATCGGGCCGCAGGGCACCTTGGCGGCTTCGAGGCTTTCCAGCCAATCGGCGCGCCCGCGTGTTTTCATGCAGGCGGCGAGCAGCGGCACGAGCACGGCGCGGTGGCGCACGCGGTCGGCATTGCGGGCGAACCGGGCATCGCGTGCGAGCTCGGGTTGGCCTGCCACTTCGCAGAACTTGGCAAACTGACCATCGTTGCCGACTGCGACGATCATGTGACCGTCGGCCACTTCGAACACCTGGTAGGGCACGATGTTCTGGTGCGCATTGCCCATGCGCTGCGGCACCGCGCCCGAGGTCAGGTAGTTGGCACCGAGGTTGGCGAGCATCGCCACCTGCGTGTCGAGCAGTGCCATGTCGATGGCCTGGCCCTCGCCGGTGAGGTCGCGGTGGCGCAGTGCGGCGAGGATCGCCGTGGTGGCGTACATGCCGGTGAACAGGTCGGCCACCGCCACGCCCACTTTTTGCGGGCCGCCGCCACTCGCGTCGTCGGCGATCTCGGCTCGCGACGGGCCGGTCACGCTCATCAGGCCGCCCATGCCTTGCACCGCATAGTCGTAGCCGGCGCGTTCGCGGTACGGGCCGGTCTGGCCGAATCCGGTGATCGAACAGTAGACGAGGCGCGGGTTCAACGTGTGCAGGCCGGTGGCGTCCAGGCCGTAGCGCGCCATGTCGCCGACCTTGTAGTTCTCGACGAAAACGTCGCTTTGCAGCGCGACGCGGCGGATCAGCGCCTGGCCTTCGGGCCGCGCGATGTCGACCGTGATCGAGCGCTTGTTGCGGTTGGCGCCGAGGTAGTAGGCCGCTTCGGCCGTGTCCTGCCCGTCGCTGCCCTTCAGGAACGGCGGGCCCCAGCCGCGCGTGTCGTCGCCGCCGCTGCTGCCCGGGCCGGGCGGGCGTTCGACCTTGATCACATCGGCGCCGAGGTCGGCCAGCGTCTGCGTGCACCACGGCCCGGCGAGCACGCGCGACAGGTCGAGAACACGCACGCCACGCAGCGGCAGGCTCGGCGAAGGGGGGGTGTCGGGGCTCATGCGAACGATTGTGCGGCAGGCCCACGATGCCGATGCTCGGGATAATGCGCCGATGAAATTTCTTGCGGCATGGCCGGTTCTGCTCGTTCTGACCGGCCTCGGCGCGTGTTCGCCGACGCTCGACTGGCGCGAGACGGCGGCCGAGGGCAGCGGTGTCGTCGCGATGTTCCCGTGTCGGCCCGATCGCCACGCCCGCAGCGTCGAACTGGTGGGTTCGAAGCTGAAGATGGAGATGCTGGTGTGCCCGGCCGGTGGCGCGACCTACGCGCTGAGCTTTGTCGACGTGCCCGATCCGGCCCGGGTGAACGCTGCGCTGGCCGAACTGCGCACGGCGGCGCTGGGCAATGTGCGGGCCGTGGCGCCCGACGTGGCCCCGGCCGGAGTCGGCGGCATGACGCCGAATGCCGAGGCGGTGCGCGTGGCAGCGGCCGGGCACCTGCCCGATGGCGCGGAGGTGCAGTTGCACGCGGTCTTCTTCGCCAAAGGCCTGCGCGTCTACCAGGGCAGCATCGTCGGCGCCAGGCCGGTGG
>Ga0307516_10001027_pt1 | contig 38750 bp, 54 predicted proteins | sample 19_EM_MG_FD_203310 | JGI IMG/M metagenome (GOLD analysis project Ga0307516, IMG submission 203310) | Populus trichocarpa ectomycorrhiza microbial communities from riparian zone in the Pacific Northwest, United States - 19_EM | ecosystem: Host-associated > Plants > Roots > Unclassified | place... | reverse complement strand
GTGGTGGAGGAGCGATCTCAGGGGTCCTTTTCAAGCGGCCATGACGCTAAATTTTAGCGTGTGGCGCAATGACTGGGTGTGGCTGCCAGCTGGTCGAATTTGGTGTCGCTCCCTTTTTTATTTTTTATTTTTATTTTTACCCCTAAAAAACACCATCCCCCATCCACACAACGTTCCCACACAAGCGATCCCTCGTCGACCAACTATCACTTCAACTACAACACTTTGCTCATTGCTCGTGCATTCGGTGCCCGCCTAGTCTACTCGCTCGTGTCCGCTCGTGTGCTCTGCTCGGAACCCCGTCGCTCGCGTACCTGTTGCTCGCGGCACCTGGAGCCCTGGCAGCCAGTCTCGTTACATACAACACGGTTCTCCAATTTTTTGCTACTTCTAATTTTTGCTTGCTTGCTATTGCACGTCGAAGAGACCGGCTACTATATTTTTATAAAACAAATAATTGCAACTCCCAAGGTCTATGCCTTTCTAAAATCTCGGATCGTGAATTTACCAATGGCGCGACTGCTTCCTCATCCACATCCGTGTGAGTATCTGTTGCACGCGATTTTCCCAATAATTCTCCCCCATCAACTCGCACCCACCGTAACTGCTCCGCGATAACGAAGATTTAGAATTGCCTCCGTCCGTTCACTATCTCGTATTGGTGCTTCTTCAGCAGTCTCACTGGTACAGATCGAGTCATTTCATACACTTCCGATCCAAGCTCATCGAACTTGGATATACCAGTTGTAGGCGCAAGATGTAAGCGCTTTGTCACATTATCGAAGTGAAAAATATGTTGACATGTAAGATAATAGCGATGAGAAAATCTACTAATCATTAAAATTCACGTATTAATTTGAAGGAAAATGAATACCGGCAAGAACACTTTAATTTCCATCATACCAGTGTTCCTTCCTCCTAATGGCACCGCGTAATGCACTGAAATTTTATGGCACTGCATAATGTTCTCGGTTTCCGTCAAAAAATCAACGGTTGTACAGACCTTTTCACCGTACAACTGTTCTAAGCACGGCCGTGATGGTGCTCGGTTTTCCGTTCGAGAGTGACAGTAGGATTTGGTCCGAGGAGGTGACGTGTCAGGTTGACTGTAACCGAACACTGATATTTCTCGCGGATATCGCTGGTTCTTCGTTTGATCTGGTTCTCTTCGGCTTGTGGTTTGGCGGCTGGCATGTTTGGCTCTTTTTCACACGGCATTCACTATGTTCAACCTCTTCAGCCCCTTTCTGCTGTAACTTTTTGTTTCGAAACCTATAAACGTTACTAACAGCTAGATATCGTTGAACTCCGCAATTGGTAGAATAACAGGCTTTTCTAACTGAAAGAGTTACGTCTTCCAATGTGACGCGTCTTTGGGGAGGGGAAACATACTAGAAGACATTCTGTTGAATGAAATGGTTTGTAGCTGTCACGGTATCATATGTACAATGAAGTATTCGCGTAGGTGGGATGAGAAGTATCCCCTTTTTTAATCCCCCTTTTTTCCCCGTTACTAATGCCAGCTGAGTTGTCGCAGCCACACGTTTATTTTTTAAGCTTAGCGTGGTGGCCGCTTGAAAAGATTCCGATCGCACAGTCCTGTCGCGAGTCACTCGGATGTGGAGGCTGGTGTCTACATACACTATCTACATACTCAGCGGAAGAAGGTCGGCAGCCAATAATAGGGATGACCAATGTGCGTGCGGGCGAACCTCCCCAGGTGGAACTTTTAGCGTAAGAACTCTAGCCAATTTTTTTTTGTTTATTCATTACTCGCGTGCGACCTATCAGATCATGGGGAGGCTATTCTACAGTCCGTTTCCTGTCCGGTGACGGAGTAGGAGTGATGCAGCGAAGCGAGCGACGCGGGGGTTTTTCCTATTCAGTCATAGACTGGGTGCGACCTGCATACATACAAGGTATGTGCATATGTACGAGTATAATGTGCATATATAGTTATCTGGATCATGGCGAAGTCACACAGTACAACGAGGCGGCGCAAGGGTTCAACAAGTTTTTTTTTTTTTGTTTATTCATTACTCGCATGCGATCTAGGAAGGCAAGGGTTTACAAGTGAGGACGTGGACGTTGACGTCCCAAAAAAAGTATGGGACCTAACCCCAACGTACGTGTAGGAACAAGGCTGCCGGGTTGACGCCAAGCACCGTCAACTCTACCGCCGCCCAGCCAATCGCACCACAGCACAGCCCATCATTGCGCACACATGAGGGAATTGTCGCGCAATCAGTCCCCCAGCTGGCGGCGGACTTTTGGGTTTAGCGGGCGGCTGCGCCGTGCAGCACCGCGGGCGCATCGATGAGTGACTGGCTGGCAGGAGCTTTCTCCGCGAATCATCTCGGACTAGCTTAGGAGAGCACTTCCCTCGCCGCAGCACCGGCGGTCTTCCGGATACATGCGCACGACTCGACCACCCCCAGCACCATCCGACGCCGCAGTGCGAAACCACAAAAAAAAAGCAAGCAACTCCATCAAGTACAAGCATCGCTTCCACCCCATCTGCCCATCCCATCCTCCCGCCGTCTCATCCTTTCATCCCATCAGTCCACAGCACAACGATGGCTCCGCAGCACGTCGCCACCTCTCCCGCTCCTGCTCCCGCCCGCTCCCCTCCGCCCACCCGCAACGGCAAGTCTCGCCCGCCCTCATCATCCATCCACTAACGTCCGCCAGGGTCAGGCCACGCCGCTCCCGCTGCAGGTGCGGGGGCGGCGGTGGCTTCGCAGTACGTCCCCGCCGCCGCCGCCGCCGCCGCCGCCGCCCTTCCGCCGCCCGCGCCCGCCCATATCGGTAGGTCCCACCCGCTCTCCAGCGCCTATCCACTGACGCCCGCCTGGGCCAGGCCAAGCCGAGCCCGCCGCAGCTACGGCGACGCCGTACACCCTCGGCGTGTGGCTGCAACAGACGCCGGACGAGGACGCCGTGGTCGTGTTTACGCATCATGTAGAGCTGGGGTAGGGGTCGGGGGCAGCTACGTGGCGGGAGGAGTGTATACGGGTTCTACTTCGTCTCCCTAGTACCCGGCCCCCACAGGCCGTGACTGACAACAAAATTCTTCCTCGCTGTTAACTATTTTTTTTTGCTCATTCATTAATCGCTTGTGACATATCTAGATCATTGAAAGCACTGTCGCTAGTCTCAGCTGACGTCCCCATCGCCATGACCTAGTGAGGCCGCATGCCATTGCGATGACGGTGATTCAGTAATCGGATGCGACTTCATCAGATCGTGGCGATATTGTATACAGTCCGGTAACCACGCGGACCGCGGCGGTTCCCCCTGTCCCCGCCCTGACCTATCCCGGCACAAGGAAAGAAAGAAAGATACCGCATCACTCCTCACCCGCATCCCTCTGAGTCCAAGCTCTGTACCTACTACCTCCACCGCCCTGTCCGGTACTACCCTGCGCCCCACCTCTGCGCCCCACGTCTGTGGAGTTGAGGAAGTTCAAGAGCACCCTCGTGCACCGGTCGTACGCCAGGAGGCCCCGGATCTCAAACCGGTCCTTCCTGCTCCCCGTAATTTTTCGCCCTCAGCCCACAGGATCTTCTGCTGCCGTTCCTACCGCGCACAGTTCTTGAGCGAGTGCTTCTGTGTGAGTGGCTTTTGTACGGACACCACAGCACTCAGCAGTGACCCGTTCCCCGTCCACCACAGGTACCCAGTGAGATAATGCCCCTTTAGCTAGTAGAACCGGCCAGGAAACCTCTTCGTTGCCAGCCTCCACCTTATTCGCGCGCTACTTTTCTGGTATCTTGTACTTCTTGGCGGTGATCCGACAGTCACAGGCGATTAATGAATAAGCAAAAAAAAATAAAGGCACCTAGTTCAAGACGTCGAGTGACCTTCTATGACACAAACCGGCGAGCCAATGCTGGGAAGCGGAACGGCGTACGGCGTGGTCGGGCTAGAAATCAGCTCAGTTCTCTGTTTTAGGTGGAGCCAACATGCCTTCTATGGTGAGCACTGCAGAGGTGGAGCGCTGGCGTGGCCGGTATGTATCGATCGGCTGCCTTGATGACACCCTTTCCGTCCTATCCCATCGGCGACCGCGACAGAAGGGCGCTGGAGCCACGGCGCACTTGGCCTTTCCCAGCCCTATTTTCTGCGTTTTGCCGCGGCACGTCAGCATAGATATCTGCAGGTTAGATCAGCACGGAGCCGCGAACCCTTTGGTGGCCATCGTCCCCGGCGATGGTGGGTATCGTTGGGTGTGTCGCCCAGCCAGATACTGCACAGCATCGCCACAGCTTCAGCCTCGACGCATGCCCCGATACTCTGTAGTTACTTGCAGCAGTCTGTCCTCCTTTTACTTGAGCCGTTTTCTTATTCATTAATCGCATGCGACCTGCCTAGATGACGGCGATGTACACACTTTCCCCGCACCTGTCCACTTTCCTTGCGGCTCGTTGTGGCTCCTCCTGCCCTCCGCCCTAGCCTGTCCCGTGTAGAGCGTACTAAGAAAATATCAAAGGAAATGACAAAAGAAGGACAAAAGAAAGGGTAAAGGAAGACGCCATCTCACCTCCTCAGTCCTCCTCTACGGAGGCCATGAAGGAGGGTGTGGGGATGAACACCAGTCGTTCCACAACCTCAGCCCCCACCTCCTCAACCCCGGCCTCCGACACCTCGCTCTGGTCATCTTCCTCAGCCGTTCGGACCTCGCCTGCTTACACCTATGGTGGAGAGGAGCGCCCGGCTGCACCTCTCGACCGCGAAGAGGACCCGGATCTTCAAGCGATCTTTTCCCCTGTCGGTGTCACTCGCAGTAAATCACACGTGTAGACTTTCCGAGCAAGCCGTTGAATAATGGATAGAAAGTTGATGGAAGCGGTGAAATCTATGTGTATTGCTTGGAGAGAAAAGGAAGATAACAGTCTAAGCACATGTATGTATTATACGTTTACGGCGTGCACTTCTTCAGAACTACGCATACGTGGTAGTCGGACAGAGTTGCTCGTGTTATCACCTTGGAGGAGGAGCGCAGGAGAAGGCCTTCGAGCAAGCAATACTTGAGGGCCCGATGGGTGGAATTTATGAAGCACAACCGGCTGCAGAAAATAGTGAGTCCATTGCCCCCAGAACATGAACCCAGGAGGTGGCTTTGCGGCATCGGTGGTGGAAGTTCTCAAGGCTGAGTTGTCCGCTGTGGCGCCTGAATTGGACTCGGACTCGAGGATCGAGGCCTGTGAGGATCCTCCTCCCCAGTTAAAGAAGGACAAGGTGAAGCGCGCATAATGGGATGGAGGAGAATATGGGGGTGTGGCCTACTGTCGTGGCGGAAACAAAGGAAGATTGGACTTTCATTCACATTTCTTTTCCATCTGATATCTAAAATGTATGTTTCACTGCATTCATTTCAGTGCTTCAGTATCGGACGTGACATGGACGACTCGCTTGCGGTTGTGGTGGTTGTGGTGGTTGTGGTGGTGGTGGTGGTGGTGGTGGTGGTGGTGGTGGTGGTGGTGGTGGTGGTGGTGTCGACCTGCTTGAAGCGGCTAGACCGTGAATCAACACGTTCTGATTCACTTACATATCCCCTACACGGTCGCGTGGGTGTGCATTTGTTGCTGTGCATGGGCTAGACTATGCCGCTTTCGGGGATAGGCGCGGCAAAGGGCGGCATACATGGGGCTACCGCGGTATGGAGGCGCGGCAGCGGCGTGGTAAGCGAGGGCTGCGTTGCACGAGACGTGAAGGTGCCGCATGATCGCCATGTACCGGTTCTTCGGGAGAACAGTGGCGCAGAAACAATATTGGCTGTGGCTGCTGATCGCTGCCGTTCTTCTTGCGTAGGTTCCTTGCGGAGGCGTTGGTCTGCTCGACAAGGTTTTCCCAATCTGAGTCCTGCCACACAGCAACTGAAGCACCTAGGACAGTTGGGTCTATCCCCTCTAGGATGTTGATCTTCATTGGATGCTCCCTCCTTTCATTGGCTCGAACTCTTTCAGCACCACAGGAACAGTGCTCTCGCCACACTTCTTCCTCCTTCCTGTACTGGTCTTTGGCGGCATCGCCGGGCGGTTGGGTTCCCGCTCGTGGAACTGGCGACGAGCGGAGTGGTGACGACAATTCTAGCGAAGATGATAGGATAGAGAGAGAGGTCACGCCAGTATTCTAGGAATGCCAGGGCGCTGACATACGTTGTGTCTCCCCGGGGAAACCCTGAAGCGGCATGCGGGTGAGTTACTGGCTTCTCCTCTGACTGCGCTTAATTAACCGAATTTGGAATAGTTCATGCACTGCAACAACTCTGTACTCTACTCTATACCGGCGCGACCTAATCGCCAGCGGCGATTTGTGCTACGGCTGCTGAGCCTGCCTCAGGGGGACCGGGCACGGGGGATTAGGGAGGTTCTGCAGATTCCGAGCACCACAACTACAACTATCCGGGGTTACCAGGTGGACTTAGCTTGTTCGTGAGGGATGAGAGGTTCTGCAACCAAGGCGCAAACTAGAATTATGGAGTGGGGGCGAGGCCGTGCACAAGTCAGCTAGCAGGGGGTGATACATCTAGGCTTGGAAGACCTCAGATGACAGGCGTCTTGAGCGGCGCCGCAAGAGACAAGTCTGGTGTGTACAATACTGCAAGACAAGAGTTTGGCGCGACGCCGCGGCAGATGGACGTCGGAAAAGTGAAGGGATTCGAAGGACAAATGCGATTTCCTTGATTTCGGCGCTGGTGAATCGGAGGTATTCCAGACACCAGGTATCGTCATGATGATCAATAGACATTTTATTTGATGGATCGTAGGTAATTTGGCGCTTCGGTGTGTAGCTCTTTACCACCTGGCTTGGTCCATGAGGAAGGGTTGTGATATGTACGTTAGAGGCGTTCCGCAAAAGTTGCCCGACCAAGTTGCCCGACTCTTGGCATGGGGGCCGGATTTTAGCACACCAGGATAGGATAGGAACATTGAGATGAACGCCTGGATTGGATAACTAGGTAAGATCCAGACGAATTAGTTGGCTACCTATCCTATACTGGCGTGCTAAAATCGGCCCCCATGCCAAGAGTCAGGCAACTTGGTCGGGCAACTTGGTCGGGCAACTTTTGCGGAACGCCTCTAATAATTGTACCCGTTGGTGTCGATGAAACAACATCATTGGTAGCGGTGTGTCGAGGGCTTCGGCGATTGCAGCAACAAAAGTGGGAGAAATTTGTAAACGCATCGTTACTTGCGTGTGTTGTGTGTTGTCAGCAGGTTGGAGATGGGAACAAGAGGCAGTAGCATAGTCTGTACCCCTATCCTAAGCACTGCTATCCAATCAGCGTCTTTGTTTACATTCTATAGTTTATGCTAATTCACGAACTTCAAGTAGTTGATGGAGGTGACCAGGGCCCTGGTCTACACGATAGTTAGCTAGCGCGTTGGCTTACCTCAATTAAGTAGGACCCCTGTCCGTTGCTGTGGTGATAGTTGTAGTTGTAGTTACGGGGGGGGGGGGGGGGGGTTGCAGAACCTCCCTATTGTGGACGCACCGACAAAGATCAGGCGACGGCTCACGGGCACTCTCGCCTATGCTGGACGGACGGAGAGCACAGTACTGCTGGAGGAACCGGAATACCTCGATGCGGCGCTGTTGCAGGAAGAGGAGGAGGCGGCGAAGGCGGAAGCGGAGAAGGCCCGGCCTGGACTCACCATGTTCACGGACGGGTCGCGAATGGGGGACGGAGCCGCAGGCTATGCGGTGATGTGGAAAAAGGGGGTGTGTTGGGCGGGCATCGGAACCCACATGGGATACAACCAGGAAGCTTACGACGCGGAGTGCGCCGCTCGCACCCGTCTGCGCCGAGAAGAAACACGATCCCAGAACGGGTCACCATGTTCTCAGGTGCACAAGCGGCCATCAGACGGATGGCATCGGACGGCCCTGGCCCGGGACAGCAGTGCGCTCTCCAGGCGCGGAAGCGCATTGCAGCGCTACAGAGGGCCAGGCCGGGCATCATCACCGAAATCCGATGGTGCCCGGCGCACAAGGGAATTGCCGGCAACGAGAAAGCCGACGAGTCGGCAAAGGTTGCGGCGGAGGAGCCAGGCACCCATGGGGTGGAATGGCTGAACTACTCCGATCGGACGGAAGTGCGGGCGATGCCTCCCCCACGATCCCTGTGGGAGACCCCGGAGAAGAAGTGGGTGGAGGTGCACCAGCACCCTGGAGGCCAGACCTCCAAGACGAAGTATCGGATGCCAAAAAGCCAAAAGCAGGACGGCACGGTAGCTGGGGGCACCAAGAGGCAAGCCTCGCGATTCTACCAGATCAAGACGGGGCACTGCCTGACCGGGCAGTACCTCAACTGGACGAAGAACAGGGCCACCCCGCAATGTTGGTGGTGCCGGTACCCGAACCAGACCCGGGAGCACCTATTCAGGATGTGACCTGAGTGGAAGGCCCAGCAGAAGATCCTGTGGGCGGAGGTGTGGAAAGAGACTGGGAAGGGGAAGGACCGGTGGAAGATCCGGGACCTCCTGGCGGACGAGAGGTACGGCCAGGCGGTACTAGACTTCCTCTCCACCACGGACATGGGAAGGCGGGGGCCGGCCGAGGACGACGCAGTGAGCGAGATGTCGGAGGCGGAGCTGCGGGAGTGGTTGGAGGAGCAGGGCGGGGGCTAAGGAGCCGGGCGTTAGGGAGCTACCCCTGTTCCTCCCCACGCCTGACTTCATGGCGTCTGCAGGGACGGTCTAGGAGCTGGGCGGCGCTTTTCCTTTGCTCTTTCCTTTGGCCTTCACGCTCGCTTTCCTTTCCTTTGTAATTCCCTTGGTGCGCATCACATCTTGGGACAGGACTGGGCGGAGGGCAAAGGGGAGCTTGCAACGTACCGCCACTGCACGGACAGCGTACAGGACCATGATCTGATAGGTCGTGTGCGAGTAATGAATAAACAAAAAAAAATATACCAGCGCGACTGCGTAGGGGATGGCCTGGTTCACTGCGCTACTACGTTAACTATTGTTCCACCTTTTAAGGCACTTGTCGCTCGTCTCGGCTAACCGAAGAAGATGACTTCGCCAAGTGTCTATGTAGAGTATAGGTATATACGCTCTAGCCAACCGGGAAAATTTTAGCGTTTATAAATGGGCCGGTCAGTTTATAAACTGGCCGGCCTGCCAGCCGGCGGGCGTGCTATTCAGTCAATGGTCTGGTTTTACCGCCAGACCGGCTCACCCACCAAATAGAAACTATGTCAGTCCACCCACAAAATAGATCACCAGTTTTTAGAAACACTATGTCAGTCAACCTGGTTTCCATCGGCAGACCGGACAGCCCACAAAATTTGTAGAGTAGGGGAAAAACTCGAAGTGAGGAAGCGGATTCCACAACCCTCGACCCCGGCCTCACCACCTATCTTCCTTACCTCTCATCACCCCTCCCCACATCAACCCCCCTAATATTGCACACATACCTACCACCATCTACCACAACCGCCGTAGGGTACTGTCTCCTCTCCCTCAGAGGGGGAAAATATGCCGCTGTCAGAAAATTCCCAAAATGGAGTACCCGTTGAGTTTCTACAAGCAACCGAATCTCCATTTCCTGCAATTACAAACCCCCCGGTTGTAGCAGTAAATGTAGATGCATGAAGAACAAGGTGAAGTGCTCCGTGCATTGTCACACAACAGAGTTCGACTGTGGAAATCTCTGCGATTTGGAAGACCGCACCGAAATAGCTTTGGTTGCGCGCAACGGTAAGATTCTAGCCAGATGCCAATTTTGAGGACGAGCCAGGAAGCTAATCTTGCTACAGAGGAAGCATTCACAGGCGAACCGGAGCTTACGGGCTGTGCTCATCAAACAGCTGCTTCTGGTGGGCCAGTTCTTCGGCACCAGCCTGTCTAGAAAGAGAACACTCTCCACCGCTGAAAAGACCTCAGGCAAGGACAGAGCTACAGGAACAAAGGGCCGGGTGTTGAGAGCGAGAAAGAAGGCGAAGGTACTAGATAGATAGATAGAAAGGTGCTGGTGCAACTCCGCCTGGGCTTCAGCAGGACAATTCACATTTACTACCTGATATGATAGCGCTCTCCCACTGCGCTGACTGTAGAGTGGTGGCAACAATTGTCTCCATATCCATAGTTTTCGTATATACTTGGCTCCCAGGAGAATCACTCTTATTTTCTGGGCAGTCTGATCTATTTTTCTATTTGCCGGGTGGTCCGGTCTGCTCACAAAACCGGTCTCCCGGCCGGCAGACCGGTCCGTTTATAAACAGACCAATTTTCGCGGCAGGCTAGAACATTCCTTCCGCCTTAAAAGACCCTTTCTCGGCTAACCGAAAGATGACGTCGCCATCAGTCTATATCTGTGATACATATGTATGTAGAGTAGATACATATCTACAAGGGTCTGTAATGCAACTCGTTCAGTGCCGTGGCTGGTGCTCGAATATTGGCTTGGCCCACTGAACTCCTCACCGCCACCCCCCCTATGGCCGCCATCAACCATCGCTGTGTGAGACAATTTTTGTTGATGCGAAGGCCATTGTTCAAATATTCGGTCATTGAGTGAAGTCTATCGTAGGAAAAGGGAGTCCGCGGCCTGGTACCGGAAGGTGTCAGCCACAGGGGGAGACGACTTGGGATGAACGAATGGATTATCACACTGCGCGAGAAAGCACGTTGGAGCTAGAAGAAAATAGTGAAAGAGCTCAAGATCGACAAAAGCACGGCCTCGAGGAAATACCAGCGTCGCCGCCTATACGGAACTCCTTCGAATCGAAAACGATTCAGCAGCATCCCAATCTTCGACAAGTACCTCGCGCCTCTCCCGCGATCCCTTGCAAATGTCAAGCGAGAATCTCGGAGAAAAAGTGGACTGAGGCACGGCAGTGGGCTGGAGGCCGGATCTCCAAGACCAAATACCGGATGCCAAAGAGACGCAGGCCGGACGACTGGGTGGCTGGGAGCACCGAGGCGCTCGCCTCGAGGCACTATCAGCCGAAAACGGGGCATGCCCGCACTGGACAATACCTGCACTGGGCCAAGGCGCGCCCCACGGCCCAGTGCTGGTGGTGCCGATGCCCCTCGCAAACAAGAGACCACCTCTTCAAGGTGTGTCCGGAATGGAAGATGCAGCAGAAGATTCTGTGGGTAGAGGTGCTGAAGGAGACCAAGAGGTGGAAGAGCAGGTGGACGGTCCGGGACCTGCTGGCCGATGGGAGGTGTGGGCGGGCAGTGCTGGACTTTCTCTCCTAAGGAAATTACAAAAGAAAAGAGAGAAGAGCGACTGTGTAGGACCAAGGAAAGAACGAAGGAAAGAACACCGCTCCGCGCCTAAGCCGTACCTGCGGACGCCATGAAGTCGGGTGTGGGCAGGAACAACGGTGATTCCCTCCCGGCACACGGCTCCTCGGCCCCCGCTCCCTGCTCCTCCATCCACTCCCGCACCTCCAGCTCAGACACCGCGCTCACGGCGTCATCCTCCTCCACCCCCGGCACCCGCCTGCCCACGTCCGTGGTCGAGAGGAATCCAGCACCGCCCGGCTGCACCTCCCGTCGGCCAGTAGGTCCCGCACCTTCCACCGATCCTTCCAACTCCCAGTCTCCTTCTTCACCTCCGCCCACAGGATCTTCTGCTGCGGCTTCCACTCGGGGCACTCCTTGAAGAGGTGGTCCCGGGTCTGCGTTCGGTACCGGCACACCAGCATTGCGGGGTGGGACGGCTCTTTGTCCAGTTGAGGTACTGCCCGGTTAGGCAGTGCCCCGTCTTGAGCTGGTAGAACCGCGAGGCGAGCCTCTTGGTGCTCCCAGCTACCGTGCCATCGGGCCGCTGGCTCTCAGGCAACCGGTATTTCTTCTTGGAGGTTCGGTCCCCCGCCCATTGGCGTGCCTCCGCCCACTTTTTCTCCGAGATTTCCCGCTTGAGGTTGGCGAGAGATCGTGGAAGCGGCGCCGCCCGCACTTCCGTCCGGCCTAGGGAGCTTAGCCACTCCACCCCGTGGGCGTTCGGCTCCCCTGCTGCAATCTTCGCCCATTCGTCGGCCTTCTCATTGCCGGCGACTCCCTTGTTGTAACGGCACGCCGCCACCGTCACCACCAATCCCGAACGACTAGAGTCTGGAACGTTCTGGGTTCTGGTTGCGCGGCGCGAGGAGGTCTTGGGTTCTGGGTTCTGGTTGCGCGGCGCGAGGAGGTCTTGGGTTTCTGGCTGCGCGGCGGGGAAAGGTTATGCTGGGTCTGGCTGTACGGTGTGAAGAAGGATCTGGATGTGGAGGAGCGCACTGATTGTATATAAGGGTGCGCTGTTGTCTGTCTTGCATGTTTCTTCTTCACGCAACAACTTGTTTCCTCAGGCAAAAGTTGTTGTGTCTGGCGGATGGGAAAGATGGGAGCCCCATGGGGGTGGTACGGCGTGGAGGAGTGCATATAGTCTGTAGTACTGAAGCACAATGGAATTAACTGCCACTTGTAATCGTCAGCCATAGTCGGCCTTGACCATTAGCAACTGGTTTCGTCTCAACGCCACTGCCTTGCCCGCCCCACATCCCTGTGCCCTGCCCGCTCCACGTCCCTGTCCTGTCCGTTCATATCTCTCCCCTCTTGTCATTGTCCCTATCCGCCCACGCCCCTGCTCTCGTCCTGATCCACAGTCGCTATTTGGAGTCCGCCGAGCCACGCCCGTTACACTTGTGAGCTGGGCACCATCGTATTTCGATGACGATGCCCCTCCAACCGAATGGCGTGGTGGTCCCTTGAGTGTGAGCTGAGACTCCAGCCAGACCCCGATCCATCTTGTCGCTTCTTTTTTGAAGGGAACCGAATTGTCTTCGACCTTGATTGCTGCGGTGGTGGCGGCCTTTGACTTGCCTGGCACGCGTTCCGAGAGTCAAGTCCCACATGCAGTAACGCCTCCGTTTTTCCATGGTCGAAGGCCACTCCATTATGCGTTCCCATGGAAGCCACCGCGGCCTCAGACAGCTTGGCCACCACCGCTCCGTCGTCCTTGCCTTCTGCCCAGTGCCCACCACCCAATTTCGTCCAAGAAGGACAGTCCACTGATGCCTGGGACTGTTCTCTCCATTTCGTCGAAGATGCCAGACAAGTATGTGGCAAAGAGGATGGGAGCTGCTGGAGATCCTTGGAGAACGCCGGTACAGTGTTCTCCATAGCCCGTCCGGACGGGATATTGGCAGTCTCGTCCAAGCTCTGGACGGACCGCACTGGGATAGTCCGTCCAGTCCGTGATGTGGGGAGGATGGGGTCCGTCCTCGTCCACGCTATGCGACGGACGGCAGTAGTATTGTTATGTCACGCAATTGCACTCGGTGAATGGAAATTTCCTTAATTCTTACTCTGGCGAAGGCTTCCGCCCCGACAACAGCCAGTTAGTGCAGCTTGTGCAAAACCCCGCAAGAAATAGTGGCCTCGTTGATGAAATAACTCAGATCCCGCTGGGTGCCGGAAACATCACCATTTTTGCAGCGTCTTGGCAGTCGACCGCCGTCGGTCCCAGTCCGGAGGTTGACGGACGGTGTAAATTGTATATAGTCCCGTCCAAGGTCTAGGACGCACGTACTGGAGTAGTCCGTCCCGTCCTAGCTATGAACAGACGGGAGATAGGCAGTCCAGTCCCGTCCGAGGGCCCAGTACGGACGGACTGGACGATGGAGAACACCGCGCCGGTATCCACCGGATTGGCCTCCCCCAAGGTACAGTTGAAGAAAGGCAAGATGACTTCTTGGCGAGGTACGACTAGAATCGGGGGAGTCAAGTGTTGCAATGACAGATTGGGCGTTTGGTGCGAAGGGGAGAAGAGCGAAAGCCTCTCCCCGCAAGCTGCAGCAAGTACTTGCAATATCTGGGTGGAACTCTGGTCTTGATGTTGATGGTGGTGAGGGCGAACCCCACTTACGCGGGTACTTATCCATCGCAGCCCACGACGGCGTCACGGCGAACCTACGGTAAACAGGGAACCACGCGTATTTGTTTGCGCAATGCTACGGTAGCCGTTAGAGCACATGTTATATCTACGCACGAAGAACGAGACATGCTTTGACGATTTTTTTCAATCCGGCTGGGATAGTTGCGGAGGGGTTATTCTGTTTCTTTTTTCTTCTTTTCTTTTTGCGGGACGGGGGGCTAAATTTGTGGAGGAGGTGGACCTTTATTTTTTGCATTCAGGGGTTATTTTTGGTGCAGGTTGGCTTTTTCTTCTTTGCCCTTTCTCCTTTTTTCATTGCAGGCTGGCTGCAGATACCGCATATTCGATTCTGTTTCTCCGTAGTAGGAGGTTACAGCCCTTTTGTTGTCGAACCCACCGGATTGGCAGCATCTTGTGGCCCGGGGGGGGTGGGCTATGAGGGGGCTGGGTGGGGAGAGACGTATAGCGGCGGGGAGCCGGATGCTGCGGGACAGGCTGCGCTACAGATGGGACATTGTTTGGTTTTTCAGTAGATGTTTTTCGGTTCTTGTTTTTTCAATTCTGGTGTGTGCTCGGGTTAGAGTTTTGGCGGCACGGGATTTGTCCAAGGGCTGGTTCTGCCGTGTTGGTTTGAAGGGCTGGATCAAAGGAAGCAATGTATCCGGTTAGTTTTGACCGGACCGGTGTTTATCTATTTGTTCTAGCATGTATATATTTTCTTCCTCGACGCAAATCACGCCGCCTACAAGCGGGCCCAGAAAAGACCACCCGAGGGCACTGCCGCAAAGAACTATCAGCCCACACTCGGTGACGCCGTGCCGACCTTTGATCGAGAAGCAGTGCAAGTAGTAGTGCAGCCGGATTCGCGGCGGAGAGGTGCGGCGAGTTGGTGGAAGAATAAAAGGGGTGAAGGAGGCCGGCGGAAGTGGGTAGTGGGGCTCCGAGGCATTTTGGCGTTAGGGGAAGATGGTCGCGCGTAGCCTCTGGCTCTTGTCAGTCCTGTCGTACCATCCGCAGCTTTCCCCCTCGGATAGCGACGTCCGAGGGGAATATCGCCGAAGCGTCGAGTGATGTGCGTACCGGTATTTCCTCAGGGAAGGCCGTAGATGGGTGTGGGTGCTGGCTGTGACCCTCATTTCTAGCAGCGGAAGCAGGCGGCGGGAATTGACGGCAAAAGGGATAGATACTATCTCTTCGTTCCGGCAACGGCGATGAAGCCCATTCCAAAACTAGTCCCTCGAACCCGTTTCGTAGGATATCCCTTGGTGGACCACGCGACGTAGCTCCGGTCACAGACCGAGCGGGCGAATATCCCCCACTCGACCACCACGGTCCGACGATTGTTGACGCCGATCGCGGCTCCGATCCTACGTGGAGTGGGGTCCTCATGTGTTGTGGGCCTTGGAATGGCAACGTGTCGACATCCCATACGATCGATCCCTCAAGCCTCAATCGAACAATAAGCGACGGTATGATCGTCGATGGCGGAGTCCATTCCGTTGGGTGAGCTGAGATGCGGACCGTTCGTGGTTGGGCAGAGAGGGAGCGGGAGAAGAGATGTGGGCCAAGCAGGCGCTTTAAGTGGCAGCGTCGAGTTCTCCGACGAGTGTGCACCGTGCAGAACGGCGTGTGTGCTACGGCGGGTTGCGCACCAACGCCAGTGCGACGTTCAGTGTGGAGCGGGGATTCGGTTGGTTGAGAATTAGAGTACCTGTAGTTAGCGCGCATTAGCATGATTCGCTTAGGGGTGGTGGAAATTAATGGTGATTGGCAGAATAACTGGTCAACCCCGAGTTGGAAGTAACCTTGCTGGACGTAAACGAAATTGCGAAATAATTGGTGCCGGATGCCACGATCTTCCCTTGAACACCTCAGTGGTTTGTTACACACTACGACTGCCACAATAGTCGCAAATTCGGATCACTCTCCCGTGCGACACCCGAGCATTTCATTCACCATCTCCAGCAGCCTCGAGAACAGGTCCATTTAAGTTGAATGCCGGTTATGAGCTTTTAATTGCTTCCTAAGTGTCATCCTAAATAACACTAACGGTTAACCCTCCAACTCACCTGAAGGGCACTTATGTTCTCCACGGACCACTCCGGGACAGCTTCAGGCAGCGGGACTGGTCGGGATCCATCCGGCCGTCCCAAGGCGCTTGTAGTCGGTTCCAGTCAGACCTGGCATCTGCACCCTTTACGGTCGAACGACTTCCGAGACGGCCTTTTGCGTGGCGACGCCGACGTGCCCGTCTCAATAACGTTCGTCGTGTCCGCCGGTATATTCATTGCCGCGGCCGTCGCCCAAGATTGCGAGATGGTGGTAGCGTCTGCCGGCGCCTGGCGTCTAATCCGCGGCCTTCCTTGTACCGGAGCCTCTCTACCTTCCGCCAGACTTCACCGTCCCGTGCATCGTCATCCTCGACCGCCACCCTGTAACGCCCAAGGTCCCCCAAACACTCAATCTGGGTATCCTCGAAAGCGGGCACCGTTTCGTACAACAGAGCAGGTAGGTGAAAGTCAACACATGTTCCAGAGAGTGAGGTAGGCACTGGCGCAGCAGCTGCAGAAAACCGAGGATCCCGTGGCGCCACATCCTGGCTGGCACCGCGTACTTCCGCGCAGCCCTTCCAAAAAAGGACTTGCGGACGTGTGCCGCGAGGCTAGGGAAAAATCGTGGTGCTCATGGAGCAGGGTACGATGTAGGGATATTAATGCTTGCCTGGAATTGTGTCAGTTCCTAACTGGCACAGGAGCCACCAATCCGTACTTTCCATTACTTGGTATTCAATTGTACCCTTTGTCCATCTCCAAGCCAGCTTGGTGTTTCTTCGCATCGACCATAATCAAGCCGGCGCAGATGCCCTTGACTTCCCCAGTGCGTTGTCCGGGATCGAAAGGTCGGATTGCAGGCTGCAATACGAAGCTCAGCCGATCTCCGTTCTCATTCGTCGCGGAAACCAAATCGCCACAGTGGTGGTAGTGCGTTGTGCAATTGTTACTGGCCCAGCGTGCGGTGGTTGCTGCTGTGCCTGGTATATCTGCACAACTCCAGCGGACTGCCGCCGGCCCTGCGCCACTTCCTTCCGCCGTGCGTCATGGGGGGGGACGCCGGATCCATGCCCGGCGATTGAGCGAATTTGACCGACCTGCCGTCGTTTCGGTTGGGATTGAACAGGCGTCTGGACAATCCCCATCGTAATCCCGCGACCCTCCTCCTCCCCACTCTGTCCCGACGAGCCGTGTTCTTCTCGATTCTAGACTTTGTTCTGACAGCATCGCCGGGAAACCGTTTTTCGTTCAGACAACGACACTGTCGATGTGACAACACCTCCCACCCGGAACACCTCCCAGAGGCACTCCCATCCGGTCGCCTGATTTGGGGGAATAGGCGATGACCGCATCGCGATTGCTGAAATCTCGAAGCGTTCTGCCGGTGTATTTGCCAGTCGTTTCCACTTCGGGGAGCGACAACAGTCGCCAAGTGTGATTTTGTATAATCTCCTACATATGTAAGTGAAAAGAGTGTGCTGTGCATGCACTTGCGCCCACCTCTCCCTCTCTCTCGCGGTTATTGGTTGGCGCCGGGATTCCATGCAGCGGAACATCAGGAAACCCCATGCGGCAGTCCTCCAAGCCTCCAACCAGAAACCGTTGCCCGCTGTTGCCGATCGTTTGTCCTTCAAACTAGGTGATTCCGTAAGGCCACCCGCAGGCGGAGCACCCCCCGTCCCCAGCAAGTGCGCACCGCAAGCCCACTCATGTTGCGCACAGTTGTGTGTGCGTGGTTCGCATCTCGAGCCCGATCGGGTGCGCTGCGCAGTTCGAACGCGCTAGTCATGCTGATCGGTACCGAGGTGTGCGAATATATTCGAAAGGTTGATGCAGGGTGTAGGTGTGTTTGGTGGGCTGCTACTGAGCTGAGCTGGCTGGGCACTGCACCCATTAGCGAAAAGCAAGTTGTGCCAAGCTCTGTCCTCGTAGGTTGACCCACGCGAGGATGCATGCACACGACTCAGGGCCGCGGTCGTAGGGAGGATGAACTGAGGGTCGGACGACCTAACCAAGTGTCAGTATATGTAACACTTTACTCGTCACGACGTAGAAATACAAGGTACAACCCGAAAAGGCAAAGTATCTAGTGCGTTCATTATAATGAGAACCCCTCAAAGTTATCCTTCCCCATTCCAACCGCGTCGTGTGCGGCCCAACGACCCCACGTATCCCCCCCCCGTGTTTCGCCCGAGGATGAATGCACGAAATCGCGAAGAATCATATGCCAATCCCAACTCCGTTCCCAGTTCCCGAGGTCATTGGTAGAGAAAACCAAATTCCCGCTCCCGCTCCCGTAAATTCCTCCCTACCATGCAGATGTGTGTCAATGCCTTCCATTTTCAATCGTGCCTCCATGGCATTACCCATTAGATGCTTCGAATCTTTGAAGTGAGGAACGTCTGTTATCGGAAAGTCGTGTCTGTCGTCCCCCGACTTATATGAGGAAATACCTGAATGATGGGCTACTTGTCCGACCTTCGAGTAGGTAGCCATTTATGCCTCAACTGCACTAGGAACTGCTTGGTATGGTCGTCAGGCGGGTAGTCCGGATGGTGACATCATCAGTGTTGCGGATCTCGCTCTCACCCCGTTCCACCTTCTATCTGAAGAATCCGGCCTTGGGCGCGTCTTTTCCCATCGCAGTGATAATGCGGATGATTTCCATATCGGCGATGCTTATAGCGATCATAACGCTTTCGGCCGAGTCCCCGGTAGAAGAATGGTCCCGAGACTAGACAATTCGGTGATCAATTAGTACAGTAAGGGGAAGGTAGAACCCCGTGGCTTGACTTACCAGAGTTTGGGATAATTACTGCCCATCTTTCCCCAGTGGCTAGTTTGGAGGTCTTGAAGTGACTGACGAGAGGATGGTATCGACAAAAAACGCAGTTATTTTCGGATTCCAAAGCCTCTGGGCCTTTGACAATTGCAGACCGAGACGCCTCGGAAATCGCTTCAGGTGTAATCATGTGGTCTGTTGTCCCGGCTTGCAGTTGGGTTTTCAGCTGGCGTCCCTTCTCCTTGGGTTCCCTGGGTCCGGCGCCGCCATAACATAACCCTTTTCATCCGGGTTGCTGAGTTCGGACTCCGTCATGGCAAAATCCCAATCTGCCTACGACCCCTCGCACCCGATGCGCCTCGCAACCGCTCGCAGCCCGCTCCCTTTCCTCGTACATGCATTGCACCACTCTCTGAACGGTTCGGTAGTTGTTCGCTAATGGTGATCGGTGATCGGTGATCGTTGTCCATTGTTGTGTTGCTTGTTGCCACTACTGGGGCTGACATGTCTTCGATCTTCTTGCTGGCTGCGGATGCCAGTGCGTTCGATTCCTTCTTGTATCTTGAAAACTCTCGCAGCATGTGACGCGGTTGCAAGCACTTCCCTGGCGGTGCTTAGCACGGCCCCCAAACCCTCGACGGTCGTGGTGGTCGACGCATTGCCGAGGTGACACGGGCAACTTATAGAGACTACACCTTCAATCCTCTCTACTCAGTCGTAGGCAGGCTGAACTTCGCTGACTGTCCGTGCAATATCCGGTCCGGAAGCGGGTCCAACTTGCTTTTGTTCGGAGGGGCTCATTCGTGCGCGTCGCGGTCGTTGCCGGGTTCTTCTGCGCGAGTCCTGACTCTTGTGTGGAGAGGGGCACAAGCACTGGGCCTGTGACCCTTTGTTGCGGCAATCGTCGGGGTTACAGAAATGAGGCTGGTTGTCCGGTATGTCTCGGAAACAGGAAGAAAGCGACACAACGGAAACTGGCTCCTGGGGCACACCCCTATCACGTGCAGTAACAGAGTCAGCGTGTTTTTTTTGTTTATTCATTATTCGCATGGGCCTGGGTAGGTCGTGGCGGGGTGAGGGAGTCAGTATGTAGAGAGTATGCTCACTGTGCAGAACACCCATTTTTGCGTGAGACCTGGCAGACGTCTGCAGACCGCCCCGGCCGACCCCTATCAGATTCCACCAGACCCGATCAACGGTCCGAATGACTTCCGACCGGTCCCGACTTTGCCCAAAGAGTTTCGGCCCGGTCTACGATGAACGCTGGTCAGGGGTACGGGAGGTGTTGAGGATAGCTGTCGTAGTGGAAGGTCTCCCTTTGGTGTGGGCGACTGAGCCCAAAGGAATGACAGAGGGTGCTCAGGAAGATCTGGCACCACGGCCCTTAACAATGTTGATTTCATTGTGCGCAATCGTTCAGTGTGCGCAATCAACTCAGCTGAAAGTTGCAGGACAGCAGGGGTCTCTGTGGAGCCAAGACAACACAGCTGTTCCTCCCACACTGGTCCGCGTCAGCACGAATCACAGCACCGGAGAGAGAGAAAGAAGAAAACCTACTATCGTGTTGACAAATTAGATTTTTCTCTCGAGGCGGATATCACCCACCTGGGACCCAGAAGCACAATGGCAGTCCGGTCCAAATTATACCAATACGGACTGGGGCCATGGGGCCCGTGCCCGCGTCTTTAAAGACGGCATAGCTCGTCCGGGGCAAGACGCACTGTTGCGACCTGGCTTCTCTATGTACTCTGGTGCAAACACCTTCGATTCGGGTCGATCAAGTTATCAAGACGAAATCCTCGATCCCAGTTTCCAGCTGTGCACTGTTTCTTTTTATTTTTTTCTGTTTGGGAAGGCGTACCCAATCCTCATTGCATGAACGAACTCAACAGCATTGCTACATTCGTACTGCAAGAATCTGGCCATGGCGACAACCACGAATGCCAACAGGGCGGGGTGCCACCGCGAAGGAGGTTAGCTGGGGGGAAGAAAATGAATACGACGGTAGATACATAGAACGGTTGATTGGCAGAAAGCAAACGAATACATACCAACTCTGCTGCTACCGTCTCGTCGCCCCGCTTCGACTGGCCCCCGCCCCGTCGGGCAGACTGCCTTACTCTGGCTCACGCCGGTGACCCACGATGTTCGAGTTCATCATTATAGATATCATTATAACAATAATAATGTTAAGTCCAATGCGACACCGTGTTAAGACATCTCTATCTCCTTCTACCGGAGGATGGGAGCAGGCGTCGAAGTTAGAACATCGAAAACTGAAAAAAAGAGAAGACCGAGATCCGAAGAGCATCACGATCCCCCTTCCTTTTGTTAGCTTTAATTTGAAAGCCACGTCGCGTAAACATTGTGTCGTTGACGGAGCAGGCATCGGAGAGGGAATACCTGGGGACAGAGCTGCATACGACCGAACGGTGATTGCGTTGCCGGCGACAAAAAAAAGGAGAGTAAATTGCTGGGCTGGCAACATTCTGTCGTGAATGGGAACAAGAGCACATATGAGAGAATGAGAATGAGAACCGATAACACCAGCATGAGGGATAGCGACGACTGCAGCCGTGAAAGACAGCTGAAGCCTGACAGAGTCGGCGACGGTACTCGGGTCCTCCACGCTAAATTTTAGCGTGTGGCGTAATTGCTGAGAATGGCGCAACTGCTAGGTATGGCTGCTACATACAGTAGTTGTCGAATTCGTGTCCAGTGTATCTGGTACGCACAACCCACCATCCGCGAACACAATCCCCGTTCCCATGCAGTCGTCGCCCGCTCGTCGCTCATACGCCCGTTCATCTATATATTCGCTCGCGCGACGTCCGTCGCCCGCACGCTCCCCTCCTACCACCTGACCGCTGCCTGGAGCCGCCGGCCCAGTCTCGATATAATTACATGTCAAAGAGACATGTTGCTATATTGTTACAAAAGAAACAATTACCTCCCAAGGTCTATGCCTTTCTGTTGGAAAAGCTTCTCGGCTCTCGGCGCTGGATGTATGGGGGCTGCTAGAGTTGAGAGGGTGGTGTTACCATGGGAATGATGGGGCTAAGCGGGCAGTGTGGATGTACCTAGTGTTCTCGGTTCGGCGGGCTTCTTCTGTTCTGAACTCTTACAACGAATATAGCAACTGATATTGTCCCCGTCCGAACCCTACCACAACGTGAAGAATCCCATCTACGCACACCTACGGCCATAACCATTCAACACTTTCCACGGTATTTAATACGTTAAAAAAAACCTTTCCAGTCCATGAAAGACCTATGACAGGCCCGATGATTAACAACAAGAAAGGAAGGTGGAATCAAGAGAGAATGTGTGGATGTTGTCGCAACCCTATGATTAGCGGATTCTGTCAGGATAAGGTACAGGATACTCAACAAACCCCGCTCAACAACTCGCCAAGTACACAGAACCGGGTGACTAATCACCCACAGAACTTAATTCCTCCGCAGTACATAACCTAAGTACGCTATGTACATACATCATATCTTTTGTGTTGCAGCCACACGCTTATTTTTTGGGCTTGGTGTAGAAAATTTTCGTATGTTTTTATCAGGATTCAACACGAACTAGGAGCAAGCCCCATGCACAAAAGAATACACACGTCGCTGGAGAGAACAGTTGGCGTGTTGCGCCGCGTCGACACATGTTGACTCCCTGCAGCAGCAGCAGCGAATTGACTACCCCACTCTGAAGCCGTGTCGCGACCGGACGAGAAGCGGTTGGGCACAACACCGTGCTCCCAAACACACCCAGTCCTGGTTAATCCTGCTGGCTAGTCCATCCTTCAGATTGATCCTTCGCCGCGAAGTCCCACCCAAATGCGATCCCCTTCCCAAAGCAGGACGTTTGATGAACAATCAAACATCAGAGTACACGCGCAAGTTTACAGCAGCTCGCCCAATGGTGTCCCAATCGGTACACCCGCCCTCGCCCCAGTTTCAGCTTACGGGTTCCTCTTAGTGGGCCAATCCCGCTAGCGACCAGAAAGCATGGGATTTCTAAGAAGTATGCAAGAGTTTCAGCGGGCAGGCGGTCCGTTCTTGTTCGGTCCTCCAGCTCAGGCGTCCAACCCGGCTCCTCATCCTACAACTCATCTTTTCGTGATTGGTGGGAGAGAACGGCTTGGCTGCTATGTAACAAGCTCAGCCAGCCAATAATCGCCTATTTCCACCACACCAAAATCACACCAGCTCCGACTCCAACTCACCCTTGTTGGATGCTTTGTCTCAGCAACACCAAAAGGTGCCCCGCACAGCACACCAAATGGCCTCAGTGCAAAGCCGGGCAAGTGTGCGGGCGGAGGAGGGGCACGCGATGGGTATGTATGGGCCAGTCGCCGTCACCCTAGACTTCCTTTGGGCTAACTACCGCGGAGAGGTCGGTGCTGACAATGGCGTGCGTTGGCAGCTAATGACTCGCTCCTCCCCATCACCGAAAACTCACTTGCCACCACCAGCCACACTAGTCCCTCCAGAACGCTTGGCAAAAACAAATCCCCTTAGATACATTGCTACGAGACAGGTGACGAATGTCTCCGTGACACTCGGATTAGCGTCTTGGATACCACAGCGCCTGGCTATTGTTTGGGAGCGGGGCGTCGTTTTGCGATACTTCCTGGTACATGACCCTTCGCCGTAGGCAGTACCTGAGCAATTCGATACAGCATTTCTTTTTGACATTGTTTAGATATAATGTGTGTGTATAGTGGTACACCTAGAAGGTACAGCAGCAGCCGTTTCGCAATTGCGACTAACTGAAATCTCCAAAACCTTGCTGTGTGCGCACTCAGTGTGCTCAGTGCGAACCATTCTCTCCAACCGTAAAATCTGGACATATCGGGCGTAAGGCAGAAATAGGCAGAGAGCCCGAGATTATAAAGGATCGCGGGCGGACGGCCACCGTCGTTTTTTTTTTTTGGTCCCGCCCCTAGAGCCGCCGCCCACCCCAACGACCAACACCAACAACAAATAAGAACAGCATTCCACTCTCTATCGTCGTACCAGGTTTCTACCCCCCACTTCTTTTCCCACCTATCCCTAGCCCCTCTGTTTTCAGTGCACTTTCAGTCCGTTCTCCGCCGTGAGCGGTTATCAGCGCAGGTCTCGCGTCAGTGCTTCAAACATTTACAAACCAAACGGTCTGAACAAAAAATATCGCTGTCGTGTGCTCTCCCGCGAAGAACAAGAAGAAGAAGAACAAGGCACGAGCTCGCACGACATCCCCCCCTCCTCTCCCGCAGGAAAAAAATAAATAGAACTCTCCAGTCAGAGGATAGAAGCCATCGAAGAAATGGCAGGCGGCACCAGCGGAATGCAGGCTGAAGGGTGCGGAGCCGCCGGAGAAAAACAGAGCCCTACCGCCCAGCACGACGGTAAGTGTATCAGAGCGCCATGTCTCGGGTCCGGCCAGTGCTCAGGTGATACCTTCCGCAACTGTACGAGGCTCGCTGTGCACCGTGCTGACATGTACGCCGTGCCCGTGTGTACGAACAGTAGACGTCGATCCAACCCCACCGCCGCCCACTGGCATCACCCCGCTCGCACTGGCCGCCCTGCAGGCCCAGCCCCCGCTCGAATGCGCAGATCCGATCTGCCGCTGGTGGGCGACCCCCGCACGGGACGAGCCGTTCTCGCTTGCCCACTGGAGTCTCCCCAACTAGAGTAGATCTGTGCCGGCCCAGGTGTCAGGTATGTGTCATCTAGATACCTCGTGAGAAAGCCCGCTAATCTGCTGGTTCTAGAAGGATTCCTATCGCGACGATCCACGACACTCGCTCCAATGCTCGTTAACCATGGCCCCCCTGCTTTCCCTTTTTTACTCTTTTTTTTATTTGCGCTTGTTGGGATTTTTTTGCTTATGTGTATTTCCTTTCCCACGCGTGTTTTTTTTTTCATTTGCCCGTCATTTCTGCTTCTCTTGTTCTGATACGCTGCCCACCATCCGCCACCCTTCATCCACCTACCGGCCGACGGAACGATCGCAACTACCGCCTGTGTGTTTTTTTTTTCGATCACCGACCGACCTACCGCCATGCCGTCCTCGACGAGTCATGGCACGACGCACATGCACACACGGTACGTACATACGAAGCCCGCGGCGAGCGGAATACTCCGAAGCCCATGCGTTACGATTGCGACGATACGTACGAGATTTATAGACGCCATCAGCGTCAGCCTCGTCCTCAGGAGTCAGCCTCGCGTTTTCGTCCGAAAACCACATACGCTGGTACTTGCCTATCGCAACCCACGATAGCAAACCTGCGAGAAACCGCGACCAACGCATAGTCTGTTCTACCTTTGGCAACACTGACGAATCTTGGCGAATTTTGACAAATATTGATGAAACTTGACGAATTTTAATGAAGCATGGCGATTTTTTTTTCTTTCGCTGGCCCAGACAGACGTGAAGGGAATCATTCTTTTTGTTTATTTGTTTTTCCTTTTTTCAAAGATGCTATGGTGATCGGGAAAGACAAGCCGGGAGAATCAGTAGCAGTTCAATGCCGGAGGCTGCGGAGGAGGTGGTTCTTAATTTTGCATTCCGGGGTTGATTTTTATTTCGCGCAAATTTGGGGGCTGCGGATACCACATGCTCTGTTCCTCCAGAGCAGGAGGTTTGCAAGTTTTTTTGTTATTGGACCCCCTTCGATCGGCAGCATCCCACGGACGGGGGGGGTGGGAGCGCTATGGGATGGGTCCAATGGGTGGGGTTGGGGGAGGCCTATAGCGGCGAGGAGCCGGATGGTGCGAGACAGGCTGTGCTGTTGCTTGGATTTTCAGTGGGATTTTGGGGTTCGCCTTTTTTTTTCATGTCTGGCGCTTGTGCTTGGGTTGGGATTTCGGGTTAGATTTCTGCCGATTTCTGTTCGCGTTTGCGTTTAGGGTTTGTCCAAAGACTGGTTCTGCAGAATGGGGTTGGGTGGCTGGATAGAAGGAAGCAATGTATCCGGTTGGTTTTGACCGGACTGGCGTCTATCTGTTTGTTCTGTTATGTATATTTTCTCTACTTCTTCACCGTATTTCTGTACATACTCTAGGAGGAACACACTCCCCAGCCACTGTGAGCACCCGACGGTGGTTTATCTGTGGTGGTACCGGCTGTGCTCTTTCCTAGCTCGCCGGCGGGTGGGGAGGGAGGTATTTCTGACTGCGGTCAGCTTATCCGTGCACGGCGTGCTTGCCCTTGATTCCTCATTGACGGAGGATGGCGAAATGGGCTCGCTTGATGATGTTTCATTAATCGCATGCGACCTCGATAGTTCATGGAGATATTGCGTACAATCCAGCCCCATCCACTATCCGCCCCGACCTCAATCAGTCCAAAGGCGGCCCGCTGTGGCTCCCTCTGCCCTCGCCCGGCCAATCCCAGTTAAAAGACTCACAACCCAGGAAATGTCCACCGGATTTCGCTTACAGTTCGACCATGATCTTTAGATAATCTTGTCCCTCTTCCCTTCCAGACGCCCTCCCGTATGTGGGCCAAAAGTTCCAGTAATAGCCGAGTTATCGTCCAAAGCCCGGAGACCTACTCCCCGCCCCCTAGATATGCTGAAACGCTATAGGACCATGAGATCCGCCCTGTCCACCCGGCCCGCCAGTCGACCTAATCCAGTCCGGCTCCAAAAATTCCGCCGGCCCGCGGGCCATAGACCAGCATGGACTGCATCTCACATGCCAGACCAGTCCGAGGCCGGGACTAGCCAGGTAAGACTATTGAGACCCCAGATCCAGTCCGGCCAGGTGGGCCCAGTGGCCAGGCATCAAGCCCGCATACACACAACAAGTAGTCAACTCCGTACCCGTGATGCATGGTCCTCTGTCTGATATTGTGGCGGTTGCCGAAAGCTCCTAACAATGGCCTAAAACCCGGTAACCCATTCACCACTCAAAATATGCTAGGACTCTGCGGGGGCCATGAACTATCACGCGTTTACTCGGCCCGCCAGCGGACCCGGCCCAGACCAGTCCCCGTTGGCCCGCGGGTCGTGGACTAACGTAGACTGTCCCTCGCAGGCAAGTCCGATGTCAGGACTGGCCAGACTGGACTGTTGGGACCCCTGCCTCAGTCCGGACCAGCTTTCCCACATCCGTTGGGGAGAGGAAGTCTAGTACCGCCTGGCTGCACCACAACAACCTTCTTGAATGGGCTTGAATCTAATTTTATTTTCTGTTGCAATTTACATCAAACAAAGTTTACCTATTCTCCCCAACTCACGATTCGGGGTTAAGGCCGCCTGATCCGTCAGCCAATCACCATTTAATCCCACCACCTAAGCCATGCTAATGCACGCTACTGGTAGGGTATCAATTAATGCCAGCTGGAACAGCACAGTGCGCACTTGGAGGACACGTCGCTGCCACACACTTAAAGCGCTTGTTGGCCCACATCTCTTCTCCCGCTCCCTCTCTTCCCGACCCCAAACGATCCGCATCTCTGCTCACTCGACTGAATGGACTCCGCCGACGATGATCATACCGCTCGGTCGGCGCTTGAGGGACCGGGTGACGGACGTCGACACGCCCACTACATACGCGGATGCAGCTTGATGCCGGATCGGAACCGCAATCAACGCCAACGATCGCCGGGCCTGTGATGGTCGAGCGGTGAATGTGCGCCCGCTTGGTTCGTGGCCGGAGCGACATGACGCGGTGGACCCAGGAACCCCGCTGTAAACGCGGATCGAGGTGCGGTTTCGGAACGGGCTCCATCGCCACCACCAGAAAGAAGGGGTAGTCGTCGGATCTATCGCTTTTGCCGTGAAGTCCCGCCGCCTACTTCCGTTGCTAGAATCGGGGTCGCAACCAGCACACACACCACTTTACGGCCTTCCAAATACGCACATCACTAGGCGCTTCGGCGATATTCCCCTCGTCCGTTGCCATCTGAGAGGGAGAAAGCTGCAGACGACACGACAGGATTGACAGGAGCCAGAGGCTATGCGCGACCGACTACCTTCCTCTGCGTCCAAATGCCTCGGAGCCCCACTACCACCAGCCAGCGGCGGCCTCCTTCACCTCGCCCTTTATTCGTCCACCAACTCATCGCACCTCTCCGCGACGAATCCGGCTACACTACAATGCTTCTCGATCAGTGGCCGACATGGCGTCACCGACTGTGGTCTGGTAGTGCTTTGCGGCAGCGCCCTCGGACTTTGCTGGGGCCCGCATGTAGGTGGCATGATTTGCGGTAGAGACAACTCCGAGCTTTCCTTCGTTTGCCGTCGCTGGCCCTCTCCTAACCGTGGTGACCGAGTAGAGAACTCCGGTTTCGCAACGACACCCAGGCCGCCATCAAGCGCATGGCCTCGGAGGAACCTGTCCCGGCTAGATGTACGCGATCCAGGCTAGGAAGCACATCGCAACGCTACGGAGAGCAAATCCGGGCGTCACCGTCAAACCCCGGTGGTGCCCAGCGCCCAAAGGGGCTCCGGGCAATGAGATAGCCGATGGTTAATGGGCAAGCTCGCAGTGGAGGAGCCGGACTCGCGAGGGATGGAATGGATGCTGTTTCCGGACTGGTACAGCACGTGGCAAATGCCCCTGCCTAGGACTCTCGCGCACATCAAGTGGGAGGTTTCGGAAGAGAAGTGGGCTGAAGCCCAGCGCTGGGCAGGAGGTCGAGTAGCCCGGCAGAAAATACAGGCCGCCGACCTAGCAGCGGCCGGATGGAATTGTGGTCGGTAGTTCCAAGAGGCTTGCCTCCAAGTTCTACCAGCTGAAGACGGGTCACTGCCTCACCAGCCAGTACCTGAAATGGGCGGGGAACCAGCCCGCACCCAAGTGCTGGTGATGCCTGTACAGGAACCAGACGCGGGAGCATGTCTTCAATAACTGCACCCGCTGAAAGACTCAGCAGAAGACGCTGTGGGAGAAGGCGCGGGGAACCACAAGTCAACCGCCCGCAGAGTGCTGAGGCGGACACCGGAATGAGATCGGTGTTGGAATATAGGGATCCATAGAGATGAAGATGGTTGATTCGATTAAAGATACATGGTAGTAGGCAGTTCGTTCTGTCTATATACAAAGGGCCTCAGCCTGGGGGGAGGACAAAGGGGAGCTTGGGCTTTATCTTCTCGGTGCTTTTCCGGTCGTATAGGATTTTCTGACTGTTGTGGTGGTGGCGGAAAGCGCCCAGCAACAGGGTAGGTGTAGCCCCAAACCTGGAAACCCACCCGCAACCCAAGATATGTCGACTAGATTTCACCTGGAGCACCACCATCTCTTCTCCGATTAGCAGATTTTTACATAACCTTGCTCTCCTTATCTTTCCAGTGCTTGTCTGTTGTGGTGGTCGGCCGAAAGTTCCTCCAACACCTTAAACCCACTCCGCCCAAGATATAGTAAGACGCTAGTGGATCATGAGATCTCCCTCGTTTGCCCGGCCGGACTGTTGAGATTCCTGCAGCGATGTGGGGAGGCGGCTCCGACCCCGGGTTGAGGAAGTCGCACAGAGTGAGGCGTCAGAGTGGAAACTCCGGGAGCGGAGAGGGAGGGGGGAGCGCAGAGGCAGGCCAAAGAGCTTGGTGCTGAGGAGGGAGAGTGACCGCTCTTCCTCCCACGCTCTCGTTCATGGCCTTTGCGGGAGAGGAGTAGGGAGCTCGGAGGGTTCCTCACTCTTGTTTTTTCCCCCTTTGCGCTCTCCTTCGTTATTTCATTTGTTATTTCCATGGTGCACTATATTACGTTCGGGACCGTCAGCTGAGTCGAACCTTTGAGGTGAGGCACGTCTACCATCGGAAGATCATGTTCATCGCCGTCTTCCGACTTGATCCGAGGAAAACCCTGGTTGGCGGGCTTCTTGCCCGGTCTTCTCGATTTGGCCAGAGCATCCGCGGGTTAGCCTTCACTCTCATGATTGTAGAGGATGGTAGGCTGAGTGGCGCATCCGGTGGCGCTGTTGGTTGCGAAAGCTTGACGACGGGACTCCGCGTGGTGGCGCGTAGTCCGGATGATGACATCATCAGTCTTGGGGATCGATTTCGTTCCACCCAGGGCGAAGCGAGGACTAAAGTATTCTGGGCTCGCGAGATGAGGGCGGATACCCTACAGGGCCCGGAGTGGACGCCGACTTAGTGGCTGGGTGGCTGAGTGGCTGAGTGGCTGAGTGAGTGGCGCAGTGCTTTCCATTCCCGTACACCTTGATCGCCTCACCTCAACCTCATCGTTCTCCACCAGCCCTCGTCCAAACAGGATGTGAATAGGGCCAAGAGGGCAGTGAGATATAGCTGGCTACTGCGACAGTGGCAAATGTACTCTCACTAACATCTCACACTACAAAGCTCCCAATATACAGAGGGTTTTCGAAGGTTACTCTAGTACATATTACTCCACACGAACGGAACCTACAAACTAACGAGGGGGAAAAACGCTGCGGGAACGCCCAAAACTCCAAAAACTCCCATTCCGATTTTCCCTTGCCTGTACTAGTACATTCTGACATACCTTAAGACGAATAGTTTTTAGTTCGGTTAGCGCGGTGTAACCGCCCCTAAGCGCGCCGTCCTGGAGGTCTTGGCAGCTCTCTTTCAGAATTAAAATGTCAATTATAGGCCTTTATTGCCTCTTCAGGTGATTTTTCTTTCTAAGCGCCGAAAATTAATTTTCAAAACCAAGCGTCTTAAGTGAGTTAATACGGTAGATAGGAACCTTTCCAGCCCCGCCTCATTCCGCTCTGTATTGTGCTCATTCCTGGTTCCAACTCATGTCCGCCGTGGCAACAATAGACTAGCACAGCACGCTAATGTTATCAGGGACCTATAGGTACGTAGGGTATCCAGGCAATTCACTCTCCGGACCGGACGGCCTAGTCTGATAAAAACCTCGCCCGGGACGGGACTGGACTGTAGGCCCCTGTTGGACCGGCGTCCGGACGGATGATTGGTTCCACCTTCTCCCTGAAATCCGGCCTTGGTCGTGTCGTTTCCTCACAGTGATGTTCCGGAAGTTTGCCCTATCGGCGATTTCCTGGCTTATGGCGATCACGGCGCTCTTCGCCGAGCCCCCGATGGAAGAATTGCTCCGAGACCCGATAACTCGGTGGCCACTGCACGCCCAATTCGTACCATCAAGGGGAAGGCGAACACCATGGTTTTACTTACTAGGGTTTGCGATAATACTGCCCATCTTTCCCCAGTAACTAGATTGAAGGCCTTTAAGTGACTGACGAGAAGATGGTATCGACAACAAACGCAGTTACGTCCAGATCCAAGGCCTCTTGGTCTTTGATTGGCGCATTTTGGGACACCTCGGCAATCGCTTCAGGTGTAATCACGTGGCCTGCTATCCCGGCTTGCAGATGAGCCTCCAACTGGCGTTTCTTCTCCTAGAGCTCCCTAAGTCCCTAAGTTCGGGCCACCATAACGTTATCCTTTTCATCCGAGTTGTTGTGTTCGGTCACCGTCATGCCAATATCCTCATCATCTTCCTGCGACCCCTCGCGTTTGATACGCCTCGTAGCCGCCGCTGCAGCCCGCTCTCTTGACTCTTACACGCGTTGCACATTCTCTGCGCAGGTTCGGTGGTTGAGACTTGATCGTTGATCGCCGTCCATTCGTGGGTTGTTCGTTACCGCTAGAGGGGTCGGCATGGCTTCGATCTTCTTGCTGTCTGCGAACGCTGGTGCGTTCGATTGGTTCTTATAAGTATCTTGCAAACTCTCGCAGAGCTTGACGCGGTTGCAAGCAATTACCTGGCGGTGCTTGGCACAGTGCGCAAACACTCGACGGTCGTGGTGGTCGACGCAGTGCCGAAGTGACGGACAACGTTACCCGCTTCTATTCTTCCCCCGGCCGCAAGCGCTTATGCTGCTCGCAGAATATCTGTCTAGAAGAAGGTCAAACATGCTGCTGTTTCATAGGTGCTCATTCGTGCGCGTCGCAGTCGGTATCGGGTACTTCTACGCGGGTACTTACTCTTGTGTGCGAGGAGGGGCAGGAGCACCAGGCTCACGACCCCCTGCTGCGGCAATCGTCGGAGTCACAGAAATGCGGCTGGACGTCCGGTCTATCTGTTGCATCTTGGGAACAGGAATGCAATCACAGTGCAAACCAGCTACCCAGGTGTGCACCGAACGCAAATCCCGTCATGTGTACCAACAGAGTGTAGAGAGCGTGCTCGGCGCAGAATAGTCATTTTGGGTAAGACCTGGCAGACGTCTGAGGACCGTCCGGACCAACCCTCTGCCAGATTCCACCATCCCCACCAACGCTAGGTACCGTCCGAATGACTCCCGACTGGTCCAGACTCTGCCCAAAAGCGTTCCCGGCCGGTTCACGGTGAACGCTGGTGGGGTGTGGGCAGTGTTGAGGATAGTTGTCGTAGTGGAGGGTCTTCTTTTGGTTGGGGGGCGGCGCGGCCCAAAGAAAGAGAGAGATGCTCAGAAAAATCTGGCACTATGATCCTTTAAGGCGGTAGTCATTAACTACCTATGTACTTCTCCATCGGAGCATTAGTTGAGAAATTCACAAAACACCGATGGCGGTGGTGGTTCGCTACTCGAAGCGAATTGTTGGCCAAAGGGCTCGTGTTAGATCTTCGAAATTTAGTGACTGGAGTCATTCGATTTATTGACTCGAGCTTCCCTATCTACCAACCCGACTAAACCTACCTTACTGGGTCGAGTCATTCTGTTTATTGACTCATGATCTTATCTACCGAGCCGAGTCCTTCTATTTATTGACACGAGCCATTGAATGTGTTGGCTTGAGTGAATTCTACTAACTGAGTTGAGTCGTTCTCTTTATTGGCCCGAGTCACCCTATTTATTCACGCTAGTCATTCGTTTTATTGTCACAGCCCAAGTGAGAAAGTATGCTGCGCGACCGTTGTGATCGTTTCTCACTCCACCGCCACATCGTATGATAAGCCCAATTTACAAGAGAAGCTAAGCCAAGGTATGTCAATCGGCTTCTTTTAGGTTTAAACCGATAAATGAAGGTTTCTTGTATATTGAGCTTTGTGGTCGCCGGACAATGCAAACTACGGCCTCCAACGTCGAACGGTCATTGTCAACTAAAATCTCGACCCATCGAGCTCACACTTAAGATGCTCCATTACCACATCGAGGATTGGCCCCTTTACGCATTTGGGCTATATCTACGATATGGTGGTGGAGTATGATTTGAGCGGTCACCCAGCACATTTTCTCACTCGGGTTGCCTACAAGTCGAATAACTTGAGTCAATAAAGTGCGCGACGCGAGCCAAGAAACGCAATAATTCGAATCAATAAACAGAATGACTCGAGTCAATAGATAGAATCGCTCGAGGCAATGATCGAATGATTCGAGTCGCTAAATAGCACTTGCCCTCCAGTCGCCTCAGCCGAAAATTCGCGGAGCGGAGCGGACCCCACCACAATCGGTGTTTTGTGAATAACTCAACAACCAATGCTCCAATAGAGAAGTAGACAAAAGGAGGTGATTCTCCAAGTTTTTATCTATCATCTCTGAGCGCCATTAAAAAACATTGTTTTTACAGCGCTGGTTGTGGAAATGCGACAGGATCAAAATCCATCACTCGCAGATTGCGGGATGCCACAACCTTTCTTTTCTATCTGGACTTTGGTAGTTTATGACTGCTGCCTTTAACAATGAGCCAATTTTTGTTAGATGCGCAATCCCCTCAGCTGAAAGTTGCAGTATCGCAGGGATCTCTGTGGAGCCAAGACGACGCGGTTGGTCCCCCCCACACGTGGTCGGCGTCCGGAATCGCAGTGCCAGTCTTTTGGGAATTCATACAAAACCTCCTCCTCTTCATCTAACTGTAGCCGTCAGGTCTCCCTGCTCGCTGTGGCCGTCCACAGGTTCGATGTTTGTAAGTAGATACCTCATTTCTGCCTCCACTGCCACATCCTTCTTTGCGGGAATGATTTCGTCTTTGTATATCTCGAAGGTATTCAAAAATCGTATTGGCTCTGCTACTACGCCGCTGGGGAATGTATTTAGATGATCGCCGGTGGGTGTTTTGCTGGCAGAGATTGCAGGTGGCTGGTGAGTCTTCCTTAGATGGGGGGGTACTGGTACTTGAGCTTCATTGCATCCACAACCGCCTGAGCTAACATCGGGGTAGTGACATGGATGGGGACCTGCACTTTCCGAAGCAAGCTCTTGTGTGTTTGTGCGAACCCATGCTCGACGGTGACTCCCACGCATGTGTGTTTTCGGTCGACTGACCGCACCGCGACGCACACCTTCTTCTTGCTCCAGCTACCCCGGATGTGGAATGAACACTGTTCGACAGCGTACTTCAAGGTGTCCCGTTCCCTGAGCAGAGCAGGCGGTTAGTAAGCCGGCCGGCTGAGTATTGAAAGCGATTTTCTCTCATCACTCTTGGTCGTGCGGGTGCCGATGCGCATCGCAATCTCCCAATCATGACCACTTGCTTGAATGACTCCAGATCACCAAATCTCTGAACTTTAGCGATCTGCAGATTTAGTGGTTGGTTGCCGACGTTTTGCATTTTGGGGGTTGTTTGGTTGAGGTGCGGTGTTTTACCTTGAGGTCATTTTGGTGGCTGCTGCCTACGCCGAAAAAGGTGGCATTCTAAAGGAAAAGTGCCAGCTGTGGCATTTTAGGGTAAGACACTAAAAACGATGGCATTTTAAAGGGGTTTCTTTTTTTATTCCTTTTTTCTGTTTGCCATTGGGCCCCAATTATCGTAGCACGAAGAATCACTTCTGTACATACGTTCTGCGAGGATCCAGCCCCGACGGCAACCCGAATGGCAGCGGTGGCGAGGCCTGACAATGAGTGTGCGCCAGAAAAACGTTAGTTGGGTGGGGGGGAAGTAGTCGAATACGATAACAAACCGGTTGGCAGATGATTACGCTTGTTTCGTGGACGGAACAGGCGTCGTAGAGCGATTATTTGGAGACATAGTGTTACGTGCGACTGAACTATGGTTGCGTTGCTGGAAACGAAACGGATGTAAACTGCTGGGCTGGCAGCATTTTGGCGTGACAGGAAACAGCGGCATGAGAATGAGAACCGATAACACCAGCACGAAAAATAGCGACAACTGCAATCGTGAAGAACAACTGATGGGGTTGGCGAGAGCGGGTACGGCGAGCTCGGATACGGCACGGCAGGCGGGGACTGATACGGCGAATCGGATCATGTCTTCACCTCGTGAGGCTGATGTTCGCTTAGATGTGCGTCCAGCGGTTGAGGTAATCCGGTGGGGAAGGGAGGCACGCCCTCTACTCTAGGATTTCGATCTATGCCTTGTTTCAGCAGCATTCTGTTTGCACTTGTCGGGTTTGACGGGGGCGCTGCGCAGACGAAAGACCACCCCACGCTGTCGCATGTCTTCATCGGGTGTCGACACAAACTGCGAGCCAGCCTCACGTGCAAAGGCGTATGCGCCCCTTCTGGCTAATCCATCTGGCTAGTTGATCCTTCCGGTTGATGCCCTGCCACGAAGTCCCACAAATGCGATCCCCCAGCCAAAGCAGGACGTCAAAGTCGCACGTTCAAACTGGGTGAGCAAGCACAGCAGACCTCGTGTAAAGTACACAGGAACTCCTCCCACCCCAGTTTCAGCGCGTAGGAGCCTTGGCTAGCGGGTCAACCCCACTAGGGAAAGACTAGGATTACGTCAGACTGCAACAGGGGACAAGGAAGTGCGACTCCAATACCCCGCACAATTCAATTGTTGAGCACCAGCCATGATGCATGGTATCTAACGCTGCTCCCATTTCTATTCCAGTGCCCGTTCCCGTTAGTCGGTAGAGAGCCGATTGGCTTGGGCAGCCAATAGCAGGCGCCCACGAGATGTACGCCGTTGCTGCAGATTAGTCCAGGCTGTTTTTTTTTCGGTCCGCAATGACTGGACTGTAGGCGCCAGTCCACTGAGGTCTGCAGCAAGAACACCCTTCAAGTGATCACGGTGACACGGCAGGGTGACGCGCCTGTCCGGAACATGGTATACCACCAGCGACAATTCACCAGCCACTCGGATTAGCGCCTTGTATTTGTAGAGTATACTTACAGATACATACCACGATTAAGCTGTTTTTGGCAGCACGACCTCTTTTTGCGATATATAGTATCTTGGTAGGTATCTAACAGCGCTGCGACATGGACAGTATCTGAGCAGCTCGACCGTGACCGCGCCTTACTCCTCTTCTGCGGATGCCATGAAGGATGGCGTGGGGTTGTTCCTCACTCACGGCACGCAGCTCCTCGGCGCTCCTCCCCCTTTTTTCCCTTTCCCCCCTCTCCTGGAATTCCGGCTGGCTCCCGAGCATAGCAGTTCGATACACTATTGCTATTGGTAGGGTGAGGTGGGGTGCGGTGGGTGAGGAACTAGCATTGCTGCTGTGCTTGCCGGTAAATGCGCACAGATGCTGCTGGCGGATTGCGGACACTGTGCGCACTCGGTCGTCGCCCCGCGTCGACCGGCCCCCGCCGCCCCCCCCGGTGCTCAACCTCAGCAGGACGAATGTTAAGGGTATGTATATAAGTAATCGGCAACTAACCTAGTTTTTTTTTGCTCAACCAGCCTACATAGAGAGCTCTTCTCCATACCCGCTCCAGCCACAGCAACACCACCAACACCAACAACGAGGAAGAAGAGGGGGAAGAAAAAGAAGAACGACATTCCATCCTCAACCGTACGATACCGGTATCTTCGCACCAGCTTCTACTTCTTTTCTCCGTGCGTCCCCTGGCCCTCTGGTTGCACTGGTCTTTCTGTCCGTTCTCCGCCGCCCGGTTGCGGTCATCAGCTCAGGTCTCGCGCTAGTGCTTTACCGCTCCCACACTAACAAGCCGATCGTATAGACAAGCCGTTCTGGGGGAAAGGGACTGCTGCCGTGTGCTCTCGCTCAAAGACAAAGAAGACGAAGGAGAAGAAGAAGACGACAACGACACGAGCTCGCACGACGCCAGCCGTACCCCTCTCCCGCCGCCAGAAAAGGATACCTAGATCGATCTCTCCGGTCACAGGATAGAACTCGGCGAGAAAATGGCAGACTGCGCCAGTGGAAAGCAGGCTGAAGGTCGCGGTGCCGGCAGAGAGAAACAGAGCCCTGCCGCTCAGGCCGACGGTAAGTGTGAGAGTCTCGGGTCCGACCCGGCGATTCCTCCGTGGACCGTGCTGATGTGTACGCGTGTGCACTGTTTCCATGAAGCCGTTGCACCACCCCCTGCGCTACCCACTGGCGTCACCTCGCTCGCACTGGCCGTCTTGCAGGCACAGCCCCAGCCCGAATGCGCAGATCCGATGTGTCGCTGGTGGGCGACCCCCGCCCGGGACGAGCCGTTTTCGCTTGCACATTGGGGCCTTCCAGGCTAGATCTGTGCCAACCCGGTATACACAATAATGCCTACTTATGTGTGTGCCATCAATCGGGAGATCTCGCTAATCAGTGGGTTTCAGGCTCGCTTCACGTCACTCGTTTAGTGGCCTCCCTGTCTTCTCTTTTTACTTTTTTCTTTTATTTGCGCTTGTGTTTTTTATTTGCCGGTCATTTTCTGCTTCTCCTGTTCTGATGCGCCACCCGCCACCTTCCTTTCACCAACCACGATCCATCGCCCACGGAGTGATCGTAACTCTCGCCAGCTTCATCTTCGCGCTTTCGTTCGAAAACCACCTACACCGGTACTTACGCATCACAACCCACGACGACTACGAGAAACCATGACCCATGGAGCACTCATAGTTTGTTCTACCACCATTGACGAACCTTGACGGGCCTTGACGGGCCTTGACGGGCTTTGACGAATTTTGACGAATTTTGATGAATTTTTTTCCCACCAGCATGGACGTTTTAACGATTTTTTGACGATTTTTTTTTCCACCAGCCTGGACAGACAGGGCCCATTCCGTTTGTTTGTTTTCCTTTCTCCGGGGGTGTTATGACGGTCAGGAAACACAATTGGTGAGAATTGGCAGCAGTGTGATACCTGGGGGGGGGGGGGGTTTCCTTTTTGCGTGGTGGGCGCGGGGGTTCTGCTTGCGGAGGTAGTCCTTTATTTTTTCCGGGGTTGATTTTTCGTGCAAGTTGGTCTTTTTTTTCATTGCTGGCTGGTTGCAGATTCTGTGCCTCCAGAGGTTGCAGGGTTCATGTTGCGGAGCCCCCAAGATCGGCAGCGCTCTGCGGGCTGAGGCGCTTTGGGGGGTAGAGGGAGACGTATAGCAACGGGGAGACGTATAGCGACGGGGAGACTTATGGCGACGGGGAGCCGGATGGTACGGGATGGGCTGCGCTGTAGATGGGAGGCTGTTTGGCATTTCGGAGTGGGAGATCTCCCTTTTTTAATTTCTGGCGTTTGTGCTCGGGATTCCGGCGGGTTGGAATTACTACAGATTTGTGTTTGCGCTTGGTCTGTCCAAAGACTGGTACTGCAGTATGGAGTTGGATCGCTGGAGAGAAGGAAGCGATGTATCCAGTTGGTTCTTGACCAGACAGGCGTCTATCTGTTCCGGTATGTATATATTCTCTTCTTTTTCGCCGTATTTCTGTACATACTCTGCGAGGAACTCTCTCTCAGTCATTGCGAGCATTCGACGGTGGTTTATCTATGGCGATACCGGCCACAGTCTTCTTAGCTCGCCGGCGGGCAGGGGAGGGTGGTATTTCCTACTGTCGTCTGCTTATCCGTGTGCGGCTGGCAGTCCTTGCGCCCTCGTGGACGGAGGATAACGAGAGGGTTCGGTTTGGCGATGTTTCATTGGTCGAAAGCGACCTTATCAGATCACAGCGATATTATGTCCAATCCGGTCCCGTCCGTCGTCCGCCCTGACCTCGATGTCAGTCTGCCAACAGTGAATTATCCTGGCCCCGCCTAACTTATCCCAGTTGAGAGACATAAGGAAATAAAGGAAAGCCAAAGGAAACCGCTAGCGTCTTCCTTCTCCTCTCCACTCTCTTCGCCTTCCGATGAATGGCGCTACATAGAGAGGGTGTACCCAAGTCGAGCACGTACGTAGGTCGAGCGCTAACACACTAAGAGGGCACTAGTGTACTCTTGGCGCGAGTGATATTTAGGTACAAATATTTTCTTTTTCTTTAGCGGTA
>Ga0307516_10001026_pt1 | contig 38750 bp, 50 predicted proteins | sample 19_EM_MG_FD_203310 | JGI IMG/M metagenome (GOLD analysis project Ga0307516, IMG submission 203310) | Populus trichocarpa ectomycorrhiza microbial communities from riparian zone in the Pacific Northwest, United States - 19_EM | ecosystem: Host-associated > Plants > Roots > Unclassified | place... | reverse complement strand
TCGGAGCTTCCCGGATCGACGAATCCCCGAGGATCTAGAGTGTGTTCTCCTCGTGTGGCTCACGCCATCCCGCGCTTGTGAGGTGGGAATCACCTTTCTTCAAAGTCCAGATCTTCAGAGACGAATCAATTTTCAGGGTTGGGGGTCCTCAGAATGAATCTGACCGCACGATTTGTCCGTGTAACTCTATGCAATGAACCCACGAACCGTGCAGCTCTTCTGGTATACGTCTTCCGCCTATTCTTTCCCTTGTTGATAGGCGTTGTCGCTGTATGATAATGCATCGGCGTCACCGGAACCATTTGCGAACATAGATGTAACGTCGTTCGGGTTTCTGGAGGTAGCGCCTTCTAGGGGGGCAACCAGAAACACCGGTGGAACTTACCCGCTGAAGCCCCCAAACGTACTGCTTCTCTGCATCTTGACCACACGCTGCTGTGGCGAGTATCTCGAAAGCTTTGAAACCAAACAAAAGCGGTTCACACAGGTCCCGAAGGGCGAGAATTATATATGACCAGTTCCAACCGTTGTTTGGACATTACACAGGGAGCGCAATCGTAACAACTATTACGTTCTCGGGAGGATAAAGTGGCTCAAACGGAACGAAGGAATCAGCTGGGATCTGGCCAAGGTTCGCGCTTCATCGAGTTCTTGACGCTAGGGGGGCTAATAAACCTGAACGGTGGCCGGGCCTGGGTTTCTAGTGAAGGTTCGCGCTTGGTCGAGGGACCGGAGGAATGGTCACCAATGGGTTCGGTCTACTGGGCCCAGCTCTCGGGCTCGGGCTCACGTCGCGGCTGACGAGACCCATGATCCTGGACCCAACCGTCGGTGAACTAGTCGCGCTATCTGAGAATAGTAACCGGTTGAGTCCCTGATTCCCTCGGACTCCCGAGCGCTTCCAACGACTTGAGCGCTTAATTTGCGATCATGACGTCATATGTTGGATGTTGCTGACTATATAAGCGTGACGGTGCGTAGCAACTCGCCCATCAGAGCCATGTCGACAACCACGCCCCCCTCGCCCAAGAAGCCAACCGAGGGGCAGCGTCTGTCCACAACCCGACTTTCCTCTGTCCACCCAGAGTGCCTACATGAGGTTGAGTACTAGTCAATAGGGCCGCCGTGTTTTGTGCCTTTGGCAGGCACCGTTCATGTCACCCCTATTCCGCTAGCGCTTCGCGCATAGTTCTTTCGCTACTCGCCCTTGTTTTCGACGTTCAGACCCTCGGACACTTGTTCTATAATTTGTATGCGATTCGAACCCATGCCGAATGGACATGCGATCGTACCTAAATCCAGTGACAGCCTTTGAGGGTGTAGCGAACGACCTCTCGGCTGTCTTGTCGTCTCGGTGCGAGCCCGGGTGCAAACCCCGGATGCCATGTACCATGCGTTGGACCTGCAACGATGCCCAATACACTGATGCGCGAGATCGTCACAAGACGGCCGAGACTAAGAGCAAGCCGAGTTGAACGCCGGACCCAGAGAGTACATACAGGACATAGACGCCGTCGAGTCGAAAGGAATACAAACAACGAGGACAGAGAGGAGGAACGGAGCCAACAACAAAACAAACTGGGTCATACGAGGAGAGGAGCTAGGACACGAGAGTAGGGAGGCGTTCCGGTTCACCGAGGAGAACGCACTCTAGTAAGGAGGGCGATCCGGATCCTCGGGGATTCGTCGATCCGGGAAGCTCCGAGGGAGAGGGGAGAACGAGCCGTAAAATAGTGAATCTATAACCTTCAGCAATCCAAGAGTCATGACTGGAGGTCCTAGACTTTGATCAGAAAAGCGATCGGGGTCATGGCTTCATTCGATTCGTTTATCGACAGGATTCCCGAAACTACACTACATTCCCTCTCATCTTCGCCTCCAACTCACCTACGCGCTTCCGAACGTCGTTCACCTTGTCTGTTCCTGCTTTTGAAGGCGATAACTGGGCAGCCGTATCACTTTGTGACCTCCAAGCATTGGGCCGAGCGCTCTGTTCCAAGGGCTCCTCACGTCGGACTGGAGCACTCTTGACGCGCCCAGGAGGGCTTGGTTCTCTCCCAGTTGTCAGCCTCTCCGGTGTAGAGTCAGGAGAAGGCTGGGAAGTGCTGGGCTGGTGACTGGCGGTCAAGCTAGAGGAAGGTGTGAGATTCGTGATATCGTGATGGGAACCGGGGGTCGTAGACCATGGCCTCCTGGGTATGGTGGAAGAAGAGTCCGACTCCATGCGGAGAAGTTTGTCTTGGGCCAACTTGGCAAAAGAACTGGAGTCTTGCGGGATCGATGAGGTCGTCTTACTTCTCGCGCGACTTTGGCCGCGGACGAGGGCTTGGATAGTGGATGGGCCGTTTTTGCTGAGACTTTGTGAGCTGTCCGTACTGACAAATTCCGCGGCTACTTCGGGGTGTCGAGAGCTAGCTTTGCGGACCACCATGTCAACCTCTGCATCCGAATCAAGGCGGTCTTCAGGGACTCCGGTCAGGCGAGAGGATGTCGCGGGGCCTAACGACCCAGAAGGCCAGCCGGATAGCCTGAAACTCTCTCCGTCGAGCTGCTCGTCGGTGGAATAGTTGCGGGTTTCGGAGGGAGCATGATATCTCGCCTGCAAAGATGTTGCCCCAGTCGCGGCATCGGGATCCGGAAAAGACGGCGGCATATCGAGCGACGTGAAATTGATAACCCGGATCGGAATATCAACAACCACATCCGAGGATAATGGACCAGCAGAGATAGTCGCCCGGATGTTGTACTCGACTTCTAGTATCCTACCGCGGGGGACCGACAATGCATCTGGCTATTGGGAGAGGGGGACTCGTTAGGTACAGACATGAGTGACCTTCCGCCTCTCCTTACCGGGATCAGCACCCAATGAGAGAACACAGCCTTCTCTCCGGGATTTACACCAGTCCACCATCCTCTGCTTCCCGCGTAGCCCCTTATCACGCGGTGGGTTGTTTCGAGAGTGCTTTGAACAACTTCTTTATAACTTGTGTTCGTCTGGCAGGCATCCGGATCGTCCCTTCCACCTATGTTCACTACAGCGCTCGACTTGAAGATAGTGGAACGCCGAATCAAAGTCAGAGTAAACGACTTTAGAGTCCTAGTTGTGTTGTTGGAGACAAGAGCTTTCACAAAACAGCGTTGGCCGGATACCCAGTGCAACCGATGCAGCATAACCGTGAGTTTGACGGTGCCAGGACCGCCCAGGAAGAGAGACTTCGAGGCCGTGACCTGTATTGGCCGAGGTGCAGACTGCAGGGTTGTTGTGGGATCGAGGCGAGGCCAAATCTCACATTCCCGGTAGAAATGAGCGACTGAGGTCTTTCCCGTTTCCGTGTCCCTGACCTTGGCGGTCCTGGAGGGGAGGATGAGTCGGGGGTGAACGCGGCGGAGGGTAGACTTACGCCATGACAATATACCTGACGGATGCACCGGAAGAGTAAAAAACGCCTTTCGAGTCACCGCATGTACCAGTGAGCGGGAGGAAGAACGAGAACGGGATGATATGGAGTCCAGTCTTGGCGCGTGCAAACCCGTCATCGTCGAATTCAGAGTCGAAGGGAGCATTCCAAGAACCACTAAGGGACGAAATCGGTTGTGACTCCTGGTAGAAAACGTGTCGGTCGTCTGTACTTGGGACAAGTTCGAATCCGACCACACGAAGCTTTGTTTCCGTTATCTGGGAGAAGTAGCCTTTCGGGTGCGGGAGGACGTTGACGACAATGGAGCCCTGCAGCGCACCACCTTGAACGCAAGTATTCGATTCCAAAGCGACGTCGACCTCAAGAAGCGCGTGGGACTTCGTTTGTTCCAAGAGCAGACGTTCATTGACACCAATGATTTCGTCAGCCAGTGAAGATGAGATGGAAGCACCAGCCTTCAGCCTAGAGTGTGTATTGCCCAGAATTGCCTTGAGTTCCTTGGAAGTTGCAGTAGATGGAAACGCAGGATTAGAGATGGTTCCTCGGCGAGTGGGTATCGGCTGGCTATCAAACGAGTGGTACCTAGACTGGAGTTGTGGTCGTCCAGGAGATAGATTGTCTTGGCTGATAGGTAGTCCCTCCCTGAATCCAGTTGTACTGTTGAAGACGTCGAGAGCAACCATCCCTCCCCCAGTTTCCGCTAGCAAAAGACCCTCCATTCCCTGTGCCGATCTCAATGAGTTGAGATTCGAGGAACCGCCAGTGCTGGTCGAGATCAACGAGGGTCGAGAATGGGTCGAGGAACTGGGCTTATCCATTTCTCGTCTACAGAGCCGTGGGGTGGTGAGGAGAGGAGGCTAGGGGCTGAAGATTTCGGGGAAGGTGGTGGGAGGTGGAAGAGTGCGCGGTGGGTATCCAGAATAGGAAGGCCGCCATCACAAATTTTCAGACTTTCACTCTAATCCACGGCCTGTCTATCCGTTCGCGCCGATGGCTGCGTCGAAATCCAAGGCTCAGCCAATGGCCAGGCCGCTCGAAAACGTTCCGCCAGACCAGAAGCCAGCAAAAAACAGGACGAAACTCCGGAAACCAAAGGGCAAGGAGGTTCTTCTCCAGTCCCAGCCAGACCATCCCTCGGAACCTGGCCCATCCTCCGAAACCGCCGCAGAAATTGAAGACATCTGGTCCTGGACTTCTCTCGCAGACTCATCGGCTAGCACACACCCTGCGGTTTTCACGAAGGACGGACGGTACGGTTTGAAGCCATCCGATCATTTTCCAAGAGTCTCTCAACTTCCGCTCCAGATATTTCTTTTCCATCGTAGGATCGTCCGTAAAAATACACGCTTCCTCTACGGGTCATGTCGTTTCGACCTTGTCCGTCTCGACCCTTGGTGGTTCTACGTCGGGCTCCGATGGGGGTCATACCGCCAAGATCACGTCTGCGCTTTTGAATCCGCACAACCCCTTCCAGCTCATTACCGCCTCCCTCGACGGCTACATAAAATTCTGGGACTACCTAGATGGCACCCTTCTCCAAACTATCCGACTGCCCCACCCAATATTCATGGTCGCGGCCCATGACAAAGTTGAGGATTATATCTTTGCGGTCACATCAAGGGGCACCAAACGCCAAACCGCCGCTGGTGGGTACCTCCAGACCCACAAATTTCTCGCCTAACCCTTTCATTCCAGGAAGGACCACGAATGAAGACAACACGCATCTATATCGGGTTTCGCTGTCGCCCACGTCGGAAACCGCAGGTCTCCCTGTTCAGGAGTCATCTGAGGTCATCGGAATCGGCAAGTTGCGAACACCGAACGGCCTTGCGGTGTCTCCCAGTGGTTCCTGGGTGGTCGTAATCTCCGGTCATAAAGCGCATATCGCGAGCACCACAAACCCACAGGCAGGATTCAAGAAGTTCACCGCGTCAGACCATCTCACCTGCCTTACCTTCCACCCAATCGACGACTGTTTTGCTACGGGGGATAGTAAAGGTGCAATCCGGCTGTGGTACTGTTTGACTGACGGGTCTCTATCTGAAACCTCTGGTCTTGAGAAGCGAGCTCAGACCTCATCGTTCCACTGGCACGCTCATGCCGTTTCCTCCCTAGCCTTTACTCCAAATGGTGCCTACCTGCTTAGCGGTGGCGAGGAGGCTGTTCTGGTCATCTGGCAGCTGCACACGAACAAGAAAGAGTTCGTTCCAAGGGTTGGTGCACCAATATCGACTATTGCCGTTTCGCCCGCTGGAGAGAAGGAAGAAGAATACCTCCTGGGCCTTTTGGATTCAACACACACCTTCATTAGCTCTGGATCGCTGAAGATTTCCCGGGTATTTTCCCGATTAAGGATAGGTGGGGGGGGGGTTAACGACTCTGGTTCCTTGGGCTAACCACCTCCCTTAGATCCATTGATCGATCCCGACGCCCCGTCAACCTCTACTCCCGTCCCACTCGCTGTACACCCCCTTTCATCATCCCTCATCCTCACCTCATCCCACCCTTCGTCTCTACAAGCTTACTCTCCCTCAAACTCCCGACCACTGTATGACATCGAGGTCGCGCCATCAAATCGTGTGTCTCGCAAAGACGAAAAGTACCTAGAACCTTCAAGAGTTCGACACGTTGCCGTCTCAACTTCTGGCGAATGGATGGCTACAGTCGACAGCAGGATTGGAGATGAAGGGTTCCGGCCGGAGGTATATCTGAAGATATGGTGGTGGGACAGGAAGTCCGGGTTCTGGATATTGAACAGTCGGATTAATCGACCCCACGGTCTGTACGAAATTACTTCGATTTCGTTCAGCCCGGTTTCGGCCAAGGAGAAGATACTGCTGGTGACAACCGGTGAGGACAAAAAAGTGAAGACGTGGAGATTACGAACGAATGTGGATAGGAAGGGTGAAGCCGAAGGTACGGTGTTCTTCCTCATGCCACAATTTCTGTGGGCTTGACCCGAGTTGGCAGACTTCTGGGTCCCGCGATCTTCATTCCAGTATCGCTCCGAGTCGTCTCGCTACGCATCGTGGTCCAACGACGCATCCATTATCGCCGTGGCCGCTGGGTCGTTCGTCCCAATATACGATTCCTCCACCAATGCCCTTCTACAAGTCTTGGTTTCCTCAGAGTGCGGTCGCGTGACTTCGGCACACTTTTTGGGAAGTAGTGGGCGATTCCTCGCCGTCGCTGGAGAGAGGGATTTGGTCCTTTGGGATCTCGTTTCACACACGAGTATGTGCTCCCTCCCTCCAACACTGACTTTCTGCTTACGCGATCGCGAAGTACAATGGCACTTCCGTTCCGGAGTTCCTATCGGCCAACTCGTCGCTCACCCCTCGGAGGACAAATTGGCATTACTCCAGTCGCGCAAGAACACTCACTCAAACCAACAGGAGACCCGGGTACTTCTCTTCCGACCTGGTTCGGCCATCCCATTCCGTACCTGTTCGATACCATTCGGGATTCGAAACGCGACGTGGTACTCGCTCGTCGAAGGCACGACCGTGGGTTTCAATCTGGTCGGCGTCACAGACTCTTGGGGTGTTGCCTTGTTTGGTGACGACGTGAAGTCGCCTGCCTCCCTTGAGGGCACCACGACTACTCAAATTACGGGTGACGCTTCCCTCCCCAGGGGGAACACCCTATTGCAGGACATCTTTGGAAAGTCTGTGTTCGACGATGTCACATATCCCACGGTGTCGGCAGAGACTTCTGCGTTTGTCCCGCGGGAAGGAAAGCAAGCAATAACGTCGTTCTTCGATGCACCCACGCACACCATGTTACCGTTGGGGGCCATGTTCGATTCGATCATGCAAACATTCTTGGCGCCGCGATCAATCGCCAAGAATGGTGAAGATGATACCAAGCAAGCTGAGGGGGGTGACGAAGTGATGGATATGGATGAGGACCCGGTGCCGGAGGGTCACGCTCCATTTATCGTCAAGGATACCACAAGGGTCGTGGATGAGAGAGAGATGCATGAGTTCGTGGAGATCTTCAAGCATTACGGATTAATCGGTGTGTGAACTCTTCGTATCCAACCGGCCAAGTGGTACTGAACTTGCCCTCTAGCCGCGGGGTCTCACAACGCGACTTCTCGTGTACAGTCAAACGGGATGAATGGTGTATCGACGCGCCACAACGCCACCGTTTCGCCCACCGCCCCGACAAAGGTCAACGGCATCGCAGACAAACCCTCCACAGAGCGCAAGGGTAAGCCCCCGGTCGAGACGCCGCAGACCGAAACCAGCCCTTCCCCGACTCCGGTGAATGTTGGAAAGAAAAGGAAGAAGTCATCTAGTTAAGACCAAGCCACATCTCCACCCTCATGTTTTCCACTCGCACACTCTATACATCGCACATTTACATTTCGTGATTCCCCTCCCCTGCTCGTGTTTGCCGTTTGTCATAGGTGCTTTCATTTAGCTAAGCTTAATTCAGTCGTTCCTTTCCACCCTCGAGGTTTTGAGACGCCGGGTAGGGAGAGGCGGGCAGCAATAATATTGTGCTTTTACCATACCGATTAGTATGTAGTAGTCGTAATCCAAGATAGTGCGCGCTACATCAGCATCGAGTTGTGTACGTGTGAGATAAGTAACTAGATACTAGATAAAAAGGAGCACAGCGTACGGTTCCGCTCGCAGAAAGCCATGGCTCGTGGTACAGTGAAGGTTCCCAAAGGGAGAAAAGAAAAAGGCCCAATACAACAGGGGGAAGAGAAAAGTACAGGGCGTAGACACGCGGCCGGTCAGTAAAGGTACGGCAACGGAATCCCAGACGCCTTTGTCCAAACTCTCCTCAACTGCAACTCTTCCGGGTTCGGCATACCAGGGTTCAATTGATACAACTGAGCCATCCTCGCCAACCAATTCTTCTCTTCGACCTTCATCTGAGCGAACCAAGGCAAGATCACGTAGATCCTCTTGAGCGGGGCCCCGATCTTCTTCCTCCCCTCCACGAGGTGCGAGACGCAGTCGAACGTCATGCTCTGGTATTCCAGAATCTCGAGCTTCGGCAGGAGGGGAACGAACGGTTTCTTTGGGGCGAGAAGGTCCGCCGTCTCGTCCCATACGTTCGCGTCCTCGAGGAAGTGTTGGAGAAGCGTTTTCTTCAGCTGAGCGATTTTGAGAACTTCGATTTTGGGCATCGACTGGAGCCACTTGATGATCCGACGCTTGTTCTGGAACGAGTCGCCAAGCTGGACAGAGTACATCGTCATAACCCGAATGTCCGGGAACCTGCCGGTGAGGTGTTCGATAAGCGGGCCGTAGTCGAATCCAACCATGTTGAGAATCGTGAGGTCAATGAGGTTTTTGGCGGTGAAAGTGTTGAGAACGTAGATTGCATATGGCACTGTGAAATCCCCGATGACGAGGGTGGCGAGGCAGGGGAGGTCAATGGGAGGAAGGTTGACCTCAACGACGTCTTCGAAAACCCACCGCGGGCCCGCGGCGTCCAGCGCGAGCTTGCTCAGCCGGGGGCTTTCCTTGAGCATATCACGAAAGTCGTAGATGGAGGGACAGCTCTCGATGGGCACTCGTCTGATATCCAACACGTACAGGTTGGACATTTGCGGGACGCTCCACTGAATATGGAGACCATTGAAACACGCGTAGGTGAGGCGAGGTAGAAGGCGGCGATTGCAAAAGGGGATCGGGGGTAGACTGTCATCCTTCTCGGGCATGGGACCAACCCACAGCCAAGGGCGTCCAGTACGATGCAACTCGAAACGTTCCATTCGCTCGGGTACATGGTACGAATCGCGTAACCTATCGAGAACGACGAGGGCGGGCTGCCAGGTGTCGACCATGATGACTAACGTGCGGATTGTATGGATCTTGGGCAAGAGTTTGTCCATGACGTCTCCCATCATTTCGGCTGTGAACGGGTGGTCGTCTTCTTGGCTATCATCTCCGTCGTTCATATGTTCCTTATACCACGCTTCGTGACGTTCGTTGATGCGGATGTCCAGAGGCGCGGTGCCAGCCCTCTCGACAAAGGTGAGAGAACGCTCGTATGGGAACTTGTCCTTGAACCAGACGATGCTCCACAAGGTCATGTCTTCAATCGCGGTGTACCTCCACTTCTGACAAATCCACGTCAGACGGAGAAGGGAGAGCGAAGACGACGGCATGTCGGTGGACGACCACGAGACGAGGTGGAAGATTTGGAGGAGGATTTCGGTTGGCTTTCATCAGCATCAGTACACGTCCCAGACGACGAGTATGGATGGGGCACCCACAAGCTGATTGATGCGGAGGACCCGACAGAAAATCCATTTCCGCTGAAAATCCATGAAATAATACTTTGCCTCCTGATCCGTGGTCCAAGCGGCGGTGCCCTTGAGAGGCTCGAGTGCGGCGAGACGGTTTCTAAGTTCTATGCCCTTTATTTTGAGCGAAACGATTGTTTCCGGGGTATCTGGGCGTCCGGGGGGCGGAGGGACCTTACTGAGAAAGGCGGTGAAGATGGCGTTGGGATCGAATGGTATCCGCACGGCCGCGGTCGCATTCGACTTTGCCATGAGCGAGGATGGGTTTGGGGGGACGTCGGGTCGACGAGTGTCGAATTGGGTGGAGCGCAGGGGCGTCTGGAGGTGTGCCCGTTTTGAGAGAGATCGACGCGAGTGGGAAAGCGAGATACGTACCATGGCTGATGCTGAGCTGGATGGGGATAGATCTGCTGTAGACGGTGCGGAGAGGTGGGTAGGAATGGGAGGGGGCGAGGGGGAGACCTGGGGGCGATTGCAGGGTGGCTGGTCCTCGCCCGGTCGGTATTTAAGCCAGAAACAACAGGACGGGGGGACAAAAGGGCGGCAAGGTAAAATTATGAGAAGAACTGGACGTGACTTTGAAAAATCTCCAGTAACTGTTTGGCGGTGTGGGTCCACTAACGCTGGCAACTTGCTGTGGGTGTCTGTATAGGTCGGAAGCGGTCGAGCACGAAGAGGATGGTCGTCCACCCCACTCACCTGCAGTTTATATCCCTCTCCAGCTCTATCACGCTTTGGTATCCACGGCCAGAGTGGCAAGAGGACAAGGGAGGGTGGGCCAGGTGTCCTCCTTTGCCGCTACCGTGGATTGGTGGGCCAGGCGAAACGCGAGCCTAAACCGTGCACTCGAAAGGAACCGCCGCTGACGAAATGAACGGCCCCGCAGAAGGTGTGGAGGAATGGTGGGACGGAGCAGAAAGCAGAAAGCATCCCCCTCTCCCCTTCGTATGATGACGGTAACAAGGATGGGGGGTCAGCTGAAGAAAAAAAAGCACAGCGTTTATCTCCCCCTCCGGCCGTTCGTCCCTGCGTGTCGTTTCACAATCCCACTTCTTCGCCGCTTCCAGGGCCAAGGTGACCACTTCTGCGCGCGCCAAATGCTCGTTCGAGGGACACCCATTATAGCGGAAGGATATCACGTCCAAACCCGGAGATCGCATCAAACGCCCAAAGACAAAGGATGGGCTGGGAGCGCGAACGCTTCTTTGCCCTAATCCTTCTCACAGAAACGCGTCTTGAATGGCGAGCCCGGTAGCGCTAGGTACGCTCTGACGGCCCTTGTGCGACGGGTGGCATCACAGTACGTTGGCGTTGGCTTGATGGGTCACACAGGACGTCTCATGAGAAGTACACACCATTCTAGGTCCAATCACCCGCGCCCATATGATTTCCTCCCTTCCGGTAACGGACCGCAGCTGCGTTCGAACGCTCGAAATCCCTTCCTTTGAGGTCCAAACGAGAGCCACGTCCGATCGTCCAACGGCTCTAACTGATCCCCCCCTCTCCAAGGACCCCTGACGAGGACGACGACTTTACGCTACGCCCGCCCTGCTATCACACGAGGCTTGATATTCATGAGGCTCGCGACCTGCCTGCAAGCGAAAGAAAACGAAAGGCCACCGTGACAGAGCAAGGCGGTCGCAAAGTGACGGCCACCGAAACGCACTCCTTTGTCCTCCCCCTCAGCATTTGCTTCCGCCCATTGCCTCTGCCGCCCGAAGGGTCACACCCTCCAGTTTTCACTTCCCTTCACTCCCCACATGATCTACCAACGGCCCGGAATCGATACCATGGAGAAGAGTTGGGTGGTCGGGACCTGGGTGGCTGCTTTCACCATGACCCAACTAAGTCCTCGTTCCCCGTCGCTAGCATGACCTAGGATAATCCTTTTGCCTGATTACACCGTTTTTCACACAACCACCCTCCTTCTGTGCCGTTGAAAGGGCCCGCTCGGCCACCTTCCACATGGGCGAAGCCACCGTTCACTGGAAGGCCGCGGGTTCCCATTCACCGGACTCACACGCGCCGACACGCCCAAATAACGTACGCGCCCACTCTGTGACACCAGACTCCGCATATAAAACTGCCTAGGCGGAAAACACCCAGACGAGGGGGGGGGTGACGTTCACAATCGCCACGGTCCTTCAGGCCAGAGTTACCAAAACCGTGAATTCATAAATTCTAAAAAGGCAACTCGCGGCTACCGTAAAAGGAAATTTGACATTTCCAAAAGCGTCCAGATCCCTTCCTTCCGGCCTCGTGGAAGAGCCATGCCCCCGTGAGCAAGGCTGAGCCACTGATGTGCTGGGCTACGGGCCTCTTGTACCGCGCCAGTGAAGCCTTTCAGGGGCACAGTCGAAACACTAGCACACGCACAGTCCAACCCTTTCCCTCTAAGCACGTCAGAGTCGTGTAATACCCGTTGACCGGCAGCCTCTCACGGTCGTCCCGCGCTCTATGGTTCTACTTATCGCTGTATTGATCAACGGCGAATAGACTACGGGGGTGCCAGTTCGACCCCGAAGCTGGACTGAGAATCACCAGCGTCATGATAACCGTCATCGCACCGGCGCCGAAGTATTCAGGTGCTTATCGATATCCACTGCTAATTCACAGGCTCCTGTCACGTAGTGTGAAGAACAAGCATTCAAAAAGGCCGTGGATCAAAAACACCTAGCGGCCTCACACCAACGTCTCGGATACCCTAATCTCCAGGCATCCGGACGTCGAAGAAGCACAGACATCATCTCGTAACAGACCAGCGGCCGACCCGTGGTCCATTTCTTCCCTTTATCGGGTTTGTTTGTTCAGATTTTGGATACTCCCGACGAGTGAGAAGCCTTCAACTGCCTCCAACCCACAAATCGCGTCCGACCTACTGTCGTGATCGCGATTCAGTGCATCACGTCGATTCAGCGTTCCTCAAACACCCACGCCTCACATTGTACTTATGTATAGCAAACAAACTGTCGGCGGCTAATTGGCGTCCAGGATAGCCGACGAACTTCTCCCCTTTCACACCAATATAGAACGGTCAGTTTCGACGTCGGCAGATGCTTAGGCGGGTCGTCATCGAGACGGGCGGATTGTCCCAAAAAGATAAGGAGATTACAGGGACTTCTATACCAACGTTGACGTTCAGCTGAGGGAACTTGAAGCGTAATGGCTAGAAGATCAGATCAGCGTAGCGTGTAGCGCGTACCGACTCTATAGAGTGGAATATTTTTGCCTCATGGCACCCACCCCTCATCCTACCCACCCGAGGCAGCGGACTCAGGAATTGGGGGAAGATCCATCGATAACCGGAACCGATAACCTCCCCAGAACCCCACTACCCTATCCCAACGACCCTGCCGTAAACATCTCCACAACCCACCCCATCAAAGTCTCATCTCTAATCCTCACCTCACCCAACATCTCTCTCACAGCCGCAAACGCGCTCCTACCCCTCAACTCCCCCTCTCTCTCCCTATCCTCCGTCTGCGCGTCCCTAGCTTGCTGTTGCTGTTGCTGAGTCTGAACCTCGTCCTGTTCATCAATTACTCCCGGGAACCCGAAATGATCATCGTCGGCCCGCGGCGCAGCCTCCGCAGACGCAAACGCCGTCCTGAACAACACCCTGATGCACAGCAACGCCGTTAACGCCATCGGAGGTGGATCCTTCGTCACCCTAGACGAAGGTACGAGGTACTCCCGTGGGGGGACTATCGACCTCTTCGTCGGGTCATCTACGGGATGCTGGTGCCCAGGATCCGGGAGAGTCACGACGTCGCTCTGTGACGAGTGTTTTGGAAAAGGTTGAGTGAGGGGAATGTGCGTCAAAACGTGCGAACGGAGGTGTCCCAAAGACATCGGTCCTTGGGTGCACGTCGCCCACAGGCATTGATGAGGTCCTGAGGTCGAATCTCCATGGGTGAGGTGGGCAGATAACGTATGGTCGTACAGTTCCCCGGGGTTCTGCGCACCGAACGGGTTCGGGCACTGGCCGCGGTCCCAATGGCACTTATACCTGTCTTGGTTCGGAAGTTTGACCTGCTTCCTCGCGACCCCCCGAACGACAAACTTTTGTGGTGGCCCCGGGAGAAGAAGGGCTTGTGCAGAAGGGTAGACCGTATTGACGTTCTTGATCACGTCCGCAGGGGCGAGGAGTGGGCTCGCCTCGCCGAAGGGAGTGAAGGTCACGCTGTACAGTTGGAAGAATTCCACTTGGGTCAGCTCGCCCTCGGGGTTCAGAACGAACATTGCTTTCATCCTATCCATCCCAACGTGGGAAATAATAAGCGTCTGAGTTGGGGACAAAGGCCCAAAGAAAGTGCTTACCACTCATAACACCTCTTCGGCTCCTCAATAGCACCCAACGTCTCCAACTCCTCCGGGCCCAGCACCAAGTCCACAGTATCAGGTGGAACAGCCAACGCAACAGCCGGCGGCGGACACAAATCCACCATCACGACCTCCTCCACCTGCTCCTTCAACAACAGCAACACCAGAACCCTCAACGTGCTCGGCATCTTCGGGTGCAACAAAAACGCCCTAGCCATCGGCGCACAAGCCAAATTGGCGTACAAAAAGTTCATCGCCGCGTCCACCAGTTCCTTATCCATCGCGAAGAGGGGGAGGTACCGAAGCGCGGCTTCGAGGCCGGGCGAATCTGGCGTGATGTGGTCCACGTTCGCGGGGTACGAGAAGAGCAAGGCGAGGAGTTGGAAAGAGGCTATGATGAGTGACCTGTTCGATGTTTCTCTGAGGATCGCGAGGACGGCTGGAGTCGGGTTTGCAGTGATGGGAGCGTTGGTCGGTGGAAGTGTCAGCCCGGCACTGCTCAAATCATGAAAGATCTCTAAAACGTTCACCAAAAACTCCTCGTTCTCGTCCGAGTCCAACTCCAACTGATGCAACGCGGAAAGTATGAGCGTCCTTGACCGAGCGTTATCCAACAACTCCTGAACGTTCGTGTCGTTATACGCCGTCGCGGTCCTCAAAATCGTGATCGCCTCCAAAGCGTGTCTCCGCTTGATCCCCTCCCCAGGATCGTCCGCGAACAACGCCTGCATCTGACTCTTCTTGGACTTCTTCGTCACGCCTTCGATTCGCGAAGGCACGATATGACCTCCTCTCCCTCGAGCCCCGACACGAGTGTTCTCCAACGAAGAGATCTTATCCAACACCGCTCGTTCGACGTACCACTCCGGCCACGCGAACAACGCGTCCGTGAGCCCAGGAATCGCGCTCAACAGGAACTTTTCGTTCGAGCAGAGTCGGAGGAGTCGATCGAGTGCCCAGCTCACTTCTTCAGGTAGCCCGGACCGCAGAGCGAGCATCATCCGGTTTTTTGGTGACGGCTCGACGTACCATCCTGATTCAAATATGTCAGAACGTTAAAGGCACGATAATGGCAAAGGTGGCAAAGGGGATATAAGGAGGGAGTTGTTTGTCCAAGAGGGTGGGTGACGCACGTTCATAATCGTCTTTAACATTTGACCCAGTAACCACAGTGGCGATAGGTTGAATGGTCGTAGCAGGAGTGACCGAGATTGGTTGGATCGTGGGTTGGTACTGTTTGATGGTGAGCCCGCGGTTGGCGGCCTGCATCTGTGACACGAGGAACAGGGGTCTGGTGATTCGATCGTTCCGTGACCAGCTCCGCTACCTCCGCTCTCGAAAAGAAAACACCCGGTAACGGTCAGAGAAATAAGATTACACAGCTATGGAGGGGGAGTACACGCAGCATGAGTAGTAGTAGGCCCCTAAGGGATACGTTCTATGTACTGAATTGAATAAAGAAAAAAAGGCAGCCGGTGATAGTACCGACAAACTATACGGTGAGTCCATGCAGGAGAATGAATTTTTTGAGCTTGAAACATTATTCGGAATCGTCTGAGATGAGGAAGGCGTGTCGCGTGTTTACTTGTCCACTCCAGAACCAAAGGAAAGTACATACAAACCAAACCGGGGGGAGGCTCAGTGGTCGTCAGCTCCCTTGTAACCCCACTTCACGGTCCTGGTGACACCTCGCTGCCAGTCCTCTACTCGACGTTCAGCGAGGATGGAGAAGGTGGATGTAGCAGTCCCGACGAAGCCCATACCCTTGGATTGAACAACGGCATCGATAATGACGGGGTACCTGGTGGTGACGGATCAGGTTCGAGTCGAGGGGAAGAGAAGCGGAAGTACGAACCATCTGCCGTATTGCGCGGCGGTTTGGGAATGGTCTAGCCTGTACCAACCCTGGGCCTTGACCAGATCCCACCAAGCCTCATCTCTCTCGTCGCTGGTCATGACTACATGTTTGACGTTCATACCGGGGTACTTGATCGACAATTCCTCCTGAACCTCCCTGACACGGCGGGCGATGACAGGAATGGAGGCGAAACACTCCTCGAGAGGGATCCCGGTGCACCAGTTACCGAAGTCCCCGTGTCTCATGTGGATGGTAATGTACTTCGTACATCAATCAGAACTGCATTCCTGGAGATGAAACACATATGATCATAACTCACCCAGGGGATCGGTTGATCAGACTCAAGGCCAAAGGCGTCCCTGAGATATAGATCCCCGATGGCCTCAAGACGCTCGGTCCAGTGCATATGAGTGACGACGTATCTCCATGCGGGGGAAAAGTCATAAGTATATTCAACGTTCTGGAGGATGGGGGGATTAGAGCGTAGATAACGGAAGTCCGACGGAGGGAACGTACCCCAGTAATTGCACCGACGTAATATAGGTAATCCATGCAAAGCATCTGTTGATCCGGGTCTTCGACGGTATTGAGAACCGGGGATGGGGTCTGCTCGATTGGTTGGCCACTATTCAGCCACTCTCTTCGGGCGTCAGGGAAGCTGAGTCGGGCCAGGTCCCAGAAACGGGCCGTCTTGTCGTTTGGGTCACCGGGATTCGCCCTGAGCCAACTGGGGGCCTTGGTGTATGAAATGTCTGCACGAGCGAGGAATCGAATGAGCGGTGAACGGGTAACCGGAGTGGAAAAACGGAACCCACCCAGTCCGGCACCACGAGGATACCATCCTTCACGAGGGGTCGGCTCGTAGGTTTGCTGTTCGGGCCAAACAGCCCAACAGCCAAGGCTCTCCGTAACAGGTTGCTCATCAATCTTGATGTCTCTCCATTCGAGCACAGGAGACTTGATTAGCGACGAAAGCCGGGGGATATCAAAAACGTCGCCAAACGGGAGATCTCCGGTATGCCCATCAACCAAGACGTGGGAAGGAGTGAATTTCGGCAGGACTGGGATGCGGTCCGTCACAAGCGCCAAGTATACCAAATTTCCCTGGATTCGATTGTCAGCTTCGCGGCCGGGAAGGATCGGACGTGGAACTCACAAATGCCATAACGTCGTTCGCTGCAAGGGAAGACAAGAAGGTGAACAATGGACAAAGGATACGGAAAACAATGGGACTCACTCCATCCAGCGGACGGCCAGGAGGTCAAATACTGTTTGTGGGGCAGTAAATTGTCTATATTTGGTAAGTCAAAGATTGGGTTCGCAGCAGCCGGGAGACGCTCACCTCTGAAAAGGGGGGTGGGGGGGCCACGGACACCCGTATACATGGATTCGATGGGATACGTCTCGTTCGACGGAGGGTCGACGTCCTCGGGGTTGAAAGGGAGCGGTTCGAACCCCCCTGCGAATCTATCGGCCACCCGCTGCTGGATGGCAAGATAAGTTGCGAGGAATACGAGGGAGACGAGGGTAGCGGTGGCGAAGAGAGTCCGTCTTTTCCGTCCCAGGTTTTTTGGTGCAAGGGGGGGAGAGACGGTGCGGAGGAAGTCTTTATCGCCATAGAGGGTGTCCTCTGAGGTGCGGGGCGTATCGCTCATCGAGGTAGGTAGGGTGGGGGTGGGTGGAAGAAAGAGAGAAGGAGGGGAATTATAGTGTTGCATCGTGTACCTGGGTGGGACCTAGGCAGACATGAAGGGGGGCCGGGACAGGTATTTCTGACCGGACGCCCCTCGATTTTTTAACAAATTCACATCTCATCGATCCGCCAGGACCCCGGGGACTCCGATTCGGGTCTCGCCCCACCGGCCCACCCTCACTCCGATCGGCGGTTTAAGAACGCAGGGACTCATGTCATCCTCCCCAACGAGAGGTTCTGAACGCGAACCATGTCCCCCCCGTCCCCGTCCCTCGTCCAGGATGCCTCCCAGAACATGAAGGTCGCCGCGGTCGTGTCCTTCTACATGACGGCCGCACTCATTGTACGTCGTCGTCCCCTTTCTCTCCGACTACTGGGAGTGCGTTCTCACCGTTCAACTTGGACACATACAGATGGTGTTTGTGTAGGTCTCCGGGTTGGGCACATATCAAGACGTCGAGGACTGATCAAATCCCCCCCCAGCAACAAAGCTGTGCTTAACGCCGCCCCGGATCTCCCGCTCCTCTACCTCTTCAACCAGCTCGTGATCGCAGTCGCCCTCCTCCACGGCGCGAGTTTCTTGACCGATAGGGTCCAAATACCGAAACTCGAGGTTCAAACTGCCAAGAAGCTGACACCGGTCGTCAGCGTAAACATCATCGGGCTCATCTTCAATACCCTCTGTCTACGCGACGTCGAAGCCTCCTTCTTCCAAATCGCACGTGGCCTGGTCCTGCCATTGACGATCCTGGTGTCATGCGTTCACACGCACGCACGGCCGTCGGCAAAGGTGTTGATCGCTGCCGGAGTCGTAACGGTCGGTTTTTTGACGGGTATCAGCCCCAACAAGAATTTGCCCGTGTCAGCTTCCCCATCAGTCATCTCGCTTGTGTACGGGTTGCTTTCCTCACTATTCATCGCGCTTCATGCGGTGTTGATCAAGAGTTCCCTCCCCTATTGTAACAATTCCACGATCGAATTGGCGTACTGGACAAATTTGGGATCGGCGGTATTGGTCGCGCCACTCATCCTGTTCAATGGCGAACTCCAGGCGTTCATTTCCAAGGCTGGCACCGCGGAATGGGATGGCAGAACATTCGTGTACGGCAGCATGGTGACTGGAGTGTTCGGGTTCCTGCTTTGTGTCGCCGGCCTGCTCAGCATCAAAATCACGTCTCCTATTACGCACATGTTTTCTAGCGTAAGTGTTGGGGGGTTCTGGAGCGTGGAGCGTCCGTCGTGCTGATGTTTGCCGCTATTTGTTCCCAGGCTGCGAGATCCGTCTTGCAGACGCTGATTGGTGTTTGGCTGTTCAAGGATGTCCTCACGGTGTGCGTATGCTTTTCCCCGCCAACGTCACGGGGCCTGTACTGAGATAACGAAACTGAAATGCATCCCACCACAGGAACCGAGCCGCTTCAATTCTCGTAATCTGCGGTGGTACAATGCAAGTGATCTTTCATTTGGTTTGAGTGGTATTAGGTATTGAATCAGGGTTTCAGGTACTACACATGGGTGAAACACCGAGAGAACTCAAGTGGGGGCCCCAAAGCGCCCCATGCGCAAAAGTTGGATGATGCGGAACGAGGGCGCGAGCGGGAGGAGCACGGACTAGTGACTATCTTTGAAGCCAAGGACGAGGCAGATGAGGAGACGGTGACGCTTGGACATTGGTCTGCTTCTCGCAAAACGGTGGACAAGTCATGAGAACTTTTCGTAGAACGTTGGACAGCGGTAGTTATTTTTGGACATTCTGTTTACTTACTTGGAGCCCTGTGAGTCGAAATTACATTGATGAGTCGATCCGGCGGACGAACTGAATTGGCCGGCTGGTGACGCAAAGACAGGCGCCGGCGAGGCCGGAGAATAGGGGGTGATTGGCGGCGGCCGGGACGAGCGCAAGTGAGATAAGTAGAAGGAGGGGAAAGGTCATCTCAGCTCTGGCCAACTCCAGCCGACAATCTGTCCCTCGGCGGTCGTGATTGAATTCCCCAAACGGTTCTGATGTTCCAAACCGATCCGGCTCAATTGCCGTTCGGACTTAAGACGGAACGGTTCACTTGGAAGGAGAAAGAAACTGTCGCCAGGAAGTTCGAAGCAAGAAAAATAAAACAAAACACTTCCCGTTCGTCCCTCCACCTCGTCGTCTCCATGCTCCTGCCCACGCTCGCTTCACTCAAGTCTAGGTTCAGGTCCCTTCGCCCGTCCAAGAAGGAGAAGAGAAAGTCGATGGCCCCCGTTCAGCCGTCCCCAGATGTCCAGGCTGAAAAGGCCCCTACTGCCGCACCCACCTTGACCGTCTCTTTGCCACCTCCCATGGACGTCCAGCCTGAGACCCGCTACGAGCGCAAGATGGGAGACACCGAGCTCTCCTACTATTTGCCGTCTCGTGCTAACGGGGTCAACGACATGTACGCCCTCTCTTTGTCTTTCACTTTACCGAACTCACCCCCGCAATTCAGGTATCTTCACCTCGGTTTCAAGGCGCCTAACCACGTCATGACCCGTGAGAGAGTGCGCGTCGTCTGGGCCATCCTCCGCCAAAGACACCCGTTGCTTGCAGCAACTGTGGAGATGCACGACTACGACGATGTTCGATTTGTGTGAGCGAGGAGATGCCGATCGGGAGCATTCGGCTCACGCCACATCTCCTGTCCTCTAGGTACAAGCCTGCTGCCTCTGCAGAAGACGCCGTAAAATCAGCCGACGCAAATCTGGAGTATAGGATCCAAACAAGGGATCGTGAGTTTATTTTTACCCGAGCCCCCCCTTTCTATAGCCCCATATGCTGAAACGATATGCAGAACTTATTCATTCTTATCTCAATGGACCCCGGACATTGTCAAACGAGCGCATTTCACATCTCATCCTCTCCACCAGCGGATCGGTTCTCACGCCCCCAATCACACCTATGCCGTCACCGTCCTCCCTCGAAAACGATCAGCCAGAGAGCGAATTCGATTTCCTCATTTGTGCGGCCCATTTTCTCGGGGATGGAATGGCTCTCCACCAATTTGCGCACGAATTCTTTACCCTTTTGGGAAGTCAGGGTTCTGCCAAAGATTTCGAGGAAACGCTCAAGAAGGAGTGGGTCGAGCGCTGGGGTAATCAGGCCGTCGTGCCCGACGTCCTCCCATGTTCCATCGAAGAAAGCATGCCCCAGCTCGCCGGTCGTTTACGTCACGCTGTCGCCGCTGTCGATTTCAAGTCGAGCCAAGGCAAGTTGATTGGCGGACAATCCTTCCCCAAGGTTTCTGGCAAAGAGAGGCACACCATCGTTCCCACCGTCTCGTTCGATGAGGAGAGGACAAAGGCGATGCTCAAAGCCTGCAAGTCTCACGGGGTCTCTGTCTCTGTCGCCCTTTTCGCCCTATGCAACATTGTATGGGCAAGGATGCATCCGGATGGAGGTGAACTACCGATGTGAGTTTCTCTCCTCCCGGGCCGTCGGATGGCTAAAAGGCTGACCACGTCTGTATAGGATGATGTATTCGGCGTTGAACCTTCGCCCATACATGGCCAAGAGTCCGGCATCCTACTGGTTCTTGGCCGTGGGTTATTTCAACGTCGTGTTGCCCACGTTCATGCCTCGCACTACCTCCGAAGCACAGACCTTCTGGCATCGCGCTCGTATTTCAAAGGATCAAAGCGCCCGAGCCGCCAAGAACTCGATGGCGATCTATCGTACTCACGAGATGGCGAGGAAGCGAGGGGCTCAGGCACGCGCCTGGGGGAAAGAAGATGATCAAAAGGCCAACGGAACATGGGTACCAACACCCCCGGTCAGTTCTGAGGAGGCGCCCACCACCCCTGTTCCCCCGAAGACTCCAAGTAACGCCCTCATCGGACTATCGCTGTTGGGAAATCTCGACGGGATCTATAAACACCAGGATTTCAAATCCATCAAGATGCACACCTTGACCACTGGATCAAGGCAGCGAAATGGGGCGATGCTCCTCTTTGGGTACACATTCGTCGGAAAACTCTGGTTGAGTCTGGGCTACGACGAAGAGGGGTTCGAGAAGGAGACCGTCGGTAAATTCTGGAACGGCCTCCAGGCCGCTGTCGGCGAATTCTTGGGATAAACCTCGGACCGACGGAATCTTTTAGCATTCACTTGTTTTTATGCCCCCTCTTTCCTCCTCGGACTTTGTTGTGTACCTCATGTGTTTTGGGACCTCTAGGGTAATCTTGCGCCAGGACACTCTCTCACCGACCATCTTACATTCGTCTCGGACATAGTAGCAGTACCCATTGAATCTAATAGAACACTTTTCATCTTCTCCTCGAAAGGAATGTCAGACCCAGGCCCGTAAATCAGTTCTACGCCCACAGCATTCACACACGCGCCCTGAGTATGCCCAGTTGTAATTGAAGGGATAGGGTTGTGGCGTGATAAATATTGTGGAAGGGAGGAACAGGCTGCGTCCGCCGTGATCGGCGCTCGTGTGGTTATAGTATATCCTATCCTTCCGTTCAAGCCGTCCCCTATCGGTGAAACGATGCGGCCCACCGGAGGCCTGAAAGCCGGAAGCCCGACTTGCGAGGGGCGAATGGTGATTAATAGTAATCAACGATCAATCCTCGGGGCTTCCTCGGAATCAGATTCAGGTCGGACGGAGCGGGAGTGTAAATATCATACTTGAGTGGGACGTGTGTTTGCTATACGTTCGTTTGAAATGAACTTCGCAACCCCGTACCGAGGACGGGGGTGGGGCAGTTTTTTTTTTCTTTCTCTCAAGATGAAACGCTCCTCGGAGAAGAAAAATCATCTGGAAGAGTATATTTTTACATCTCATTCTATGTTATGCTTACGACTCGTGGAGTGGGCCTCGTGAAGTTTACTCCGAAGCCGTTGCGAGTCGACAATCTCGTTTGCTCAGTGTGTGTGTGTGTGTTCCCAGAGTTCCATCGGTCGTGGAGTCGATCCGAGTCAACGAACGTCGGATGCAGAACAAAATGGAGTCGATCTGATCATATGTGACGCGGCCCATCACCAGACGAAAAGAAGATCCCCCCGAAGGTCCAACTTGCCTTCTGACCCTTCAAGCCTTCAGTACCCCCATCTACCACCGTCCGCGCATCTACATGGCTGACAACAAAACCGCCGCTATTCGTAAGCAGCTCAAGATCAAGACTGGGGTGGTCAAAAGGTGGGTTCAACGTCGATCAGATAACACGATTCCCCTGCTAAAATCATTTCATCTGCGCTTCTCCGTACACGTTCCTCCCTTCATCCTCTTTCCTATTGCATTGTATCCGCTTTCGAAAATCCACGTGGACTGTCACGATCGTGTCCGTTGTCGTGTTTCGCGTGGACACGACGTGCGCAGGCTCTCCAAGGAACGAACGTTGTATGCAAAGGAAAACAAGGATCAGAAATTGAAGGTGGACAAGCTCGTTGCTGACAACGGTGACAACAGCGATGAATGGGATATCAAAAACGGGGTACGTTCTGTCCACGCACTTTCCCTCCTCGATCCGTGCCGGAAACATCGGAAAGAGTAGTCCGCCTTCCACGTTAATGCGGAATGTTGATCGCATCGAACAGAAAAGGATGTTGGAGGAATCAGAGAGGATGATTTTGGATACCAACAAGCGTCTTGGTGCCGCCGTTCAGGATTTGAGGGATATCATCGTAGGCTTCCCTCTGTCTTCCCCATTCTCCTCCCCGTCCTAACTTGGCCTTCTTCTCCTTGTTATCTTCACTCCAGATCCAGGCAAAGACCGATCCGGCGCTGGCCGAGGCTCAGGAATTGTTGGATGCAGAAGGGGGGATGGAAGCCGCCACACTTTAGATGTAGACGCGGAGCCCACCTGGAACTCGACCTCCCGGGCCTGATGAACGGACTGGGGTTAGAACGGCGCGGGTTTTTTTAAATGCACAAGTAACTGCTGTTCAGAACGAACGCACGAGATATCGATCATAATTGTATCTTCAAGTCACAGGTTTCAGGGTTATCTCCCTCCTTTCCTCCTTTTGAACGTCACGACCGCGCGACGCCCGTGTTACTCGGAGAATTGGGTACCCATCTGGTTTACGCCGTGTGACTGGGGTTGAGACTGAAGGGCCCGCAGTTTGGTCAAAGCGCCAAGGATCGCGTTCCACGCGTCCCTTTCAACGCGCTCTTCCTGAAGACCAAAGCTGTGTCTGGATCCCTCGCTAGGGAGTCCAGCACCGAGCGGAGGAGGCACGAAATCACTACGAGGTGCGTTGATCGCCGATGGAGCGATCCTCGACTGCCGGATGTGAGCCAGGGAGGATCGTATACTTGTTTGAATAGACTGAGGGGATAAAGGGAAAAAGAAGGTCGAAAATCAGACCACGTTGAGTTCAAGGGTCCAAGGTACGTACGTCAAGGCGTTCAAAGTATTCACTAACTTCGAGCACGAACTGTTCGGACCGTTCCGCACCCTGTGGTAACGCGGCTTCTGGTGGGTCGGTTTGGGGGAGTGTCAATAAGGAGATGGAGGACGCGGCGAGTGAAAGCAAGCGACCGATGTCCTGCCACAATAGAATGAACCAGAGAAAAATGCCAGCCGTCAGCCGTCAAGGGTACAATTTCTTAGTTCGCCATTTTGTGGGGACGATACTAACCTTTTCGACTTGACAGAGGCCGTAAATTTGTCTTGCCGTCCTGCTCGAGAGCCAGATAGGGTCGATCTCTTCCTCCTCGGGCTTGTCTGGGTTCGCATCTGTGCTTATGGCGGGATCGTTGTCCAGGTCCATGGTCGCCGGAGCGGAGAAAGGAGGATGACCACAAGACTGTTGATCGAACCGAATAGGTCACTAATCTTCCTTGAGACGTGGCGCTGGGCCGTTTCGCCATTCCACCACCCACCGTTCGGTGAGGGCCCTCCGCAACCCCGCTGAACTATCGCGCTCTCGGAAATCGCCATTCAATGCCGTGTTATCAGAGCGCGTTCCTGTCAGAGGGCAGGGGGCGTGAGTAAGCCTACTCCACTTGGCCAATTCACTTGGTCAAGAGGGCGGACCCTGGGCACCGCCAAGAGGTCATTCTCCCATCATTTCGTCTGCATATCAAGGTCCTTACGGCCGTAAACCGCGTGCAGCGCTTTCATTGTTGTTCGGAAGCTTCATTCCATAACGCCTTCATAACACCCGCCCTCGGCCGAATCGCCTATTCTTGACGCTCGTGATTCCCCCCGTTCGTCAAGAGTATGTCCCGTTTCATCCCTTTTTCCCATGCCGAGCCACGGAATGGAATATTCCACCAGTTGCGGGTTCGGGTTAGGGAACCCGTCGCGGTTCCATCGACCGGTCACCCCATTTTGTGCCTCGAGGCACGCAAACCCATATCGAGGCTTCGCGCGACCGGAAATGAACAATATGTTTCTGATGCGGTTGCCTGCAGGTGCCTGTGAATGGGGAACTTGGTGTGGAATAGATTTCCCGCCGACTTCACCTTCAGTCCCCGACTCGCGTAATGGCGCCGACCCGCGCGCCTCCAGTCAAGGGACGAACGATCCGTCCCATTCCAGAACGGTTCTCACCATCTAATCAATTACATTACCCGATATATTCCAATGCGAATCCAAGGTGATGATACGTACCACCATCAGTTCACGCACTACGCACACTCATCCCGGTGATGAGATCTGTATTGTCCACGTTCCACCCTCCCTTCCCTGTGATGATTTCTCGATTCGCCGACATCAACGCGACGCGGCCCATGACCCGCCCACTCTTTCACCGTCTGCCTTCCCACGGGGGATTCCTTGGGGACCCAAATACGTGCTCCAACGTCTCGAACCGACCGGTGAAAATGACGGCGCGACTGACGTACACTATCGCAGCCGCCGATATCCCTACTAGGCCCCGCTAAGCCCCGGGTGTGCAGGGCTGCAGGGTCAGTTATATATATTCCAAGGGCCGAGTTCCTCTTTTTTTTCTTTTCTCCAGAGAACCGTCCTTCACGGTTTTCTAACGTCCGGCACCTTCGTCGCACTCCGCTCCCCAAGTGTTCAAGGTCATGCGTGTGCTCTTCCCCTTAGTAGCTTTACTCGCTGGTGCCCAGGCCCTCTCCAGCTCGCTCTATCAGAAACGGTCAGGGCTGGACGTTTGTGCTTTCATCGATGCCTCCTGCGACTTCCCTAACCCGGTCAACGGGAAACCCATCAGCTTTGGGCATATCGGTGAGATTATCCTCCTGGATCCTCCTCCTCCCTTATCGGATCAGAGCGCTGAACCTGTCTTTCGTGTTTGTTGGTAGGGATATGCGCATGTCTTTCAGGAGTTCCTGCCCTTATCAAGAGCAACCCGATTCTCCTCGCCGCTTCCCTGGTCGTTGGTACTCCAAAGGTCACGAGCTTCCTCACCAATCTGGTATATCAGCCATTGTTCCTTCTTGCTGTCGCGATGACTAACACTGCGCCACCATCGGCGCTCGTAGATAACGTCCAAGGGAACTAACTGCGGCTGCCCGGACCACGCAACCCTGGTCTGTTCCCGGGACAATCCTTGTGGTTTCACCTGCGACGACGGTTACACTCCCTGGGGCGGAAAGTGTGTTTGCAAGCCTCCCTACAACGAATGCAATGGACAGTGTGGATCGTTCCCCCACTGCCCCAGCAAGACCCCACACAAGCGTGACGTCAACGAATGGAAGAGGAACGTCCTGTGTGACAGTGGTTATACCGCATGTGGCGTCCTTGGACGCTCGAAGCTCACCAAGGAGTCTTACGAGTGTGTTGATGCTACTAATAACCTCGAGAGCTGTAAGTCCTATCTTCCCTTTCTCGTGCATATCTGGGGTGGTGGACGTTGTACACGATCGTGGTTGCTGATTGATTGTTATCTGTTGTATGGTTCAGGTGGTGGGTGCTCCATCCCACTTCATCGTGGATCTCCCCAAGGAGTCGACTGCACGTCTCTCCCCGGCGTCGCGGATGTTTCCTGCATGAGCGGGTCTTGCTACGTCCAGAAGTGTGCGCCCGGATATCAGCTTGCCGCCGACAATTCAATGTGCCTGGATGAGGAGTCCGTCAATAGGTTCACCACTATTGGTGAACTCGGATGGGAACTCTTGGTTCCCATGGGGCTTAACTAGGCTGGATATACGCCATTTCGAAGGTCTCCGGGCTTCAGCTTCAGTTCCCATTCACGTTCAGTGATGTTTTACGATTCTATGTCTTCCGGTTTTGGACTCTTCTCGCGCTTTAGCCCATTCGCACACGTTTGCTTTTATAACCCCGGACTCGCCCGTGTTTTCTTGGTGTGAACACGGGCTCACGATGTCGTTTTTACGCACTTGCCGTCGGTGTTAGTTACTGGTGAACCTTTGGAGTTTGTTTGTTGTGTACGACGTTGTTGACCGAGAATTGACCGAGAAAAAAACACTTGTGCCTGGATATGAATCGCTCGGTCCCATCGGTCATAAGAGTATGGAGTTTGAGTTTTTGGTTCTGACTGAGCATGCCGGTGGTTTTACCGTGCGATCTGTAATTTACATCGGTGAGATCTGGGGTCCCCTTCAGGGCCGATTGCTGATCATTAGGAGGCTCAGGTGGAATCCACATCAATTTGCATAAGGTAAGTATACAGATATACATATTTTAAGAAATCTCAATGGCGAACGGCAGCGCACATGTTATCTCTTAGAATCGTTTAAGCAGTGGCGCCATCAATCGAGCCGAGGAGTCGAGGCATCATTAGCTACGAGTCCGCGAACTCGGAAATGGAGGGGATCTTTAGGACGTCACCCCCCATCGATCGTTTTCAGACCGGAAGGAGAAAACAAACCCGCCTGGCAGGTGCCCGAGCCTTCCCCATCATCTCTACAACTGCTGCCAGAACCGACGTCGGTCACCCACGGAAACGTATGGACCCTGACGTGACACTTGACGTGAAGAGCGACGGCGCCTGGGGATTCGACGGTTAAACCATAGTGGATCAATGGGGGGAACGCAGAAGGAGTGTTAGTAGTATATTCTCGGTTGCTCGTCGACACCTTGACTGCTTTGAACGCCATGATGGCCTTGTCCCCATTCTTCTTTGTTTTCGGGGCTCCGAACCAAGGCGAGGATTATCAGAGCCCGAAGGAAGGGGCTGGGTGTTAGAAGTACATCTTAGGAAGCACCCCGGGGTGGAGCTGAAGCGTGTCGTGAGATCGAAGTTGCTGACCCCAAGGATTTCCTTGTACTTCCGAACCGCCTCGGGTTCTGGAGACGTGGCTAGATGGGCGGAGCCTGAGGGTGGGTGAAGGTTTAGGAGCGAGATGGACAATGAATGGCGAATCGTCCCTTGTTTATGCCCATAATCAACGAACTCGACCGCCATCCGGTACGAACCTGATGGACCAGTTGGTGGGGAGTGACTAGTGATATTCAGGGGAGCCGAAGACTAATCTGCAACGTCACCCGTGAGTAACCTCCACCGGGTGGTCCATCTCAATCGCATGAGTTTCGTGGGGGGACCCCGACGAAAGTCCGCCACGGCCGGGGCGAAGCAGGTTAAACTTCCAAACGTTGCCAGCCGATCCTATCCGCGACTTGGGCAGTTTGTGGACGCCTGTGCAGGGCCGGGCGATCCAAAGGCAAGGTACCTGCAGTCTGCCTGTTTGGAGAAGCGCAGTGGTTCCCCCGCCCCCGCCGGGAGTTGCCGTTGATCGTCGGATCCACACAAGCACGAAAATCCTCGCTTTTCTCGGTTGATCATATCAACTGGGGGGCCCGCCATTCGCTTATTTGTTCTCCCCAAAAGTGAAAGAAGAAGAGGTATGTTGAGGGCGGTAGCCTGAAACACCCGAGTGACGATGATCAGAAACTCACCAGCGTCTCGCTGTTTTGGACGTGCATGCTCAAGGTGGCAGATCCTTACGATGTCGAGTGGCATCACCTGGAAGTTGGGGTAAGATATTTCCCGGCAGTGGGTGGCGGCTAAGCGTGTATGAGTATGATGCACCCATGACCTGTTGAATCAATATACATTGTGTTCCGATAATAATCCAACCAACACCTACCTTCGAATCAAAACAAAACTCGGTGAAACACCCGAAGGGGTGCATAGGGGTTGGTATAGAACGAGAACTTTGAAGAGAGGAAGTCGGGGGAGGTCCTTGCCCGAGCGTATCGCGAATGCAGGTTTGAACGGTGGAAAAGCACCGCGGGGGGAACAGCGAAAACTATCCGCTCATATCAGGACCCCGTTGAATCTTGAATCTTCCTAAGCACCGGGTTTGGCCCAGTTGAACACAAGCACGTCGACGGAATTCTGACTGGAGCATGCAGCCAGCCAGAGGCGCCAAGAACGATGGTGTGATCACCCATTTGCTCGAAAACTGTGAGACGACGAGCCGCCCGCTTCCGCACGGGGTTGTGGACCTCCACGTAGACAGGTGGTCGCTAGCTTTACCCCCTGAGGGTGAAGTGAACGGTTTCTTGCGCGCCACCAGATGGGCACGGCCAATCCCAGGGCGCCGGTAGCGGGCCGTGGAGAAATGAAGGGCTCCACCCTCCTCCCACCCGAGGAGAAGGCAATCTGTTATCCACAACGTCAGCACCCGGTTGATATGAGTTCAAACTCGCCACCAGAAGTGCACGCATGGTGGTTTGTCCAAGGCCAGTGATCTGGTGGGGTGGACTCTGGAGGCTGTGCTTGGTGATGGAAATAGGGTGGTGTGACATCATGGTAACCATCTCGAGCGGACTCGTAAAGGACAACTCCGCGAGCAGTTCGTCCCACCTCTTTTCTTCCTCCACCAACTGCCGCACCGATAACAAAAAAGAGCATCTCGCCAGTCATGTCGTCCGCGATCGTGACAACCTTTCTGGTTCTAACGGTCGTTCTCGTCTTGCTACCTTCCGAGGTCGCCGCGTTCGGAGCAGGCGATATCCCTGATTTCTCTTATCTCGAAGGTCGACGATCTACCCGATCTCTCCTCTTTATAATCACCCCACGGCTAACAGTGACTTCCAGGCAAGGCTTTCCGTCATGGCGATATAGAAAACACACTTTTAGAGCTCGTGAAAGCCGTCGGCCACTCGCAAGGTGGCGGGCTTCTCGGGTTCGCGCAGAACGTGCTCTCGGCCGCCACCGGCGGATCGAAGTTCTCAAAGGAAGATGTAAAGCACGTTTACTTTGTAAGTGAAGTTGCTGTTGAATGAGGGATGTGTCGCGTTCTCACTCGCAGGATAGGGAAATTGGCTTCGTGACTACTCCCAGGTAGGCGGGATGATGTCATTTACCAACGATCTACTTGAGATAGCTCAATGGGTCAACGTTAGGCCATGGACATCGCTGGGTTGAGTAAGTTGTCTGGCGACACGATCACTCTGATTGTTGGGATCCTGGGATTCTTGGTGAGTTGTCTCCAAGGATGAAAACATGACTCCTTGAGTAAACTCTATTCCAGGAATTCGGATTTGCGGTAGGGCTAGGCCCTTTCTGTCCTGTGAACTTCGCTGACTTGAGGAATAGACCAATGAGTACGAGGTGACCCAGGACCGCCTCGGTGTCTATCTCCCTGTGGAACATATCGACAATCCTAGGTAAGTATTCTATTATCTCGTTGCTACTTGAACGCGCACGCTGATACCCACCAGGGGGTATGCCGAGAAGGAGGGGGACGCTAGAACCTTCAATCAAAAGGTTTGATCCCTCCGCTCTCCGTTAGCTCTCTACTTATGTCGCGTGCAGCTTCGTCCTCCGGTCGACCCACGCGAGTTGGAGATAGACTCTCGTACGGGTATGAAGGTCAGTTCGAAGCTCCCTGGTGACGACACAAGGATTGATGGGTTTGCCCTTAGAACTACTTGGCCACTGAAAATCGCGGTTGGGATACCTCCACCGCATTCATCCGCCGTTCCCTCCGGGAGTGCATCCAGAAGGGTCGCAGCGCTGGGAATAAGGATGGGGCTGAGCTTTGGGAAGCTTACAGACTTCTTGGACAAGGTCTCCATACCCTCGAGGACTTCACTGCCCACAGCAACTGGACCGAGATTGCTTTGCGTAAGCTCGGTCACAACGAAGTCTTCTGTCACGTCGGCGACAACGGTCAGTGTAGTCAACGGGAACCTTGACCTTGAGAGGCTGACCTATTTATTTCAATCAGTTTTCGTCGATTCCCCCAATGGTCGGGTCCCACCCATCGTCACCGGAACCTTCGGTGGTGCAGACTTCTTCCACTCCCTTCTCGGAGAAACCACAGAGTAGGTCTCTTTAACGATCTGACGCTCTCTCAGTCCCTTAAATCGGTTTCTTTGCAGCAAGATCAGCCAGTCGAGCGTTACGGACCTCTCTGCAAAGATGGTACCACGCCGTCATTCCTTTGCGTGTGTTTCCTTGACTGACACTCGCGTAGTCTGCGAAGAACAGCGCGTCGCTGGATGGCCTTAAGGATATCCTTGGCAAGCTGAAGGCCCTGAGCGGCGGCGACGGCGACTCCCAGATGAACCACGCTGAGGAAATGAAGCGCAAATCCGAGGCTTATCACTTCGATCCGAACAAGACGTTGCCTCCTGAGGTGCTCCGCGACTTGAAAGAAGTCCTCAAGTTCCACGACGACGTCCTCCGAGATATCATAAAGAAGATGGAGATGGTCCCCGGTCTGACCGATTTGATTGATGGGTTGAGTAATGCCCTTAACGCTTGTGAGCTATCTTTCTCGGACTCCGTGGCCAGTTCGCTCAAACCCCTCCCAAGTCGTGTACACCGTCATCGCGCCATACGTCACGGTCTGTCCTGTTGACCGCTCTTGATGGCCGCAGTGCTCACCAGCGACGTCTAGCCAATCCTTACGCAGGTCACCTCTGCCGTTGGCGAAGGATCCGCCGCTGTCATCTCTTCTGCTGATCAGTGGGAGGTAAGCTCGAGCGACATGTCCTACCCCCCATACTCAGAAGTACCCCAGGTGTTCAATGACCCTAATGCTTCGGATCCGACCCACAGTGTCCTCTCCAAGGTGTGTTCGACGCTCAGGTTGGCGCGCACGACGCTGACCCCCACGCAGGACCACTTTGGTATCATTTTGAACGAGCCGGCTGGCAAGGTTGCAAAGGTTGTCGTCGAGCACAGCGTAAATCTTATCGTCGAGGTTTGTCATACCAACACACCGCTTGATCGAGTGGGATCCTGAATTCGATTGAAGGCTTGGTCAAACAACTCGAACCCCGACGACGCCATCAACAGGGTACTTGAGATCAGTGGGTCCTTGATACTGTCGTGCTTACCCTTCGTTAGATTCTTGAGGCCTTCCATCACCCCTACTACAACAACGGTAACTCCCAGATCCAGAATAAAATGCTTGGAGTTGTTCAACAATGGCTTGGTGAGTACGTCCAACCCATGCATTGTGCGCGATTGATCCGTCTCTATCAGCCGACATGGGACAATCCAAGGCTCGGGAAACGATCGCGTGCCTGACCAAGGCTGGTGTCCGCGAGGGTAAGAATAAGCACGAGGGAGAGAGCCCAGATGGCCCCGGAAGCATCGGTGGCTACAGCGGTGGATATTCTTCTGGCAGGCAAACTGGTGCAAGTTATGGGGGAGGTTCCACCCAGCAGAGTAGGACTGACGATATTCTTCGAGGAAAAGGTCCAAACTAATCGCTTCGCAGGTTCCAGCAGTGGGGGCTACCAGCAGCCCAGTTCCAGATACGGCGCCAGTAAGCCCCTTTATGAGCACCTGCAGCGTAGGTATTGATAGATTGACAGAGTCTGGAGGAAACGAGTACGGAGGCAGCTCGTACGGCAGGTCGGAAGACAGCTCCTACGGCAACAAACAAAGTAGCTATGGTCGATCCGACAACAAATCGTACGGAAACACCCAGGGCGGATACGGACGGTCGGACGACACCTACGGAGGCAACACACAAAGTAGTTATGGTCAATCCGACAACAAATCTTACCAAAACCCCCAGGGGGACTACGGGCGGTCGGGAGACACTGGGAGCAACCGGGGAATCTCTGGTGGATCCGACCAAAAATCATACGGAAACCCCCAGGGGGACTACGGACGATCGGGAGACACTGTCGGGGGAAACTATGGCAGAACCGACAAGAAATCGTACGAAACCACCCAGGGCGACTATGGACGATCGAGAGACACCGGTGAGACCAACAGAGGCGGTTATGGTAGATCCGACGGCAACACCTATGGTCGATCGGGGGATACCTACGGAAGCAGCACCACCCAGTACGGCGCATCGGATGATAAATCTTACGGGGGCAATCAGAAAAGTCATGGCAAATCTGACGATAACTCTGGTTCCTATGGCCGACAGGAGGAACGCAGCAGTGGTGAGAGGTTGTGGTTGTGGAGTCCGTAATGTTTACTGATGTCCTTCAGGATATGGCGGCTCTGGAGGTTATGGTTCTAAACAGAGCGAAGACAGTAGCCCCTATGACACCAGCAGTCATCGTTCTGGATACCAACCCTCATATCCGTCGTCGGAGAACACTTACTCCTCTAGTAACACCTACTCCTCCGGTAATACCACCTCTGGAGGTTATGGCGGTGGTCGTAAGACGGAAGGCAGGAACACCTCCAGCGGCTATGGAGGAGGCGACAAGTCTTACGGCAGCACCGAACAAAGTGGTTATGGTGGAGGGAGCCATGAGGAGGAACGTCGTCGTAACAAGACTCACGAGGAAGAAAGCCGCCGTGAGAAGCACCAAGAGGGAGAAAGTCGTCGTGAGAAGCACCACGAAGAAGAACGTCGCCGTAAGAAGCATAGCGATGACGACGACGGGACATATGGCGCCGAGAGGTTGAACTTGAAGGATGATTCGGACGATGACAAGAAGCAACGTCGCGGATATGGTGGGGGACAGTATGGCGCCGGGAAGTCGAAGGATGATTCGGATGATGACAAAAAGCAGCGTCGCGGATATGGCGGGGGGCAGGGTTATGGGAGTGGGCGTTATGGTGGTGGCGACAATTATTAGGCTGACAACAGGAGAATGCCACGAAGTTTGTACAAGTTTGTAGCTGGTTGAATAAACTCATTGGGTGACTGTCAAGGTATTATACAGATCGATGGCATAGGTAATATTCGACGTGGAGGTCCCGGTCATTTCCTGCACCAGAGATTTGCTGCAACTGTCCAGACCACCCAACCCCACCCTCGCGTGGGATGGTTTGGCACTGAGAGCGGTAGTCAGTGAAACAGTAAACGGTGGTGACCGGATATCGAAATCTGAAATCGTGCCATGGTTTTGCCTTTCCCCCCGGGGCAGTTTACGTCGTAGAGGATTTGACCGAGAAAATTGGGACCGTGCACATAGCGTAACCGTACTACAGGAAATTCTCTCCATCCCTAGTGCATGCATCTGCTCACGTAAAGTAACAAACATTGGGAACTCCATTCCCCAGCGAAGAGTTACCACAACCTCTCACCACCGCTGCGTGACATCAGCACGTTGTGGAAAATACTATACCGACATATCTGGGTCCGCGCAAGTGGTAGACCTGGGTCTTGAGTTATAATGTGTTATAACCGTTAAAATCCTGGGTGCCAAGGGCGCCTTATAACCCGTCATATGGGCTTATAATGACCGGCGTCTGCAAAGAGTCGTCGATTTCCGAGCTTCCGACGAGGGGGATCGGCGTGAGGCAAGCAGCCATGGTTTTGACCTGGAATGCTTACCACGCCTCTTGTCCCACAGCCGAGTGCTTCAGAATGCTACCCAACCAGTCCAGCCTAGTTTCATCTTCCTCCTCACAGGGCTCTCACGAACCCCCTTCCCCTCCGCCACGAGTCCATCCTTCTAGCCAGAACGGCACACTCCCGACTTTCCCACGCACGAAGTCCTTGCTTGGTCCGGGGGCGCAATCAAACGGGGTCTACTGTCTACGTCAAGAACGTGGGTACACGTCGGGGTCCGCGAAAATCAATTCCAGGTAACGAGGCAAGAGAGCGGCACCTCTGTGTAGCCCGTGATTCCCCCGTCAAGTCCGGCACGAATCAGCGAGAGGTTGCGGGGATCGAGAGTTCGTTCTGCCGGTGTCTGACAGTAATGCCCTTGATCAATAAGACATCCCTACCTGAGCCACGCTCACACTCGACACTCGGGTAAAGAATGGTCGGGAACCCTTTGTTTAGGAAGCAAGACCCTCTCCTCGATCTCAGCGTGAATCTGTTTTCACAACCCAGCGGTGTAGTCCGAGCGAGGGGACCCGATTTTCTGGATAAGACTCTCTTGCCTCTCGACATTCATGACGGGGGGTTGGCTGGTTCAACGCGGCGGATGAGATGGAAGGTGCCGATCGGATTTACGATCCATCTCAGGTGGGAATCCAGGCAGCGTCCGCATTCCAGCGACAGACAAAGCAGCTGTGTGGCGCATGCCAGCGCCATACATGGATTGGGCAACAGACTACCGTGTCTCAGTCAAAACGCTCTCCGCGCCATGGTCGCAACCGTCCATGACCAAGGAGGGTTGGCACGGAGCGTGGTGGCCGTAGGCCATGACCCCTTTATCCTGGCCACCCAGCCTTTGTCACTGGGGGAGATGGGCCACAACGAAGGAAATCTATAAAGCGGGAGTATTTTTCGCGAAAGGTGTCCAACAACTGAGCCCCTGCACCCACCGCACTCTACTCTCAAAGTCTTTACCTCCACCACACTTTCCAACACCCCCTAGTGCGTCTTCGCCTCTTGTGCCACCCAAAGTTGAGACCTCTTGCTGACTGTGACTGAAGCCACTACAGAATATGTCCCAAGTCATTCAACGCGATATGACCTTCGGGAGTCTCTCTTCTCACTCTGCCCCGATCAACAAGCTCCCAATCGAGGCCTTGATGCATATCTTCAAGACTTACGCCGAGTCTTACCCGGAGGACCTCGATCAAAGGGTAGTGGATTTGTGCCTCGTCGGAAGGCACTGGAAAGCAGTCGCAAGCAGCACACCGCAGCTATGGACCAAGATAAACCTCTCCTTCCCCTTTTCCAGTCATCACCTCGCCGCTGCACTCAAGCGGGTCCGCGCCTCCAGACTTCAGGAGATCGACGTCTCTATCGACTTCCGCGATCCAGATTGGGATGGGGATGAGCCTGACTTTGATGATGAGGATACCTACATTCCCGGCGACCACGTCTGGGTCAGAGGTATTATGGCTGTGTTGAATGGAACCGAGGGACGTTGGAGGAGCATCAAGGTTGTGTCAGACGATTGGGTTCCGTTGTACGAGCTCATGGACAACTGGAGAAGATTTACGCACCTCTCATCACTGGAGTCGATCTCTATGAAGAGAGCGAATACCATGTTTGGTATGCGGAATATGCCCTTCGACCCCCAGCTGCTCATAGAAACGGGGACGCTCTTCGATCGGAACGTTTCGTTGCCCAGGCTTCGCGACCTATCACTGTCCGCCGTCCACATCGACTGGAACGACGCCTACACTGGCTATCAGAATCTCCGCAAACTGGAGATCAACAACCAACCTTACGACGTTGGGCCATCCTACGAGGAATTCGCGGCAATTCTCTCCTCCTCGCCCCGGCTCGAGTACCTAGACGTCTCTGGCTTCTGCCCGGATGACCACACGGGAGTTCCCCCGTTCCCCGTCGTTCACCTGCCGGCCCTGAAGGAGCTCGTTTTCGGCTGGAAGGAGATTGGCCTCGGCTGTAATTTCCTTTCTATGTTCCAAATAGGGGACTCATTGGAAAGCCTTACCCTTCTGGATACCGAATCGGGCTTTGGGTACTGGGTAGATCGTCAGACGGGAGGCCGAGGCTGGAGAGAGGAATCGGGGGAGATCTTCGAAACCATTTGTGATCTAGGGTCTGCAGTTCCCGAGGACATGGATGACGCGCCGTTTGCGCCGTTTATCTCGATGCGTAGGGTGAAACGGTTGAGGATCCTTTGGACGAAAGCCGCCAGTCCCTCGTTGATCCCGTTCTTGGCGATATTTACGGGTTTGGAGGAGGTTTGGTTGGAAGATGTCGACGAAGGGGTGCTGCAGGGTGTCACGGTCTCGTTCAGTTCGGTGGAAGAGCATCGGCCAGTAAAGAGACTCGATTTTCGGTGGAAGTGGGAGCAAAGGGTCCCCGATTTCGCTGAGCCGCTGATCCCCCGGTTCGAGAGGGAGGGAGTTCATGTGGTCGCCCAAGCAGGGGAGGATTGGCGAGTTGGACCTGGCCAATTGTGATTTATCATGGGATGGGTGGGAAGAGGGATGGTGGTCGTTCGCCCCACCGTGCGGGTGAATCAGCCCTGGATCTCTTTGGCAACCGCAACCTCCCGAACCCGGTCACAACCGCCTATCCATTCTCCTCCGCAGAGCATGCTCTCAATGATGTTCCTTCATGAAGTAGAAACCGAAATAGTAATTGGAATGTATTCATGACCTTAGACTTGAAAACAGACCGAAATTGCGCCAATAAATCTCGGTTAGTGGTACCCTTATGGGAACTGAAAATAGTTCTAAAAGCTGACATAAAGTCGCCCAAGACCACAGTTACGAGGGCCGTTCGGCTCCAAACATCCGGAAGACGGACTGTAATTTTAGATGCATCTCATCCCACTCCCCTTCCACCGTCGAAAGCGCCGTGATAGCTCCTCCTGCACCTATCCTCCATTCATCTTGACCTGAATCTACGCCACCAGAACCGTCATCGTACTTAAAACAGCTGCGAATCGTAACAGCCCAGTCGCCAGCTCCACTGACACACCAATACCCGAAGGCTCCGGAGTATACGCTTCTGTCAGAATCCTCGAGAGTTTGGAGGATCTCAACGCTGCGTTTCTTTGGAGCTCCAGTCATACTACCTAGAACACATTTGAGAGTCAGCGCCTAGTCAGGGAGGAACGTGGAAGGTATTCACCAGGTGGAAGGCTGTTGCCGAGAAGATCCCAACCCAATCCCCACTCCACTTCGGGACTATGGGCTGTTCGAGCCGGCGTCCCCTCGATGACACTGACGAGCTGCCAGACGGTTTCGTATTCCTCAACCCCGCAAAATTTCTTGACCGCCACGTTCTCGCCTACAACCCTGTGGAGGTCGTGGGTGATGAGATCGACGATCATGAGGTTCTCAGCTGTGGGCCAAGTGAGCGCTCGACTCATCGCGCGGCTTTCCTGGGTACGCACCGACTTCCTTGGGGCTCCCTATCAGAGCGTCCTCCGCAACAGCTCGTGTGATCCCTGGCCCTTTCCTGACCGTTCCTTTGATGGGTCGAAGTTGATAAACTGGGTTGGATGGACGAGAGAAGGAGAGGAACCGCTCTGGTGAAGATGAAACAAGGGTGGTTGGGTGGAGTCGCAGATAGGCGGAATGCGGAGCGGGGTTTGCCTTTCTTAGGTCACGGAAAAGCCCCCAAGACGGGGAATAATCGCTCTGGATGCGGGGGAGTAAGATGTGACTGAGAGCCGTGAGACATAGCTCGTACGATTCCCCAGCGAATAGTTTCTCTTTGGCGAGGGTGATGCGGGATTTGTACAAGGATTCCTTCGGCGTAGTAATAGTTGGTACCAGTTTCGTAGGAGTGGTCTCCGTCACGCAACGGGCAGAAACCTCCTTCAAGGAAGTGACGGTCCCTGACACCCAGGTGTCGTCGTTCGGCAACAACGACTGAACGTAGACGTTCTTTGTCATCGAATCCAACACGACGGACCGTTCGACGAAGATCATGTTCAGATCTGGATGCCTTCGCCCCATCCAGCGACGCTGGCCCAAAACGTTGAGCTTGTCGACGCCAATCTCGTAACTTAGTATCCCAACAAGTCCTCCCCAAAAAGGGATATCCGGGGAGCCAACGAAACCACGGTTCTGGCGCATGAAGGATTTCATCCAGCACCAGATATCGCTCGCGCCTAGTTGCTCCCTTCGGGTTTTATCGCCTGTCCTGACGGTGACAAAAGAATCGCGACAGTTGTAGATGAACTGGGGGGAGGATGGCAACAGCGAACCGAGGATGGTGAAGCGGCCTGGTTTGGCGGCGGAATCGAGGACGACGAATGGAGAAGATTCGTCCCTGGCACCGAGAAGCTCACAGGCTTCCGACGTCGAGAGGTGCGGGAGGTGAACAACCACGGTGTTGACGGTTCGTGGAATGATTATCTGCGACCTCTGAATGGGGGTATCCTGTATGGGAGGCGTGGGCCAGGGAAGTCCGAAGGCAGAAGACTGGGTTGATCCCCAAGGCTTCACATTCCTCGCCGCATTCCTAATCTTCGCAAACGACCAAAAATTCTGGACGATCTGCTTCCCCCCTCCAACGG
>Ga0307516_10001025_pt1 | contig 38784 bp, 39 predicted proteins | sample 19_EM_MG_FD_203310 | JGI IMG/M metagenome (GOLD analysis project Ga0307516, IMG submission 203310) | Populus trichocarpa ectomycorrhiza microbial communities from riparian zone in the Pacific Northwest, United States - 19_EM | ecosystem: Host-associated > Plants > Roots > Unclassified | place... | reverse complement strand
CGCGCGCCGGACCCGCCGCCGAACGACCCGCCGGAACAGCCCCGCCAGCCGAGCGGCACGCTGCCGTCGGCCGCCGACTTCTCCGGCGTCTCGCTGAACCGCCGCCGCACCGACGAGCCGTCCCTGCTCGACGGGCTGGACACGTTCGGCACCGGCACGGACGACGACAGCGAGGACGACGATCGCTACACCCCGCCGCCCCCGCCGCCGCTCCCGCACATCTCGAAGTACGCGGTCGCCGGCGTCCTGGGCGTGGTGCTGGGTTTCGTGCTGTTCCTGTTCCCGTGGCTGCTGCCGATCGAGCGCAACTTCGTGACCCTGATCGGCTTCACCGCCATCGTCGGCGGCGCGGTGACCCTGGTCTGGCGGCTGCGCTCGGGCGACGACGACGATGACTTCGACGACGGCGCGGTCGTCTGACCGGCCGCGCCGCAGGGATATAGATCACCGGCGTTGTTTCGCTGGGTAGCCATCGCGTAACCTTTCGTGGATGCGCCAGAGTTCGCTCGTGGTCGTCGCCAACCGCCTCCCCCTGGACGACAGTTCCGCCCCGGACGGCGCGTGTGAATGGCGGCGCAGCCCCGGCGGTCTCGCCAGCGCCCTGCACGCGATCCTGCAGCAGACCCCGGCGACCTGGGTCGGCTGGAACGGCGGCGTCGACAGCGCGCCCGTCCTGCCCGACATCGGCACCCTGCGGATCCGCCCGGTCGCACTGTCCGAACAGGAACTCCGCGGCTACTACGAGGGCTTCGCCAACTCCACCCTCTGGCCGCTCTACCACGACGCCGTCGAGCAGCCCGTCTTCGACCGGGGCTGGTGGGAGACGTACCGGGACGTCAACCGGCGCTTCGCCGAGACGGCCGCCGAGGTCGCCGAGCCCGGCGCCGCGGTCTGGGTGCAGGACTACCACCTGCAGCTCGTCCCCCAGCTGCTGCGCGAGCTGCGCCCGGACGTCCTCATCGGTTTCTTCCTGCACGTGCCGTTCCCGCCGCCGGAGCTGTTCATGCAGCTCCCCCGCCGGACCGAGTTGCTGCGCGGGATGCTCGGCGCGGACCTGGTCGGCTTCCAGCGCCCGCAGGCCGCGCACAACGTCGCCCAGCTCGCCACCAAGCTGCTCGGCGCGCAGGTCACCGACGACCAGATCACCCTCGACGACCGCGAGGTGCGCACCGGCGCGTTCCCCGTCTCGATCGACGTCAGCGAGATGGAGGCACTCGCCGCGCGCCCCGACGTCGTCGAGCACGCCGAGCAGCTGCGCGCCGACCTGGGCCAGCCGCGGCGGGTGCTGCTCAGCGTCGACCGGCTGGACTACACCAAGGGCATCGAGCACCGCCTGACGGCCTACAGCGAGCTGCTGCGGGACGGCCGGGTCAAGGTCCACGAAACCGTCATGGTGCAGGTGGCCGTGCCGAGCCGGGAACGCGTGGACAGCTACCGGGTGCTGCGGGACCGGATCGAGGGCGAGGTCGGCCGGATCAACGGCGAGTACGGCCGCGTCGGCGAGCCCGCCATCCACTACCTGAACCAGCCGTTCGACCGCGCCGACCTGGCCGCGCTCTACCAGACCGCCGACCTGATGGTGGTGACCCCGCTGCGCGACGGCATGAACCTGGTCGCCAAGGAATACGTGGCCGCCCGCGCCGCCGGCACCGGCGCGCTGGTGCTCAGCGAGTTCGCCGGGGCCGCCGCCGAGTTCGAGGACGCGTTCCTGGTCAACCCGCACGACGTCGACGGCCTGAAGGCGACGCTGCTGCACGCGATGGATGCCGACCCGGCCGACCTGAAACGCCGGATGCGGGCGATGCGCGAGCACCTGAACCGCTTCGACATCCTGGCCTGGGCCCGCGCCTACCTGACCGCCCTCGACCACACCGGCCGGCTGGCCGAGGGTCTACGCCACTAGCTCCTTGGTCAGCCAGTCCAGGATCGCGTCGATCGGCTCGCGCCAGTCGGTGTCGAGCATCAGATCGTGGGCCATCCCGGGGAACAGCAGCGGTGCGCCGCCGAAACGACCCGCCGCCCGATCCAGCGCCTTCCGCGGCACCACCCGGTCGTCCGGGCTGCCCACCACCAGCACCGGCGGGTCGCCCACCGGCGCCGCCGGCGGGCCCGCGAACAGCACCTGCCGATAGACCTTGGCCGGAGCGCGCACCAGCTTCGCCCGGTAGTCCTCGGCCCCCGGCAGGTCGGCGCTGAACAGCTGCTTGCGGCTCAGCCGGGGCGCCGCCCCGACCAGCGCCGGCAGGGTGCCGAACGGATTGGCCCGCAGCGCGGCACCCAGCGCCGGCCAGCCCGCCGGCACCGGCGCGGCCAGCACCGCGGCCCGGGCCGGGTAGCGGGCCAGCGCGTGCGACACCACGAGCGCGCCCGCGCCGTGACCCACCAGCACGGCCTGTCGCGGCAGGCCCGCGGCCACCTGCACCACGTCGTGCACGTACGCCCGCAGGGAACCCTTGGCCCGCGGGCTCACCGACCAGGCCGGGAAACCCCGCGACGCGGTGTGCGCCAGCCAGTGCTCGGCGAACGCCCACGCCCCGTGCCCCAGCCCCGGCACGAACAGCACCGGCGGGTTGTCCCCGGCGAGCTCCGGCAGGGCGCTGAGCACCTCCCGCTCGACCGGCGGCACCGGCGACGTCCAGTCGACGAACCGCAACACCCGCGAACTCATGCCGGCTCCAGCTGCTTCAACAGATCTTCCAAGGCCCGCAGGTAGCCGGTGTGGCTGACCTCGAACCAGTGCCGTGACGACGGCACCAGCCGCAGCCGCGTCCACGACCGCAGCGGCCGTACCGACTCCTTCTGCTGCACGGCGGCGGCCCGGACCGGGTCGTCTACCCGCAGCCGCAGCCAGCGGGCCACGGCGACGCTCTGCCAGTGCGCGAGCGGGAACAGCCCGGCGTCGGGCTGCAGCAGCCCGATCACGGCGAGCGTCGGGTGCTTGCGGGCGAACGCGTGCAGATGCAGATCGGGCTTGCCGTCCTCGTCGATGTCGAGCAGGTCGGGGTCGAGGAACTCGAACCGGGGCAGATAACCGGTCGCCGTGATGACCAGGTCGGGCTCGACCCGCCGGCCGTCGGCCAGCTCCACAGCCGACCCCTGCAGGCCGGTCACGTCCGGGACCGGGGTGATCCGGCCGTGACCCAGGTAGTAGACGAGCTGGCTGTTGACCACCGGGTGGCTCTCGTACGGGCGGTGGTCGGGCTTGGGCAGGCCGAACCGGGTGACGTCGCCGACGGTGAGCCGCAGCGTGCGGTGATACATCCACTGGCGCAGCCACAACGGCAGGCGCAGCTGCAGCATCTTGTCATTGACCTGGTCGGCGGGGCGGCCGAGGACGTACTTGGGCGCGTACCAGTAGCCGCGCCGGGTCGAATGCCAGACCTCGCTCGCCTGCTGGGCGGCCTCGACGGCGATGTCACAGCCGGTGTTGCCGCCGCCGACGACGAGCACCTTGCGCCCGCGCAACTGCGCCGGGTCCTTGTACGCCGACGAGTGGATCACCTGCCCCCGGTACGCCGAGGTGTCCAGGGGCAGCGCCTTCGGCGACCAGTTGTGCCCGTTGGCGATGACCACGGCCGCATACCGCTGGACCCGCTCCTCGCCGCCGCCGGTGCTGCGGGTGGTGACGTCCCAGCGCCCGTCGCCGACCGGCGTGACGGAGACGACCTCGGTGCCGAACCAGATGCTGTCGCCGAGGCCGAAGTGCCGCGCATACCGCTCCAGGTAGCTCAGCAGGCGGCTGTGGTGCGGAAAGTCGGGCCAGTCATCCGGCATCGGGAAGTCCGGGAACTCGGTGAGCGGGCGGGATGAAATGAGGTGGGTCGAGGCGTACACCGGGCTGCGGTCGTGCCGCCAGTTCCAGGCGCCGCCGACAGAGGTCTCGCGCTCGTAGCAGTCGACGGCGAAGCCCTGCTCACGCAGGTTTTTGATCGCCGTGAGGCCGCAGCCTCCGGCGCCGATCACACAGACCGCGTCGTGCCGGTCCGCGATGTCAGGGGTGTCGGGCACCCGGAGATACTCGCAGAAGCGAGGGCTACTCGGAAGGTAGGGCCAGTTCGGCCAGTACGGGCAGGTGGTCGCTGGCCCGCCGGGCCTGCTCGGTCTCCACGACCTCGTAGCGCTCGACCACGATCCCCGGCGATACGAAGAGCCCGTCGAGGCGCAACCGGGGCAGGGTGGCCGGGAAGGTGAGGGCCGGGGAGACGGCGCCGGCGGTGTCGGTGAGGCCGTCGGCGACCGTCCGCCAGGCGCCCCCGCCGGGACCCTCGTTGAGGTCACCGGCGGCGATCAGCGAACCCTCGACCGCCGACAGCGCTTCCTTCCATCGGGCCGCCTGGTCCGGCCGCTCCCGGGCGTCGGTGGCCAGATGCGAGCCGGAGACCGTGAACTGCGCCCCGCGCACCGAGCACCGGGCGAACGCGGCCCCGCGCAGGTGCCGGCCGGGGATCAGCGGATACCGCAGGTTCCACTGCTCGTGGACCCGCACCCGCAGGCTGACCAGGATCAGGTTCCCCAGCGACGGCTGGCCACCGGCGGCCACGACCAGGCCGAAGTCGTTGGCGAGGGCCGCGCACTTGGACCGCCAGCGAAACCGGCGCGGCGCCTCCTGCACGACGACGACATCCGGGGCGAGGTCGCGGACGAGCCCGGTCAGGGCCGCCCGATCGTCGCGCAGGCCGTGCACGTTGTAGCTCAGTACCCGCAGCGGGACCCCGGACACGGCGTGCTCCTCGTCGCTAGTCAGATGTGCCGGGCGAGATCGGCGGCGCCGAGCACACCCGCCGTGTTGCCGGTCTCGGCGGCCCGGATCTCCGCGACCGGGAACCGGCCCCGCTGGGCCAACTGGTCCCGGTAGGTCCGTTCGGTCGGCCCCATCAGCAGCTCACCGGCATCGATCACGCCGCCGCCGACCACCAGCACCTGCGGATCGAAGACCTGAGCCAGGTCAGCCATCGCGACCCCGAGCCAGTAGCCGATCTGCGCGAACGCGTCCCGGGCCACCCCGTCGCCACCCTGCGCGGCCTCGGTGATCATCCGCCCGCTGATCGCGGCGGCGTCACCGCCGGCGAGGCCGAGCAGCAACGACGCCCGGTCCGGCTCCTGCCGCGCCCCGGCCTGCGCAAAACGGACGAGGGCGTTGCCGCTGGCATACTGCTCCAGGCAGCCGAGCCGCCCGCAGCCGCAGGGATGCCCGTCGTTGACGGACTGGATGTGCCCAAGCTCCGCGGCGATCCCGTTGGCTCCCCGCCACAACCCACCGTTGATCACGATGCCGCCGCCGATCCCGGTGCCCACGGTGATCATCACCATGGAGTCGTCGGCCTGCCGCGCGGCGCCATACCGGAACTCGGCCCAGGCGGCGACGTTGGCATCGTTCTCCAGCACGGTCGGCAGCCCGACGGCCTTGGCGACGTAATCCCGCACCGGCTCATCCCGCCAGGCAAGATTCGGCGCGAAGAGGACCGTGGCCCCGGCGGCGTCGATCCAGGCGGCGGCGCCGATCCCAACGGCCTTGGCCTCGGGATACGCGGCGGCAAGCTCGGCGGCGACCGCCACGATGGTGTCCCGGGTGCCGGCGGGATCCTCGGCCGGCGTCTCCCGCCGGGTCTGCGCGAGCACAACACCGTGGTCATCGACCACCCCGCCGGCCACCTTCGTCCCACCGACGTCGACTCCGATGGTCAGCGTCACGCTGCCCGTCCCCTCTGTTGTGTCACACCGCGTCGCCGGCCCGGGCAGCGCCGCCCGGAGCGGCACCACGGCCCTCGGCCACCGAAGCGGCCGGCGCAGTGCCCGGAACATCATGATCCACGCTGGGCGTATCCGCCACGCCGGTATCACCAGCCGTGTCGCCATTTGCAGCGGTTGCCGCCGCCCAGACATCGGTGGCCCCCGTCACGCGCCCTTCCCCGGCACCGGCCTGCCCACCGCTTCCCGAACCGGCTTGCTCACCCTTACGGCCACCGGCTTGCTCACCGCTTCCCGAACCGGCTTGCTCACCCTTTCCGGCACCGGTGCCGGCGTCCACAACCTTTCCGGTACGGGCACCGACTTCCTCAGACGCAGCGGCGGAGTCCCCGGTCGGCTCACGGCGGGCGCGTCCCGCACGGTCCGTGGTCGGCTGCGCATCCGCAGTGGCAGCGGCCTGCGTGCTCGCTCCACCTGCTGCGGCCGCGCCGGTCTTCCGCACGGGGGCGGGCCGCCCCGGCGCGCGGGTAGCCGCCGCCCAAGGATCACCCTGCCGCCCTCCACCAGCGGCCGAACCGTCAGCAACATCGCTCTGAGCCTGAGCATCCACCGACCCGGCAGCGTCGCTTCGAGCCGCGTCATCAGCCGACCCGGCAGCGTCGGTCTGGGTGGCTGCTTGTTGTGCCGCCGTCCCGGTCGTCGCGTCCGTCGGCGCGGCGGCTCGTGCTGCCGGCGCCGCGGCCGGCTGGGGCCGGGGAGCGCGCGTTGCCGCCGTCCACGGGTCGTCGCCCTCACGAACCTCGTGGTGCGGCGGGGTGGGGTCGGCCGGGTTGGTCCTGCGGGTCGCCGCCGACCAGGCCTGATCCGGCGTCGTCGTCGGCCGGGCCGGCGGCTTGCGCCGGGTCGAACCGCCCGTCGCGCCGGTCACCACCGAAAAGGCGCGGAGCAGACTCGCCACCCCGCTGGCGAACTCACCCGCGCCCGTTGCCAGACGTTCCGCCTGCTCAGGACTCGGGTCCCGGACCCCGGCGATCGCCCGGCAGATCGGACACACGCAACATTCCGCGCTGCCGGTGGACCAACCGCCAAACCCACCGACAACGTCCCACAACTGCTGACCGGCACCCTGCCGACCATGCCCACGCCCGGCGGCACTGTCCCTACCGGCGCTGCGCTGCCCGGTGCTCTGCCGGTCGGCGCCGCCTCTCGGATCGGCACCCTGCCGGTCAGCGCCGCGGAGACCGCTGTCCGCACCGGAGCCCTGGTCGCCGGCGCTGCGCTGCGCGCCGGCATCGTCAGCGGGGTCGCGGTGCTGGTTCGCGGGGGGCGTGTCGTCCGGGGCACCGCCCAGGAACTGGCCGACCAGGCCGGAGATCATGTCGGTCAGCCCCGCACCGGCGGAGTCGCGGTCCTTCGGCGCGTCCCCCAGCCCTGCCTGGGACGCCATGGCGAGCACCGTGGCGACCAGCCGTTCGGCCTCCTGGCGTGCCGTTCCCGTGGTCTCTGCCATGTCCTGCTCCCCCTGCTCGCGCGGCCGCGGGTTGCGGCGCGGCCAGCCCGCCCGGCTACGCCTTGGCGAGGCTCTCGACGCGGCGTTTGAGCTCCTTCAACGCCGTATCCATGATCATTTTCTCGGCCTTGCGACGGAACATGCCCAGCATGCCGATGGAGAGCTCAACCTCCAGCATGTACGTCACGGTCGTCGTTCCGTCGCCGTTGTCGGCCAGGTCATAGGAGCCGTTGAGGGTGCGCTGCATCTTCGACGGCGCGACCAGGTGCCACTCGATCCGCGACAGATCCTCCGCGTACGCATAGTCCAGCGCGTAGTCGTCGGCGAGCGGTCCCGCGTCGATGACGAACCGGACCTGGGCGGCGTAACCGTCCTCGTACTCCTCGAGAACCTCGACCTGTTTCAGCGCGTCCGCCCACTCGGGGTAGCGCGGGAAATCGCAGATCACCGCGGCCACCTGAGCAAGGGGCGCCTGGACCTGGATCGACTGCGTCGAGGTGTCCGCCATGGCTGGCAGGTTACCCGGTGCGTGCCCCGATCCGGACCACCGGGCACCACCCATCGACGGGCCGATTCCACCCGGCTCGGACCGCCCGGCCCGGCTCGCCCGCCGCTCCCGGCCAAGCGACGACCGATGCCCACGCACGGACCTTTGACATGAACCCTTTGACCTTCCAGCCGACCCCGGGCCGCCACTCGTCCGGGCTGGTTTCCGGACGCCACCGCGCTCCGCCGAGTCGCCGATGGGCTGTTGTCACAGGGTGCGGCTACGATCCGTCACGTGCCAGCCTCAGCCAGCGTCCCCGCGCGCGTCCATCCGCTCGCGGTGGCGGCCCGCCTCATCGTGCTCGCCCTGGTCGCGGCCCTCACTCTCATCGCCACCCGGGATCCCGGCCAGCTGCGCTGGATCGCGTTGCTGCTGGTCGCTGCCCTGCCCGCGTTCTTCGCCCCAGACCATCGGATCGCCGCGCCGCTCGGGCGGTTCGCCGAGGTCGCGATCACCGGGCTGGCCGCCGGGTCGGTCGCCGCTGCCGCGAACGCGACCATCTCCGCCGGTTTCGGTGCCGAGGCGATCCTGCCCTACCTCGTCGTTCCGCTACTCACCGCCGGTTTTCAGCGCCGGGCGACCGAGGGCGCCGCGCTGCTCGGGGTCGCGACCGTCGCGATGGTCGTCGGCGGGCTGGTGGTCGGCGACGGCGACGCGGTCATCCTGCAGCCGGGCTACCTCGCCGCGTGCGGTCAGTGGCTGGTGCAAGGCGCGATCATCACCTTCGCGGCCGACACGATGCGGCAGCTCATGACCCCGGTGGAAAACAAACCGCAGCCGTACGCGGAGGCCACCCGGCTCCTGACCCAGCTACGCAGCGTCGCCCGCTCGTTGCCCGGCGCCACGCTCGACCCCGGTGGCATCTCCGAGCACCTCCTGGAGGAGCTTCGCCAGGTCGCGCCCGGTCATCGTGCGGCCGTGCTGTCCGCCAGCGGCGGCGGGCGGCTCGTCGTGCTGGCGCAGACCGGCGCCGAGCGGGTCGACTGGGAGGTCACCCTCGACGCCGACTCCGCGATCGCCGACGCGTGGGCCTCGCAGCAGCCGCACACCGCCTCGCGCTCGCAGGCCCGGTCGCATCAGGGCGGCGATGCCTCCTCGCTGGTCGTGCCGCTGGTCGCCGGGGTGCGCACGATCGGGCTGGTGATCCTCGAGGCCGACGTGCTGAGCGCGTACCCGTCTGCGGTCGTCGCCCGGGTCACCGAGGTGACCGGACCGGCCGCGCTGCGGCTGGAGGCCGCGCTGCTCTTCGACGACGTGCGGTCGCTGGCGACCAATGAGGAACGTCAGCGGCTGGCCCGCGAGATCCACGACGGCGTGGCCCAGGAGCTGGTCATGGTCGGCTACGGCATCGACAACGCGCAGGCGACCCTGCCCGAGGGCGCCGAGGAGACGGCCGAGGAGCTGCGCACGCTGCGCGGCGAGGTCACCCGGGTGATCACCGAGCTGCGGCTGAGCCTGTTCGAGCTGCGCTCCGAGGTGGACCGCAACGGCGGTCTCGCCGCGGCCATCGCCGAATACGCCCGAACCCTGGGCACGTCGGCCGGCCTGCGGGTGCATTTCACGTTCGACGAGTCCACGGCCCGGCTGCCCGCCGCGACGGAGGCCGAATTGCTGCGTATCGCCCAGGAGGCGATCACCAACGCCCGCAAGCACGCGGGCGCCTCCAACCTCTGGGTGACATGCACGATCGACCCCCCGTACGCGGAGATCGAGGTCACCGACGACGGCAAGGGCTTCGCAGATGATCGTCCGGACGGGCGCTACGGCCTTGCGATCATGGCCGAGAGGGCGGAACGTATCCGGGGTCGGCTAGAGATCAGACCGCGACACCCCAGCGGGACAACCGTTGCGGTAGTGCTCGGAACCTCGGCTCGGCGCGATAGCGTGCGGGATAGCGTTTCCGCACCAGAAGGGGAGTAACCCGAGCATGTCGACCAGTCCGATGCCGACGACCCGCACCAAGGTGCTGCTCGTCGACGATCACGACCTGATTCGTAAGGGGCTGCGGCACGCGTTCGAGCGGGACCGGCAGTTCGAGGTCGTCGGGGAGGCCGCCACGGCCGCCGAAGCCGTCCGGCAGGCCGGCGCGTTGCAGCCGGACGTGGTCATCATGGACCTGCGGCTGCCCGACGGCAGTGGCCTCGAGGCAACCCGCGCGTTGCGCAAAAACAACGCCAACATGGGCATCGTAGTGCTCACCATGTACGCGGGCGACGACCAGCTCTTCGGCGCACTCGAGGCCGGGGCCAGCGCGTTCGTGCCCAAAACCGCCCCGGCCGACGAGGTCGTGGCCGCCGCGCGGCACGCCGCGTCGGCACCAAGCGCATTCACCGCGGCCGACCTCGCCGAGGCCATGAAGCGGCGCCTGGCACCGTCCGGCCCACAGCTCTCGCCCCGCGAGGGCCAGGTGCTGCGCCTGCTGGCCGACGGCATGAGCGTGGCGGGCATCGCCAAGCAGTTGTTCGTCAGCGAGTCCACGGCCAAGACCCACATCTCGAAGCTGTACGAGAAGCTGGGCGCGGCAAACCGAGCCCAGGCGCTGATGACGGCGCTGCGGCTGGGCCTGCTGGAGGCTCCGGACGCTCCGAAGTTCTGATTTCCTCACGGCATCCGCCCGTCAACCTCGCTGAGGGTGGCGGGCGGATCTGCCTTTCCGGGCATCCAACTGGCATCTTGGGCGTTTCCGGACGCTACTTATTTCAGCCGCATCGAGACGTGATCGACCTACCCAGGTGGGCGATTTTTCTACTCAAATGTCTCCGGGTGGCGGAAACGCAACCGAGGCCCGGCGCCGCAGCGGCCGGCGCCGCAGCGGGTGATCGAGGCTCACGCGCGCTCGGCGGCGAGACGGTGGGCGGCGGGCAGCAACCGGCCAAAGCCCAGACGCGCTCGGCCCCGGGCCCCGGGCTGCGGGACAGCGGCGGTAGGCCCCAGGCGGCGGGGCGGCGAGCAGCGGGCCCGGGCGGCGAGGCGGCGGGGCGGCGAGCAAGCTGGCAGCGGGCGATCGAGGCTCAGGCGCGCTTGGCGGTGAGGCGGCGGGCGGCCAGGTAGGCCTCGCAGCCGAGGCAGAGGCCGAAGACCGCATTGAGGAAGGCAGCCAGCAGCCCAAACCCCGCGAACACCACCCCCACGCCGGGCGCACCGGCCAGGTACCCCACCGACGCGACGGCCAGGAAGGCGAAACCGACAAGCTGCGCGAAGCGCACCGGAGCGGCGTCCTCCCGCTCGGTCGCCGGCCCAAGGCGAGGCGCAACCAGGAAGCGGTAGAGCAGGGCGTATGGCCCACGACGGGGGTCGACGGCGGTGATCGCGAACACGACGGTCTGAACGAGCGCCAACCATCCCCACCCGGTGGCGAGCACGACGACGAGCACGGCGGTGGTCAGCGCCGCGGCGAACCGCGGCCCACGCGGATCAAGCTGCATTCCGTGAGCGTCGCACGCTTCGACGCTCCCGGCGCAGTGAGTCCAATCACCGCCACACAGGTGCAGATTCGCAGGTCAGACGCACCGCAAGCGCGCCCCTACGCTGCGCCCGGCAACGCGCCTCCGCGCTTCTCCCGCCGACGCGCCTCCGCACCTCACCTCACCCTCCCTGCCCCATACCTCGCCCGCCGACGCCCCCACACCGCGCGCGGCTCAGCGCAGGCCCCACAATTTGCGGGGCTCAGCGCAGGCACAATGCCGATGCAGGCCGACGCAACCCCACAACTTGCGCGGCTCAGCGCAGGCACAATGCCGATGCAGGCCGACGCAACCCCACAACTTGCGCGGCTCAGCGCAGGCACAATGCCGACGCCGAAATGCGAATGGCGGGTCGGCGCCGGATTCACCGGGAGCCGTGACGCGGCGTAGCGGGCGATCCGCCTCAGGCGGCCGGGAGGAGATCGCCTAGGACGGCAATGAGCTGCGCTTTCCCGGGCACGCCGGTGGCACGCTTGACGACCCGGCCCTCCGCGTCCAGGACCAGCAGCGTGGGGGTGCGCCAAATGCCCAAGGCACGAACCGCGTCCAGGTGACTCTCGGCATCGACCTCAACGTGCCGGACGCCGGGGAGCAGATCGGCGACCTCACCGCTGACCCGCCGGACCGCCCGGCACGGCGCACAAAACGCCGACGAGAACTGCAGCAACGTGGCCTGCGCGGGCTGAACGCCGAGCTGGCCGAGCAGAACAGCATCGATCCGTTCCCCTGCCGCACTCGGGTCGGCGGAAGCCTCCCGAGCGGCCGAAGCGAAACCGCCACCCGAAGCGGAATCTCCAGCGGCCGAGTCACCCGACGCCGGACCCTGCACAACCAAACCCGGACCAGCACCAGCCGATCCACCCAGAGCGGCTGAACCACCCAGAGCGGCCGAACCGCCTAAGGCAGCCGAACCACCCGAAACCAGCAAGCCGCCCGAAACAGCCGAGCCACCCGAAACAGCCGAAACAGCCGAGCCACCCGAGCCATCCGGACCACCCGGGCGAGGGCCAGGCCCGGCCGCGACAGCGACCGAATGGAACCGCCCGTCAACACGGCGCCGCCAGAAACCCGCGGCCGTGCCCAGCACGAGGACCGCCGCGACGACGATCAGGCCGGTGATGTCCACGCCACCACTCTGGCACGCGTCACGGCCCGCCGCGATGTGACCTACGACGCCGACTGATACGCGCTGGCCTGCAACGTGAAGAGCTGCGCGTAGATCCCGGCGGCCGCCATCAGGGCCGCGTGGTCGCCCTCCTCGACGACCGCGCCGTGGTCCAGCACGAAGATCCGGTCCGCTTCCCGGACGCTCGCCATCCGGTGGGTGATCAACACGACGGTACGACCCGCCGCCAGCTCCCGGAGTCGCTGGTAGACGTCGTGCTCGGCGCGGGCGTCCAGGTTCGCGGTCGGTTCGTCGCAGATCAGCAGCGGGGCGTCTCTGTAGAACGCCCGGCTCACCGCCAGCCGCTGCCACTGCCCGCCCGAAAGGTCGGCGCCATCGGTGAAGTGCCGGGACAGCAGCGTGTCGTACTGCCGGGTCAGCTCCATGACGAAGTCGTGTGCGTCGCCGGCCCGGGCCGCGCCAAGCACCCGGTCGGCCTCGACGCCGTGGTCGTACCGTCCGATTGTGATGTTTGCCCGCGCGGAGAGCGGCCATCTGGTGGGTTCCTGCATCACGACCGCAACCTGGCCGCGGATCGTCTCCGGGTCGTATCGGCGCAGGTCGACGCCGTCCCAGCTGATGCTGCCGTGCTGCGGCTGGTAGAGGCCCGCGAGCAGGCTGGCCAGCGTGGACTTGCCGGAGCCGTTCTCGCCGACCAGCGCGACGATCTCGCCGCGGCGCAGCGTCATGCTGATGTCGCGGACGGCCGGGCGTTCGGCGTCGGGGTAGCTGAACGTGACCCCGTCGAGGCGGATCTCCTGGGTCAGGGCGGGTGCGGTGTGGCCCGGCGCCGGCTCGGCGCGGGCCTGGGAAAGATCGCAGAAGCCCTGGAAGTCGGCGAAGTAGAGGCCCTGCTCGAAGACCCGGTTGGCACTGAAGGCGAGTTCGGTGAGCTTGCCGATGCCCATGCTGATCGCGTACGCGGCCGCGCCACCGACCGCCAGCTCCATCCGCCCGGTCCAGAGCAGCCACAGCAGGGTCGCGTAGGTGAGTCCGGTGGCCAAGCTGCTCAGCGCGGTGCCGACCAGGTTGGTGCGGATCTGCCGGGTGGTGATCCGGATCTCTTCGTTGGTCGAGATGGCGAGCAGCCGCCGGACCTCGGCCAGCAGGTACCCCCGGACGGTGAAGGCGCGCAGCTCGGGCGCGGGCTCTCGGGCGGCGAGCAGCTCGGCGAGCATCCGCTGGCGCCGCCAGACGGCGATGAGCCGCAACATCCGCCGGTACCGGAGCCGGCCGGAGCGCACTGCTGCCCAGCCGATCGGCACCACCGCGAGCACGAGCAGCGGCAGCAGGACCGGGTGCAGCACCGCCAGCACCCCGGCCGCCGCGGCCAGGCCGATCAGGTTGGTGCCGAGCTCGATGGCCCGGTCGACGAGGTACTGGGCGGCGTCGATACCCCGGTCGCGGGCGCGTTCCATGGCGTCGCGCCAGCCCGGATCGTCGAAGGTGGACAGGTCGACGCGGGTGGTCAGGTCCAGCAACCGCATCTGGGCGGCTTCGGAGACCTTGGGCGACAGCCGGCCGTTGGCCGTCGCCGCGGCCGACGTCAGCAAGCTCCGCACGACCGCGGAGCCGACAAGCAGGAGCAACGACGGTACGGCGGCCCGTACGCGTTCGGGCGTCGGTCCTTCCCGCAGCAGCCCGTCGAAGACGCCGACGACGCTGATGAGCCCCACCGCGCTGGCGACCCCCGCGGCAAGCTGCAGCGTGACGACGGCGATGGTGGTCCGCCGGCTCGCCTGCCAGGCCAGCGACCAGGCCGACCGCAGCAGCCGCGGCAGCCGCCGGAACATCCGCAGGAACGTGGTGTTGGCAGCCTCCTCGGTGCTGGTCAGCCAGTACGGCAGGGCCAGCTCGCCGTCGTCGGACCACTCACCGTCCCCACCGGTGTCCGCGCCGACATCCGGCACCCGCCCGTCCCCCGGCCCCGCTCCGCCGGCTGCCGGCTGGTCGCCAGGCCCGGCCTCGCCGCCATTCCCGGCGTTGCCACCGGGCTCGGCTTCCGCGTCCTCCTTCGGCGAGTCCTGTCGCTGGATGGCGTCCTGCTGGATGGCGTCCTGCTGGATGGCGTCCTGCATCGACGACTCCCGTCCCGTGGGCTCTCAGCCGTTCCTACGCCCACCGAACGCAACGTGTCTATCCATATACCAGGAGTGATCGCTCATTCATGCCACTTCGGGCACCGGCCGCAACAGCTCGGCGAGCCGGGCGGCCTGGGTCTCCCAGCGCCACTCCTTCTCCACCCAGGCCCTGCCCGCGGCACCCATCACCCGCGCCCGCTCCGGGTCGGCCAGCAGCTCCGCCAGCCGGCCCGCGATCGCCGGCACGTCGCTGCCGCCGACGACAAAACCCGTCTCCCCCTCGCGGACCGCGTCCGGCGCTCCCCCGGAGTCGCCGGCCAGCACCGGCAGCCCGGTCGCCGAGGCCTCCAGGTAGACGATGCCGAGACCCTCCACGTCGAGACCCGCGCCGCGGGTGCGGCACGGCATCGCGAACACGTCGCCGGCCGCATAGTGGGCGGGCAATTCCTCCCAGCGGACCGAGCCGGTGAAGACCACGTCGGACTCGACGCCCTCGGCGCGGGCGAGCGCCTGCAGCTTGTCCCGGTACGGGCCACCGCTCACGATCAGCAGCGCCGCGCCCGGCACCCGGCGGCGGATCGTCGGCAGCGCGCGGATCAGCATGTCCTGCCCCTTGCGGGGGACCAGGCGCGACACACACACGATCACCGGGCGGTCGCTGAGCCCATGGCGGGCGCGCACCTGCGAGCCGTCCACCCCCGGGTGGTACGCCTCGACGTCCACCCCCGGGGTCAGGCGCTCCAGCGAGGTCAGCCCGTGCAGGGCACCGTCGAGGCGCACCCGCTGGAACTCCGTCAGGTAGGTGACCACGTCGTTGCCACGGCCGATGCGGCGCAGCAGCTGGCGGGCGCCGGGCAGCGCGGCCCAGCCGATCTCGTGACCGTGGGTCAGCGACACCGCCCGCTCGACGCCCGCGCGCCGGCGCAGGCCCTCCGCGAGCAGCCCCAGCGGCGCCGCCGCGCCGAACCAGACGCTGTCGCAGCCGTGCGACCGGGCGATCTCGGCGGCCCGCCGGGCGACCGCCGGGGTCGGCAGCAGCACGCCGGTGTCCTCACGGATCACCTCGAACGGCTGCTCGGCGTCGAACGCGGCCGCGCCCTTCCAGCTGGACGCATATGCCACGATCGAGCCGGGTGGCTGGCGGACGGCGAGGTTGTGGACGAACTGCTGGATGCCGCCCGGCCGCGGCGGGAAGTCGTTGGTCACCAGCAGGGTGCGGCCCATCAGCGCTCCCCGCGGGCGTACGCGCGCGCGGCGGCCATCCGCTCCACGGTGGACGGGTGCGAGGCTGCCATCACGTACTCCCAGGTCGGCGGGTCGGGGTCGGAGAGATTCACGGAGCCGAGGCGGCGTTGCATCGCCTCGAAGGTCGCGGCGTCGCCGGTCAGCTCGAGGGCGTGCGCGTCGGCCCTGGCCTCGATGCGGCGGGAGACCAGCGCCTGCACCGGGCCGCCGGCCAGCCCCGCCAGGGTCACCAGCGCGAGCAGCAGCGCGATCGTGCGGGGCTCCCCCATCGACCCGGTGCCGGCCAGCCGCAGCAGCCAGCCCAGCGAACCGAGCAGGTAGAGGGCGATCACCGCGGCCGCCGCCCCCAGCGCACCGATGATCGTGCCGATCACCACGTCGCCGCGCTTGGCGTGGCCGAGCTCGTGGGCCGTGACCGAGACGACCTCCGCCGGTGTCGCCTCGGTCAGCATCGTGTCGTAGACGACGATGCGCCGGGTCGGCCCGAAACCGGAGACGTACGCGTTCACGGCCCGGGTGCGGCGCGAGGCGTCGGCGACCAGGACGTCGCGCACCGGCACGCCGTCGCGGGCGGCGAGGCTCATCAGCTCGGTGCGCAGCGGGCCCTGCGCCATCGGGGTGAACTTGTTGAAGATCGGCTCGACGAGCACGGGCAGCACGAACGACAGCAGCACCACCAGCGCCGCCGCACCGGCCGCGCCGAGCGCCCACCACCAGCGGGGCGCGAGCCGGGTCACGGTGTAGAAGCCGAGCAGGGCCAGCCCGCCGATGACCGCACCGACCGCGTAGGACTTGGCCAGATCGACCGCCCACGGGCCCCAGGTCTGGGTGGAGATGCCATAGCGGACCACGACGGTGTGCCGCCAGGCCGCGAACGGCAGGGTGAGCACCTCGACGACCAGCACGACCGCGAGACCGCCGAGGACAGCCTGGGCGATCCAGTGATCGCCGAACGGGCGCCCGGCCAGCGACACCAGGCGCGCGCCCAGCGGCGTGAGGCCGAGCACCAGGGCCCCGATCAGCCCGACCGCCAACGCGCCGTAGGAACCCGGGCGCAGGTCGGCGTGGAAGGCCCGGGCCCGCTGCACCTGGTCGCCGGGCAGCGCGCGCAGGGCCTCGAGCTGATCGGGCCGCGGCGCCGGCGGCCGGTGCCACGGGATCACCACGGCGGCGTACGCGATCAGCGCCACGACGAGCACACCGAGCGCGCAGGCGGCCCAGAGGCGGGGGGTCATGCGCACGGTCCGCTCGTCATGACCGCCCATCCTAGAGAAGTGATCACGCCACGTGGCGGCGGCGCGGGTAGAAGGGGACGGCGACCGGCGGCTCCGGGGTCTCCAGCAGCTCGACCTCGAAGCCGGCCAGCTCGAACGTCTCGATCGCCCGCAGCTCGCCGGGCGTGAGGTCGCTGATCCCGTCGGGGGTGTCGAGCAACGTGCTGACCAGGCACCCGTTGCACTCATCGGTCCGCTCGGCGCAGCGCCCGCAGTCGATGATCATCATTTCCTCCTCAGCCTGGCGGTGCGGCCCGCGCAAGGGGGAAGAGGAAGCTGTCGCGGGCCGACCACCATCGGTGACAGTCACGCTATGGAGGGGGTATGACAAAAATCAGGACCGGGAGAGCCGGCGCAGCAGTGAGTCGGCTCCCATCGGGTACGCGCCGTGCCGGCGCACCCCGTCCGCCACCTCGCGGTCCGACGAGATCACCACCAGCGGGCGGCCCGCCGGCTCGGCCCGGACGAGCTGGCGGATGAGCTCGTCGGCGGTGTCGCCCTTGTGCGAGAAGAGCACGCGGACGCCGCGCGGCGCGGGCGGCAGGCCGTGCACCCGCTCGGCGCCGTCGAAGACCACCGTGACCTCGTCCCCGGTCTGCGCGGCGATGCCGCCGAGGCCGGTGATCAGGCGTTTGCGCTGCTGTTCGAGGGACATCTCGGCGAAGCCGCGCTTGGTGACGTTGTAGCCGTCCACGATCAGGTGCGCCCGGGGCAGCGCCAGCAACTGGTCGAGGCGGCCCGGGTCGTCGGTGTCCTGGGCGCGCGGGCGCGACCGTTCGAGCGCGCCGGGCCGGTTGGCCGCGGTGTCCGCGACGAAGTCGGCCGGGAGCTTGTCGGTCGGGCCGAGCGCCAGCTCGCGCTTCAGCCCGGAGGCGGCCTGCCCGATCGTCTCCAGCAGCAGCCAGAGGCGGGTCTCGTCGGCGGCCCGGGCGTCCTTGGCGCTCTGCTTGCCGGAGGCGGCCGCGGTCTCCGCCTCGGCGAGACGGGTCTTCAGCCGCCGTACCTCGGCCTCGTGATCGGCCGTCACCTTGGCCGCGCGGCCCTTCTCGGTGGCCAGCAGGTCGGCGGCCCGCTTCTGGGCCGCCTGCGTCTCGCGCAGCGCGCGGGAGGTGGCGCGGGCCTCCTCGCGCAGCTGGCCCAGCTCCTCGCGGACCCGGGCCAGCTCGTCGCGGAGCTTGTCGGCCTCGTTCCTGGCGACGGCGCGGTCGTGCTCGGCGCGGGTGGCCCGCTGGTCGGCGTCGCGGATCTGACCGGCGATCGCGGCGACGTCGGCCTCGGCCCGGACGGACTCGCCGACGGCCTCGATCAACACGCGCCAGCCGTCGGGCCGGGCCAGGTAGGCCAGCGCCGCGACCTCCACCGGGTCGGCGGCGGCGGGCGCCATGCCGCCCGCCACGGCGGCGCCCAGGTCGCCGGCCTCGGTGACGATGCGGCCGCTGATCCGCTGCCGGAACAGCGGGTCGGCGGCGAGCTGGGCGGCGATCGCCGGGCCGCCGAGGCGGGCCCGCCGGTTGGGGGCGAACCGGGCGACCCGGCGCAACGGCACGGGGGTCTCGTCGGCCGGCATCCCGGCCAGGGCGGCGGCGGCCAGCGCGGTGATCCGCAGCCGGACGGCCTCGGGCAGGCTGGGCTCGGGACCCGGGTCGTCCTCCGCGTCCGGCGCCGAGGCCGGGTCGAGGTCGTCCTCCATGCCAAGCGTGGCGTCGGCGTCGCCCTCGTCGCTGAAATCGGCGTCGATGCCCTGGTCGGCGGCGGTGGGGCCGGCCTCGCCGGAGCCGGCGCCGAAATCCGCGTCGGCGCCGTGATCCGGGCCACCGTCACCGACCGGTTCCGGGACGGAACCGGTCCGACGAGCTGCCTCCTCGGAGGGGCGGTCGTCGAAGGGCGGGGGCGCGGACATTTCTCTATTCTCCCACCGTGGGCAGCGGAAAAGCTTGCGGTAGCAAGTGATCTTTTCCCAGCGCGGCCCGGAGTTTGTCATACCCCCTCTCTAAATTGCCCGTCGTGGCACAACCCGCGTACGTCCAGGGCACTCTGGACACCCTCCTGAGCGCCGACGGCTCCGTCGATCCGGCCGCCTTGTCCCTGAAAGACACGACGTTCGTGGTCCTCGATCTGGAGACGACCGGCGGTGCGCCGGACGGCGGCGGCATCACCGAGATCGGCGCGGTCAAGGTGCGCGCCGGCGAGGAGCTGGGGGTGCTCGGCACCCTGGTCAACCCCGGTGAGCGGATCCCGCCGTTCATCACGGTGCTGACCGGCATCACCGAGGCGATGCTGGCCCCGGCGCCGCCGATCGAGGCGGTGCTGCCGAGCCTGCTGGAGTTCCTGCGCGGCGCGGTCCTGGTCGCGCACAACGCGCCCTACGACGTCGGCTTCCTCAAGGCCGCCTGCGCCCGGCACGGGCACCCCTGGCCGCAGCTGCGGGTGCTCGACACCGCGGCGCTGGCCCGCCGCGCCCTGACCAAGGACGAGGTGCCCAACCGCAAGCTGGGCACCCTCGCCCACTTCTTCCGGGCCGCGGTCCAGCCCACCCACCGGGCCCTCGACGACGCCCGGGCCACGGTCGACGTGCTGCACGGGCTGATCGAGCGGCTCGGCAGCTACAAGGTGCACACCCTGGGTGACGCCATCGAGTTCGCCAAGGCGGTCACCCCGACCCAGCGGCGCAAGCGCCACCTCGCCGACGGCCTGCCGCACGCGCCGGGGGTCTACGTCTTCCGCGCCGCCGACGAGCGCCCGCTCTACGTCGGCACCTCGGTCGACATCGCGACCCGGGTGCGCAGCTACTTCACGGCCAGCGAGAAGCGCGCCCGGATGTCCGAGATGATCGGCGCGGCGACCCGGGTGGAGGCGGTGGAGTGCGCGCATTCGCTCGAGGCCGAGGTGCGCGAGCTGCGGCTCATCGCGGCTCACGCCCCGCCGTACAACCGCAGGTCGAAGTATCCGGAGCGGGTCGTCTGGCTGAAGCTGACCGCGGAGGCCTATCCCCGCCTGTCGGTGGTCCGGGCGCTGGGCGACGACGACGCGGCCTACCTCGGCCCGTTCTCCTCGCGCCGCACCGCCGAGCTGGCCGCCGCCGGCGTCTACGACGCGGTGCCGCTGCGGCAGTGCACCCACAAGCTCTCGGTCAAGACCCGCACGCCGGCCTGCGCGCTGGCCGAGCTGGGCAAATGCCCGGCGCCCTGCGAGCACGAGATCACCCCGGAGGAGTACGCCCAGCGCGCCGCCCTGCCCTTCCGGACGGCGACGTACGGCGACCCCGAGCCCCTGGTGAACGCCCTGCTGGCCCGCATCGAGGTGCTCTCCGAGCGGCAGCGCTACGAGGAGGCGGCGGTGATCAGGTCCCGGCTCGTGGCGCTGCTGCGCGCCGTCGTCCGGATGCAGCGGCTCGGCGCCCTCACCGGCATCAGCGAGCTGGTGGCGGCCCGGCGCAACGACGCGTACGGCTGGGAGATCGTGGTGGTCCGGCACGGCCGGCTCGCCGCCGCGGCCACCTCACCGCCCCGGCTGCACCCCCGGCCGACCCTCGACCTGGCCCGCGCCACCGCGGAGACGGTCCTAGCAGGACCCGGCCCGGTGCCGGCCGCCTCCGCCGAGGAGACCGAGCGGATTCTGGCCTGGCTCGAACGGCCCGACACCCGGCTGGTGGAAACTTCTGGCGACTGGGTGTCACCGGCGCGTGGCGCTGCGCGGTTCACTACCCTGCTCACCAGGGCAGAAGCCGCGGCGTCGAGAAGAGACTCAACCGTTCGCTCATCGGTAACTGACCGTTCGGATGACGCTCGCTCGCTTAGGCTGTAAGGAACGCAGCGCGCGAAGCTGTGAAATCGGTGGGATCCGTGCGTACCGTTCAGGGCGGATCGTGCGGTCGATCGGTGAGGGGGTGTCCGAGTGGACGTCGACGCCGGCCACGGCGCCGCCCTTGGACGTGCCCTGTCTCCAGCACCGGCGGAGATCCCACTTTCGCGCCGGCTGCGCTCGTTCCTCAGCTTTCAAGGCAACGAGGACGACCCCGTCACCACCCTCACGCGCACCCACCGCCACATCCACCCCTCCGCTGACGCCGGCGTGCTGCGCCGCAGCTACGCGGTGGCGGAAAACATGCACCGGGGTCAGTTCCGCAAGAGCGGCGATCCGTACATCACGCATCCGCTCGCGGTCGCGCAGATCTGCGCCGAGCTGGGCATGGACACGACCACCCTGGTCGCCGCCCTGCTGCACGACACGGTCGAGGACACCAGTTACACGCTGGAGACGCTGCACGGCGACTTCGGCCCCGAGGTGACCCACCTGGTCGACGGCGTGACCAAGTTCGACAAGGCGTTCTACGGCAAGGTCGCCGAGGCCGAGACGATCCGCAAGATGATCGTGGCCGCCGGCAAGGACGTCCGGGTGCTGGTGATCAAGCTCGCCGACCGGCTGCACAACATGCGGACCCTCGACGCCCGCTCCCCCGCCTCCCGGGCCCGGATCGCGACCGCGACCCTCGACGTGCTGGTCCCGCTCTGCGACCGCCTCGGCATCCAGGCCCTCAAGCGCGACCTGGACGACGTGGTGCTCTACCACCTGGAGCCGGATTCCTACGCCCGCATCGACGAGCACGTGAAAAACCGCCCCGGCTGGTCGGAATACGTCGACGACGTCCGGGTCAAGGCCCAGGGCGCCCTGCGCCGCTCCCGGGTGGACGCGAAGGTCGCCCCCCGCCCCCGGCACTATTACTCGATCTGGAAGGACACGGTCGCCGGCGGCCACGCGGTCCCGCTCGATCTGCCCCGCATCGTGGTGATCGTGGACGGGCCCGAGACGGACTGTTACGCCGCGCTCGGCGCGATCCACGGCCAGTGGCGCCCGGTGGCCGGCCGCTTCAAGGACTTCATCGCCTCGCCGAAGAACAACCTCTACCGGTCCCTGCACACCACGGTCACCGGCCCCGAGGGCCGCCTGGTCGAGGTCCTGATCCGGACGGTGTCGATGCACCGCTGCGCCGAGTACGGCGTGGCCACCGGCTACCGCTACCCCAAGTCGCCCGAGGGCGCCGAGGCTCCAGGCGCCGACCAGCTCACCTGGCTCAAGCGGGTGCTGGACTGGCAGGAGGACGCCACCGACGCCAGCCAGTTCCTCGCCTCGTTGCGCTGCGACCTCGCCGAGGGCCAGATCCAGGTCTTCGCCCACGGCAACACGTTCGACCTGCCCGCCGGCTCCACCCCGGTCGACCTGGCCTACGAGCTGAGCGCCGACAAGGGCGACCAGACGCTCGCCGCGACGATCAACGGGCGGCTGGCCTCGCTGAGCTCCCCGCTGCGCGACGGCGACGTGGTGGAGATCTTCACCGAGACCGACGGCCACGTCGCGGCCGACCCGGATGCCGCGCCGCGGGGCCCGCGCAAGGAATGGCTCGGCTTCGTCAAGTCGACCCAGGCGCAGATGCAGATCAACCGCTACTTCGCCGAAGAGAATTCCCCCGGCATCAGCATCGTCGACAAGGTCCGGCTGGGCCGCGCGACGATCGGGCTGACGCTGCGCAAGCACGACCGCGGCCTGGCGAGCGAGGTGCCGCTGCGCCGGCTCGCCGAGGAGCTCGGCTACCCCGACCTGGAGACCATGCTGGTCGCCGTCACCGAGCGCAACCTTGAGCCGGACCAGGTGGTCGAGCAGCTCATCGCCCTGGTCGACCACCCGGACTGAGCGCATCGCGCCCGGCCGATAGCCTGGCGGTGTGAAACTCCCTCGGCGGTTGCGTGGCGTCGCGTACCAGACGTTCTACCGGCTGCCGCATCCCGTGCGCCGCTGCATCGTCCGCCTGATCGTCCCGAAGTATCTGGTGGGCGCCGTGGCGATCGTCCGCGACTCCGAGGCCCCGGCGCCCGGCCGGTTGCTGCTGCTGCGCCAGCCACCCGGCCGCAGCTGGGGCCTGCCCGCCGGCCTGCTGAAGAAGGCGGAGCCCCCGGCGGTGGGCGCCGCCCGAGAGCTGGCGGAGGAGTCGGGCGTGACCATCGCGCCGGAGGAGCTGACCCCGGCGGTGCCAAACGCGATAGTGCACCCCAAGGGCTGGGTGGACACGGTCTTCATGGGCTCGGTCCCGGCCTCGACAAACCCGCTGGTGGTCGACGGCGGCGAGGTCCTGGAGGCGGGCTGGTTCGCACTGGACGACCTGCCCCGGCTGACCCCGAACACGGCTCTCGTGCTGGGTATCTACGGCATGGGACCACTCGCGGCCCAGCAGTCGGCATGAACGAGCGCCCCGAGCGGAACTCCGCCGCGCCGAACAACGGCCCCGCAGGCGAGGGCCACGAGGGCATGCCAAAGGTGGGCACCGCATGAGCGAGCACACCGAGCCGCACCCGGCCGCGCCGAAGGTGGGCACCGCATGAGCCCGTCCGCCGAGGTCTGTGCGGTGGTGCTCGCCGCGGGCGAGGGCCAGCGGCTGCGGCCCCTCACCGAGCTGCTGCCCAAGGCGCTCTGCCCGGTCGGCAACGTCGCCCTGCTGGACCGGGCTCTGGCCCGGATCGGCGGGCTCGGCCTGAGCGGAGGGTCCGAGGTGGCCGTCAACGCCGCCTATCTCGCCGACCGGGTGGTCACCCACGTCGGCGACCGCGCGCACCTGTCCGTGGAGCCTGACGGCCCGCTGGGCACGTCCGGCGGCATCGGCCGGCTCCGCGGCTGGATCGACGGCCGGGGCGTCCTGATCGGCAACGCGGACGCCTACCTGGCCGACCCCCAGCGCGAGCCGGGCAAGGACATCGCGGCCCTGCTGGAAGGCTGGACCGGCGAGACGGTACGGATGCTGACCCGCCCTCTGCCGCCGGGCAACACGGACGGCTTCAGCGGCCATCGATTCGCCGGCTTCTCGCTGCTGCCGTGGCGGTACGTCCGCGACCTCAGCGACCAGCCCTCGGACCTGGTCCGTACGGCCTGGCGCCCGGCGGAAGCGGCCGGCGAGCTGGAGTTGATCATCTATGACGGCGCCTACATCGACACCGGCACCCCGGCGGACTACCTGCGCGCCAATCTGCACGCGGCCGCCGGCCTGACCGACCTCACCGCCACGCTGACCGGCCGGGCGACCGAGTCGGTGGTCGGCGCCCGCGCCGAGGTGCGGGGCAGCGTCACCCGCTGCGTGATCTGGCCGGGCGCGACGGTGCACGAGGGCGAAACGCTGCGGAACGCCATCCGCGCCGGCAAAGACCTCACCGTCCAGGCCTGACCGCCCGCCGGGTCCTGGATAGCATGAACCGACCCATCCGCCTCATCGCCGAGGAGACCGCGTGAACACCGCGATCGTGCACATCGACTGCGCCACCGACTCGATCCCGGAGGTCGCCGAGGCGCTCGCCGCGCTGCCCGGTGTCAGCGAGGTCTACTCGGTCGCCGGTAACGTCGACCTGATCGCGATCGTGCGGGTCGCGCAGTTCGACCAGATCGCCGAGGTCATCGCGGGGCGGATCTCCAAGACCCCCGGCGTGCTCAACACGGAGTCGCACATCGCCTTCCGGGCCTACTCGAAGCACGACCTCGAGGACGCGTTCGCGATCGGCCTACCCGACGCCGACTAAACGCCACCGGCCGAGAAGGCACCGGCCGAGCGACGCCGGCTGAGCGCCACCGGCCGACCAGGCGCCAGCCGACCCGGCGCCAGCCAACCAAGCGCCAGCCAACCAAGCGCCAGCCAACCAAGCGCCAGCCAACCAAGCGCCAGCCAACCAAGCGCCAGCCGAGCCGGCGCCAGCCGAGCTGGCGCCGCGAATTGTCGGAGGGCGTGGCTAGGCTGCCGCCATGTCCGACGTACCAATCACTGACGACCGGCATCCCGCCGAGGTCGTGACCCGCATGGTCGACAGCGTGCTCGCGCTGGCCGAGACCTGGACGGCCTGGGACGGCGTGCCCGTGCCGGCCGGCGACCGGGTCTACACCCCGCACAAGGCGATCCGCCGGGTCACCGACCACCTGATCGATCATCTGGCCGAGATCGAGGCCCGGGTCGCCGGCCTGCCGACGATCCCGGACGCCTGGCATGCCTCCGCGACGACCACCGCCGCCGATCTCGCGGCCTTCACCGCGGCCGACCTCGATGAGGCCCGCAGCCGGCTCACCCGGCTGGCGCAGGTCTTCGACGTGCGGCTCCGGGCGCTCACCGGCGCTCAGCTCGATCACCGCGACGGGCCGGCCTGGTCGCCACGTCAGATCGCCTTCCACCTGACGGAGTCGTTCTACTACGCGGAGTCCGTCGGTGACCTGCGCGCATGAAAAAGGGCCCCCGGAGGGGCCCTTTTCCGTGCTGTCCGACCTAGCGACCGGAGGTGATCTCCTCGCGCTCCTCGCGGGCGGTCACCGGCGGCATGCCGGGCGACACCGGCGCCTCGGCCGGCTTTTCGACCGGGTAGAAGAAGCCCTTCACCGCGGGCGCCAGGGCGCCGAGGCGGTTCATCTTCTTCGGGACGACCCAGCCGGCGTAGTCCAGCGGCAGCGGGTGGCCGTGGTCGTCGACCGGGCCGAGCGGCTGGTGGACCTCGTAGAAGCGGCCGTCGGGGGCCCGCTTGATGATGCCCGTCTCCACGCCGTGTGCCAGCACCTCGCGGTCGTGCTGCTGCAGGCCCAGGCAGACCCGGACCGCCAGGTAGTACGCCAGCGGCGGCAGGATCACCAGGCCGATGCGGCCCGCCCAGGTCATCGCGTTCAGGCTGATGTGGAACTTGTCGGCGATGACGTCGTTGCCGCCCGACAGGGTGGCCACGATGAAGAACGTGAACGCCATCGCGCCCAGGCCGGTGCGCTCGGGCGCGTCACGCGGGCGCTCGAGCAGGTGGTGCGACCGCTTGTCCTTCAGCCGCCGCGCCTCGATGAACGGGTAGAACATCGGCACCGTGGTCAGCGCGCCCAGGCCGACGACCGCCGGCCAGAACAGCGGCGGGATCACGTAGCCGTCGCCGATCGGGATGTCGATCTGCCAGGCCGGCATGAGCCGGACCAGGCCGTCCATGAACATGACGTACCAGTCCGGCTGGCTCGCCGAGGAGACCTCGGAGGCCCGGTACGGCCCGAACAGCCAGATCGGGTTGATCTGGAACAGGCCGGCCATCAGCGCGATCACGCCGAAGACGGCCATGAAGAAGCCGCCCTGCTTGAGCGCGTACCGCGGGAACATGCGCTCGCCGACCACGTTGTCGTTGGTTCGGCCGGGGCCGGGCCACTGGGTGTGCTTCTGCGCGAAGACCAGGCCCAGGTGGACGCTGATCAGCGCGAGCAGGCCGCCCGGGATGAGCAGCACGTGCGCGATGTAGAACCGGCCGATGATGAACTCGCCGGGGAACTCACCGCCGAAGATCGACGCCGACACCCAGGTGCCGACGACCGGGAGGGACAGCATGATCGCCGAGGCGATCCGCAGGCCGGTGCCGGACAGGCCGTCGTCCGGCAGCGAGTAGCCGGTGAAGCCGGCCAGGAAGCCGAGCAGGAACAGCGCGACACCGATCGCCCAGTTCGCCTCGCGCGGCTTGCGGAACGCGCCGGTGAAGAAGATGCGCGCCATGTGCACGACGATCGCCGCCATGAACAGCAGCGCCGCCCAGTGGTGCATCTGCCGCATGAACAGACCACCGCGCACCTCGAACGACAGGTGCAGCGACGACGCGTAGGCCTGCGACATCTCCGTGCCCCGCAGCGCGGGGTAGGCGCCCTCGTACGCGATTTCCTTCATCGACGGGTCGAAGAAGAGGGTCAGGAAGACACCGGTGAGCAGCAGGACGATGAACGAGAACAGCGCGATCTCGCCCAGCAGGAACGACCAGTGGTCAGGGAAGACCTTGTTCAGCAGGCCACGCAGGGGGGTCGCCGCCTTGTAGCGGTCGTCCAGGCCCTTGCCGACGTTCGCGGGAACCTGCGCGAGATCGAGCTTTCGACGCTTCACGGCCGCTCCCAGAAGTCGGGCCCGATGGTTTCCTTGTAGTCCGACGCTGCCACGAAGAACCCCTCAGCGTCTACCTCGATGGGCAACTGGGGCAGTCGGCGGCTGGCCGGGCCGAAGATCGGGCGCGCGTTGTCGGTGATCATGAACTGCGACTGGTGGCACGGGCAGAGCAGCCGGTTGGTCTGCTGCTCGTACAGGCTGGCGGGGCAGCCGGCGTGGGTGCAGATCTTGGAGTACGCGATGTAGTTCTCCCACATCGAGTCCTTGTTGATCGCGTCGGCGTTGCCCTTCGCCCGCGCCGCGGCGGCGTCGTCGGCCCGCAGGTGGATCAGCAGGGTCGGCGAGTCCGCATACTGGTTGGTCGCGCCGTGCGGAATGCCCGGGAACACCGTGATCTGGCCGCCGACGCTGACGTCCTCGGGCCGGATCGAGGTGCCGTCCTCGCGGGTGAGCCGGACCGGCTTGCCCTCGTTGGGCACCGGGTCGAAGCCGGTGTGGAACATCATCGGCTCGTCGCCCTTGTGCGGGTTCTCGATCAGGCCGCCGATCAGCGGCGCCGCCGCGACCAGGCCGAGCGGCGCGAGGCCGAGCCCGATCGCGCCCTTGAGCAGCGGCCGGCGCTGCACGCCGAGCTCGTCACCCAGGTACGCGATGGTCTGGCCGGTGATCAGCCGGTCGTCGTCGCTGGACGGCGTGTTGTGCCGGTCCTGGATCGAGACCTCGTGCGGCAGCAGCTTCTTGGCCCAGGCCAGGATCGCGAAGCCCAGCGCCAGCAGCGAGACGCCCAGCGAGATGCCCAGGATCGGGGTGAAGTAGTCGCTGTCGGTGTGGCCGAGCTCGAACTCCCACGGCCAGATGATGTAGAAGACCAGGAAGACCAGCGCCGCCGCGCCCGAGAGCAGGAACAGGAAGGCGATGTTGCGCACGACGCGCTTCTCGGCCTTGCTGTTCGTGCCCTGGAACTGCGACTCGTACGTGACGATCTCGATGTCGTCGCGGCGCGCGCCCTCGCGGACGATGTCGAAGCGCGACAGCCGGGGGTCGTTCACGTCGACCGGCTCGGTGCCCGCCCCGTGCGCGCCGTGCGGCTCCTTGACAACGGTCATGACTTCCCCGCAATCCACAGCGCCGTGAAGACCAGGATCGTGATGCCGATGACGAAGATCGCCAGGCCCTCGGTGACCGGACCGTACCGGCCCAGGTTGAACAGGCCGCCCGGGTCCTTGTCCTCCTGCAGCTGCATCTTGACGTACGTGATGATCTCGCGCTTCTGGTCCGGGGTGAGCTCGTTGTCACCGAAGACCGGCATGTTCTGCGGGCCGGTGAGCATGGCCGCGTAGATCTGCTCGGACGTCGCGTCGCCGAGGCTGGGCGCGAACTTGCCCGAGGACAGGGCGCCGCCGCCGCCGCCGAAGCCGTGGCACGAGGTGCAGTTGATCCGGAACAGCTCGCCGCCGTTGGCCAGGGCCTCGGGGTTCGCCTCAAGGCTGGTCGTCAGCTCGCCGGCCGGGACCTGCGGGCCGCCACCCAGCTCCTGGATGTACTGGCCCAGCTGCTTGGTCTGCGCCTTGTCGAACTGCGGCGCCTTCTGCTCGGCCTGGGCCTCCTGGCGGGTCATCGGCATGCGGCCGGTGCCCACCTGGAACTCGACCGAGGCGGAGCCGACGCCGACCAGACTCGGCCCGCGATCCTGGACACCCTCGGCGTTACGGCCGTGGCAGGAGATGCAGCTGTTGTCGAAGAGCGCCTTGCCCTCCTGCGCCGAGGCGGAGAGCTGACGGGTGTCGTCAGCGAACGCGCCCGGGGCGAAGGCCGTGTAGACGCCTCCGGCCAGCGCGAGCGCGGCGAGCATCCGAGCAGCCGCACCGAGACGCCGCCGCACCCGGCTCGGCGCCGACCGCCGCCGGTTGAACACCCGGAAACGCCGACCGGCGGGGGTGTCAGAAGTCATGGGTTGTGTCCTCTGGGTTTTGACCTTGGAACTCACGGACGGGCGGCGGCTACTGCAGCCAATAGATCATGGCGAACAGCGCGATCCACACGACGTCGACGAAGTGCCAGTAGTAGGACACCACGATCGCCGAGGTCGCCTGCGCCGGCGTGAACCGGCCCATGGTGGTGCGGATCATGTAGACGATGAAGGCGATCAGGCCGCCCGTGACGTGCAGACCGTGGAATCCGGTCGTCAGGTAGAACATCGAGCCGTAGCCGTCGCCGTTGAGCGTGACGCCCTCGTGAGTCACCAGGTTGCGGTACTCGTTCGCCTGGCCGAGCACGAAGATCAGGCCCATCACGAAGGTGACGGTGAACCAGCGCCGCAGCGCGAACACGTCACCCTTCTCCGCAGCGAAGACACCGAGCTGGCAGGTGACCGAGGAGAGGACCAGGATCACCGTGAAGACGGTGGCGTAGGGGACGTTGAGCTCTTTGGTGTGCTCCGCCCACATCTCGGGCGCGGCGGCACGGATCGAGAAATACATGGCGAACAAGGCCGCGAAGAACATGAGTTCACTGGAGAGCCACACGATGGTCCCCACGCTGACCATGTTGGGTCGGGTCAGCGAGTGGATCCGGCTCTTGTCGATGGCTGCCGCTGTCACGGGCTCATTATTGCCCCGCGATCACTCGAACATGTCGCGGGGGGCCCAATCCGGGCTGTGTCCCTGCCCCGTACGCCGGTGTGGACCCGCCGGGGCCTAGCCTCGGGGGGTGCAGCCAGTCGAAATGCCCATGCTCGCGGCGCCTTCGGGGGATACTGGTCCCCCGCCGTTCAGCGTCGCCGAGATCTTCACCCAGATCAGGCTGACCAGCTTGCTGGCCCTGTTCCTGGTGATCGCCGGAGCCGTCTACCTGTACGGGGTGCACCGCCTGCGGCGTCGTGGCGACCACTGGCCCCCGGGCCGCACGGTGGCCTTCCTGGCCGGCGGCCTCGGCTCGATCGCCGTGGTCACCGTGACCGGCCTCGAGGCCTACGACACCACGCTGCTCAGCGTGCACATGGTGCAGCACATGGTGCTGTCCATGGTGGGCCCGATCTTCCTGGCCCTGGGCGCGCCGGTGACGCTGGCCCTGCGCACGCTGCCCGGGGCGAACCGGAAGCGGCTGCTGCGAGTCCTGCACAGCCGGGTCGCCGGGGTGCTGACGTTCCCGCTGGTCGCGTTCGGGATCTTCGTCGCGAACCCGTTCGTCCTCTACTTCACCGGGCTCTACCGGGCCACCCTGGAGCACGCCTGGCTGCACGAGCTGATCCACGTGCACTTCATCATCACCGGCTGCCTGTTCTTCTGGCCGCTGCTGGGCCTGGACCCGCTGCCGAACCGCTGGCCCTATCCGGCCCGGGCCCTGCTGATGGTGCTGTCCGTGCCGTTCCACACGGTGCTGGGCCTGACGATCATGCAGAGCAAGACCCTGCTCGGCGGCGACTGGTACCCGAACCTGCGGCTGGCCTGGTCGGATCCGTGGAGCGACCAGGTGGTCGCCGGCGGCATCCTGTGGGCCGGCGGCGAGATCGTCAGCGTCACGATGCTGGGCATCCTGGTGCTGCAGTGGATCAAGCAGTCCGAACGCGAGGCCAAGCGGATCGACCGGGCCCTGGACCGCGCGGAGGCCGAGGAGGAGCGGCGCGCCGGCCCACCGGAGGCCGACCCGGCCACGCCGGACACGGCCACGGCGAGCAAGATCACAGAGCCAGGCCCGACGGTACGACCACAGCCGGACGCGCACTAGCCGGTTCGGTACCATCAGCGGGCACCTACGAGCGTCGGAACCGGGGCACACATGAGCGACGACAGCAAGCCGCAGCCGGACAAGTACACCGTCCTGCTGTACAGCGACGACCTCGCGGTCCGCGACCGGATCAGGCTGGCGATCGGCGTCCGCCCCGCCGCCGACCTCTCCGTGGAGTTCGTCGACGCCTCCACCTGGGAGGAATGCCGGATCCTGCTGGACACGTACGAGATCGACCTGATGGTCCTCGACGGCGAGGCGGCCCCGGCCGGCGGCCTGGGCATCGCCCGCCAGACCAAGGACGAGTATGCGACCCCGCCGCCCACCTGCGTGGTGATCGCCCGCGCCGCCGACCGCTGGCTGGCCGCGTTCGCTCAGGTCGACGCGACCCTGGTGCACCCGCTCGACCCGGTGACCACCGGGCAGACCATCGCCGGCATGCTCCGCGGCCGCCGCAACGGCGTCGTCCCGCTGGGCACCCTGGGCAAGCTGGGCTGAGGCTCTCGTCCCTCCCCTCGACCTCTCCTCGACCCTCCCCGCGAAGGAGTGCCCCGCATGGGAGCACCGACCTGGCCGAACCTGCTGAGCGCCCTGCTGCGGGCGGAGGAGCTGTCGGCGCAGGACACCGCCTGGGCCATGGGCGAGATCATGGCCGGCAACGCCACCCCGGTGCAGATCGCCGGTTTCGCGGTGGCGCTGCGGGCCAAGGGCGAGACGCCCGGCGAGCTCGCCGGGCTGGTCCAGGCGATGCTGGCCAAGGCCACCGTGGTCGAGCTGCCGGAGGAGGTCCGCGCGGACGCCGTCGACGTGGTGGGCACCGGCGGCGACCGGGCCCACACGGTCAACATCTCCACGATGGCCGCGATCATCACGGCGGCGGCCGGGGTCAAGGTGGTCAAGCACGGCAACCGCGCGGCCTCGTCCGCCTGCGGGACGGCCGACCTGCTGGAGTTCTTCGGCATCCCGCTGGACCTGGGCCCCGAGGGGGTGGCGCGCACGGTCGCCGAGGCCGGCATCGGCTTCTGCTTCGCCGCCCGCTACCACCCGGGCATGCGGCACGCGTCCGTGACCCGGCGCGAGCTGGGCCACCCGACGTTCTTCAACGTGCTGGGCCCGCTGACCAACCCGGCCCGGCCGCGCGCGGCGGCGGTCGGCTGCTTCGACCAGCGGATGGCGCCGGTGATGGCCGCGGTCTTCGCCCAGCGCGGCGACTCCGCGCTGGTGATGCGCGGCGAGGACGGGCTGGACGAGTTCACCACGGCGGCGCCCACCCGGCTCTGGACGGTCAAGGACGGGACGGTGACCGAGTCCGTGGTGGACGCGGTCGACCTCGGCCTGCCCCGCAGCAACCCGGGCGACCTGCGCGGCGGCGACGCGGCGTTCAACGCCGCCGCGGCGACGAGCATGTTCGCCGGTGAGAAGGGCCCGATCCGCGACGCGGTCCTGCTCAACGCGGCGGCGGCGTTCGCCGCGCACGCGGGCTTCCCCGGCTCCTTCGCCGACACGATGCGTGCCGGGATCGCGCGTGCGGCGGAGACAGTGGACTCGGGGGCGGCCACCGCGCTGCTCAGCCGCTGGGTTGAGGCCGCGAAAGCCGCGAAGGCCGCCGAGTCCTCCTAGCCGCCGGGCGACCGATTCCGTGACGTCACGTGGTGGCGGCGCTAGCCTGTGCATCATGTCTCTGGCAATGACGCCCGCCGAACGCGAGGCCTTCCTCGCCGAAGTGCACGTCGCGGTCGTGACCGTGGCCGACGACGACGGCCGGGGCCCGCTGGCCATCCCGCTCTGGTACGACTACCGGCCCGGCGGCGAGATCATCCTGGTGACCGACGGCAACAGCCGCAAAGCCCAGCTGATCCGCAAGGCCGGCCGGGTCACCGTCTGCGCGCAGACCCAGGGGATGCCCTACCGGTACGCCTCCGTCGAGGGCCCGGTCACCGCGATCGAGGACACCGTCACCGTCGAGCAGCGCTGGGAGCTCGCCCGCCGCTACCTGGGCCACGAGGGCGCCGACGGCTACATCGAGGCCACCCGGGAGGCCACCGACCGCATGTGCGCGATCCGCATCCGCCCCGAGCACTGGCTGACCCGCGATTACACAAAGGCCGGTGGATAGGGTCAGCGACCCAAAAGATGTCCAGATATTTTCCGGACACGCCGAGCCGGGTTCCTCAGCTCCGCAGCGACGCGTGACAACGTTTGAATGACATTCGGGTAAATCCACCTTCCGGCGAAGAGGAGCCACCCGTGCGAGATCGCGAACTGCGCTGCTTCATCTGCGACGCCGAGATGCCGTTCGAGACACCGCCCTGCGCGGACGGCCACGACGACGAGTGCCCCGAGATGCTCTGCACCCGCTGCGGCGCGGCGGAGATCATCGCCCCGGTCACCTTCCGCGTGCTGTTGTCCGCCGGTGGGGCCCGGGTGGCACCTCAGCAGCGCCGGGCCGCCTGACCCGACACGAGAAGAAAGGCCCGCACCCCCGAGGGGATGCGGGCCTTTCCCGCGTTGCGGGCCGGATCAGTGCTCGGCCGGGTGCCGGGTGCCGGAGTAGTACTCGAACAGCAGGCCGCAGGCCGCGAAGACCACCAGGATCATGCCCAGGGCGACCAGCCACCACTGCCAGAACACCAGGCCCATGCCGGCCGTCGAGGCGGCCAGCGCCAGGCCGAACGGCCAGTAGCTGCCCGGGCTGAAGAAGCCGACCTCGCCGGCGGCCTCGGCGATCTCGCCGTCCTCGCGGTCCTCGGGCCGCAGGTCGATGCGCCGGGCCACGAACCAGAAGAAGCCACCGCACATCGAGCAGAGCAGGCCGGACAGGATCAGCGCGACGAAGCCGATCCACTCGATCTGGCCCTGCTCACCGTGGGTGTATGCCCCGTAGACGGCGGCCGCGCCGAACAGGAAGAGGGCGACACCGGAGAAGATCTTGTATTCGGTCTTCAACTCAGGTCCCTACTTCCCTGCCGCGACGGCGCCGGACTGGTTCCAGGACTGTCCGGCCCGGCGGCTGTCGAACGGCCGCGTCGTGATGGCGAAACGCTCGTCGCCGGTGAAGCCGATCGCGCCCATCGCGTCCTGGGTGGAGCCGCCGGCCTCCTTGGCGGCGAGGAACTTGTCGAAGTCCTCCGGGGAGACGACAACCAGCTCGAACTGCATGAAGGCGTGGTACGTACCGCAGAGCTCGGCGCAGCGACCGACGTAGCGGCCCACCTTGTCGAGGGTCACCTCGAAGGTGTTGCGCACGTTGCCCGGGAACACGTCACGCTTGAAGAGCATCTCCGGCACCCAGAAGGAGTGGATGACGTCCTTGCTGGTCTCCTCGAAGCGGATCTTCTTGCCCGTGGGCAGGACCAGCAGCGGGATCACGTCGGTCGAGCCGAGCGTCGACGCCACCGTCTTCGCCTCGGCGCCGGGCGCGTCCCGGTAGTTGAACTGCCAGTTCCACTTGAAGGCCACGACCTCGACGGTCATGTCCGGCTTGGCCGACAGCTTGTCCACGTCGGTCTGCACGATCGCCGTGTAGTAGAAGAGCACCGCGACGATCAGCACCGGCGTAACCGTGTACAGGACCTCGAGCGGCATGTTGAACCGGGTCTGCACGGGCAGGGTGTCGCCGCGCTTGCGATACCGGATGACGCACCAGAAGATCAGACCCCACACGAAGACGCCCACGACCAGTGCCGCGATCGTCGACGCGATCCACAGGTCGTACATCTTGTGCGCTTGCAGGCTGATGCCGCCCTGGGGCCAGCCGAACCCGCCGAAGGCGCTTCCGACACCGTCCACGGAACAGCCCGACAGCAGGGCCAGCAGCATGGCACCACCGACACCGAGCCCGGCGAGCCGTACGACACGCGGCCGTGCGACCGAACTCCTTGAGACCACCTGCTCCTGCCTCCCTAGAGCACCGCCCGGTGCGGAAATCCGGACACCGGCGGCAAGGTGTCACCGACGGTCGCACACTACTCGACCTGGCCCGGCCCCCCGCTGACCGGGGGTCGGATCTTCGGGGTGCCCGGGTAACCGCTGATCATGTGGACGATACCGTTCGGAAGGTGGATTACAGGGCCGATCCCGCCGGTACGCCGGCCTACCTCGACGCGGCCAGCGCCGCGCCCCCGCACCCCGTCGCCCGGCAGGCGCTGCTGGCCGCCCAGGCCGACGGCTGGGCCGATCCGGACCGGCTCTACGCCGCCGGCCGGCGGGCCCAGCAGCTGCGCGAGGCGGCGCAGGGCAGCATCGCCGAGTCCCTGGAGGTACGCCCCGACGAGGTGTCCTTCCAGCCCTCGGGCACAGCCGCGGTGCACGCCGCCGTCCTCGGCGGACTCGCGGGTCGCGCCCGGGCCGGCCGGACCCTGGTCCACTCGGCGATCGAGCACTCGGCCGTGCTGCACGCGGCGGCGCTGGCCGGCGCCGCGGTGCCGGTCGGCGTCGATCTGACCGGGCGGCTGGATCTGGACGCCTGGCGCGCGGCTGTCGGCTCGGACGGGGTGGCCCTGGCCAGCCTGATCAGCGCCAGCCACGAGGTCGGCACCGTGCAACCGGTGGCCGCCGCCGCCGAGGCCTGCGCGGAGCACGGCGTACCGCTGTTCGTGGACGCGGCGCAGTCGATCGGGCGGGTTCCGGTGCCGCCGGGCTGGTCACTGCTGACGGCCAGCGCGCACAAGTGGGGCGGTCCGGCGGGGGTGGGCGTGCTGGTGGTGCGCAAGGGGGTGCGGTGGCTGTCGCCGTACCCGGGTGATGATCGTCACCGGCCACGGCCGGTGGGCGCGCTCGATCTGCCGGCCGTCGTCGCGGCCGCGGCCTCGCTGCGGGCCGTGCTGGCCGAGGCGAAGACCGAGGCCGCGCGGCTCACCGCCCTGGTCGAGCGGATCCGGGCGACCGTCGCGGCCACCGTGCCCGACGTCGAGGTGGTCGGCGATCCGGTACGGCGGCTGCCGCACCTGGTGACCTTCTCCTGCCTGTACGTCGACGGCGAGGCCCTGCTGCACGCGCTGGACCGGCACGGCTTCGCGGTCTCGTCGGGCTCGTCGTGCACCGCGTCGACACTGCGGCCCAGTCACGTGCTGGAGGCGATGGGGGTGCTCAGCCACGGCAACGTGCGGGTGTCGCTGCACCGCGAGACGACCGAGGATGACGTGGACCGCTTCCTGGCGGTCCTGCCCGGTGTCGTCGCCGGGATCCGCGAGGAGGCGGGGTTGTGATCGAGGTGGACTCGCGCGGCCGGCGCTGCCCGTTGCCGATCATCGACCTGGCGAAGCGGATGCCGTCCGTGGCCGTCGGCGCGGTGGTCCGGGTGCTGGCGGACGACCCGGCGGCGGGCAACGACATCCCGGCGTGGTGCCGGATGAAGGGCCAGGAATACCTGGGCAGCCCGGCGCCGGACGTCTACGAGGTGCGCAGGCTCAGGTAGTCGACCACCGGGCCGACCGGATCCTCCGCCAGGAACGTGTCGACGACCAGGCGGGGACCCAGGTACGGCTCGTACTCGGCCTGGCGCTCCAGCACACGCACCCAGTCCGGGATCCCATCGTGGGCGCGGGCCGCGTATCGGGCCTCGACCCGGCGGCGGTGCTCGGCGTCGTCGCCGCAGACCACCTCGACGACCCGCAGCGGGACGTCGAGGCGTTCCGCGAGCTCGACCCACTGCTGCCGGGCCGCCTTCACCGGGTGCACCGCGTCGATGATCACGCTGTGGCCCATCCGGAGCTGGACCTCCGCGAGCGCCGCCACCACCCCGTACGCGGCATAGCCGGGCCGGGGCTCGGTGACGTCGTACGCCGCCATCGTGAAGTCGACGGTGTCGACCGGCAGCACCGCGGCGGGCAGCACCGCCCCCACCTGCTCGGCGAGCGTGCTCTTGCCCACGCCCGGCAGGCCGGCGAAGACGGCGAGGACCACCATTCACTCTTTCCTTAGATCTTCAGCCCGCGAACCGCGGCTCGCGGGCTGAGCGTCAGACCGCGGCGGGCAGGTGCGGCTGGACCTCGGCGGCAGCCGCGTCGCCGTAGGAGTCGGCCAGGCGCTTGAGGAAGAAGTCCGGCTTGATGTCGTACTCCTGCGGGCCGACCGTCTCGAGCACGAGCGCGGCGACCAGCGAGCCCACCTGGGCGGCCCGTTCGAGGCTGACGCCCCAGCCGAGGGCGGCGAAGAAGCCGGCCCGGAAGCCGTCGCCGACGCCGGTCGGGTCGTCCGGGACGACGTCGCGGGCGACCGGCACGTGGATCCGCTCGATGTCGCGGCCGGTGATCTCCACGCCGTCCTTGCCGAGCGTGGTGACCCGGATCCGGACCTGCTCGAGGACCTGCTCGCTGGTGAGCCCGGCCTTGGACTCCAGCAGCGAGCGCTCGTAGTCGTTGGTCAGCAGATACTCGGCGCCGGTGATCAGCGTCAGCACGTCGCTGCCGTCCATCCGGGCGAGCTGCTGCGACGGGTCGGCCGCGAACGCGTAGCCGCGGCTGCGGCACTCCTGCGAGTGGCGGATCATCGCGGCCGGGTCGTTCGCGCTGACCAGCACCAGGTCGAGGCCGCCCGCGCGGGCGGCGACCGGCGCCAGCTCGATGTTGCGCGCCTCGCTCATCGCGCCGGCGTAGAACGACGCGATCTGGTTGAGGTCGTCGTCGGTGGTGCAGACGAAGCGGGCCGTGTGAGCGACCTCGCTGACGTGCACCGAGTCGCAGTCGACCCCGTGCCGCTCAAGCCAGGACCGGTAGTCGGCGAAGTCGGCACCGACCGCGCCGACCAGGATCGGGCGCAGGCCGAGCTTGCCCATGCCGTAGGCGATGTTCGACGCCACGCCGCCGCGCCGCACGACCAGGTCGTCGACGAGGAACGAGAGCGAGACCTTGTGCAGCTGGTCGGCGATCAACTGCTCGGCGAACCTGCCGGGGAAGTGCATCAGGTGGTCGGTGGCGATCGAGCCGGTAACGGCGATCTTCATGTCGGCCCTCGGGGTCGGGTGCGATTACCCGGTGAGCCTACCGGCCGTCGACTCCCCGGACATTCGGGCGTCACCTGGCGGACATACGGCAACGGCCGTCCCCTCCTGCGAGGGGACGGCCGTGGCGAAAGCGGATCAGTGGAACGAATCGCCGCAGGCGCAGGAATTCTGCGCGTTGGGGTTGTCGATGGTGAAGCCCTGGGCATCGATCCGGTCGGCGAAGTCGATCGTGGCACCCGCCAGGTACGGCGAGCTCATCCGGTCGACCACGACCTCGACACCGTCGAAGTCGCTGACGACGTCGCCGTCCAGCGACCGCTCGTCGAAGAAGAGCTGGTACCGCAGGCCGGAGCAGCCGCCGGGCTGCACGGCGATGCGCAGGCGCAGGTCATCGCGACCTTCCTGCTCCAGGAGGCGCTTGACATTGCCGGCCGCGACGTCGGTCAAAATGACGCCGGTCGGCGCGGCCTTGGTGGCCTCGGTCGACTCGGTGTGCGCTTCAGTTGTCACGTTGCGGTTCTCCTGCCGGGTCCGGTGATGTGCCGTACCGGCCAACGCTAACGCTGTTCGGGTGTATTCCCAATCGCTGGTGCGGAGATGTCGGCCACCTGATCAGCGGCTCCACTGCTTGGCCAGGCGTGCGGACACCTCACGCAGGCCCCGGGCCGGCTCGGCGAGCGCCTGCTCCTCGGAGCCGAAGTGCTCGATCAGAGCGTACGTCTCGGTGACCCCGGCGCCGGCGGCCTCGCGGTGACCGGTCTCGTTGCGCCCGGCGATCACCACGCAGGGCAGGCCGCGGTCGCGGGCGCCGCCCGCGATGCCGGCGGCGACCTTGCCCCGCAGCGACTGGTGGTCGAACGACCCCTCGCCGGTGATCACCAGATCCGCGGCGTCGAGCTGCGCCTCCAGCCCGATCAGGCTGGTGACCAGGCCGATCCCGGAGACCACCCGGCCGCCGAGGGCGAGCAGGGCCGCGCCGATCCCGCCGGCCGCGCCGCCGCCGGGCAGCATGCGCAGATCCTCGACGCCGAACGCCTTCTCCAGTACGCCCGCGAAGTGGTCCAGCGCCGCGTCCAGCCGCAGCACGTCCTCGCGGGTGGCGCCCTTCTGCGGGCCGTAGACGTTGCTGGCGCCGTGCAGGCCGACCAGCGGGCTGTCGACGTCGGTGGCGGCCACGATCCGCGCCTGGCGCAACCGGGGCTCGCCGCCGAGCCCGGCCGCGGTGATCAGCGGG
>Ga0307516_10001024_pt1 | contig 38797 bp, 43 predicted proteins | sample 19_EM_MG_FD_203310 | JGI IMG/M metagenome (GOLD analysis project Ga0307516, IMG submission 203310) | Populus trichocarpa ectomycorrhiza microbial communities from riparian zone in the Pacific Northwest, United States - 19_EM | ecosystem: Host-associated > Plants > Roots > Unclassified | place... | reverse complement strand
CATCGCGGCTAGTGCGTTGGGTTTCAAGCCTACGGACTTTGCTTGGGCGGGTGTTGCTGCTGCAGTCTTGGCTTTCTGCGCGCAAGTTTTACCGCAGAAGGAATGTGTAGTAGTCCCATCATTGTATTTGGGTAGCTTATGACAATACTGTACGAAGAGACATTAGTAGAAGACCCAGCGAAAAAGAAGCTATCGTACATCGCACGTCTGGACAGCGGAGGCCTTTCCGCTCTTCCCTCTCTTTGGACGGTTATTGGATGACGTAGATTTATTCTGCATCTGAGCAGCGCAGTTCTTGCTGCAGTACGAATGCGTCTTCTTTCCGTCGAAATACTTCGGTTTGACTTGGCAGACCTAGGAGAACCACGTATCAGCTTTGTATGTGCAATCACACTCTCTATTGTATACGAACGTCACAAAGATTGGTTGCATTTATCTGTGCAACCTGTTGATGATATGAAGCACTTGGGGCCGGCTGTTGTGCCTGAGTAGCCTGCGCCTGCGCCTGCTGACTAGCGAGATATTGACCAGCCATAGTGCCAAGAACTGAAAGTGCAGCATGCATTGGTGGAAGGGCTGCGCTCATGGTGTGTCGATGGGCCTGCCTCCAATATCGAGAGAAGATATGAACGAGATCGATTCAGATGTTCAAGGATCGCTCTCCAGGAGCGTAGAAGTTGTAAATGGGCGAAATGTGATAGCGTATTGCGCCGAGATGCTGCTTTATAGCCACGGACCAAACATCAACATTATGCATGGAGGTAGCGCACCGGAATGCGAAAAACGCGTGTTTTCCGCAAGGGACCATGCATGTTCATTGGTTTCGTGGTCGACGGTCGTCCCGGCGCTGAAATGGATGCACATGACTCACAACGGATCAAAGCACACCAACGTGTACTGCGACCATACAATGAAATAGTCTGATCCTGTAAAGATCGCTGTTGAGATCGACAAACTAGCAATTCGGCATACCATCAATTGTGTCTCCAGCATAATCGCGAGGCATTTGTATCACCAGTCAGAAGAGAATCCGATAATGACCATCTAACCTTAGGCTAGCCTTGAGCCCTTGACAAAACGAAACATTTGGTGGTCGACATCGTTCATTCATTTCCAAGAGGTATGTGCCAGTGGTGGAACTGCCCTACTAGTTATGTAATGTTGTAAATTTATTTATGTAATGCGGATTTGCTCCGACATCGTTGTGCATAACTTCACAGCGCCGAGGATGTACCACCGGTCGTACAGCATACAGTAAGTAGAATATTTGTAAATAATGAAATAAATACTCCAAGAGTGTCCCACGGAGGGTAACATGCACGACGAACTACGATGCCAGTGGTGTCTTGAACATAAAAGACACAAAGGTCTTGAGGGTAATAGGAGGTTCTTGCTTGTCCCCGTATACGACCAGGTATGCAGGGCGGATGGTATCATTGTCATATGTCACAGTTTCTGCACAATTCTGTCAGTGACCGCTGTCAACCACATAATATCCTACGGACCTTCATAGTTCAGATCCCAGCCGATTTCTCCTGCAACCTATGAGAAGAGGTATGAAATGGTAAAGTCATCAACTATGGACATTCTCACAGAGTGATATCCGCTGGGAGGGGCAACCAAATGAGTAGCGTTGCGAAACCGTTTGTAGGGTATTCCCACTACAACACGGCTGACCAGTGCCACACGGAGAGTTGCCTCCTTGGAAAGACTGGATGTATAATCGTCTGCCTCTAATTGCATTCAAATCGTACGAGACCTATACGGAAGGAACCTGGAACCTACTTGATGAACAAGATGTCGTGTATATACCATGCCCAAATCTGATAACTGTTAGTAGCTTGTAAACCAAGCAATGCTACTTCACATACCGCTTGAATGCATTCTTAGAGCCTTAGGCAAGAGTGAGATAGAGCAGCAACCGCAACATATGATGTTTGACTTACCACACCTTTTCACGTCGAAAGAGGTCCGCAATATCGAGCATAAGCTACAATCTCGAAGGCTACAAAGAACTACATTGTTCCCAATTTCTCCTAGTAAACAGGCGCGATTGGTACCATGGAAGAGTAGATGCTCGTTTCCTCGTCTATCTTTCGCCTTCACTGTACTCTGAACTGTCGACCTATTTGTAATAGGGTCAAAAAACAACAGCATTTCCCTTAAGCAGCTAGTGTACCTGTAGGCAAGATATGGTTCCAGAAGCGCTTCCGTCCAAAGGACTTTGAAGATGAAGTGGACTTGTGGCCTGGCTTTCTTGCGATGTCGCCAGCCTTTCACGAACAATCTCTCAACTGCGCATACTTAACTTTTGCATTTCACTTCCGCAGGGTATGGAGAATCACTTACTTTCGGAGAAACGGGGATTCTCTCGATCTACCCGGAGAAGTCGACGGCCTCGACTATGTTTACGGTTCGCAGCGTTTTCGACAGAGAATTCGTCAAATGGTTGTATATCCACCCAGTCATCTTGAGGAACGCCCATGGTTGTTAATTCGGTATTCAGGTAGAGACATCGATTTCAGCTTTATGATGGGCGGCGTGCGGCCCTCCTCACGCAGGTCGCACTGCCTCTGCGTGCATCGCCGAAGGTTGTCCATCGTGCTCGAGGTAACTTTACGTTCCCGCACACTTCGAGGCGTTGGAGATCCGGTAAACTCCATGGCGAGGGGTAAAGACTCCGGAAGGTCCAAGGGCTTTCCAGGCTGTGATAGGCAATACACCCATCCATGGCCCATGCAGAAACAACGCTGCACAACGGTCATGATGCATGCTGCAGACACATGTTGTCGATGTAGACGAACCGTCAGTGAACTAGTGCAATTTCTCTTTAAAGAGGCACGTGATCTGTTCACTGCCCCTATCATGGAGAGTTGGAGGTAGAAACGCACCTCCCCCATGCGCATTGGATTGAACCGGATCGTCAGGTTGAGCATGTAAGTGGAAAAACCATTTTGCATCGCCTTCAAGCCGCGAGGCATATAAGAACTTGTGTTGTCGGTGTGCCGTGGATGAAGGAATTCCCTTCTTATCTCTATTCACCTTTGACTTCCGAGTTATAATCAAAATTCTCTTCCTATTCATCGCCGCATTTACGATCGCCCTTGGAATGATAGATGCTCGTCGCATCATGAAATTCTTCAAAATCGGAGGGTCACCAACTACGCCACAGTCTGCTGTGAGCTCGCCGGGAGGAAAGCCTGTCAGTCAGTATCTGTATTCGACTGGAAGGTATGCTATCCTCCAAGTGATGTATCATTGACAGTATTTGAATCACCATTCGTACAGGCACTTACAACCGCCGTCGTCTAACACCAATGAGGATGACGATCAGAATTACCCTCCTCTCACCGCACCTTTGGCACAAACGGGTGCCTCCATCCCTCCATTCAACCGGCGTACCCCTCCGATCTACTTTTATGAAAAAGGCCTAGCATTCTATGAGTTCACCAACTTCTCTCCTCATCCTGTATTCTACAAAGGGAAGAGGTATCCAACGAGCGAACATCTCTTTCAGGCATTCAAAGTGCGTCCAGCCGAGCATAGTTGTCCTACCACTTGTCTGACGTATATTTAGTTCATCGATGACCATCCGGATGTTGCGGAACGTATTCGAAGCTGCGGGGAACGGCCGGTACTAGCTTTCGACGAAGCGCACCGCCAACAAAAGTGGGTTCGCTCGGACTGGAGACAAGTCAACGTCGAGAAAGTAGGCCTTTCCTAGCATCTTAACTTACATTTCTCATAAGTCCGGTCAGATGGAAATCGCTCTGCGTCTGAAGTTTACTCAGCATCCAGACCTGAAAGCTATGCTCCTTGGAACTGGGGACGCTGAGCTGATAGAGGCATGTCTAGTACTGGATCCTTTTTGCGCCTGCATTGACTTCCATACAGGACTCTCCGAGGGACTATTTCTGGGGAAGGGGCGCCGATTATACTGGCCGTAATGAACTCGGCAAAGCTCTCGAGAGGCTCCGGGAGGAACTGCGTAAGTCTAATCCTGCGATATAATTTATTGAGGTTGACACGACTTGAAAAGGGCATGAGGACGATCCAGACCGTTTTCCAAACGTAAGGCGAGATACGAACCGTCTCTCGGTTCAAGACCTTACGCTGCTGGTCCCAAACACTGTCATACAATCGACTCAACCCGCTGCGAATCGGTTTTCAGTGGCGTTGACGTCTGGTGTGTCTGCGAGTTCTCGTAGGTCACCGAAGAATGGGCTTTGTGAGGTATGTCCGAGTGGTATGTATGAGAAAGCGTGCGCCTGACCCCCACGACAGTTTTGTCAGACCAGGCCAAAGTACCAAAATCACCCGTATTGTGGAAGGACTTGTGCTGATAAAGCTAAGGCGGCCAAATTGTGCAGTGTAGGATAGGTTTCTGTTACCCGAAGCGCTCACTTATTCTTCCGTTAGTTTTGTCGTTCCAAACCCAGGCATGGCACACACCCGTTCTGTTCGAAGACTTGTGCGGCCAAAGCAAAGCAAACGAACCCTTGACCTATGCACCATTGGATCTTGATGATTTTCGACGACGGATGTATCTATAGTCAGCGAAAATAGTACATATTTATAGTATGTCACCGAGGAGTCAAACTATTTGTTCTTTGGGTTCAAACGAACCACCATGTGACTTGCATGGCCATTTCATGTGAAACGTGTTGACTTACAGTATACAGTCAGTCGCCTATGGATAGTTTAGCAGGCCTGAAGGCCTGGACCAGACGGAAGTGAATTTGTACGAATGGGCCGACTCGATGAAGTGCGTGTATTGATCAACGACTACGGCGGAGTGTGTGTGCAATGGATCACAAAGCCCGCAAGTGACCTACGATGACAGTAGACTTACTCCTGCTGGTGGGTCCCATACTCTAAGCTCTTTCTTCAATTCGGCGAGATCTTGTTCCCATCTTTCCTCCCAATATACGGTCATCAGACATCTTGCACTGCTTCCACATTGAAATGCCCAAGGAACGAACTCGCGCCACAACCTCTCGCGTTGTGCTTGTTTCAGATTGATAGAGGCTCCAAGTGCGAGACCAGTCATTGGGAATCCGAGATTAGCAAACTCGAAGGCCTTCAAGGCCAGCTCAGGATAGGCCGAGACTTTCAAGGCAAAGAGAGCGTGGTATAGATCGTGAGTCTCGCGGTACCGTTGCATGACGTAGGCAAGCTCGGGATCATCTATGTAGTGCACCTGCAGAACGGATGGAATATTGACTTCTAGCGGAGTGGAAAGCGACTTACTGGTTCTCTTGAATCAGGATCGATTTTGCAAGCCTGTAGCCACCTGGCGTACGCTTTGCCGAAGGTATTGTCCGGCAGGTTCGACAGCCACTTGATATCCAGAGTCTTTGAGCTCACGCGCGGACGGTCTTTGAGAATCCTCCGACCCTCGGAGGAATCCAGCATCACATCCCGCAATCTGATCAACGTGGACCCTGCGGCTGTTTCTCCACACGCTGCGACCATGTCTGTACACATTTAAGCAATGTTATGTGACAATGTTTATGAACATACCACCCCGCCGCGGATCTATGAATGCCATGAGGGCGGAGCCGACTGCCAGGAATGCATTTTCGAACGGAGTGAGTGGTATGTGGCCTGGATAAGCTGGCACTCGCGCTTCAGCAGCCGAGTGTAAGGAACAACCTCTAAGTTGAGTGGAGAGACTGGCTGGGACACGACGTCGAAAATAATGAAGGCACGACCTTGCGACTAGCTGCATGGCCAAGGCGTTGGGTGGCGAAGCAAAGGAAGTGTGAAAGTGTAAGCCATGAAGTACTACATAACCCTAATCCTAGGTTTGGTGTTCCCTGTCTCATCGATGGCACGACTGAATATCTTCCTCTACAAAGAGTCTGGCTTAGGGAGACTGATCGTGGTAGGGTTCATGCCTTCCAGTATATATATCGGCCAAGAACAAGCTCGCGCTTTGTTTGGGCGACCAAAAACGGGCTTGTCAAAGCGCACTTCGCCACGAGTCCTGTGGACACCATACATGTATTATTGACCTTCCACAGGATGCAGTGGACGCCCATTCCACCTCCGTCCTCTCTGTCAAAGCGCTGTCATGTCCAGCTCTCCATAAATACCAGCTCAGACGTTCGATGGCTGGCATTTACTCGTTCCGTCTCCCCTGCAGATATCCGTGGCCGAATTACCATCGCCCTATTCTTCAAGCTCGCTCTCTAATATTCCATCACAAGACGACATGGCGATCTCTGGTGATTTCCAAGTGGCATGCGTTCGCAGGAAGCGTCAATCTACTTGCCAAATGGCTGAATTGCATATCGATACCAGACGGTTTGGCACCATCTTCGACGCGGATACCCCTGAGAACGAGTCTGTCGATTGCGGTGATGATCCCAATGAAGACGATGATTGCACTACGTCGGAGTCTCAATGGGAGTTTAATGCCACTGCTGATACAGGGGGCTCTGAGGCATCCGAAACTCAAGTCGGGGGCGACACGGACGAAAGCTGTGCTTCGAATATTAGTGCTGCCCAGCAGGTTATCCACTATTACCGGAGTTCTCGACTCGATAGGGAGCAATCCCATTCACCCCAGGAGAAGGGTCTACCCTTGTCTCCTCACGATAACCACTCCATGGTTACCCTCAATCCCGTGGAGCCCTCCTCACCGATGGACATAACATGGCGACCCCCACTGAAAGTTCATGTGCACCCTTCTACCAAGCGAGAGCTCGACTATGCTGTGGGTCCACCTATTATCACGTCCTTCGTTAGAGTTGATTGTAGTCACCTGTATTCATAGCAAAAACAAGCTCATGATATGATACGAAAGGCTGGTCTTTTACCTGAAGACCGGATTCAGTGTCGTCACTATGGGTGTAGGAACATCCTTGATAATGCTGAAGCTCTCAAGTACCATCTACACTTCCACAACATCGGAGACATTCCGCAGCATCGGGCACAGCTTTCTGGTGACGGTTGTGCGGAAGGTGCATCTACGGTGCATGCCCATAGCACACACTCCGGTCAAAAGACCGGCAAGTCCTCCAATCGTACTATTACTAGCGGTGTTACATCCCCATCCAAGCCTGTCGTGGAACGTAGCGATCATTCACATTCAAGACATGCTTCAGTACCTTCTGTGTCCGTTCCACGTAAGCTTTCTAGTGGAGGTGGTCACCGCACTCGCCCCTCGACGTCTTCAGATCCAAAGACTGTAGAAATCTTCTCCCCGCGAGTTGCTCCAGCCAATATTTCGAGCCTTACAGCATTTGTAAATGCTGTAGATTCCTCGCGCTCGAAATCGCCTCCTCTGATTAGGCCAATATCTCCCACCGCTAACCGTGGTCGTCGAAGCAGGGCCCGTGCAAGAACCATGAGCAGTAGCAGTGGTCCCAAGGGAGCCGGACATAATGCATCCATTACTGCTCTCATTTCCCCGCCTTCTTCTCCTGGTCTTCCGACTTTCACCAGAACCATCATGTCTCCGCGGACGAACGTATCTGTTCACGACTCTGGCATCTTTATTCCAGCAGGGGTCCCTGTGCCACCACAAAAGAGCGAAGTCGAAAGGGCGAAAAGTCCTGTGCGTGCCAAGAGTCCTTTGAGAGCAAGGAGTCCCATAAGAGGTGCGTACATTTGTCTATCGGACGACGGTCGGGCTTACGTTGTCGTGTGGAGATGGATTGAAACGCGTGCTATCATTTGGTTGCGTCGTTGATTGAGAGTATTAACCGACGGCCTTTGCACCAACTGCACACTAATCACGAGGTCCATCCCTACGCCCGCGACTTCGAGGGACTTGCATCCCTGTCGCCATGGCTCGCCCTGGTGTCCATTTATTGTATTTACTATATTAATTTCCATTTTCTACGCACATTTATGTGGTCACCGATATACGCATCTTCCTTTGTTAATCTCCTTTGATGATCTATCCACATGCAACATATTCTTTGTACCCTCAACCAACGATTTTGTACCTTAGTGGCCAACCCAGGTTGCTCTGTCCGGACTCATGAATGACTGCCACATCTACAACTTGTGCTAACACGTACTCTACATCACATTTGGCCTTACATATTGATAACTGGTATTCGAGTTCTTTGATTCCTTCTTTCCTCCAGTCCCGCTGCTGCTCTATAGTCTTAGGTGAAAGGGAAGGAAGAGGATTTATAACCAGTGCCTTTATTTCAATTTGTACATGTACAGAGTTCATGGTCGGTTACAATGCAGTTAATCGGGGTGCTATGATGGCACGAAAAGGATGTAAACGAAGAATGGAATCTGTCGACAAACAGGACAACTGAACATACTGAGACAACAAGAGCGTTCCACGATTGTTGGGCGACGTGGCGACGGAAACATCAATCAGCTTACAAGGGCGGCGTCAGTCAGAACTAGATGAGAACTGTCGTCAATTAGTGACTCAACGGGGAGAGACGAGGCGACATTGGGCCCATCAAGCAGGCACGACCAACGGTAATGAGGGACAGAGAAGTGAGCTACGCACTCGTCGCCAGACTCGGAACCATTACCCAGGACCGCTGAGGGCATCGCAGCCACAATGGGCTTTGTGGTCTCTTCAACAAACCAGATTCGTTTGGGCGCCGGTCCATCGTCAACGACCACGGTGGTCAATTTAGCACGCTGTTTGGTGCGTGCCGTTTCTACATCGGCCGCTGTCAGGGTAGTGTATCCCTTAGCCTCGGGGAAATCGTTTGGGCACGTAGGCGTCGTATGATTCTGAAAGAACCGACAGCACTTGAAGCAACCGGAGTTATCCTGCAACAGTTTCCGCTCTTCTTTGGTGAGGGGAGGAAGATGGACGCGGGTCTTCCCTTCAGCAGCCGCCTTGGTGTCTCTCGATCTCACATTCGTCATATGGCTTGCCTGCAGTGGCCGGCGATTCGATGCACGGAGGGCAGCCTCAACAGCTCCCTTCTGCCGAAGAATGTCGCGCAATCGTTTCTCGTCGAGTAGACGGACCTTCTCGATCCACTTGCAAAGATCTTTCTCAGCGGCGACATCGGCCAAGCGGTAATCTGCGAGAAGGTCGGCATGCATATGACTCTCGAGATAGTAACAGAGTCTTTCATCAGAGAGGTGGGAAGGGTCACCATGGAGCAGGACATTCTGACTCTGGATTTCGGCAGCCCACACATGGAAAGGCTTCTCACCCTGGGTGGATGCCCACATCTTCTGACGAACCACAGCGACCCAGTCAGAAGGTAGCCAGTACGAGCGAACCTCCTGCATGAACTCTGCAAACGACAAGGCGTTGAGGCGATCATAATCACTAATGTACCAGTCTTGGACGCGGGGTTCCTGAAGATTCCAGGCAACTCTCCCTACTTGGTCCCTTTCAGCTACATCCTTCTGTCGAAAGAACCGGCGGCATCCCATCTCCCAAGCCTGAAGCGCTTCAGGAGTGAGGTCACCAGGGGTAAGAAGAGGCGGTTTGTTCGTAGCCGGTTGTTCACAGCGACCCGTTTTTGATGATGACATAACAGCGGTATTGCGATAAGGGGGCAAGGAATAATCAGAGCTGTCGGACGAGGAGAGGGTCTCGCAGGGAGATGATAGTGGAGACAGTGTCGATACAAGTAGCAGTAGCGGTTGCGACGGGGTAGCAGGGACTCTGGTGGCCCTACCTCGACTTCGCGTAGTCAAGGGGTAAGGAACAGTTTCGTTGCCTCGATGAAGGACGTCGAAATCGCTCTTAGTAGCACGCTGAAAAAAGTGGAAACTCACCGTTCTACGAGGAATAACACGTAAACAGACGAGATAGTGAACCTAGACTGGCGCGTGTATATGAATCGCGAATGTATGCGTGAGGTTACACAGAACGCAGACAACGGAAAGTGAGAGTGAGTGACTCGCAATGTGGGCAGCGTCGTCGGGTATATAAGACAAACGGAGAAGAAATCAAGCACGGCATGTATGGCATAAGACAAGGCGAGAAAACTAGGCTTACAGAATCGATTGTCTCCGACTTGAGTTTACGAGGCCCGAGTCTCAGCAAATTATCAATATGAATCGATAATACGGACTACAGTAACGCTATGAGGTCAGATTCGGTCACGTGATGGCGTAGGATGCGCCTTGTCACGCGCGCGTCACAGACATACCCTCAACTTGAACGAACACTGACTAGGACGATGAACCATCCTCGCTACAGCGTCCTCAACCTCTTTGACCCGCTCACGACGACTATGACACCGACAAAGGATGCAGAAATAGACAGAGAAGTCACAACACCAGACTCTGCGGCAGGGTCAGACAAGGAGAACGCTGCACCACAGTCCAGTGTTGCAACCCATCACGAGTCGGACAAGCTCACGATGACCGCGTTCTTTAACCGAACATATAAAATACAGCACACTCACTTTTCCTCACTTCCACACAGGAAACGCCTTGTTGATGTTGGAGATGCTACCGTGACCATAGACGATCCTTCGGAGATGCTGTCGGTACTCGCAATATCAGAGGCTGGCGCAGATGACATGGAGGAGAACCCGTCGTCTGGAGATCATGTCTCATTTGATGATTACTTGGCAACTCCAGTTACCAACCGTCGTTCAGAAGCAGACGAAGCATGTACGCCGCGACCGTCGTCTTTTGCGAAGCAAGTTCGTTCGCCACTGGCAGACATTTCCCTGGATGCAACTCCTGTCCCGCGAAAAATTGGGAAGCCTGCCACCAATGTGGCTGCATTTGATCACCAGCCTTCTCCAACCGTCGTTCGAGTGCCCCATCCATCGTCGTTGGCAACCCTCACACAATCTCCTTTATCACATGTCGCAATAACTATGGACTCATCTCGAGGAGATGAAGAAGGGATTTCCCCTTTAACCGGAATACCACCAGAGGATGATGGTGTTATCATAGTTGTCTCAGAACCGTCTAACACCGATGACACGCTCACCATATCCACTTCCTTTCCCCTCCTTACGGAGACCCACCTATCTGAATCTGCATTACCCCCATCCCCGTCCTCCATCAACAAGGAACTTCCACAAGATATCTTAGAAGACCCTGCCTGCCTCTCCGCAGACATTCGGCCTCGACCTCAGCGCACTCGCTCCAATACATTGTCTGCTCCAGGCGGCTCCCTAGATCCCAGCCGATTATCTGTTGACCTCCAGTCTTCGTTCAACTGGCAACTCCAATGTCCTGACGTGTCGTTCGACCTTTTGAATGATCGCATTTCCTTTTTCGGTGGCGATTCGTTCGTGTTGGCCACAGAACTCGACGAGTTTGATGCACAGGCTAAAGATGAGATGATGGAAGCGCTCGCCAGAAGACAGAGGAAGAAGATGGCGAATGAGCAGATACGAGATAATGCCCCGATCGATGTCAAACTCGACCTACAGCCCGCTGATTACGCGCCGGGCTCACCGATTGTGACATGTAAGTTTGGTGCACATTATACCAACGAATCTGACACCCGTTTCCTACAGCGGCAGAAAAGATGAGGAAACCAGATTCTCCTATCTCTTCATCATCCGAGGAGTCAGGTACATCAGTCTCATTTCTTCCAGACCCATTGCTAATCCCCTTCCCCGTGTAGCAGCTGTCAACATAGTAAAATCAGCACCGAAACGAAGCCTGTTGCCCGCTTTCACGACTTCGCCATCTGTGCGACCCGCTTCTAAGTCAAGGCGAGCAAGCCTTGTCTCCATTACACATAGCCCACAAGCCCGCGATGCTTGTAAGGAAGACCCGGTGTCTCAAGTACAACCTCCTGAAATCTCATCCGAACCTTCTATCGGTGTGTAATCCTACCTATCTGGTAGTTCACTACTAACCTCTGTTGGCCCTGCATAACAAATTATGTCTTCCTCTTAACTGCACCATGAAGTCCTGGCATCCGCAACGCCGCATAGACAATTGGCATACCCACCGAAGTTTGTAGCACCTGCGCCCGTCCACGCACTTCGCATTGTCAAGCGACCAAAGGTCCAGTCGCAGTTCCGTGATGTGCCGACATCCGCTCTCCCGGAGCCCAGCAAAAATGGTTCAATCAGCACCATTGCTACAGCCAGAACTGAGGCACGACAACCACCACAGCCGCTGGACTCCCAGCCCCATGTACCGGCTCGTCCACAACCTCTTCACCGCCCCATCCTCAAGGGAGTCTTGCGCCCTCCTCCAGGTCATGTGTCAGGCCTTGCACTCCCTCTGCCTGCTCAACCTGCCCCAGCAGTGAAGAGCAATGCTGAAGATGGTACAAAGGTTAGCATGAAGAGCAAGCTCACTGGAGTGCTTGGTCTGAGGACAAAAGGCACCGAACTCACTTGCGCTACAGACACGGGGGTTGCACTCACTGCTGTTTCTACCTTGGCTGGAGTCAAAGCACGCGTACAGAGACCCATTTCTGGACCTAATACACAGGGTTCCTTGTCGAGCAAGTCGTCCTCCACCTCACAGGCCAAAATGCCCTCATCTGCCACGGGGAGGATCAGTGCACCTAAGTCCCTCCGTCCTCGATCACGCCTTACGGTCAATTCTTCTGGAAATGGAGTGACCGCTGCCTCCACGAATGGCAATGGTATACCCACGCACCCTCGGCCAGCAGCATTGCCACTTTCCAGGCTTCCTGCGCCTGCTTTTGGGACGCAGAAATCAAAATTAATTGTGCCTGGGTCTGCGACTATTGGCCGACCTGGGACTACGCGTCGGTGACTTGACATCCCTCAGGCCTCAAGCACGAACTTTGGATGGGAATGGGATGCAACTCTTTACGCCTGAGCAAGAACTCAAGTTACGGTATACTCATGCTCTCTAGATTTGATCCAGCATACATGCATCACTGTTACCTCGCACTCCCACATTTTCTTCTTATGACTCTTGTTCTCCATTGCTTTGTTCATGAACTTGCAGGACCGTCTTTCTCGCTATTGCAACCGATCACTTCACGGCCGTACTGATGTTTGCGCTGCATTTATTGCACTTTCATATGACCAATCTCCTTTGGAACCATTCAGTTCGTGCACAGTTGTACACGTTATGGAAACGTCTTCTCTACGATACTCATGTTGGCTTTGTAAATTACACGAGAATTCAACATACCAAATTGGAGCATGAAACCTGCCAGCACGGTGACGTCCTTAGGCCCTCCTAACATAACAGCGGCTATCAGTGGACGACCCAACCCACGCTAGGCTGTTTCGCAAACCAACGCGATTACCGTGGCACAACAAACCCGAGTTAGTCTAGCATGCAAACGCGTGCTTTTTGAACAAGGGGCATCTGCTATAGATCGTACTTGTATGGTGAAGGGAACCGAACTTAGTCGTTTAACTTTGAAGGACAATGATGGCCTATGCTCGTGTACTTACCCAAGGGACCATCAAAACGATGCGTTTACGCTGGTTGTTGGTATATTACGGGTGATAATCATAAAGCCACTGTCACCTAGACTGTCGTGAGACGAAGAGACATGGTTGAGTGTCCCGGGGCTCACTTAGCGGCAAATCAGACTGATCAGACATGCAGTATTGGAGCCTGCAAGTAGTTCAAGAGTTGAAGAAACAAGAGAAACGGGGTATCTTGTGGACGTACCGGCTTCGATTAGTCTCCCGTAGGCAACCCTCCAAATTTGAAGGAAGATAATTAGGCTTCATGTAGATGTTCGAGAGCTGGGGCATGGGCTGCAGAAAGGAAATCCACTGGGAGCTTTAAGTTACAACGCGGATTGCGACACATTCATCCGACTTGGCATGAACAACAAGTAGTGGACGCCCACAAGACTCGAAGGTAGTCGATATGACCCTAGACTGGCCAAATGTCAATCTGACGGTTGAGTTGACGACTTCGGTCGGTGTCTCTTAGTACACATTCCAACGTCGTGGAGGCACTCATATCGTTCGCTTGAGATCCTTTCGGAATTGTCCGGGGGCGCCAGAAACCTTGTCAAGCAAGTTACTTCCAAAGACTCTATTCACTGTCGTTACTCTGGTTTTGACGACTATCATGCCTCCTAAGAAGCAGAACGTGCCTTCGTCATCCAAGGTGAAGGAAGACAAGGTGCGCCACATCGTGCGCCGTGGAGATCTTTTATGTGGCTGACCGCTTCCGTGAAAGACCTTTGGGCTGAAAAATGTGTGCATCAACTGCTCCTATCGAAGATCTTGTACTCAATGACCATGGGCGCAGAAAAACAAGTCGGCCAAAGTACAGAAGCAAGTGCAGCAAATTCAGGCCCAAGCCTCTGCGACTGGCAAATCAAAGCAGACACTCGCCAAGGAAAGGGAGAAAGAACTACGCGCAAAGGAGAAGGCCGATGAAGAGAAACGTAAGAAGGAAGAAGCCGCCCTGTTCAAGCCTGTTCCGCAATCTCAGAAGATTCCCTTTGGAGTTGATCCCAAGACAATCCTATGTGCTTATTTCAAGGCTGGCACTTGTGAGAAGGGAAACAAATGCAAGTTCAGTCACGATGTTAACGTCGGCCGCAAGGTAGAGAAGAAAAATCTGTACGAGGATAGCAGAGAGGAGAACATGAAAGGTTCGTGTGTGGTACGCTGCCTTATCTTCGGATGCTACCGTGTTAAATGCATCGACTCAAGATACCATGGAGAACTGGGACGAGGAGACTCTTCGCAGAGTTGTTCTCTCGAAACACGGAAATCCACGCTCAACAACTGATGTATGTGAGCCTGACCAGTGACAATGTTTGGGCTTGCCTGACCAATGCATGCACTCCCAGATCGTGTGCAAATTCTTCATTGAAGCCATAGAGACTAAAAAGTGCTTATGATCACACACCACGCCTTCCAGTCAGTGACATTCTTGCAGGTTCGGTTGGTTCTGGGAATGCCCCAATGGTGACAAGTGCCAGTATCGGCATGCCCTCCCCCCTGGTTTCGTCCTCAAGTCCGAGAAAAAAGCTGCGGAGGAAGCTGCGAAAGCAAACGTGATCAGTCTTGAAGACTTTATCGAGACCGAAGTACATCCTTGCAATACCGAGCAAAGATCTCATACTGATACGTCATGTAGCGACACAAGTTGGGAACAAATCTTACACCTGTGACGCTGGAGACGTTTGCCATTTGGAAGAAGACGCGGATGGACAAAAAGTTGGCTCAAGCTGAAGCCCTCCGCAAAGCCAAAGAACAACAGTACACAGCAGGCAAGAACACTGGTATGAGTGGCCGAGATCTGGTGAGATGTCACTTCCCGATCACTATTTTCTTATTATTTATAATATGCGACTATAGTTCCAATTCAACCCGGAGTGGTTCGAAGACGAAGAAGAGGAAGACGACTGGGATATTTCACAGTACAGACGCACACAGGAAGAGGAGTATGCCGAGTTGCGACAACCGGAGCGACAGCTCGGTAACATGAGCCCGGACGATTCGGATGGAAATGGGAGTGGAAGTGAGCGTTGAACGTGCTTTTCACTAGTTTATGTATTACGGCGTATGTAGTCATTTGACGCGTCCCGTATGTAATAAGACTGGTGCTTTGCAGAAAATACCTTTCCTTATTTTTCCACTTCCTTGCGACTGAAGCAGTAAAGCATGTCCCGTATTCCACAAGGATCAACGCCTCGATCCCAGACTCGTCCTTCAGTCAAAACAACACTCGTCCCCCCCACTTCTCGTTCTCGCGCGTCGTCTCCTTCCAAACCAGCAACTGCAAGTTCTCCAGCAACACCTCGCCCGAGAACTAAATCGATCCCCAAATCCCCTTCAAAATCGGTTCGCCGAGCATCGCCTGAGGGAGATGTTCCTGTGCCAAAGACACCTGCTCTTAGCATCAAGGAAGCTATTGCGCTCAAGCGTGCGGAAGCAAAGAAGGCAACAGTGAAGAATTCTACTGGTGGGAACTTTGACACCTTCGAGGGGCTGGAGGATGCTATACCTGGGTCCCTTTCTGCAAAGAAAGAGGAGGATGATACTCTTGAACTCGGTCGCTGGTCCGTAAAGGAAACCATTGAGCGTGCCCGTAGCACAGGTGCGCTAGCTGAGTCTTGTTCTTCTCAAAAGAGCTAATCGAACAAGGTTCATGTTTTAGGGTCCATCAATCTTGCTTCCCGTTCCTTACCATGCTTACCATCGGCATTATTTGACATTCATCTTGGAGTTACACCCGACCCCCTGAAGTCAGTACCCCAAGAACCTCCCATAACCACCTCCGAATCGTCAACGAGACGTCCAACGCAGCGAAGTGGTCCGTCCTGGTTTGAGGCACAGGATTTACAGGTGCTGAAAGCCTGGAGTAATGAAATTGTCGAGATCCAACATGAGATTTCGCTTTTTGGATCCTTGAAAGTTGTTGATGTATGCTCACTCTGTCTCTACGACCTGCCCAAGCTGACTCCTGAACTCAACTTCAGTTGCACCAAAACAAGATCTCAAGTCTTCCCGAGACCTTCGCTGACCTCACGGCTTTAACTACCTTAGACCTTTCCCATAATTCCTTAACATCGCTTCCCCGTAATATGTGGACCTTGCCCGCTCTCGCCAGTCTAAACCTGTCGCACAACTCCCTTACATCTCTACCCTTCGGCGCGCCTTTTGCGAATACTTCTCGTTCTGGAAAGGGGGACACGTGGAGTACTGGAGGTTTCTTCGGACCCGTCATTACTCGTTCGACGACCCCTCTACCTCGTTTACTATTCTTGGACATTTCGTTTAACGAGCTTACTGCTTCTGCGGTTGATTACCACAATGTTCCATCTGGTCTGACCAAGCTGGACCTCTCTTCCAACCCTCTCGCAGTAGATGACGCAGAATCTCCCGCACTAGTACGCGCTCTAGGGTCCCTCAAGAATCTGAAAGAGCTGCTCTTCTCGCACGCTGTCATATCGGATGATGCTTTCCCCGCTTGTCTGACGAGCCGCGATGTACCCCCAATATTTTCTGCGTTGCGAGTCCTGGACCTTGAAGAGACCCAAGCGACTACCAGTGCTATTCAGGCAGCGCTTTCGGGGCTCAAGCAGACCCTCTCATTTGAGTTTACCAAAGACGAGCCACTTGAAGACACCCTCAAAATTTTGGTTGGGAAGAGGGTGCTCAAGGAGCCCTGGGAGATCGAGGCAGAGAGACGGGCAAGACATAAGAGCGCACGATCTTATGGCTCCCAGTTGTCGGTGAGTTCGTTGAGGGAACTTCCATCTCCACAAGGGCCCATCAAGGAGGCATGGGAAATCGAGGCTGAGCAAGGCTTACTCTCGGAGGGCGGACGACGACGTGCCAGAGTGGCAGCGGCCCAAGGGACCACCTCCTCAGTCATCACTCCGTCAGAACGGAAGAGGAATCCCGCGAATGGTTCCATCCCGTTTTCTTTGCCAAATCCTGGCAGGTCCCAATCACCGACCGTGAACTTGAGCAACTCTCAGTATTATAATGCACCGACCCAGACACTGACACTTCCTCCGTCAGTACCTCCAACTCGATCACACACACGTTCCTTCTCGCTTGCATCATCCGTTCATGGTCCTTCGTCGTCGCAGGGGAAGATTGACATTACACTTCCAACGCCTACGCTCCCCATTTCCATCATATCAGCGCAACCGTTCGCGCAGACCTTGAAGGCGCTCGTGTTGAGTGGCAGGAAGCTAGATCTAAGCGTCGCGCTTCCGACAGTCACAGGCGAATCGGGTGTTCCTTTGTTGCCAAATCTTGAAGAACTTGCCCTTGATGGTTGTGGTCTTGGTGATAATATCACCGTGACCCACCAGGAAGAAGGCAGCCCATCAACTCCGGCAAGACTGACAGAGGCTTTAATCCCACTGATCGGACGATTGTTCCCAAGCCTGAGGACTCTTGATCTGACATACAACCTATTCACGTCTGCGACGCTGCGGAAGGATGTTCTTGTGAACCTCATCATGGCTTCTTCGGAAGATACGCCTGTTCCGCGGCCAGGTCTTAGACACCTTCGGCTCAGGGGGAATCGCATCACCGATCTCGATGGATTCCAGGAAGTCGCTGAGATATTCAAAGGCCATCGCGTCGTGTCCGATTGGAAACTCGAGGAGCTCGACTTGAGGGATAACGAAATCGCCAAATTGCCAGCGGAACTTGGATTATTACCACTAGACGTGTTTCTCGTTGATGGCAACGTGTAAGTCAATGATACATCGAATGCGAACCCCATTTATTCACAACAATGTAATAGCTTCAGAATTCCTCAAAGGAAAGTGTGGGAGCGTGAGGGAACAAAGGGATTGTTGAGCTGGTTGCGCGGACGATTGGAGTGAGGATACTTCGGAAACTACTTTGACAGTTCTGCAGTAAATGGACTCATTTTGTGTACACAATTACGCTGCTCGTGCGGCACGAGGATTACTTCGCAATATTCATATCTTGACCTTCTATCTTGAATGTACATATGACATGAAAGTGGGCGAAATGGAGATAGAATACAATAATGATGCTGTACGGGAGTTCATGTTTGCAGACCGTCCGAGGTGCTATCTGCTTGCTGTACCCACATGTCCTGATATAGACCACTCAGGCGCAATAATTCCTCGTGTGTCCCTTGTTCCACTACTTGTCCATCTTTCAAGACAATGATAAGATCTGTTAAACGTTGGCGACGGTGGTGTAGATCTTGATCGATACTCATCATACAGAAACAAACTCACCCGCCTCTACGATTGTACGTAGTCTATGCGCGATAAAAATGCTCGTCCGAGCACTATCCAATAAGGTGCTGTTGATGCTTCGCATGATTTCGGATTCAGTTTGAGCGTCAAGAGCTGACGTCTGTGGCAGATAAAATAAAGAGCACCTTGCGAATAGTAATACTCACTGCTTCGTCGAAAAATAAAATTGGGGGATTCTTGAGCAACACCCTGGCGATAGCCAGTCGCTGCTTTTCCCCTCCGGATATCATAAGTCCGCGTTCGCCAACGGTCGTTTTGTACCCGTCTGGCAGACTCATTATAGCGTCATGCACACTTGCCTTGATGGCTGCAGCTTTAACTTCTTCATCAGTTGCATCAAGACGTCCATAACGAATGTTATGCAGAATATCCGAATGGAACAGAGGCGTGTCCTGCGGCACGACTCCGATAAAGCGCCGCAAACTCTCGGACTGAATATCATGGATGTCCTGGTCGTCAATGAAAATCCTCCCCGACCAGGGGTCGTAAAAGCGATAGAGGATACGGAAGACAGTGGATTTTCCACAGCCGGAGGGACCGACAATGGCAACTTTTTTGCCAGCCGGTACAGTGAAAGAAAGGTTCCGGAAGATAGGTCGATCAGGGTGATATCCAAAAGTAACATTGTCAAAGCGGATTGAACCACCATTGAGTATAAGTGGTTGAGCTCCAGATCTGTCCTGGTTGAAAATTGCTGGGGTGGTCTATTACGAGGCAACCACATGCTTACCTTAGTAGGCATGTTCTCCATTTGCAGATTGAATAGTATCTCCATATCCAGCAAATTTTGACGGAGTTCCCGGTAAATCGAGCCAAGGAAATTGAGGGGGAGCGATAATTGGAAAATAAGCTGGTTCACCATCACAAGGTCACCGACCGTCATCGTCCCTAAATAGATATCCATTTAACAGGGATTTAATTGATCGTAAAAGACGTGATACCGTTTAGCACCCCTTGAGCAGCCAGAAACATGGTAGCTGTGAGTGCCGTTGAGAATATGACGTTCTGACCAGAGTTTAGATATGCCAAGGATGTTGTAGTCTTGACAGATGACTTCTCATATTCCTCAAGATGCTTGTCATACTGGGCAACCTCGTACTTTTCGTTGTTGAAGTGCTAACGAAAGGCGGGATAAGCCAAGAATCCGCGCTGTGGACTCAACGTACCACATACTTTCACGGCTTCATAGTTTATCAAAGAATCCACGCTGACAGCGGCAGCTCTGTTATCTGCCTTGTTTGCATCTCGACGAAAATGTGTCCTACGACGGTGTGAGAAAGGGTCGATTGTACACCCAGAGATCTGACCTCCATGAAGTCGTCCGGACAGTAAACCACGTGTATGCCGCCAAGGTTGTTAAAGTTATGGCAGCAAAATCCCAGCCAAATTTGTACGTCTCGAGATACAGTCAGTGTGAACAGATATTTATCATGAAATATTGAAGATACCAAAATGCCGCAAACCATGGATATTTCAAAGGCAGTTGGAACGATCCGGAATAGAACAGCTTGGAGTATGAACGCAATACCTCTGAACGTTTGTGAAATCAAAATTCGAGACATACGAAAAGCTGGGCGCACTTCGTTCCACGATCGATGGCGCGTGTTAATGCGCCAGTCTGACGAGACAAATGGAATTTGAGGTTCAAATTCAACAAATGCTCGAACGTTTCCCGTGCAACCTTGCGGATGGCACGCTGGCCGATGTTGGCAAATACAGCGCTCAATAGTTCTCCGAAGAGAGTGGCTCCAATGCGCGCAGTTCCATCTAGGATGCCCATCAGTACCAAACTGGGACTCATATATGTTCAAGTACACCCAAGTATGAGCGATCCAGCTACAACCCAGACTGTTGCGTGGGAGCCCGATTCGAGGCTAAGCATATCGATAACGCTCTTGAACAATTGAGGGACTTGTACGTTCAACACCTTTCCTTGATAATTGAGTGCCTTGCAGCAGAGCTTGGAAGTACGGTGGCCATACCTTTCCCGTGATCAGTAAAGTAAACCCAAGAATAACACGCCCTCTTGTTCCCCAGTCATCCTTAGGCCAAACGTTTTCCATAAGCTTCCGAACAACTGTCCAGTCTTTCCTTCGTTGCTCTCGGGCGGTGGTCCTGGACGGAGCACCACCTTTGGTGGCATCCGGAAGCTTCGTCGATTTAGCGTCGATTTGGGTGTTCAACCTTACATTGCAGAAAGAAAAGGATCGAAAGTTTGTGCGGGTCTGAACGCCGATCCGAGGCAAGCGGGGAAGCAGGCAATTTGAAGCTGACGGTGTGATATTGAAGACACGGAGAGCAGACACACGAGGGAAAGGAGGGGGTGCAACACTCGAGAAGGCTTTATAGATTGGAGAACGACAGCAGGTTCGTGAAAGGTGCGACCCGCCCACTAACATTGCAAGCCGCCCGGAGTGAGAGCAATGGATTTTCGGTGGAAATATAAATTTCCGTAATCTAAATGCGGATATTTGAGTAGTCCTCTCAGCAAAAAGTATCTATCGACCAATCGAAAATGATGGGGATGTACTACCTCAGCAAAAAAAGTGTCAAAACTAGCATAATGGACATAGTGAAATGGTTGCAAACTAGGTATGTATGTGTTTATTCATCACAGGAAACTTCCATAGTATTCTAACTCATTTATGGGCCCCTGAATTACATTGACCACTGTATCTGTGTCTTCCCTATCAAAGTCCATAGGTCCGAGTTTGAAAGGGATACTGAGATACTGTCCAAGACACTGCCAGTGACAGGCTCCCTCGCTAATGATTGTGTCGAGTTTGGATCAAATTCTGCACCTTGGAGGTGGGTTACTCAGAAATAGCTCACAATCGACATGAGTACAACAGATGTGGTGGAATGTTTTCTTGAACCTGCTTTTTCCAAGTCTGCCACCTCCAAGTTAGATGTGTATGATAAGTTTCCGGTCTACAGATGTTGAAACGAAGGCCCCCATGATGTGCATCACCCTGCTGAATAAAGAACTCTCCGCTTCGCCTTTCTTCGAGCAGAAAGTCAAAGAACGAAGCATGCATGGGGCGGACAGGAGCGGACACCTTGCTGGCACCAGCGAGTAGTGACGCCATGAAGTTGAGGATGAATCCTACAGGATAGCTGTTGCGCATAAAGTCCAATGCACTGATAGGGAGTGGTTCCTTCAACCACAGGGTCTGCTGCATGACTGAATGAAATATCCGACGCTCATCGGACCCTCTGAAACCATCCTTCAAAAATGTGGTACATATACATTTCGTCGAGGAGAGTTCTTCCACCGCCAGGAGCATGAGACATGATTTCATGGAAATGTTCGGGATCACTCCGATTCGGGGGGATATGAAATCACATAACAGACGTGCCCATTCGACCACACCATCTGATTTCGCAGCAAGCTGTTGGAAATTTTCGTCGGGTAGAAACATAAAAATGGATGTCGCGCATGGACTGCTTCGTATCAATGACATCGAGTGACCTGGAATAGATATGCGGACTGGCCTTTAATGCCTCCCTAATGTCCACGGTCGAGAAGTCAGGAGAATGATGTTTGCTGGAAGTTCTGCACCGTATGCAGCAAGGACCTTAAAAATAGTCGCCGTCGTGCGCACCATACCACTCTCATCCAAAGCATCAATGACAACCACAACATTTCCAGCAGGGGAACCTTTCAATTTGGAAAGGGGTTCGAGAATGAGCCTTTTCCACTGTGCTACAACGTCTGCCGTGTCTCTCAATGAATGTTTGTTTGTCGTCACCTCAACCAGAATTGGTCACAAACGGAGGTCGCGATGAGCCAAGTCACGAGAGATGGTTGGGAAGAGCTTCATATGGAGCTATTCGTGCTGTCTAACACAACTGAAACAGAAGCACAATCCAAGCATGCCGAGATTCTGGGCTTGCACAGCAATCGTGTGCGCGATGGCCGATTTCCCCTTTCCAGCCTATCCGTAGAGCCAGAAAATGCACGAGGTAGCAGTGTCTGTGTTGTTGATCCTCAACAAGATCTCGATTCTCGTGCCACGGTGGCACTTCTTTGCCTCATTCAGTCGGCTCTGTCCGCACAAGCCAAACAGTTCGAGCTAAGATCTTCGTAGATCTGTTTGATGCCATATCGGATATCTGCGATTGGTCGATCTCGAAGCTCTTGCATCAGCTTCTCTAACTTCTGGTTATAGTTGGCAGCCTTGGTTGTTGTCTCGGAGATAACACTCTTGCCGAGCCACGAACCTATGAAAAATATGAGCCTCATGAAGACTACAGGAGTAGGTGGCGTACAGAAAGCTTTGGTTTCCGAGTACTTTGTAATGAACTCGTGCATCCCTGTACGACTTGGCCTGTTTTCCATGATGAGTTCAAAAGTTCGTTCGATTCTAGTGGTCATGCCCCCGACAGATGCGCCGAGACTCGCTTGCGACAGGATTAGCTATCCAGATTCCCGTTAATCAAGGACATCGGGCGTGATCGATGCATAACTTGGAAGCCCTGTTGAGTACACTCAGGGCCTGGGATATGAGTGTATGGGGGGACCTATGCGTGATGCATCAGCCAAGCTTGATCGTCTTCAATTGGGATGACAGACTCGAGTAATGCGATTGATGACCGTACTGAAAGTGCGAAGGGTTTGGCGATATCTAGTGTTGATAGTATTTAACTAGGTCATCGCAGTGTCTACGGGACCGATTGCATTAGCAGCGATTTTCGCTTGGCCAGGAATGGAGTCCATATGTGCGTCCTGTGTGTTGCCAAGTGCGGTTAGGACAGGTTGGATATCGTCTAGCACCTGATGGAAAATCATCAATAATGCATGTAGCTACAAGTGCATGGACCTCGTGGATAGCAGTAACACATCCTTTTCTTGTGGTTCCGGAACCGGCGGAAGTGCAAGGTTTGAGTACCACCGCTGTGACGTTTTCAAGGCCAAACGCCATGAGCTGAATGCGGTTCGTTACATGTAGGCCCTTCAGATCCAGTTCGGATAACGCCATACCTCTTGGAATACAACAGATGGTCCTTCGTTTCACACTGAAGCGGTAGGATCAGCGACAAATGGCTCCTGAAGATGTTGTGGTCCCTCGGGCTCCTGTTGTCGTCGGCGCTGGAACCTGGCCAAGATACTCGGTCCCCAGAGGCAGAGGGAGTCGGGTAAGGAGAATGCTCGAACAAAATCAGAGCCCCCCCCCCCTCACTACCAGAATGTTGGGCTGTGGGATTCGCATATCCTGCGTTGGCTGGATGGGCTGTTTGCAGTCTTGCAGATTTTCTTTGGCATCTCTGGTTTGGTTGGAAATGACAAAGGGAGAGAATCTGGTTCGAGTCCGACACCAGCCCGAGCACCCGAAGTCCTTTTCACTCCTTCGTGGTCCTTGCCTTTCTTCTACGCCACTTGATGCTTGGCTGATCTGACGGGAGGAAGGAGAATGTGATAGACGAGTCTAGCTACTGGGTGTAGGCGAGTCAGGAGTACTACGTAGTACTATGTACGTAGACCTTGTAAGAATTCGCGCCTCTCGGAATGAATCAGGCGACGAGCACGTGATCACAACGGATTGTCAATTGATGGGTGCGAACCAGGTCTAAAACGCGATGAAGGAGTTGCTGATGAGATCTTACCCAAAGGCATCCTGACCCTCCAGGCGAGTAGCTCTGGCAATTAGAGTTAGGTATGCCTAGGTAACTTATTTATTTATTTTTTTGCACAGAACACACAGGTGGTGTACTAGCCGGGACTGGGCCCCGAAGTTGCTCGAGAGGACTTGACATTGAAGGCAACGTTCCTCTGGATCACGCCGACGTTTTTCTCCAGAAGGTCTCCCTAGGTGCAGTTTCTCGTTACTTGTCTGTAACCCATTCTGCGCGGCCGCATGAGGTACGAGAGTTGCACCACGACTTCCAAGTGCTATCTGGGACTGACAAACTGGTGTACTCAAAAAAATACTATTTGATCCATGGCGCAATCTCAAACTGACGTTGGTTGTGGGCCAGCTCATTGACATCGGGATTTCCTCATTCGCCTTCATATCAGGTGAGCTACTCCCACTAGTATTCCACAGCGGGAAAGTTTCATTCGGAGCCCTTCCACTGAACCCTGGTCATTCTGCTCCAGAGACATTCCATCCCTATATCAATTATAGTATCCCAGCCTTGAAGTTCCTGTGGCAAACACCTCGATTGCTTCAGAATCCAGTGCACACCGAATTCCACTGCTCCCAACATCCCGCAGCTCCGTTTACCCACTCGTCTGCAGAAGCCCTATTCACGGTCACCTTAAAGTATCCCAACACCGACGGGTTAGTCACCATGCTTTTGGTTTTCAGATTCCGTGTGTCTCTCCAATAGTCCACAGAAGCACTGGGGACCCAATGGGACACGCATGCTCAAAATAGTGTCTTCGGGTCCGTATCTTCGGGGATGCCCTTGCTATGGTATGAAATTTGTTCATCATCCAGTTTGAGCTTCCGGGATTTGTCACAGCGTGTGTACGGAAGTCCTTACGCAACAAGGATGTGAATACTGCCAATCGTCCTGATTTACTTTGGTCACTGATAGAGAAGGAGGCGAAGATTAGCAACAATCCAGCCCGTTGGCCTTGAAACCGATCCTGTTACGTCTCTGACGTATTCAGCTACCTATTGATGGTATACGGTGGGAAGCTGCCGCGGCCACTGGGGATCACACGTCAGTAAGTCCAGAATCGATATTATTTCCCCATTGATGACTCCATAATCAGCTTCAGACCTGTATAGGTACCTACAGGGCAAGGTGACGATAAAACTCTGTGACTAGACGCACGACTATACGACCCTTTGCCTCTGGCAGAAGACCGTGAGTACCAGATAGTAGGCGCTCCTTTCACAGCATACCGACTTCATCCTACAATGACTGTACCGCTCTGTGGCGAAATGCAATGTTCCAGTGCGTTGATCATTGATGCCGCACTGCACTGTTCGCTGATTTAGTAGGCATCCTATGTCAGCTTGTCTGGGCAGCCAAAAATGCAAATGGAGATATCATGATCCATTGAAAGGTCTGCCTCAAAGTTCTCGAGACAATACTCACAGTTCTTTGACTCTCGGGAGGCTGTGACCACGGCATCTCATTCGGGCTGTGACGACGATCCCTGGCAAGTTCGCGGAGCGTCTTCAAATTCCTCCGTTTCCACTAACCTGGGACGAGCAAATATAGGAACGTCATATAACCCCCTCGGGGTCATCTAGTTTTACGTCATCTAGTTTCTGGAAATCGCAGCCCGATGAGTACGGGGCAAGGTACATATGTACTACCTCCTGGAAGACACAGCCTCCACAGGATGGCGACGGCTCATTCCGAGTCTTCTGGTCTCATACATAGAAAGATCGAACATGTTGGAAGACGACGTAAATGCTACATGACTGGGTCGCGGGAAGCTGTTGGAACACCGGGACGTCACGCTGTGTGGGCCCATGACCATTCCCCCGTGCTTAACACTGCACTTGGGCGATGCAATTAGCCACGATAATGTCTTGGACGTCATACGTTCTTGTTTAATTGCCCTTGATTCGTGTCTTCTGCTCGAAGGTCTACGTCAGTGACACACAATCACAGTGGCAGTTCTTGCATAGTCTAAGGCATGCTACACATCAGCCCTCCGCCGACCATATGCAATCAGTAACGTTCTTCCCCATGGTTCAAAGAGGCAGTTCCCCCATTGGAGTTATGCCCGGGGTTCCAAAGTGTACCGCCTACCCCTTTTCTGGATAATCTTTGCACACCCTTCCAGGGATGTACCATGATGGCATCCTCCTTGGTGGGTAATTAGTGGAAAACCAAAGCGTACTAGTTCCAGGTTCTGCATGAGAAGGGATGGTCATTTACGTGCTCGACCTTATGTAAAACAGGCAACTGCGTGTACATGCATAATAGGACAGTGAACACAAAAACTTGTGTTGATAACATAGAGACGGATGTTCGATATGGCTCAACGGGCGCATGGAGCTACAAGAAAAAACGTGTAAAAGTACAACAATGGCACGGGAAACTGTGCAATGTGGGGGGAAGGAAAAAAGATGCATGCTGGTGTGCTAAAATGTTCGAAAGGGGTAAGACGAAAGGGCTAGGATGTGTGCGCAACCAGGACCCGATGGAGGAAAGGAATCATGCCCACTCAGAACAGCCCCACCACCGCTTATCCGCCCCCCTTACCGCCCACTCTGATATATTGTCCGTAGTGGCGACGTAGATGAACCCTCCAGAAGGGTCAAAACATGTCCCAGCGATGTCGTAATCGGTGTCTTGATATGGAGTTTGGTCGAAAGAAGTATCATCTCGGGTGAGGGTTCTGCGATGAGGACGGGAGGAGGGTCGAGAACTTGAATACCGCGCACCAATAGCGGTGCGTGTGGAGGGGGGCGAAGGCTGTAAGGGTAGATGGATGGAAGGGGGCGGTGAAGATGATCGCGATGGTCCACGAGAAATGCAATCCCCTTCGAGCTCGTCCACGTCCATTTCTGCATCCTCTTCATGGCCAGTGTCATTGTTGCTATTTCGTCGATTCGCGGGCAGTGAAAGGTTGTCGATGATACGCGTGTGGCGTGTTCGGATTCCATGCAGTTCCAATAGTTCTCGGAGATTTTCATCGACCACATTACCTCCGAGAGGAGGAATGACGACAACACCGTCATATTCTTCATCTACTCCATCTCCACGCCGCGCGACGCGTTGCGGGGAGCGCCACGAGGCTACCGAACCGTTATCTGCCAAAACGCCAACTCCGAAAAGCTCCTCCAACGCACGGATTGTGCGTGGAGATGGTGTGTGTTGTCGCAGCGGCGCAGGCGACGGCTCCGAAGGGACCGCAGAATCAAGCAGAGCATTGGGAGACATAGGTTTACACCTAGAAATCCCGGGAACACGCACGATTTCTTCCTGCTCAAACGTTCGAGCATCGAGAACGTGAAGAAGATTAGTATGCTGGAGTAAAAATAACACGTGAGAAATACGTAGTGAAAACCAGCGTCAGCATTACCTCTGTGAACGTCATTAGCTCATGCCCAGGGCGACCGTACGCGCCACCCGGGCCAAACTTGACGTTACGGGCGCCCCACCCGGGTGCCCTGGAATTTCCCCTTGTCCAGTCAAAGGGGTCATCGCTAAGCCAACCACTCGCTTCCCCATTCCCAAGGTGCCCCGTTGACGGTCGTGTCTTGTCCGTTTGGACGACCTTGACCGGCTTTGTACTCCGAACGTCCCACACAGCGACCACACCCTCCTGAGACGCCACCGCAAACTTCATTCCGTCCGCCGAGAATGCTGTTGAAAAGGATGCGGCAAGTGCTGCGGAGTAAAGCCTAGTGTCGTCAGGTGGCGGAACATTGAGAGTCATGATGGGATCAAATGTGATACATGAACCACCTGTGAGATGGTGCAGATAGATTCCGGGGGAGTCCCCCACAGACAAAAGTGTCCTCCCATCAGGAGAAATGGACGCTTCACGCATACGTCAGCGAGGCCAACATTCCGGACCACGATCCGACTCACAGTGGTTGACCGGCTCGCCTAGTCTCAAGTATCCACATTCACGTATCGCTTTCGGTGCGGAGTCCTCTTGAAGGGGAATATCGTAAAATTTGACCGTGCAGTCGTTGTTACTGACAGCAAGTCGGGGTTCGACACTGCTCTGATGTGACCTGGTCAAGCTCAACGACGTCAGCAGCACCGAGTTGTTGATGGATCCCGAAAGCTTTCGAAAGTAATTCCATATCTGGCTGCCACAGCGGTGTGTGGACGAAGGGTCGTCTCGTCGTTGTGATCGCGAGGGTGAGGATGTGCTGTGGAGCACGAGATGGATTTCAGCTTCCTGTCCGCCGACAGCCAACAGCGTCCGGTCTGTGGCAGGGAGTTGGAGGGACGCAAGGGTGTTTGGTTTGAATAGCAGGTCTGTAATGGTGCGTTGGGGCTGTGGCGGGGACACAAAAGCATCAATGCATCATGGGCCACTTGGGCACAGGGAAAGCAATGCGAACCACCCACCAGGTCCGGCGCGTAGAGATCGAGCTCTACTATAGAGCGGCCTTGCACATAGTTGAGGACGCCAGGTTCTTGTGGACAGATTACGAGATCACGGAGTTGGCTGGTAGGAGAGACTAAGGACATGAGCTTGTGGAGAGACGTAATAAAGGACTTACACATGGCTAATGGTGACATCTGCAGCGGCGATTTTTGTGGGTGCATACGACGATAGCAGGGACGGGTGACGGGCCATAGGTTAGAGGCTGTTTGAGGTGCACGATACAATGGGCAACGGTCATCAGTGCTGATGGTTTGTTGCCCGGGCCGTGGCTCAGTCAGGCGCAATGCACGTGAATGCGGATCACGTGACATCGAGTCTGCGCTTTGACTTTGGCTTCAGCACTCGTCGAGCACCACGACGATGGACACAGCGTCAGAAGCAACTCCCAAACCAAAGCCAGCGAAGAAGCCGCTCAAGCCGGCGCGTAAGCAAGTGAAACCGGGGGAGATCGAGAGAAAAGAGACTCCGCAGACTGGCAAGGAGTACAGTGAGTCTGCCCACAGCACTGGCACCGCGCATTCCGACTGAACCCAACAGACATATGGTACAATAAATGGGCCGGCGGTGATCGCGAGGATAATTACTCCAAGTACGTTCTACCGCCATTTCTCGATTGTCACGACGCTCATCTTACACACCAGCAAAGTCAAGTCTGAGACGCGCTGTCATATCAAAAAAGACAGTGGTCTAACGAGGGCAAACACGACGGGGAATAAATACTGCTGTCTGTTCTTCTGTCGTGGCTGTTGTCCGTATGGCTGGGAATGTAACTTCCTGCACACACTCCCCGATCCCGACAATGCTCTGCCAGACAGCTCCAAAGACTGCTTTGCGCGAGAGAAGTTCTCCGATTACCGAGACGACATGGGTGGTGTGGGTAGTTTCAACCGGCAGAACCGAACGCTGTACATAGGGCGCATCAAGGAGACGGGGCCTGGGCCAGAGACGGAGGAGATCGTGCACCGGCACTTTAAGGAATGGGGTGAGATTGAGAAAAGTATGTTGTGCCCTCCATCGCGCTAGCTGGTTTGCTGATCCGCGTGGCGAAGTACGCGTGCTGCAGTACCGGAGCGTTGCGTTCGTGACCTATAAATCAGAGTTTCATGCCCAGTTTGCCAAGGAGGCCATGGCGTGCCAATCACTTGATAATGATGAAATCTTAAATGTGCGATGGGCGACTGAAGATCCCAATCCCACATCCAAGGAACAGGAAAAACGCCGACTAGAAGACCAGGGCCAGGAGGCTATCAAAGCGCGCATGGACCCCCGAATAGTTGATGCCATGCGGGCAGTGCGTGCGCTTGAAGAGGGTGCCATTCTGGATGATGAAGGACAGGTGGTGGGGCAGGATGAGGGCGAGGGCGATGAAACCTCTCACATGGCCAAAAGAAGGAGAATAGAGCCTCCGCCGGAAGCACCTCCGGAGGCATCACTGCGGCCTCAAAGCCTGCTTTCGGCGGATACGTTGGAAGGATTGAAGTATTTCGCGGAGATAAGGCGACAGAATGGAGCCCTCACGACATCAGCGATTGGTCCAGGAGGGACTGTAGGGCTGGGGCTGGCTGACTATGGCAGCGACGAGGACTGAGAGTGGGCGTACTAGCTGGTATTCATATTTGTGACCCTGTGCTAGGACAAGCCTGCCAATGATCGGGATGGTGTATCCGACTGGGGGGTAGCAACGGAGCACGGATGGACGAGGAAATCGCTGATGCCCAGCGGCGCAGAAGTTGGCAGGCTGCCAATTGGCAACTAACGCCACATGCATCAACTCTCTCTGCGATCCGTAACGTGAGAGGCGGCCCGGAATTAGACACCACTGGACAAATGCAGACGAGACAAGAACACGTTTACAACGCGTGGTTGGACAAGTCCAACGCTGTCGCACTACGACCGGTGGGTCCACGGAGGTAAAAATCTTTTGTAGATAGAGTCTGTGGCTAAGCAAAGCAGTGCAGTGCAGCCCTAGCTGCAATCCCATGCAATGCCCACCACGGTGGAGGGCTGCACCTACTACTATGCGATCAGTCTGCGGGATAGGAACGCGACGAGACTGATGTCATGTGTGAAGTGTTCTGCGGGGTGTGTTCCAAGTGGGTTCACACGTGATCATTGCCTTCACTGCCCTCCAAATGTGGCTGTTCACCCAACTACACATTCTGTTGGCCAACATGGCTGTACCCAGTCATCGGCTAGTCAAAGAACTTTCCTCAAGAACTTTCCTCGTAGAATGTGTAGTGCATCCTGGCATTCATTCCCAGTCGTCCCCCAAAACTCGACCCAAAGTCGTGCAAAACCTGCTCAAGGTAGCCTATCCGCATCTCATATGGTTAGATGACGGCGCACCTTGTTCTTCGTCCATAGATCTCGTGGATCTCAGCATCCTCATTCGTAGTCCTATGGGCGTCATCCAGTGACATGGACTCATGCGTACTGGCCTGGCGTCTATGGCCTTCCAATTCAGGATCCACCGCCCCCGAGGCCTATATAGGACCCCCACCCCTTCACTCACTCACTCACAATAACTCTCGTCGTCCTATCACACTCAGTATGGATCCCAGTCGCATCCCCAACAACGTCCCATCCATCAGTATTTCAACCGCGACTGACGACTACCTCTTGTCTCGGTGAGCGTCGCCCTGCACACACCTCTGGTCCTCGCCACTCACTTTCTGTTCTCCAGCCAGGACATGCAAACCCTTTCTACAATTCAAGTCGAACAGACGTCCCAGGCCTACCACAGCTCTCCAACTTAGTATGTTCATACCCGCACAGACCTTGTGGCGGCCATCTCATTATTGGACAGCATGGACCCTCTGTTCGATACTGAGATGGGCTTTCAATCCTTTGGATACCCTATGGACACCTCCCAGGTCGGCACGTTCGAATTGGGCACACTCCTCAATGAGGTGACCTGCCTGACTGGACCTGACCCCACGCGCATCAGCGAATCGTCGCTATATCCTGAATACCCCTCGTCACCGGCATCGTCTTACAACGGCTCCCAATCACCTTTGTCGCCCTCTAGCGAGCTTAGCTTCTTTGATGACTCTCCAGCTTCTCCAGTAACACCTGATGAAGGCACACCTTTCTACGCGCTTAGTCGGCCCCGATCCGCCCAACCTTTGGGACATCGTTACACTTCCAGCGACTCAATTGCGCCGATGGAGCTGCACCCTCCCGTGTCCAATCACCACCGCAGCAATTCTATGTCCTCTTTGCCCAGGACTCGTGTTGCCACGCAGGCTATGTTGGACGCTAATGCGCGCCGCCGAGTCCACCCAGCACAATTCGTATGCTCCGAATGTGGGCAGCAGTTCACCGCACAGTTCAGCCTGAAACGTGAGTTCTCAAACGAGGTACTACTCAATCCAATTTAACGCCACTTTCCCCAGGTCACCAACAGTCGCATACGGGGGAACGCCTACATGTTTGCAGTATCCCTGGATGTGGCCAGAGGTTCTTCAACAGCAGCGACTGCAAACGTCATGAGAAGAGCAAGAAACGTCATACGAACCTCCAGTGTTGATTTCATTTACCTCGCGTGTCACGTCTGTCTGTCTCCAGGCACCCCCGCGTCCCCGAAGAAGTGTCCTGCACGCAATGCGATGCAGCCATGCTTCGATATGATCTGCTTTCTTGAACCATTTTTGCAGACTGTTTCACACCTATCACAAGAGAGGGCTTGGTCTCTTCCTTTTTGCGATATACCCCATCTCCCGCATGCGTATACCCTAATATCATCTGTCTTGTATAGTAATTGCCTGTTTGTGTCTTAGGGAGGTATGTTGTGGGGTTTCGCACATTATGTCCGTTTATACCTAGCTGTATCGTAACGTCATCCGTTGTGCTAGAAATCATTGAATGTTACTCTTCAGTCCTCTCAACGCGGTTCAAATTTCATGCTTCCAGTGACAATGAGCCACTGCCTTTTGTGGGCGATGTTCCAATTTGGACCACGAAAGAATACAAAGCCACGCCCCCTGCCAACCTGGCACACCGATCAGATGGGCTATGCCATGTCTTAGTAGGTGGCTAATATTCTTTGTTGCAAACACGTAAAGGGACGAATCCAATGTATGCAAATAAGTATCGAAGGCGTCGTGGGTCGGCGGCGGGGTCCGTGACATGAGTCTGGAGCACAATAAGCCCTAGAAACAGAGGAAACGGACTGTAAGGATACAAAGAATAGCGAGCGAATAGTACGTTATCGTGACGGCTGTGCGAACGGAGTGGTTATTAGTTTTACAAGGTTGGCTCGTACGATCGGAGACGATCTGGAAGGAGGGGGGCGCCGCGCTTTCCTATCAGGTGGCCGGCGTATCGCGAGCAAAACGTAAATCGCCTGGACTCGGTCTATTCTTGAAAAAGGGAGACTCACTGGGGCAGCGCTCACGGTCATTCGTGTGGAGCATTGTACTCCCGTGAGTCCCATCGGACCAAGAAGGAATGCCACGACAGACACGACGACGACGGAGATGATCGATGATCCGAGTGCGCCGGCCCTAGAACCATGCATGATGTCTAGCATCTCCACTTCACGGTCCATACGGTAGACAATCAGGATACCGATAGCGCCCGCAGCTACGGAAAGGGCGACCGACATGGCCACTTCCAGCACGAAGGAGGCGACCGCGTGTCTCCAGTCCAGTACGAACCTAGCCGCGTTGCCTCGGAGGGTGAGTGGGACCGCGGCCAGCAGTAGGATGATGGACGGCCCAATCACGGCGGTCCCACCGAGGACACCCGCCCGCATGGTCCATAGAAGGGGCACATCGTAGCCTCTGCAGTGGGCTGCTCTGAGCAGTGCATGGCCAAGTGACAAATTGAGGAAGCCGTAGAGCGCGCCCGAGGAGAGCGCGAGGAGGAGGAGGAGGAGGGTGCGGATGGCGAGCTCGAGAGCAGGCCGGAAAAACAAGGACGTGCCAAAGGCCGCCCACCATAAGACGACTGCAAGGTTCTTTTCTGGGTAGGTTCGTCACACGACGGAACGGATGTCGATTGCGGCGGGTGCGATGCTGGACGCAGCGGACGTGGACCTTCGATGCGGTTCACGTGGACGGCTGACGATGGTTTAAGACTCTACCTATGGGCGTGTGATGCCATCCATGCAGTGACACGGTAGATCCCATGCGGCTGGCTCCTCACCGAAAGTCAAGACGTCGACAGGAAGACCTGAATGCCCACCATACCTTGATAGGCACAGAAGCTCGCCATTGTGATCGAGCAGAAAAGCGTCACCTCCGACGGTTGGCACGATGCACACTGAAACACGATGACAAATTGGGAGCGTCGTTCAGCAGGACGCGTTGAGTCCCAAACGGGCGTGGATTCTACTGTAAATGTGCAAATGTCACGCCATCTGTGGGAGTAGTCGTTGTCGTCGTTTGGGTACTGATCTGATCATCGTCATTGGTGGTGAAGGCAGTGGGGAGGGCAATGCCCCTCATCACGCCATGGGTGGTCGCCGGCATAGACGCTGCTGCACGTTGGGAGTGAGAACGGTGGAGTGGTCATCGCAGTCGTCATGTCATCATCGTCATCATCATATTTGTAAAGGCACGGTGCTGGTGGTGGTCGCCATGTTGCGGTAGTTGTGTCAGTGGGGGTGGTGGGGATGGCTGTCGTTGTCGTCGTGTGGAGGTGGTAGGTCGTTCGGTTGGTAATATGATCAAGGTTGGTAGTGGCAGTGAGGTGCTTGTATTGGAGGCGGTCATCGTCGCGTCTGGCCCTGCGGGTCGTCATTGTGCTATGGTGGCAGTTGTCGCCATCGTTGGGGTGCTACTCTGACTGTCGTCGTCTTCGTCGAGGCACAGGCGCTGGTGATGGTCGCCGTGTCGTCTTCGGCTTGTGCTTGTGGACGCGGTAGTGCGGGATAGCTGATCCGACTTGTCTAATTTGGGCGCTCAGGCCAAGCTGTGTCGTCTCATCAGTCTCGATGGGGAGCAAGCCGGTGATGCGTTAGTAATGGTGATTGTAGGGACTCACGGGTGCTGGTGTTGTGGACATGGCCATGGGCGGTGGTGGTGATCGTGAACGGCAGTAGTCGTTGATTTGATGATGACGAACGTCGTCGTCATCCGTAGCGGTGGGTAGTGTGGTGCGTGACGTGTAGTGCCCCGTGACTTACCTGCGGGTATGACGGGCACGCCATAGTGAACAGATATTCTGCTTGTGCCACACGCAGATTCAAGGAACAGTAGAAGTCTGAGGGCACGAAAGGTGGAGACTTGTCTGACTTTGTTCAACAGCTTCAGTAGAAAGCCCACTTTAGTACTAGGAGGGGGGTAAATGTTAAGAACTTTGCTCCGTTTATCAAATACGTACCATTTTGTAGGGATTAGGGCTCCTTTTCCTTTCTTTCTCCTAACATCATGCTCCTCTATCCAAGATTGTTATATAGCATTGAGCACGCCCAATGTTTGTACTAGAACACAGATGTTACACAAGGATATCATGCACATCGGTACAGAAGCAATGCCGCCTCCTTGCTGGGTGATGTTGAGTATGCACCAGAAAGATATATGCATCCGCAAATCCTACCTTGCGGCGAGCGATCAATTGGCAGAACGTTTACGAAGATGAAGTTCCTAGCACAAGCCTTGACGTATGAATCATGCACGGTGTCGCTACTCACGCATCCCTCAGAGCGTCCGCACTGGAACGTGAGACGTCAACGCGGAAGATTCAAAGTCGAAACTGCGAAAGTCAACGAAACTCGAGAAGGCGAAATAACTTGGTGCCTTCGTGCGTATGCAGGGTGCGGGTGGTTGCGCCTTGTCATCATCGTTGTTGTCGGTCCTACCTTGCACGCGTGGGTGCATTCTGTCATCGCTGTCGTCGTCTTCGCACTAGTCACTGGCCATGCCATGCGTGCGGGAAAGTACAGTATACTGCAATAGTGAGCATAACAAAATAAATGATATACTGAAGAAAGTCAGGGCGCACTGTAGGAGTCTATCGGACATGATTAACTGCGAGGTTGGTGGTTGGGTCATGTTTGAATAAACAAATGAGCTTGAATTTATGTAACGAGCATGATAAAGGGGCGACTCCTAATAGTAATAGAGGCTTATCATAGGCGGTGTTTGAACTTCTGCATAGCCACTCGGTCTTTTCCACTGCCCCTAGGATGCTTCACACGCACCAAGCAAGGTTAACGTTGATCGATCTGATCCTGCAAATGTGCAAATGTCACGCCATACTTGCCTGGGTGAAGTATGGCGTGACACTTGTACATTTATTTCACTCAATTGTGGACGACGGTATGCGTTCAGCCCCAAGTATATATATCCGGTCATTCTGATCCCTCACTGACTCACTCACAATAACAGCAGTCCTCTGATCACACTCAGTCCATGGATTCTAGCCGCATCTCTCACACCGTCCCATCCGATGTCAGTATTTCAACCGCAACAGAGGAGTGCTCCTTGTCTCGGTGGGTGTCGCCCTGCACACCTCTGGAGGTCGCCACTCACTTCTTGTTCTTCAGCCAGGATACGCAAACCCTTCAGGGCGAAGCAGTGTCCCAGCCCTTGCACAACACTCCAACTTAGTATGTTCATACCTGTAAAGATCTTGTGCGGCCATCTCACTATTGTACACTACTCAATGACATGCCCCCCCCCCTCACTGTCACTGGACCTGACCTCGCGCGCATCAGCGGATCGTCGCTATATGTATTTCCGCCGTCACCGTCACCGCCTTGCAACGGCTCCCAATCACCTTTGTCGCCCTCTAGCGAGCTTAGCTTCTTTGATGACTCTCCAGCTTCTCCAGTAACACCTGATGACGGCACACCTTTCTATGCGCTTAGTCGACACCGATCCGCCCAACCTTTGGGACATCGTTACACTTCCAGCGACTCAATTGCGCCGATGGAGCTGCACCCTCCCGTGTCCAATCACCACCACAGCAATTCTATGTCCTCTTTGCCCAGGACTCGTGTTGCCACGCAGGCTATGTTGGAAGCTAATGCGCGCCGCCGAGTCCACCCACCACAATTCGTATGCTCCGAATGTGGGCAGCAGTTCATCGCACAGTTCAGCCTGAAACGTAAGTTCTCAAATGAGGTGCTACTCCTCAGCCCAATTCAACGCCACTTTCCCCAGGTCACCAGCAGTCGCATACCGGAGAACGCCTACATGTTTGCAGTATCCCTGGATGCGGCCAGAGGTTCTTCAACAGCAGCGACTGCAAACGTCATGAGAAGAGCAAGAAACGTCATACGAACCTCCAGTGTTGATTTCATTTACCTCGCGTGTCACGTCTGTCTGTCTCCAGGCACCCCCGCGTCCCCGAAGAAGTGTCCTGCACGCAATGCGATGCAGCCATGCTTCGATATGATCTGCTTTCTTGAACCATTTTTGCAGACTGTTTCACACCTATCACAAGAGAGGGCTTGGTCTCTTCCTTTTTGCGATATACCCCATCTCCCGCATGCGTATACCCTAATATCATCTGTCTTGTATAGTAATTGCCTGTTTGTGTCTTAGGGAGGTATGTTGTGGGGTTTCGCACATTATGTCCGTTTATACCTAGCTGTATCGTAACGTCATCCGTTGTGCTAGAAATCATTGAATGTTACTCTTCAGTCCTCTCAACGCGGTTCAAATTTCATGCTTCCAGTGACAATGAGCCACTGCCTTTTGTGGGCGATGTTCCAATTTGGACCACGAAAGAATACAAAGCCACGCCCCCTGCCAACCTGGCACACCGATCAGATGGGCTATGCCATGTCTTAGTAGGTGGCTAATATTCTTTGTTGCAAACACGTAAAGGGACGAATCCAATGTATGCAAATAAGTATCGAAGGCGTCGTGGGTCGGCGGCGGGGTCCGTGACATGAGTCTGGAGCACAATAAGCCCTAGAAACAGAGGAAACGGACTGTAAGGATACAAAGAATAGCGAGCGAATAGTACGTTATCGTGACGGCTGTGCGAACGGAGTGGTTATTAGTTTTACAAGGTTGGCTCGTACGATCGGAGACGATCTGGAAGGAGGGGGGCGCCGCGCTTTCCTATCAGGTGGCCGGCGTATCGCGAGCAAAACGTAAATCGCCTGGACTCGGTCTATTCTTGAAAAAGGGAGACTCACTGGGGCAGCGCTCACGGTCATTCGTGTGGAGCATTGTACTCCCGTGAGTCCCATCGGACCAAGAAGGAATGCCACGACAGACACGACGACGACGGAGATGATCGATGATCCGAGTGCGCCGGCCCTAGAACCATGCATGATGTCTAGCATCTCCACTTCACGGTCCATACGGTAGACAATCAGGATACCGATAGCGCCCGCAGCTACGGAAAGGGCGACCGACATGGCCACTTCCAGCACGAAGGAGGCGACCGCGTGTCTCCAGTCCAGTACGAACCTAGCCGCGTTGCCTCGGAGGGTGAGTGGGACCGCGGCCAGCAGTAGGATGATGGACGGCCCAATCACGGCGGTCCCACCGAGGACACCCGCCCGCATGGTCCATAGAAGGGGCACATCGTAGCCTCTGCAGTGGGCTGCTCTGAGCAGTGCATGGCCAAGTGACAAATTGAGGAAGCCGTAGAGCGCGCCCGAGGAGAGCGCGAGGAGGAGGAGGAGGAGGGTGCGGATGGCGAGCTCGAGAGCAGGCCGGAAAAACAAGGACGTGCCAAAGGCCGCCCACCATACGACAACTGCAAGGTTCTTTTCTGGGTCGGATGAGGAGGCAGACGATACCGATGGACTAAGATCTTTCTGGCTGTGCCTTTGATTGAATGAGTGTCGAATGAGTAGCAGTCCAAACATAGGGAATCACTCTGGGCTCTACTGCGAGCCTGTGTGTCTGACCGGGAATCGCTTCGACATGCGTACTGGAACCGAATAGTTCGACTTGCTTCCATCATGGTGACAAGCCAAGGTGTGACTTACGTCATGTCGGAGGCTACTTGGTGAGGATAAAAAAACAAGTGGCTCAAATCTTATCGTAGACTCTGTGCGCGTTCACAGCCCGTAAATCTGTGCAGATAACTTCCTTATAAGCATCGCTCAGTTGATGTACAGGTGGTATGCGTGGGGTCCGCGTACGTCACTGATTCGAGGGTTTCCAATGCAACAAACGTTGTCATCACCAGCCAACCTGATATGCGTGCCGAGTATAATTGATGAGTAGAAGCTACAACAAATG